>VOFK01002615.1_pt1 | contig 92803 bp, 114 predicted proteins | sample 5384121 | NCBI WGS metagenome assembly VOFK01 (sample SAMN12384730, study PRJNA508395) | human gut metagenome | isolation source: healthy gut J | host: Homo sapiens
TTGGGCGGCATACTCAATACTGGGTATATACCTTTTCATCCACTTCGCTGCGCCAATAGCTGCGAACGCCTATATCGGTATAATAGGTAATCATCGAACCGCTTTAACATTTCAAGTTTGGGCGGCAACAGCTTGTATGCGCTGACCGCTTCCAAAATACGCTTGTAACCACGTCCCCAGCTTTTTCAATGTCCCCGCTTCTGAAAAAGGCGTTGGCAATTAACGGATTATAGGGAGTGGACGGGTGGCTTTCAAAAAGTTTCTCGGTTGTCCAGTTCTCCGGCAACTGTCCGGCGTTCCAAAAAGTGATGTGGTCGGGGAACACGCTAATCTGAATGGGTACGGCACTGGCATAGTCTTTATGTGCCACACAATTCATCAGTGACTCCCTGACAGCTTCCACCGGGAACTGCGGTGTTTCACGCCGGGAAATACCCTCGTATGAAATGCGGTAAATCAAGTATTTGGTCTTTATCAAGTCCATTGCCTTATCCACCTGTTCCATTAAAGAGCCGTGAACCTCGTCCTGAAACTCCAAGTTACCTTTATCGTCCCGGAAGAAACCTATCTTGATATATGCCCCGGTCACAAAGCGTTCCGGGTCGGAGTGGAACAACAGCAAGGCGGCACGGGTCGGACATTTGGTTTGGGCATCTATCAGCCGCAAATCGTGCAACAGGTTTTCGGCTGTATCTTTCAACACATCTTCATCCACACGTCCGCTTCTTGCCGCTTCCCTTACGGAAACGGTCTAATGCGCTGGTGGAAAGCTCCTCTATGCATGCCCACTCTACGGGAAATTCATCCCAATGTCTGCCAGTGCGTTGCAGGATAAAAGCGGTTCAATGCCGCACCTTTCAACTCCTGTTTCGTGCTGCCGCTACGATAGTGGTACTGACCTTTGTAATTGATAGGGTTTGAATAAGGCGGCACGTCAATCTCGACATATTTCAGTCCGTTTTCTTCCAGCAGGTTCACGTCCACGATGATACCCAGCACGTCACGCACTTTGTTCGGTATGTCTTCCAGCAGTTTGTCGGCATCGGCAACGCCGACTCACCTTACCGTTGTCATTCATACCTATATATATTTTGCCGCCTGTGGCGTTGGCAAAAAGCCGCATATCCATTTCAGATACTCGTCACGCCAGCTTTCTTTTCCATTCTATATTTTGGTTTTCATTCATAATCATTTCTTTGTCTGCAAAAAATTATAAAAATCCTATGTGTCAGGAAAAGAATATCGGTTATTCTTCCTCTTTAATCCTGTGGCATAACTCCGGGTCGTTCTTAATCCGGGTTATCTCGTCCTCGACAATCTGCCGGACTTCCTGCCGGATGCGGTCGTAGTTGGCTTGTATCTCGTCCCTGCATCCGGTCGTTGCCGTCCTTGTCGGTGAAGTTGATTATTTGCGGAAGTTTCACGTAGCGGGCGGTTTCCCGCTTCACCTTTTCATTGTCCACCACGATTTCACAGTGGAAAATCTTTCTGCTCTATCCGTTCATCGAAATTGTCCGCCACCGCCCCCACGAACATGCCTTTGCGTGAGGTTGGATATTTTACTGGCAGGTATCAGGCTGTCCATTTGGGTGCTTATCGAAGTGGACTTCTCCCCGCTGGTTTATCGTCATGCTCTGCCGTTTCTGCAACACCTTTCCGAAGCGTTCGGAAAGGATTTTGCCGTTTCACCGACTACCTGACCGCTAAACACGTTACCCACAGTATTTTGATTACTTTGCTTTCCTTGTCCCCGTAGTCACGGGTAAGCTGGCTGTAATCCTGAAAGCCTAACAGAACCGCCACCTTTGTTGCTTCGTGCGGTTGCAATCAGATTGTCAAGCCCTCGAAAATAAATCGTTGGCAGCTCGTCTATTATCACCGAACTTTTAAGCTGACCCTTTCTTGTTTATCAGCTTCACGATACGGGAATTATACAGCCCCAGTGCCGCCGAATAGATGTTCTGACGGTCGGGGATTGTTGCCGACAACCAATATTTTTGGGTTCTGCCGGGTTGTTTATATCCAGCGAAAAATCATCACCTGTCATTACCCAATACAGAGCCGGGCTTATCATACGGGAAAGCGGAATTTTCGCCGATGGCAATTTGCCCCTGCAACTGTTCGTTAGCATCAGACTCCCAAGCATCTACGAATGGGGAAAGGTAGTTTTCCAGTTCGGGATAGCTACGCAAAATCGTGAACACATCGGCGTATTTCTTGTTCAACAGTTCAATGGCATGAGGGGAACGTACAATACTTACCGCCTTGATAGATGCGCGAGATACCAAATTATAGCCGCCAAAAGGATAATCGGACTTTCCACGAAAAGTCACCCTGCTTGCTTATCCAAGAGCGGTTCAAGTTGAGCATAATCGTGTAGCTGGCTTCGTAGGCATCCGCAATGTCCGACATAAAGCTGGCATTTATCGGGTTGCATCGGTGGCTCTTGCGTGGGTCGTCAAAATTGATAATGTAAAATCTTCGGTTTTACCTTGTAACCGTCAAGTGATTAAGTAGGTGATTGTAAGCAATTTCCGACAAGGTCCGGGGAAACTTATAATCATACAGGTAGAGCGCAAAACCTTTCTCGATTTGCTGTTTTATGTAATTATTTACTACTGCGTAGGACTTCCCGCTGCCCGGCGTTCCTAACACGATGGCTCGCACGAAAACGGGTTTACAACATTTATCCAGCCGTTGTTCCATTTCTTTTTATAGTAGAACCGGGTCGGCAAATTTACGGAATACTTTCGTTTTCGATAAGCCTTGTTTCCTGCATGAAACTTTCGTTCTCCATATTAAAGACATCATCCATAAGGTTGTTTTTTTAACAGACGGGACATCCACGTACCTGCCATGAGCATACAGATATAGCCTGCCGACAGCGTGGTGATGTAAAACACCGTACCTGCCGTATGTGGCAGGGGAAGTTCCAGCAGCCACCAGTTCAGGAAAAACAGCACCACACCCGCCGCAAGGCTGCAATGTATCTTCGTCCATGTTATCTTTTCCTCTTTCACGCCCTTAGTACCGATACACGACAGGGCGAGAAACACCACCGAAAATAGTTTTGTCCATAAGATAGACGAGAACAGCCCGGTGGTGCGCTGGAAGTTCCACAGTATCTTGTCTATCACTTCAAAGGTCACTCCCCCACTCTTTCAGGTGGAGTAACAGAACCAGTACACGTTTATTCCCACGAATAAAATACTGACAGCCCGCATAAAGTCCATGACCCTTGCAAGCCCTCTCAAATCATCTTCTTGCTGCATAATTGTATATTTTTTTAAAGTTAGTCGATACGCCTTGTACGTTTCTTTTTTCTTCTTTCTCTTTTGGTGAGCGGTATCTTGTGGCTCGTCACCACCGGATGAACCGCTGCCCAGCAAACCACCGAAAGCACCCAGCACGGAAGCCACGCCCGAAACGATGTCGGCTTTCGGCGTGAAGCCCGGCTGTTCCTGATGCGTGGATTGTTCCCGCTGTTGTGTTTCCACTTCTGACTGGTGTATATTTCCGGTTTCGCCCGAAAAACGTTCGTTGAACACGTTCGCCGAATACTCCTTGCCCAAGCGTGAACCGTTCAGCACCACCCGGCTGTCATGGTCGATGAACGTAACGCCATAGATGCGCCCGCTGTCGTTCTGACGGAATACCACGTCAATGCCCTGCTTCTTTAGCTGTTGTTCCAGTTCCTTGCGGCTGTGGGTGATTCCTCACGGCATCGGCAACAATCTTCCGGGTACGTTCTTTTCAGTTTCCCGTTCTTGATTGCGTCACCCGATTTCTCCATTCTGCGCTGCACCGCTTCATAGCCCACCGACTTGCCGATGCGGGAAGCCTTTACCGGGCTGCCCACCTTTTTCGCCGTTGTCATTCGTAGCGGAATAGACAATGACCTGATAGGGTTTGCCGTTTACCTCGCCTTTGACTTCCTCGGCACATATATTATAGGTAGCAAGCAAAGCCTTGTACTCCCCCCGAATGACTGGAAGCGGTAGCGTAGCAAGCCGCTTTCACGGTATTGCCGATTTGGTGTTTCACGTCCCCGGCGGTGTAGTCCACCTTTTTAAGTTTCGGGCGTTCCGGCACGCTTTTCGTTCTGCCGGGTACAGCCCGTATTTCTTTCCAGTTCACGGGTGATTTGCTTGCTGCGCCGATGCTCGAACTTGTCATTCAGCGGTTGCCGTTCTCGTCCACCCGCAACCCTACGATGTGGATATGGTGGCGGTCGATGTCTGTGTGCTTTGTACACCAAATAAGGCTGGTCGCCGTAGCCCAACTTCTGCATATACTCCCGTGGCGATGTCGGAAAGCTGCTGGTCGGTCAGCACGTCTTCCGGGTGCGGGTTTATGGAAATATGCAGTATCGGCTTCTTGGTGGATAGCTGGACGGGCATCTGCATTTCAAAAGCTGCGCATACACTCGCCGATAGAGAAATTCCCGTCCTCGCTTAACAGCATCCTGTTGGAGAAAAGCACCTTTGCTTCCTCGCTGTCCACCTTGTTTTGGTTGTACGCCAGTGCGCCGAACATATTGCCGCCCGTGCTTATTTTGGCAACCATAGTTCCTTGCACTCGTTTGTCAGGTCGATAACCTGACGGTTCAACACAGCCAGTTCGGTGGTCGCTTTCTCCAGTTTATAGAGAAAAGCCAATGCCTTTTTCTCCGAAAAGTTGTTGTGCAACGCCTTTACAATTTGGTTGTAATTGACCGCCACGGCTCTGAATTGTGCATAAAATTCAGTCAGCCGGGTGCAGTATTCTACTGCCGATTTGTCCACTTTCACCACCCGGAACGGCTCGCCGAACAGCCGTGCGGCGATGAACCGGGACTTGCTCGTGACGCCCGACTGCTCCCCACTGCGAGAGGAAGCGGGCGTTCTCCCGGTCATTCAGGTAAAGGGACATGGCGGTGCTTCGCCGGGTCTGCGAGAGCGGGGCGACCGCCCTTGTTGGGTTTTCTTGTTTCCATACTTCTTTGAATTAAAAAATTACGACTTCGGAGTGATTTTTTACCCGCAGGGGCAAGGCGTTTTTCAGGCACGGAAAACGGTTTTGTAGCATACAAACACACCTTGCTATTTTCTGACGAAAATCGACATCCGTCCCGGCCGGATTGGGGTTAGCGTGGAACGGCAAGCCCAGCCATTCACCAGCCCTGTTTTACACCTGCGCCCCCTGCGGTTCGTTACTCCGCTGCAAAGTAACGGTGATTTATAATGCTGTAAAATAGGTGGTTGGTGGACAAAACGGGACAGCGCAGGACAAATCGGGACAAGGTTTATCAGGGGACGTTTTTTCTCCTTTTTTTGCATCGGATTTCAAGATTGAAAGCAAGATTGAAAGAAATATTCCAATCAGGAAAGAATGATTGAAAGCATGAAATAAAAAACGTGATTGCAGGATTTCAATATTTCAAGAAAGAATGAAAGCAGGAAAACAAGATTGAAATAAAACAAGTCTTTCAATATTTCAAGATTGCAATATGGAAAAAAATGAATGATTGAAAGCAATAAAATAAATCTATCAACAAATAATGAACGGAAGCAATATGGAAAACGAGAAAACACCCTTTATGTCGCCTTTTCCACCCAAAAGGGCGGGGTCGGCAAAACCACCTTTACCGTGCTGGCGGCGAGTTACCTCTACTACCTCAAAGGCTACGATGTGGCGGTGGTCGATTGCGACTATCCGCAACACTCCATTGCCGGGATGCGCAAGCGGGATGCCGAGCAGGTCAGGGGGCGGATGAAGATTACAAGCGAATGGCGTATGAACAGTTTACCCGGCTGGGGAAGAAAGCCTACCCGGTGCTGTGCAGTTCACCTGAAAAGGCGATTGCAACGGCTGACGAATATATAGCCGCCGGACACGTGCCGGATATTGTGTTTTTCGACCTGCCCGGCACGGTGAACAGCGAGGGCGTGATAAACTCCCTCGCGGGCATGGACTACATTCTTCACACCCATTTCAGCCGACAAGGTGGTACTGGAAAAGCAGCCTGTCGTTTGCGGTGGCTATCCAAAAGCTATTGGTGAGGAATGAAGCCTGCCGACTTGCCGGGCTGTACCTCTTTTGGAACATGGTGGACGGGCGGGAGAAAACAGACCTTTACACCGCCTATGACAAAACCATTAAGGAACTGGAACTGCCGCTGATGAAAACCTTTATCCCCGATACCAAACGCTACAAAAAGGAACTGGTAGCGGATAAAAAGGCGGTGTTCCGCTCCACGCTCTTTCCCGCCAGCCGCCCGCTGGTAGGGGAAGCAACTTGGAAGAACTGATAACCGAAATAGCGTATTACATCAAATTACAGTGATATGGCAAAGCAAAGCGGCGGTATGCCGAAGATAGACGAGGATTTCATGAAAGACTTATCTCGCAGGGCGTACCTGCCAAGCGGGAGAGCCACGGATGACACCGCAGCCCGGCGGCGAAACGGGAACCGCCCACTGAGGGACGGCAGACTGAAACGGTACGGGTGGAGAAACCGACAAACCGCAAGCGCAAGGGCGGCACGGACGACTACCGGGAAACCTACTTTCAGAAAGTGGAACTGGCAGACCGACAGCCCTTGTACGTGAGCCGAACCACCCACGAGAAGCTGATGCGTATCGTGACGGTGATAGGCGGGCGCAAGGTGACGGTAAGCAGCTACGTGGAGAACATTCTACTGCGCCACTTCGAGCAGTACCAAGACGAGATAAACACCCTGTACGAAAGCCACTTCCAAAAGCCTGTCTGATTATGGTTATCTATTGCATACTTACCGGGCTTTCGGTGTACTATATCGCCCTATGGCTGTGGTATCGCTACACGGACAGCCGGACATCACCGGGCAGAACGGATGATACGCCGCTTCCACGAAACGGGGTTTCAGGCTACACGCTGATAGGTGAAAGCCGATACAAAGGGCGGACTAATCGGGACAGCGCAGGACAAATCGGGACACCTCCCGCAAGCGGCTGAAAATGATACTATTTTTGCGCCGCAGGCTGACGGACAGCCGGAAGAAAAACATTTCGGAAGCAGTAGCCGAAGCGGAAGAAACGCCCGGTTACGAGAATGACGAACCCGATTACGAGGACGAGGAAATAGCCGGGTACATGGACGGTGACGATGATACCGGGCGGGCTACGGGCGTGAGCTTTTGACGAACTGGGTAAAGCGGTACGCACGGCGAACGCCGACAACCCCACCGAAGCGGAACAGCGGCAAACAGCCGTGACGCTGGCAAGCATTGAGGGGACGAACCTCTACGATGCGGTGGTGGAGAACATCAACGGCGGGCTGGCAAAGGTGGCGGAACTGCTGGGGGCGCAACGAAGCGGAACTGGCTACGGCTGCCGTCCCTGCCGAAACTGGCGATACAAGCAAGGAACACGAAGCGTTCGACATGAACGACTTCCTATAATATAATAATGTGTAACAATATGAAGCAACGTGACTACGGTTGATTGGCAACCTGAAAACCAAACAGACAAACGGGACTGTTCCCGACCACTAAAATTTCAAATTATTCACCAGCCGGAAAGGCGGACTTCCCACCCGCCGCCCGGCATTAAAAAACAAATCACAATGAGAAAGAAAATCTTTTTGTCGGCGGCTATTCTTGCCGCTGCGGTAAGTGCCTACGCACAGGGCAACGGGCAGGCGGGCATCACCGAAGCCACGAACCTAATCACCGGGTATTTCGACCCCGGAACAAAACTGGTGTACGCAATCGGGGCGGTCTGCGGCTTGATTGGCGGGGTAAAAGTATATAACAAATTTTCGAGCGGCGACCCCGACACCTCAAAGACCGCCGCCAGTTGGTTCGGGGCGTGCATCTTTTAATTGTCGCCGCCACTATCCTGCGTTCGTTCTTCCTCTAAAAGGCGGCTATGTCTGAATATCCGGTAAACAGGGGTATCGGGAAGCCGGTGGAGTTCAAGGGGCTGAAAAGCCAGTACCTCTTTATCTTTTTGCGGCGGCTTGCTCGCCGTCTTCGTGGTGTTCATCGTCCTGTTCATGGCAGGCGTGAACCAGTGGATATGTATCGGTTTCATCGTGTCGGCTTCGCTGCTGCTCGTGTGGCAGACGTTCCGGCTCAACGCACGGTACGGCACGCACGGGCTGATGAAAGCAACCGCACGCAAAACGGCATCCACGCTTCATTATCAGCCGAAAGGCGATACCCCGATTGTTCAACAAACAAAAAGAAAGGAAGAAAAAGAACATGAGGAATATGTTAAAGGCTACCACGCTGGAAATTTCCACTTTGGCGGTGGAGAACGGCTGCATCATTTCAAAGGATGCAGAACATAACGGTGGCGTTCCGGGTGGAACTGCCCGAACTGTTCACCGTCACCAGTGCCAGTACAACCATACATTCGGCATGGTACAAGGCAATAAAGGTGCTGCCGACTACTCCATAGTACACAAGCAGGACTTCTTCATCAAAGGAGAACTACCAGCCGACACCGGACGAGCTTAGTTTTTTTAAGCCGCTCCTTTGAACGGCATTTTAATGAACGCCGTTCTGAACCATTACTGCTACCTGTTCTGACGAAACGACAGGGAGAGAAGCGCCGACAGGCGCGACTTCTCCACCCTCTGGGATTACCAGGAGATAGCCGACAGGAGGCGGCGGCAAAGTTCATCAGCGGTCGGGCAGTTTGAAAAAAGTTATGAACGACGGCAGTTTGTCTGCATACCCGGCTGGCGGCATCGAAATCACCGGGCAGGACGGAAAGGCTGGCATCATCCACGGCTCGCTCGCACTACTTGCCACGAAAGACATCGGGCTGTACCGGAAGCGTCGGGGACGATATACTGTGCCTGCACGCTTTCCGGTGGAAGACGGACTGCCGGTTGGCGTCCACTGACCGGGCGACTGCCGACGTCATTCACGCCGGTGCGGCGTGCTGTTGTCGACCACGTCTATAATCAGTTCATCTTCGCGGAGCGACCACGCCGAAAACCTGGCTTCCACGGAGCGACCGCCCGGAACATGCACTCGCTCTCCCGCTACTCCCGTGCCAACCAATGAACATGAGTGGATCGAGGATACCTGAACGAAGCGCACAGAAAGGGGCTTACCTCGGTTTGCGCCGCCACCGTAACGTGATGGCATGGAGCGACGATAGACGAACCTCAAACGCATACGCAACGATGTGGGAAGCCAACATAATGGAGTGCAAAGCACGCCTTTTACGGTCGATACGCCCGCTCTTTTGGGCGGGCATACCCGGCAACGAAGCCGACTTCCCCGCAGAGGAAAGTTTCTACACGTTCTTGGGGCGACTCTCTGCCTGTTCGTGGAAAACGAACTACAAAGGTTCGCTTTCGCCGTTCGGCATCAAAATGGTGGACAGGGTAAGCGGTCGCCCACGCTTTACACATCGACATATCGGATTCATGAAGAAAGCATCACGACCAACAGAAACAAGGGTTCATACTTGGGCCGAGCGTGGTAGCGGTAAGTCTTTCTTCACCAACATGGTGCGCCAGTGTTACAGGAGGGTGCGCACGTGCTGCTGGTCGACGGGTAACAGTTACTTGGGGCTGTCCCGCTAATCCACAACCGCACGGCGAGGACGGGATTTATTTCACCTACACCAACGAGAACCCGATAGCGTTCAACCCGTTCTATGTCGAGGACGGGGTATTTGACATCGAAAAGAGAGCATCAAGACCCTGATATCACCCTGTGGAAGCGGGATGATGAAGCCCCAAACGGTCGGAAGAAGTGGCGTTGTCAAACGCCGTGAGTGCCTATATCGAACTGATAGGCAAAGACCGTTCGGTAACGCCCTGCTTCAACACGTTCTACGAGTTTGTCCGGGATGATTACCGCCGACAGCTTGAACAGAAGAACGTCAGGGAAAAGGATTTTGACATTGACAATTTCCTGAACGTGCTTGAACCGTACTATCGTGGCGGTGAGTACGACTACCTGCTGAACTCCGACAAGGAGCTGGATTTGCTGCATAAACGCTTCATTGTCTTTGAATTGGACAATATCAAAGACCACAAGATTTTATTCCCGATAACGACTATCATCATCATGGAAGCCTTTATAAACAAGATGCGCAAGTTAAAGGGGATAAGGAAGTTAATACTAATTGAAGAAGCGTGGAAAGCGATTGCATCGGCGAACATGGCGGACTACATAAAATATTTGTACAAGACTGTCCGAAAGTATTTCGGGGAAGCGATTGTAGTCACGCAAGAGGTAGAGGATATTATTTCTTCCCCTATCGTGAAAGAAAGTATCATCAATAACTCGGACTGCAAAATCCTGTTAGACCAGAGAAAATATCTGAACAAGTTCGACAGCATACAGAACCTTTTGGGACTGACCGACAAGGAGCGTTCGCAGATATTGTCTATCAACATGGCGAACCACCCCGGACGGAAGTACAAGGAAGTTTTCTTCTCGCTGGGCGGCACACAATCGGCGGTGTACGCCACGGAAGTTTCATTGGAAGAATATTACACGTACACGACTGAGGAAAGCGAAAAAATGGAACTGTTCGCTCTTGCCGAGAAAGCTGGACGGCAACCTTGAACTGGCTATCAAGCGGCTTGCAGAAAGCAAAAGAAATCCCCAATCATCAACAACTTAAAAATTAGGAACATGAAATGGATTGACAATCTGATATACACGCTATTGTCCGCCTGCCTGCTGGCGGGCTGCGAGGACAGCGGAAGCAAGGAGCTGGAAAGGATGCAGGGCTATTGGGTACACGTCAGGGGACACCCGGCTTTCACACTCTCGGAAACGGGCGGCAGATACACCGTCACCCGGAAAGCGAATGTCAGGGGCAGAATACTGGAAACGGCTTACCCGGTAACAGAACGGAACGGCTGCCTGTTCATCGAAACGGGCTTCCGCATACAGTTCACCTATGACAAAAAGACCGACCGGATAACGCTCATGCCCGGCGGCGAATACAAACGAGTTACAAACCCTGAAAACAAAAGATAATGAAAAGAACAATTCTCCTTATGGCGGTGTGCCTTTGCTTCATCGGCAAGGCATCCGCACAGTGGGTGGTGTCAGACCCCGGCAACTTGGCGCAGGGCATCATCAACACCACCAAGCAGATAGTGCAGACTTCCACCACTGCCAAGAACACGCTGGACGGCTTCATGGAAGCGCAGAAGATTTTCCAGCAGGGTAAAAAATATTACGATGCGCTCAAAGCGGTACACGATGTTGTCAAGGGCGGCATCAAGGTGAAGAAGTCCATTGAGTTGGTGGCGGAAATATCCGAAATCTACGTGCGAAACTATCAGAACATGCTGGCAGACCCGAACTACACGCCGGATGAACTCACCGCCATTTCAGCCGGGTACGCAAAGCTGCTCTCCGAAAGTGCGGACGTGTTGCAGGACTTGAAGAATGTAGTGAACGTGACGGGCATGTCGCTGACGGATGCCGAAAGACTGGCGGTAATCAACAACGCCTATAAAAGCCTGCTCAACTACCGCAACCTCGTGAACTACTACACCCGAAAGAACATATCCGTGTCCTACCTGCGGGCGAAGAAGAAGAACGACACCGACCGGGTGCTGGCTCTCTACGGCTCGGCGGATGAACGCTACTGGTAACATATAAATCGGTATGCCTATGTTATTAGCAGCGGTGGATTTTGACAACCTGCACCAAGTGTTGCGGGTGCTGTACGATGAAATGATGCCCTTGTGCAGCAACATGACGGGGGTAGCCAAAGGGATAGCCGGGCTGGGAGCGCTGTTCTATGTAGCCGCCAAAGTGTGGCAGTCGCTCGCACGTGCCGAACCCATAGACGTGTACCCGCTCCTGCGTCCCTTTGCGCTGGGGCTGTGCATCATGTTTTTTCCAACGTTCGTGCTGGGGACTATCAACACGGTATTGTCGCCAGTGGTGAAAGGGTGCAACCAAATTTTATGGAAACGCAGACTTTCGACATGAACGAGAGTACCGGGCGCAGAAAGACCGACTGGAATATGAAGCCCTGATGCGAAGCCCCGAAACGGCTTACCTCGCATCGGACGAGGAATTTGACCGACAACTGGAAGAACTGGGCTGGTCGCCCTCCGACATGGTGACCATGACGGGCATGTACATGGACAGGACGGCTTATAATATAAAGAAGTCCGTCCGGGACTGGTTCAGGGAATTGTTGGAAATGCTCTTTCAGGCGGCGGGGCTGATTATCGACACGCTGCGCACGTTCTTCCTAATCGTGTTTTCGATACTGGGTCCGCTGGCATTTGCGATTTCCGTCTATGACGGTTTCCAAAGCACGCTGACCCGGTGGATTTCACGCTATATCTCCATTTACCTGTGGCTACCCGTGTCTGACTTGTTCAGCAGTGTGCTGGCACGCATACAAACGCTGATGCTCCAAAAGGACATTCAGGAGCTTTCAGACCCGAATTTCATTCCTGACGGGAGCAGCACCGTGTATGTAATCTTTATGATTATCGGCATCGTGGGCTACTTCACCATTCCAACGGTGGCAAGCTGGATTGTGTCGGCTGGCGGTACGTCTGCCTATAACCGCAACGTGGCACGAGCTGGGTCAATCGCCGGGGCTGCGGTCGGTGCGGCAAGCGGGAAAGTAACCGGGAAACTACTCAAATAACCAACATCAATATTTAGTATATGGAATTTAAGTCATTAACGAACATCGAAACGAGTTTCCGGCAAATCCGGCTCTTTGCGCTGGTATTCATCTGCCTGTGCGCACTGGTGACGGGCTTTGCCGTGTGGAACTCGTACAGCTTCGCCGAAAAGCAGCGGCAGAAGATATACGTCCTCGACAACGGCAAAAGCCTGATGCTGGCACTCTCGCAGGACATGGCACAGAACAGACCCGTGGAAGCGAAGTCGCACGTGCGGCGTTTCCACGAACTTTTCTTCACCTTATCACCCGAAAAGGGGGCTATCGAAAGCAACATCAAACGCTCGTTGTTTCTCGCCGACAAGACCGCTTTCAACTATTACAAGGACTTGGCGGAAAAGGGCTACTACAACCGGGTGATTTCCGGAAACGTCACGCAGACGGTGGAGATTGACAGCGTGAAGTGCGACTTCGACCAGTACCCCTACAAGGTGAACACGTATGCCCGCCAGTTGATTGTCCGGGAAAGCAGCCTGACGGTGCGAAGCCTTGTGACCTCGTGCCGCCTGCTCAACGCCACACGGAGCGACAACAACCCGCACGGCTTCATCATCGAAGCGTTCACCATTACCGAGAACAAGGATTTGCAGACCATTAAAAGATAGCCTTATGGAAAGAAAACGAAATTACATCGAAAAGGTGCAGGACTGGGCGGACGACCGCCTGCGCCGAATGTGCGGACGGATTACGCCGGGCAAAAGGCTGGCGGTTATCCTCCTGATGTTCTTCTTTTTCGGCGGCTTGTCTATCTACATCACCGTTTCATCAATCTACAATATCGGGAAACGGGACGGGCAAAGGCTGCAAATAGAACACATCAGACAACTGCCGTTGCACGGCAATGACACAACCAAAAGTATCAACCCGTTAAACAGACCGCAATATGGAAGACGTACAGAAGAATGAGAACGGCACGACCGCACAGCAGGCGGACGGGAAGCCGAAAAAGGAAAATAAGCCCAAACGGGAACTTACCCCGCAGCAGGTGCAGCAGCGCAGGAAAATGATAGTCTTCCCGCTGATGTTCCTTGCCTTTGCAGGGTGCATGTACCTGATATTCGCACCCTCCGGCAAAGAGGACGTGAATGTGGAAAGCGTGGGCGGCTTCAATGCCGACATACCCCTGCCCGCAGAGGACGGGATTATAGCCGACAAGCAAAAAAGGCTTACGAGCAGGCGGTGACAAGCCGCAAACAGCAGGACAAGATACAATCCTTGCAGGACTTCGGTTTCACGCTGGATGATGATACGGAAGAACCACAAGAGGAAATCAACCTGCTGCCGGAAGAAGATCCGAAGCCACAAAGGGGCGGCGGTGCTTCTTCAAGGGCGGCTTACCGGGACATCAACCGCCAGTTAAGCACGTTCTACGAAACGCCCCCTGTGGACGAGGAAAAAGAGGAATTGAAACGGCAGGTGGCGGAACTGACCGACCGACTGAAACAGCAGCAGAACGCCACGCCTACGGCTGACGACCAAATGGCACTCTTGGAAAAGTCCTACGAGCTGGCGGCAAAGTATATGAACGGGCAGGACGGACAAAGGGGACAGATTGCCCAAATACCGACAGCCGGGCAGAACGGCGGCGGTATCGGCACTCCGGCTATTCCGGTGCAGGCTATCCGGGAAACGACCGTATCGGGATTGCAGCAGCCCATGAGCGATGCCGACTTCATCCGGGCTTACAGCCAGCCACGAAACTACGGCTTCAACACGGCGGTAGGCACGGGGTACGCTATGGGAAAGAACACGGTAGCCGCCTGCATACACCAAGACCAAACGCTGATGGACGGGCAGGCGGTGAAACTCCGGTTGCTCGAACCCATGCAGGCGGGAAATATCGTTGTGCCGAAGAATACCCTTGTGGCGGGAACGGCAAAGGTGCAGGGCGAACGGCTCGACATACTGGTGTCCTCGATTGAGTACGCTGGCAACATCATCCCGGTGGAACTCGCCGTGTTCGACACGGACGGGCAAAAGGGGCTTTCCGTCCCGTCCTCAATGGAGCAGGAAGCGTTCAACGAAGCTATGGCGAATATCGGAAGCGGGCTGGGTACAAGCATTTCCTTTGCCCAAAGTGCCGGGCAGCAGGTGGCTATGGACGTGACAAGGGGATTGCTGCAAGGAACGTCCGGCTACCTCGCCAAGAAGTTCGAACCGTGAAAGTGAAGCTGAAAGCAGGCTATAAAGTCATGCTGTATGCCAAACAACAATAACCATTTTATCAACCGTTAAAATTTTAATTGACAATGAAACAGATTTTTGTATTGTTCGCCCTCTTGCTGGGCGTGTGTGCGGCAAACGCACAGGAAACCGACACCGTGAAGTATGCGGCTGGCAACGACTTGTACCGGGGGTATTACCCGGAAACTCCCGTACCGCCAAATGGTTACGCCCTACGGCGTGGAAGTGACCTTTGCCAAGACGGTGCATATCATCTTCCCCGCCGCCGTCCGCTATGTCGATTTGGGAAGCAACCACATCATAGCGGGCAAGGCGGACGGTGCGGAGAACGTAATCCGGGTGAAAGCCACGACAGAGGGCTTCCGGGCGAAACGAACTTCTCCGTTATCTGCGAGGACGGCAGTTTCTTTTCGTTCAACGCCAAGTACGCCCGTGAACCGGAAATGCTCAACATCGAGATGAAGGACTTCTTGGAGAATGAAGATACGTCCGACTTCTCGCATACCCGGATGAACATCTATTTCCGGGAACTGGCGGGTGAAAGCCCGCTATTGGTGAAGCTGATAATGCAGAGCATCTACAAGAACAATGACCGGAAAGTGCGCCACTTGGGTAGCAAGCGTTTCGGCATACAGTTTTTACACCTATAACGGGATGCTCTACGTGCACACGCAGACAAAGAACAGTTCCAACGTGCCTTTCGATACCGACTTCATCAGGTTTAAGATAACCGATAAGAAAGTACCCAAACGCACGGCTATTCAGGAAACGGTGCTGGATGCGGTACGCAGTTACAACGAGGTGATAGGATTGCCGGGAAATCGACCGTGCGCACGGTGTACGCCCTGCCGAAGTTTACCATTCCTGACGACAAGCTGCTGGTCGTGGAACTCTACGAGAAGAACGGCGGGCGGCACCAGACCATACGGGTGGAAAACGCCGACATCGTGAACGCAGAAGTGATTGACGAACTAAAAATCAAATAGGGAATGAAAAAGACACATCTTTTTATAATGATGCTCTTTTGCGCTGTGCCTGACCTCGTTTCAGGCACACGCACAAAGATACCTGCCGGGAATGAAAGGCTTGCAGGTCACGGCGGGCATGACGGACGGGGTGCATTGGAACGCTGGCAGTGATTTCGCCTACCACATCGGGGGCGGCGTACAGCGTTTACACCAAGAACGCCAACCGCTGGGTGATTGGCGGCGAATACCTGCACAAGAAGTATGACTACAAGGATATGCAGATACCCGTAGAACAGTTCACCGCAGAGGGCGGCTATTACCTGAAATTCCTATCGGACAGACGAAAGACCTTTTTCCTTTCATTGGGCTTGTCGGCTCTCGCCGGGTACGAAACAAGCAACCGAAGCGAAAAGCTGCTGCCGGACGGCTCTACACTGCTGGATAAGGACGGTTTTATTTATGGCGGTGCGCTCACGCTGGAACTGGAAACCTACCTGACCGACCGGGTGGCTCTGCTGTTGAACGCAAGGGAACGGGCGTTGTTCGGCTCGGACATAGGCAAGTTCCACACGCAGGTATCTTTGGGACTGAAATTCATTATCAACTGACCGCTATATAATAATGTATATGAAGAATGTAATGTATAAAATCATCATGGGCTGCTACATCGTGGCCGCCCTCGTGCTTGTCACCGCCTGTAATGACAACTTGGATATTCAGCAGGCGTACCCGTTCAGCATCGAAACACTGCCAGTACCCAAAAAGGCTGAAAGTCGGGGAAACCGCCGAAATACGCTGCCGACTGGTGCGTGGCGGCTATTACCAGCCGACTGCCTATCAGATACGGTATTTCCAGCCGGACGGCAAAGGAAAGCTGGAAATGGATAACGGCACGGTGCTTTTGCTCAATGACCTTTACCCGTTGGAGAAAGAAACATTCAGGCTCTACTACACCTCGGCATCGACAGACCAGCAGACGATTGACATTTATATTATCGACAAACTTTCGGGCAGATGCAACAACTTTCGTTCTCGTTTAACAATGACAGCAGCGAGGAAGAATAAATCTTTTGAATTAGTATGTTGATAAACACCCAGTGTTTTATTGCTGGGTGTTTATTTTGTGGTTACCTTTGTTCCTTGTAAATAACTTATAAAAAAATAACTGCACATTATGAGAATAAAGGATATTTCCGTTGAAAATTATCGAAACTTAAATTCTGCAACAATTACATTTGACGAATCGTGCAATTTTATTGTTGGAGAAAATAATTTAGGAAAATCAAATATATTAAACCTGTTAAATATCATTTTCACACGAAGAGGATTTGTTTATGATGATTTTAATGATGCAAATTTACCTATAACAGTTAATATACGAATAAAACTCACAAATGATGAAATAGGGCATTTTGAAGACTTGTTTGATATAGATGATTACACCTATATCAATATTATCTGTAAACAAGTATCACCTGATGATAATATGGAATTTTATCATTTAGAAACAGAAACATACATATCTCCAACCCTTATTAAATGCTTAAACTTTATATACTATGATTCCTTGAGAAATCCCATTTCTGAAATTAATTTTGACAGCAGTAAAGGCGTAGGGCGTTTTTTTATCAAGAATGATTAAGGATTACGTATCGAATACAGATATAAATACTAATAATTTAGTTGATATTGAATTTACAAATGATTTATTAACTAATGTAAATACTAAATTAGAAAAAATAAAATCTTTTAAAGACCACGCAATTAAAAGTTTTGTGTTTTGGGGGATGTTTCATTGTTATTCCCAAAGTTAATCTCTTTACAAGATGCCAGAGGAGGGGCATTGTCAAAATGTGGATATGGAATTCAATTTTTATTACTAGTTACTTTATCTATTTTGAATAAACTTCAAACAATTTCCGACCAACGTGGAGAAACAGGGGTATTTGTTAATGAGGATACAGGAGAAAGGTCTATTTCTGTTGTATTAGGACTTGACGAGCCAGAGATACATTTACATCCTTATATGCAACGTTCTCTTATTAAATATCTCAATAAAGTTATCAATAATGAAGATTCTGACTTAAAGTTATTAATAAAAGAATTATTTGGAATTGATAAATTAGATGGTCAAATCATCATCGCAACACATTCACCAAGTATTATTCTTAATGATTTTAAGCAGATTATTCGACTTTATAAAGAAGGAACAAGCACTAAAATAGTTTCAGGAACAAATCTATCTCTCGGCGAACAACTTGAAAAACATCTTTTACTTCATTTTCCTTTTATCAAAGAAGCATTCTTTGCTCGCTGTGCTATTTTTGTCGAAGGGGATTCTGAATATGGAAGTTTTCCCTTGTTTGCAAAAAAATGTGATATAGATTTAGATGATTGCGGGATATGTGTTATTCAAGCAGGTGGAGATTCCGTTCTACAACTGATACAGTTAGCAGAAAAAATTTGGTATACCTTGTATTGGGATTAGAGATAGTGATGGAGATAATACCCCAACAAGTATTCCTAATTTATGGAAAACAACAGAACGGGATTTTTGAGGCTGAATTAATGAAATTGATTGATATAGGAAGAGAGGAAGTATTATGCGATATACTTTGTGAATATGATTCGGAAAAACAAGAACGAATTCTGAATGCACAAGCATTAAATAAACGAGCATATAAAAAATATGGCTATTTAACAGCACCTATCAGTACAGACCTCAAATTATCAGATATAGACAAAACAAATATCACAAACCTAAAAGCCTATTATTCTACATGGTTTGGAATCAATAAGTCTCAACCATTGGGACTTTTAATAGGAATGAAACTATCTAAAAGCGAAATCCCTCAAATATATGTCAATCTAATTGAACAAGCTAAAAGTTTATGCTGATGTATCAAAAACGAAATAGAAATTATAAAATCTCGGATTGAGAACAAACACCAAGGGGGATGAAAAACAATTAGAAATTATTTTTTTTTCTCCTAACAAACGATTATTAGTTGAAGCACCTGCTGGCTATGGTAAAACACATACAATGGTAAGCCGGATAGCCTATTTAATATCTATCGGCAAGCTACCTGTTCCAAAAAAACTTTTAGCATTAACTTTTAGCGTAAATGCTGCATATAAAATTAAAAAAGATGTAAGTAAGAATATTCCAGAACTATTGCAGGATTTAGGCAAGCAAATTAATATTAAAGAAAAAATATATGTATCTAATTATCATGGTTTCTGTCGAAGCATTTTAAAAAAATACGGTCATAGACTACATCCTGCATTGTCGAATTTAGATACTCTACAATCCGTTGATGATAGTCGAAGTGATAGTATAATGCGAGTATTTAATAATATTTCAATAGATGAAGCGAATGTTTTGTCAGAATTCAACGCCGGAGTTAAAAACATAAAAGGAAAGTATTTAAAAGAAAATATTGATAAATATAATTCTATTGTCATCTCCAAACTATTAATAAAGAATGCCATTCCATATAATGCAATTATTACTTTAACAATTAAATTGTTTAAAGAACAAATTGGAATATTAGAATTTTACCGAAATTATTATACATCAATTCTCGTAGATGAATTTCAAGATACCAATCTACTAAGTTATTGGCTATTGAATTTCTTAATTACAGATAAAACAAATATATTGCTATTAGGAGATTCTTTACAGCGAATTTATGGATTTATAGGAGCCGTACCCAATTTACTTTCACATGCACAAAATACATTCAATTTACAACTTATTTCATTGGAGAAGAATTATCGTTTTGCATCCAATGAGAATATGCTTCAATTGGATAAAATAATACGGCAAAATGCTATTACTCCTTTTGATAACCCTAATAGCTTAAAATCCAAGGTGGAATTTAATATCTATGATAACCAAGAAGAAGAAGCTACAAGTTGTAATTAAGTCACAAAAAATATTACAAAACGATTCCTTTGCTAAAGTTGCCATACTTGCAAAGCAAAGAGGACCTAATATTGAGCATATTATAAAAACTTTCAATCACAATAAGATACCATTCTTTTATGGATTATTTACAGATGAAGACTCTGAATATATAACATTCAACAGAAAATGTCTGTATGAATTTATTGAATTACTAAAATCAAATTCAAAGATTACTAAAAAGATAGGGAAAAAACATATTGATAAAATACGAGAAATATATATTAACAATGATTCCGTACTTGTTAAAGCTCTTTTAGAATTACTCGAAATTTTTTGGGTTCAGCTTTTTGTCGATTATTCGTTTTTATCTAATGAAGATAAAATTAATCTGATTAAAGATACCTTTGAACATAATGGTATAAAACAATATATGGAATTCTTAAATACGTCTATAATAATCTCTACGGTACATGCAGCAAAAGGTTTAGAATGGGATTATGTAATACTTCCTGATATGGAAAAAGATTCATTTCCTAACTGGTATGGATTATGCGGTAGATGTAAAAATGGAAATGACTGTAATTTTGTGATGACTAAAGATATAGAAAAATCATTCTTTGAGGAATTAAGTGTATTTTATGTAGCAGTTACTCGGGCTAAAAAGCAGTTTTTTTTACGGCAAGTCCATAAACAACTCACAAATAGGGGCATTTTTGAAAAAAATTATAGTTGTTTTATGAAATTGCCAGGTATTGAATATATACAAACAGTATAGAGAGACAGAAAGTATTATTGGCTAACCAACAGCTAGTCAGAAGGCATTGGTTGCTAATAATTTTTTTGGGGAATATAGGCGGGTTTCTTTGCTACTTTATTTCCCGGCACTCACGAAAGAAAGTAGCGGCGGCAAACAGCCGCCGTTCTCTATCAACTGGTTTTAAGGCTCCTTATGGACGTGTATTTCTCTAACCACAACCTTTACCTGTTCCATGTTGTATTCGCCCGTGATAATTGCCGTATGGTCGTTTATGGCTACAAACCGGACACTTTCGTGGCTGTTTACCCAGCCTTGCAGGGAACAGACGCCCCACGTGTCCCACATCTTCAAAAAACACTGCGGTCTATCCGGCTGATTGGCTCGCCGAAAACTACCGTCATTATCTGAAAGTCCGGCTTATCTGCCAGCAGTTGCAAATGGTGCAGCGTGCCGAAATCGTCAATTTTGCGCCCCCACGCCCCACATCATTATACAAATCATCGCCCCATTGGTGCGGGTGGTCGAAACGGACTTTTACCTCTATGGTGTGTTCGTTTTCTTCTGTGTCCTCGATAACGCCCGTTACCATTAAGCCCGTAAAAATGCACTCGCAACGCCTGCCGATGCTCCTTGTTTACTTCTGTCGTTTTCATGCCCCCAAAAATTTACTTGTTTATTACTCCGTTCTTCTTTGCTATCCACCCGTCACGCCTGCGGCGGCACTCGTCCAGCGTTTTGGCTACCGTGCTGAAAAGTTCGCCGTCCGTGTGGCGGTAGTCATATTGAAAATAAATCTGTCCCCTGAAAGCCCCTAAATGGCATTTCACGAACTTTTCTTCTCCCGGTGTCTGGGTGATGCTTACCCCGTTTTTGTTAAGTGACTGCATGATGTCTTATTTTTTTATGGTTATAAACTTGGTTGTTTTTTAGCGGGCAGGGCTTTGACACCCCCGCCCGGATTGGTTGTTATGCCGCCCGGAACACAAAGCCGTCATCAAACCAGTAATCGCACATGAACAGGTCACGGGCGAACTGTTTGTAATCGAAATAGGTCTTTGCGAACTCCGGCAGGTCGTAACATTCTTCTATAATTTCATAGGCGAAATCTTCTTCATCGTCATATTCCCCTTGATATTCATCCCGGAAATCCCGTACAAGGTCGTCCGCATCTTCCTCGCCCAAATCATGGCTTTTTATAGTTGCACCACACGAAAAAGGCTTCTTGTTCGGTGTCGTTCAAATCTTCCACCGCATCACGCAAGGCAAAGAAGTTTTCAGAAATCCAGCTTTCGTCGATTAAGCCCTCCGGCACGTTCTCCCAGTCCTGAAACATGTATTCCGCATCTTCCTCGTCCTTGTGAAGTTCCCGGCAGGCTTCATAAAATTCTTCCTTGTCCGAATAATCCGAAAGGTCGAGCCATGCGACCGGACAATGAACCGTTGTTGTACTTGGACGTAAGTGCCTACATAAACCCTTGCTGCTGATAATGTCGTTGCTTCCATATTGCTGTAATTTTTAAGTTTTTAATTTTATGCGGATTTGAGAGGTGAGGGAGCCAAAGTTTCACTGAACTTTTTCCTGTTTCCCGTAAATCCGACTTTTTTATGCGTCTTCCGGTCGGGTCGGTCGTTTTCGTTTCACATAGGCTTGGAAGGGTAGTGTTTAGAGTTTACAAGGTTTTGGGCAAAAAATACCTCGCAAGGCAGGGAAGATTTTTTTCGCCAAACCGGAACGGCTCGACTTGCAAAATCGTGAAGAACACGTAACTACCTTTGCCTATTGAAATGATTAAAACGACTGTCCCGGCTGGGGACTGCGTAAGAAGGAAGATTTACAGATAGGGAAACCGGGGAAAAGTGCCTGTTCTCTTTCATCTTTTAGGGAACACTCCATGCGGGCGGGAAAGGCAAAGGGTGTTGTGCAAGCTTGCTTGCAATACGCTTGTGCGGGTTTCAACGGCTCTTTTCACGGAATACAGTCAGCCATGCCACGCACGGCTGGCGTTTCGGGAATGTGCCAGTTGGAAAAGGATATAAAAAATGCGGGTAGTCGGTGGACTGCCCGCAAGGTGGAAGAATGTACTTTATTGGTATATAGTTTGTTAGGTGGAATTTCGTTACCGAAATCGTTACCTATTCGTTTTTGTCACGGTTATAGGTAACGAAACCTACCGGACGGCGTTCTTTCTGTTGTTTCGACTGGCTTAGAAGCTGGGTAAGGGCTTGGTACAGTTCATTGAACTGCGCATCGGTGCTTACCTCCAGTTCCTCGATGCGCTTTAACAGTTCCTCGTAACCGATTGCCATTTGGCGCATGAGGACGAAAGCCCGCATGATTGAAATGTTTACTTCTATGGCTACTTTGGAGCGGAGAACCGAAGAAAGCATGGCTACGCCCTGCTCGGTGAAAGCCATAGGCATAGCAACGCCGAAGTTGTAATCAGGGGGTATCACATTTTGTGATACCCCTATGGATAACAGCAAGTTAGCTTCCTCTTGGGTGAGAACAAACATAAAATCACCCGGAAAACGCTCGATATTGCGCTTGACCGCCTGCTTCAAGGCTCGTGTTTCCACTTGGTAGAGTTCTGCCAAATGATAATCGAGCATCACCCGGCAACCTCTGACCTCAAAAATCTTGTTTTGGATAATCTGCAAATCCATAATCGTATATTTTAGGAGATTTAGCAATGTTGGAATAATAGTAAGGACTGGTCACAAATTGTGACCAGTTCTCAATAATCAAGATTACATGGCGACTTCCTTGTAAATCTTCTCGATGCCGACAAACTTCTTGTCAAGCCCCTGCATATCGCTGCCTATCTTGCTGTTGGTGATGCGGGCGTAAATTTGCGTAGTTTCTATGTTTGTGTGTCCCAGCATCTTGGACACCGTTTCAATGGGTACGCCCTTTGACAGCGTGGTGGTCGTGGCGAACGTGTGCCGGGCAAGGTGGAATGTCAGGTTCTTTTTAATACCGCATATATCGGCAATCTCTTTCAAGTAGGCGTTTAGCTTCTGATTGCTGATTACGGGAAGTATCTTCCCGTCCGGCAACTTGCCCTTGTACTTCTTCAAAATCATCTTGGGAATATCCAGCAGGGGAACATTCACGTCCGTATTCGTCTTTTGCCACTTGGTGATTATCCAAAGGTTGCCGTCAAAGGACTTTTGAATATTCTCCTGCCGCAAGTTGGCGACATCGCTGTAAGCCAAACCGCAGAAACAGGAAAAGACGAACAAGTCCCTGACGTGTTCCAGCCGTTCGGAAACCATTTTCTTTTTAAGGATGATTTTTATCTCGTCCTCTGTCAGATAGCCCCTATCCACTTTTTTTTCCAGCCGAATTTTATAGCTGGCGAACGGGTCGCCCACCAGTATGCCGTTGTTGCGGGCAATAATGATGATACGCTTGAAGAACTGCATGAACTTGGCGGTGGTGTTGTAGCCGCACTTGCAGGCGGTACGCAAATACAACTCAAAATCGGTAATGAACATCGGGCTTATCTCCTTTATGGATATGTCCGATACGTTGTACTTGCTTTGGATAAATTCAGCGAGGTGGCGGCGGGTCACTTCATACTTGCGGTAGGTCGCTATCGTCTTGGATATGCCCACAAGCTGCTTCACATCGTCATTGTGCTTTTGGAACAATGAAAGGATTGTTTCGTGGCTCTCGCTATGACCTAAAAACTCGTTTTTCACTTTCTCGGCGGTCACGTAGTTGTCACGCCGCTGCATTTCGTGGTAAATGGTATTCAGGGAAGAACGTATGTCGTCCAAAAGGGCGTTTATCCTCCCGGCATCCCTGCCTTTGGCTTTGCCCGCAGCAATGCTCCAGTTGTCGGGCTGGATGCTCTGTTTCGTACTGAACTGGCAAAGTTTGCCGTCTATGGTGATGCGTGCCATAATCATAACCTCGCCGTTTTTCTTTTCAGAACCTTTCTTCAAATAAAAAAGAACCTTGAATGTCGATTTCATAACTCAAAATTTTTAGTTGCAAAATTAGTTTTTACCTCTCGTTTTCGAGTTATGCAGACTATGGACTAATCTAGTCATTATCAGGTCATTTATGGACAAATCGTTACCGTTTTTGTCCGGCGGGGAATAGGTAACGATTTAGTAACGAAACTTTGTCTTTTACCGTACTTTTGAAGTCTTGGAAGCAGGACTTTCGGGCAATAAAAAAAGCCACAAATCATTGATTTGTAGCTTTTTGTCCGTTTGCTGACCATTTCTGTCCAGCACGTTCAGCGGAGAGAGAGGGATTCGAACCCCCGGAGCCTCGCAGTACAACGGTTTTCAAGACCGCCGCAATCGACCACTCTGCCACCTCTCCAAAACTTCTTTTCAGAAGTGCTTTTTGTTAAAAGCGGTGCAAAGGTACGAAGATATTTTAAACATGCAAGAGTTTTCACGAAAAAAAACAATCGAAGGTTTCCAAAAGATAGCAATATCCAGGTATTTTATGTTGAAAAGCATAAAAAGGGCATATTTATGCCGATTATATGAAAAATGATTGTAACTTTGTGCGCTCTAAAGAAAAGGATAACTACAACCTCTAATTTTATCATTTATGGAATTAAACAAGATCTTTAAAGACGGTCTTTGGAGCAACGAAATCAACGTCAGAGATTTCGTAAGTCATAACATCACTCCGTACTACGGAGACGCTTCTCTCCTTGAAGGACCTACCGAACGTACAAAAGCCGTATGGAACCGTTGCCTTGAAGCACTGGCAGAAGAAAGAAAAAACAACGGTGTCCGCTCGCTTGATAACGCTACTGTATCTACCATTTCATCACACAAGGCCGGATATATCGACAAGGAAAACGAACTAATCGTCGGTCTGCAGACAGACGAGCTTCTGAAACGTGCCATCAAGCCTTTCGGAGGTATCAACGTAGTAAGCAAGGCTTGCCACGAAAACGGCGTGGAAGTGGACGACCGTGTGAAAGATATCTTCACCCACTACCGCAAGACACACAACGATGGAGTGTTCGACGTATATACCGAAGAAATCCGTTCGTTCCGTTCTCTGGGATTCCTCACCGGACTTCCCGACAACTACGCTCGCGGACGTATCATCGGTGACTACCGCCGTATGGCTCTCTATGGTATCGACCGACTGATTGAAGCTAAAAAAGAAGATCTGCGCAACCTCACCGGTCCGATGACTGACGCCCGTATCCGCTTGCGCGCGAAGAGGTGGCAGAACAAATCAAAGCCTTGAAAGAGATGAAAGTAATGGGGGAATACTATGGACTCGATTTGAGCCGTCCCGCATATACCGCCCAAGAAGCTGTTCAATGGGTATACATGGCTTATCTTGCTGCCGTAAAAAAGAGCAAGACGGTGCTGCAATGTCACTGGGTAACGTTTCTTTTTCTTTCCTTGACATCTACATGGAATATGAATTGAGCAAGGGAACGATCACCGAATCTTTCGCACAGGAACTAATTGACCAGTTTGTTATCAAACTACGCATGGTACGCCATCTGCGTATGCAATCATACAACGATATCTTTGCCGGTGATCCTACTTGGGTAACCGAATCTCTGGGCGGACGCTTCAACGACGGACGTACCAAAGTGACAAAGACTTCTTTCCGTTTCCTGCAAACCTTGTACAACCTCGGCCCTTCACCAGAACCAAACTTGACCGTACTGTGGAGCCCCGAACTGCCGGAAGGATTCAAAGAGTTCTGTGCTAAAGTATCCATCGACACTTCTTCTATTCAGTACGAAAATGATGATCTGATGCGTGAAGTACGTCAATCTGACGACTACGGAATCGCCTGCTGTGTATCTTACCAAGAGATAGGCAAGCAAATCCAGTTCTTCGGTGCACGCTGTAATCTGGCAAAAGCTCTGTTGCTTGCTATCAACGGTGGACGTTGCGAAAACACAGGCCTACAGTCATGGTGAAGAATATTCCCGTACTGACCAGCGACACACTGAAATTTGAAGAAGTAATGGACAACTACAAGAAGGTTCTGATAGAAATTGCCCGTGTTTATAACGAAGCGATGAACATCATCCACTATATGCACGATAAGTATTACTACGAAAAGGCTCAAATGGCACTCGTAGATACTAACCCGCGCATTAACCTTGCCTACGGCGTAGCCGGACTTTCTATTGCGCTCGATTCATTGTCAGCTATCAAATACGCAAAGGTTACTGCCCGCCGCAACGATATAGGTCTGACAGAAGGTTTCGACATTGAAGGCGAATTCCCTTGTTTCGGAAACGATAACGACAAGGTAGACCACCTTGGCGTTGACCTCGTATATTTCTTCAGCGAAGAATTGAAGAAACTGCCGGTTTACAAGAATGCGCGTCCTACCCTCTCCCTGCTGACCATCACTTCCAACGTGATGTACGGAAAGAAGACAGGTGCTACTCCGGACGGACGTGCCAAAGGCGTTGCCTTCGCTCCGGGTGCTAACCCGATGCACGGACGAGATAAGAACGGTGCTATCGCTTCTTTGAGTTCCGTAGCAAAACTTCGTTACCGCGACTCACAAGACGGTATCAGTAACACCTTCTCTATCGTTCCGAAATCATTGGGAGCTACCGAAGAAGACCGCGTTGAAAATCTCGTTACAATGATGGACGGTTACTTCACCAAAGGCGCTCACCACCTGAACGTAAATGTTCTGAACCGCGAGATGCTTTATGATGCGATGGAACATCCCGAGAAATATCCGCAGCTTACAATCCGTGTTTCCGGCTATGCTGTAAACTTCGTGAAGTTGAGTCGTGAACACCAACTGGAAGTAATCAGCCGTAGCTTCCACGAACGTATGTAATCTTATCTACTCTTATATGACAATAAACGTACATTCATACGAAAGTATGGGAACATTCGACGGGCCGGGTTTACGGCTCGTCGTTTTTCTTCAAGGTTGCAATTTCCGCTGCCTGTATTGCGCCAATCCCGACACGATAGCCGGAAAAGGAGGTACACCTACTCCACCGGAAGAAATCATCCGCATGGCAATGAGTCAACGTCCCTTTTTCGGAAAACGCGGCGGTATCACTTTCTCCGGTGGAGAACCTACGTTCCAAGCAAAAGCGCTTGTTCCGTTGGTTCGCGAACTGAAAGAGAAAGGGATTCATGTATGTATAGACAGCAACGGCGGTCTTTGGAATGAAGACGTAGAGAAACTTTTCCAACTAACAGACCTCGTATTGCTGGATATTAAGGAATTCAATCCTGCCCGCCACCAAATGCTGACCGGAAGAAGCAACGAGCAGACAATCCGCACGGCAACCTGGTTGGAAGAGAACGGAAAACCTTTCTGGCTCCGCTATGTGCTAGTACCCGGATACAGCGATTTTGAAGAAGACATCCGACAATTGGGAGAAGCTCTCGGAAAGTATAAGATGATTCAACGGGTGGAGATCCTTCCTTATCATACTCTGGGCGTACACAAGTACGAAGCAATGGAACAGGAATACAAGCTGAAAGACGTAAAAGAAAATACCCCCGAACAACTTGAAAAAGCTACGGAGGTATTCAAAAAGTATTTCACTACGGTAGTAGTCAATTAATACGCTTTTTCATCCATTCAATAGATTTACGGTTGGTTTCCTCAAAACGCCAATGAGCGGAAACAGGAGTTACCACAATCGTTTTCGGGGCTGTAATTACATTCAACGCGGCCGTCACCGTGGTAGGTGGACAAGTGTTGTCATTATAGCCATACGAATAAAATCCCAGTACTTTAATCTTTTGAGCCAAATTAGCCACATCATAATAAGCCAGTGTCCGACAGGCAATGTCAATAGATACTGGCATTTTTTTCGTCCGGAAGCAGACAAAAGTCTCGGCCACCCTCTGGCACGTCCATGAAGAAATCCCGTCATATCACATAATGCGGGATAGAATGAATGCAGAAAGAAATGTAATACGTTCGTCAAAAGCAACAGTCACAAAACTCAGCGTCCCATCTTAACTTCCGCCCGAACTACGCTTATCTTTCGACTGGTCGGACCCACCCGAATAATAAAGACGACTTAGCGAGAGTAACCCAAGCAATATCCACCAATGTCGATAAGTTTATAGAAAAGTTTTTCATTAATATGTAAATCGGATACCTGCCTGTATATTGAAATTAAACGGATTTTCCTTGCGGATAGTCTGTACGCTCGAACCTTCATCAAAGAAATAAGCAACACCGGGTTCCATGTAGATACCTATACGTTTCGTCGCATTTAACTGTACGCCGACTGCACCAGATACCGAGAATTGCAAAGGTTTCACCGTTTCTTTCTCGGAACCAAGCTTTCCATACACACATTTTTCTACCATACCTCCCCCGGAAACGTAGAGAGTGACGAGTTTTTTATCCAGGAAGTTCCAGTTGGCACGCAACGGAATACCGACATAATGTTAGTTTCTGCTCCACTTCCTGATTGCCATCCGCCAGTTTTACATCCGAAGAAAGCAAGTGTATAGGTCAATCCACTTTCAACAGAAAACCCTTTACCCAAAGCTTTTTACGAACAGACACTCCCACAGAAATAGGCTGATGATGCTTAATGTCAATCACCTGCTTTGCCTGGCGCAGATAAGGTATACCGTCTTCAAACACCAATGTCTTATCTTCCGGTATATTCATCAAGCCGTTAGAAACAGCAGCCATACTTACTCGAGACAGATATTGGGTACCTCCCCCTACCTCCGTCGAAGCACCTCCGGAATTTCCGACGGCAAACCCCATTGACCAAGTTCCCTTTTGAGAAGATTTCTTTTCTGTCGGGATATGATATTTATCTCTGCTCGAAGGACGGCGGGGTCTGTTGTTTCTAGGTTCTTCCGTTTCCAACGCTTGCTTTTTTTTGACCAGCATTCGCGTCTTTCACTAGCTTTGTCTCCTCTTTTTTTTCTCCATTATCAATCTTATCATCTGTTGCCGGAAACTCATCTTCATTCTGAATAACAGGTTGATCAGTATACGTATTTTGTTCGGAAATATTGTGTTCTGTTTTCGCCAGTCTATCTGTCTTTAGCATAGGACGCGACACAGGATCTGCCGTTGCACCTTGCGCATCCGGCTGTTGCACCGCAGGCAATGCGTCCGGTACGGAAGCCAATGCAGGGGTTTGCGTATGACGTATTTCGTCAGCGGCAGGCGTACCCAGAAAATACAGGCTTACAGAAGAAACCAAAGCCAGTAATATAACAGCCGCAGCCGCCATCATCCATTTCCGATAAGGATATATCTTCCTCTCCACAGGAGGCATAAGTTCTTTTTCCAGTTGTTCCCAACCGGAAGCCGGTATCGGCTCCGAATAATCTTCGAGCTTCTCCTTCAACTTATTCATCCATAATTCTTTCTCTTCCATATCTATCCATTATTCATTATCCATTCTTTTACTCTTTTTGCTAACACGCTTTTCGCACGAAACAGTTGCGAAGCCGACGATTTTTCATTAATGCCTAATACCTGAGCGATTTCTTTGTGTGATTTATCTTCAAACGTATAAAGGTTAAACACTGTACGATATCCTGCGGGAAGTTCTTCGATAAACTGCATCAATACTCTTTGTGGTATCGCTTCTACATCCGAAACATCTGGTTCTTCGTACTTCTCGGGCAATTCTTCCAAAGGCGCCGACTGATTCATTACATCATTTTTCCGAAGATATTGCAAAGCCGTATTGACTATTACCCGCTCCATCCAGGCTCGTAAGGAGCCTTCACCTCGCCAGGTGAACTTGTCGAAAGAATCGAATATCTTTATAAAGCCGTCGTGAAGCAGATCCTGGGCCGTATCACGGTCGCCGGTATAACGAAGACAGATGCCAAGCATGCGCCCCGCATACTGCTCATACAGTTCCTTGCGGGCCTGATTGTTTCCCAGCCTGCATTGTTCCGACAACTCTAATTCTTCCATTCTCTTATACACGTGTTTATCTTATAAATGCAGCAAAGATAGAAATACTGCATAGAGAGAACAACTCTTTTAGTACTTTTGTTTCTTTAACAGATTCGAATGCAATATTTTCTGCCTCCCCGCATTTTCAAAATAAAAAGCAATTATATTATTAAAATCCATAACCTATTATGTATATGAAGAAATTAAAATTCATTACCTTAACTTTAGCTATCATAATCACCTTACCGATGCTGCAATCGTGCCTGGACGACAATGATCATCAATCGCGTTCATTGGTTATCAGCACTATCAACCAAATCAGTGAGGATAGCAAAGAATTTTATTTCACTTTGGATAATGGAAAGACGATGTTCCCGAGTAATTCGCAGGCATGGGGGAGGCGAGAAATTTGAAAACGGACAACGTGCCTTTGTTATATTCAACGAGCTGGAGCAACCCGTAAACGGATATGACTACAATATCCAAGTGAGAGATATTACGAAAGTGTTAACAAAAGAGATCGTCACCATGGACGATGAAGAAAATACAGAAGAAAAGATCGGGGATGATAAAATAAACGCTACTTATATGTGGATTAGTAAAGATAAGAAGTATCTGACTATCGAATTCCAGTACTATGGTACCCATAGTGAAGACAAGAAGCATTTCCTGAATCTGGTTATCAACAATAAGGGAAGCTGATTCCGCTGCCGAAAACGAAGATAATACCGATGACGAATATATCAATCTGGAATTCCGTCACAACAGTGAAAGAGATTCTCCCGACCATTTAGGCGAGGGATATGTATCTTTCAAACTGGATAAGATAGAAGAACAGATAGAGGGAAAGAAGGGACTGAATATCCGTGTCAGAACTTTATATGACGGAATAAAAAAGAATTATAAAGTACAATTTCCCTGATTTATTAATTCTGCGTGAAAACACTCTTTTTAATATAATATATTAATTACGCAAAAAGAGGGCGGTAGTTGTGAAACTGTCGCCCTCTTACTTTTTATTATATAAACAAGTTATTTCTTATCTCCAAAATAATTCCACACCACCGCACTCAAAGCAGCTCCCACAAAAGGTGCAATGATAAACAACCACAACTGTGACAACGCTTCGCCGCCTTGGAACAATGCCGGAGCAATGCTACGTGCCGGATTTACAGAGGTTCCTGTGATAGGAATACATACGATATGTACCAATACGAGAGACAAACCAATAGCCAGTCCGGCTAAATTGCCTGCCCCTTCTTAGGATCGGTAGAACCCAGTACCACCAATACAAAAATAAAAGTAAACACAAGCTTCTGCTATGAATGCCTGCAACATCTCTCCTTCGCCAAAGCCGTTCGAACCCGTAGCCGTAGGTCCATCATGCGCACCGGTAGACACCAAAGCAAAAAAAAGAACAGCCGAACCGATAATGGCTCCAATCACCTGGAAAATCATATACATTCCTGCATCTTTTCCGTTCATACGCCCGGTAAGGAACACTCCCAATGTGATGGCAGGATTAATGTGACATCCCGAAATTCCTCCGATAGCATACGCCATCGCCACTACTGAAAGTCCAAATGCCAAAGCTACGCCGACCGTTCCCACGCCAGCACCTACTGTACCTGTTACACTACCGGCAAAAACAGCACTTCCACATCCCATCAGAACGAGTACCATCGTTCCAATCATTTCTGCAATGTATTTTTTCATAACTATAATATAAATGGTTGATTTGCCAAATATAAAGAATTATCCCAAAGAAACAAAACGCATCTACCTAATTATTTGTATCTTTGCAGCATTTTTGAATAAAAGACTAGCAAATAAAATGAAGAAAGGACTTTTTTACGCCATATTGGCTTCTATCCTATGGGCTATTGTAAACCCGTTTATCAAACAAGGATTGAGCTATGACTTCACCCCTATGAACTTCGCCGGTATCCGCTTTACCACTGTTGGGATTATTCTTTTTCGCTTATACCTGGCACAAGGGTATGTGGCGGAAATCCGTCAACACAGTAAACTGTTCCTGAATCTGATTCTTATCAATATGTTTATGGGATATACTGCTTTTTTTACTTCGGTGTAGACTTTGTAAGCGGAGCTATATCGTCCATTATTATGGGAATGACACCTTTGATTAATGTCCTGTTAGCGCACTTGCTCGCAAGTAATGACAAACTGAACACTCATAAGATTATCAGTCTTATTATCAGCCTCATCGGCCTGTTACTTATCGTAGGTATGGGCAGCAACGGTGCACCACTCGACTGGAAAGGAATTACGGGAATCGTACTTTTACTGTTAAGTATTATCTTTCAAGGGTATTCTGCTATCTCCGTTTCAGAAGACAAAGGAAAGGTGAATCCTATTTTCCTGAATGCGGTGCAGATGTTCTTCGGAGGTCTGCTTATATATATGGTGGGCTTGGGCACGGAAGGTTATCATTCTTTTTATCGGAAAACCCGGCGGATTTTATGCCAGCCTTGCGATACTGGTATTCATATCTGTATTCGCCTTCAGCTTCTGGTTTATCGCCTTACAAAGCAAAGGCGCCAAAGTCAGCGACATCAATATGTGCCGGTTGATCAATCCGATTCTGGGTGCAGTCCTTAGCTGGATCATGCTCCCTGACGAATATCCGACTTTTAGTACCGTTGCAGGAATGGTCGTGATCGTCAGCTCCTTGATTATCTATTTCAAAGGGACCGAAATAAGTGAATGGTTCAAGAAAACAAAAGCCGGAGCATAGAACAAACTCCGGCAAACATAATAGTCCGACAAATATCAGTATCAGCTCACAACAAACATTGAATAGATTGTAATGACAACATTTCTTTAGGAACTGCCGCCTTTATTTCTTCTTTCAAAACAGATAAAAGGCTGTGGCGAATAAAATCTTTATTTGTAGCCAGCACCACTTGCCTCGTAGGCCGAGGAATGGCAAACGGACGGACGAGTTGCCGTTGTTCCTCTGTCAACTGTGTCACTGCCAGTTCGGGAATAAAGGTAATCCCCTTCCCGCTTTCCACCATTCGCATAAACGTTTCCATACTTCCCAGCCGATAAGCCATTTGGCTGACTTTCACCGCTTCCATTTGGCAAAAACGAACAAGCTGGTCACGGAAACAATGCCCCTCGTCCAACAGCCAAAGGCGTTCGCCTGTTATATCGGAAGTACGGATCATCTCATGCTTGAACGACGGTTCTTTGCGGGATACATAAGCATAGAATTGCTCATAAAAAAGAGTTTCTTCGGTCAGAAATGAGTCTTCCAATTTGCTGGCTATAATTCCCGCATCCAGATCTCCGGCATGTAATGCCTGCTGAATATCCTGCGTTTTCATCTCTGTGACGCGAATATCCAGTTCGGGATATTTCTCCATTAATTGAGGAAAGAAACGCGGAAGTAGGTATGGAGCAATAGTAGGTAATACCCCCCAAACGAAAGACACCTGACAACGACTGCTTATCTTCACTGATAATATCTTTCACTTGGGCCGCCTGCGCCAGAATCACACGAGCCTGGTCTATTACTTTCTGTCCGATAGTTGTCGGGCAAACAGGTTGCACTGTCCGGTCGAATAGCTTTACGCCCAGTTCATCTTCCAGGCTTCTGAATCATTGCACTCAAAGTCGGTTGTGTCACACGGCAATATTCGGCTGCCCGTGCAAAATGACGAAACTGGTCCACAGCCAATATATACTCCAATTGTTGTATTGTCATCTATCAAATCAGATTAAGTTATAGATTTCTTCTATGCAAAGATAGAAATTTTCAGTTTGACAACAAGCATTTTCCGCCTTATCTTTGCAGTACAGAAAAAAGAAAACGAATATAAATCATTAAAAATCAAATAGAATATGAAAACTTTAGAATTTATCAAATTGAATGAATCGGGAGCAAACAACGTAGTAGCATCTTTGCAACAACTCTTAGCTGACTTCCAAGTGTATTACACTAATCTCCGTGGTTTCCACTGGAACATCAAAGGACACGACTTCTTTGTTCTCCACAGCCAATTCGAAAAAATGTATGATGACACTGCTGAAAAAGTAGATGAAATAGCAGAACGTATCCTCATGCTGGGTGGCACTCCTGCCAATAAGTTCAGCGACTACCTGAAGGTTGCCAACATCAACGAAGTAGATAAAATAAGTAACGGCGAACAGGCACTAAACAACATCCTTCAGTCTATCAGCTATCTGATCGGTGAAGAACGAAAAATTTCTTTCTATTGCATCACAATCCGGAGACGAAGTTACCGTTTCGATGATGAGCGATTATCTGAAAGAACAGGAAAAATTAGTTTGGATGTTGACGGCTTATAATAGCAAGTAACTTGATAATAAGGATTTAAGTTTTAGGTAAGAAAGAGAGAAAAACCTCCATAACAAGAGGCATTCTCCCTTTCTTTATTATAAGAAATATTCAAATAAAAACACACGCAGAGATCGCAGAAGGTATAAATCTCAGCGTGAAATCTATCAACCGGTACAAACAAAAAACTATGGAACTTTTGCGAAATGAACTGAAAGACTACTTACCGTTGTTCCTCCTGTTGTTATTACGTGCATGATTTCTCCTCACTCCAGATATATGCTTATCTTCTGAGAAACACCCGCATCTGATATGTATTATCCCTATTGTTTATACGACTTTGCCTAACAGTTAGCAAAGGCTCACTAATGTAAGCAAATAGGCTAACATCTATGAATAAATTAATTCACGGCTGTAAACAGTCTTATTCACTAATGTGAGCCTTTACAAAACAAGAAGTACTTGCCTAAGAATCCCTAAGTATTTGCATATTATATACAAAGGGAAACAGGGCAATCCCACCGGAATCTGGACGAAGTACTATGAGGGTAAATATATACTCTCAGGCAGCTATCAGCAGTTACCCTCATAGCTACAAGTAGGATGAATAAAGAGATTGTGCCAATTAGTGAGGGTATGAGGGTAAAAAAACGTCACTAACTTTTTTTTCTGGCTAAGTCGGAACATTCCGCGCGATTGACCTTTCCGTTTCCCGTTTGCGGTATGCAATCCGTTGTCAGAATATACTTGGGACGATAATAGGGTGTCAATATTGTCTGTAACCTGTTTTCTATTTCTTCAGTATCCGCCCGTCCTTCTATCAATAAGGTCACAGCCTGTCCCAATCGTTGGTCGGGCACTGAAGTAATGACAAACGGTACGGAAATAAAAAGGACGGAGCAGCTTCTCTACTTCTTCCGCCTGGATTTTTATTCCGCCACTATTGATAACATTATCCTTGCGCCCCAGGATAATGAAACCTTTATCGGGATAGATTCGTGCGATATCATTCGTCTGTAATACTCCGTCACAAACTAAAGGGGCGTCAATCACCAACGTGTTTTCAGGAGATAAAGACAGATTTACCGAAGAAAACGGGTAATAACGTTCGGAAGCAGCTGTTCCGTTGAGACGACGGAGGGCGATATGAGACAAGGTTTCGGTCTCATGCCATAAGTAGAATAGACAGCCCCCGGAAGTGACTTTATTTCTGTTTCCAAAGCCTCATCGATCGCTCCGCCACCTATGATCAGAATCTCCGTTTGCTTGAGTCGTTCTTTTTCTTCAGGAGTCCGAAGGGTATTATAAACTTGCAAGGGAACCATTGCTGCAAATCTCAAAGGCTGTTTCACATCCGACAGCGGATGACCGGAAGCGGGACGCACAATGAGATCCAGTCCCGCAACCAAAGCACGCACCACCAACATCATCGCGCCGATATACCGGAGATTCATACATAACAATGCCGATTCTCCTTGCTTTAAGTTCAGAAATTCACAAGTCAAGCGTGCACTTTGCATCATTTGGTCTTTACGTACAATCAGTTCTTTGGGCGTACCTGTGGAACCGGAAGTATGAACTGTTATGACCGGAGAATCATTAAACCACTCATTCAGGAAAAGGTATAAATCCCATAAAAGCAGAAGGAGTATTTTCTGCTCCTTCACTGCTATAAACCGGGCTATATCTTCAGGAGTATATTCTTTTCCTTCCAATAGCAAATGTTGTTGTTGTCGGTCGAATATCATCGGATATTATTAAATAGCATCATTACAAAACCACAGGCAATCTTTTTCTTATTTCAAGAGGCATTTCTACATTATCCGTAAAAAGCAATCCTGTTCCCAAGCCCTGCGGTAACGGATTATCAAACGTAGCACACCACTGGGCGATAGCGTTCAGCCCGATATTCGACTCCAGAGCGGAAGTAATCCACCAGCCAATCTGCCGTTTCTCCGCCTCGGATATCCATTCGTTTCCTCCGCATACTCCTCCATGAAGGGAAGGTTTGAGGATAATGTATTGCGGACGAATTGCTGAAAGCAGTTTTTTGTTTTCCTTCCAGTGTATTGCATCCTATGAGTTCCTCGTCCAAAGCAATCGGTAAGGGAGATTCGGAAGTGAGGCGTGCCATTTCTTCCCATTGCCCGGCACGGATAGGTTGTTCGGATAGAATGTAAGTCAAGTTCGGACAGGCGTTTCAGCTTTTCCATTGCATCCACCGGAGAGAAAGCACCGTTGGCATCGACACGCAGTTCGATTTCTTTAGAGGAAAAGCGGGTACGGATATGACGAAGCAATGCCAATTCTTCTTCAAAGTTGATAGCACCGATCTTTAGTTTGATACAACGGAATCCGGCCTCCATTTTCTTCTCTATCTGGGAAAGCATTTTTATCAAAGTCTCCCATCCAGATAAGCCCGTTTATCGGAATCCCTGCCTCACCACGTGAGAAAGCCGTATCGCATAATGCCCAACTTCCTGCAAAGAAGTGCCGGATAGCCGTTTCCAAACCAAACAGGATAGAGGGATAATCACACAAAGAGTCTACATCCAGCCTTCCCTGCCGTTCTTCCAACCGACGACAGGCTTTAGCCAGGATAACTTCATAATCGGGAAGGTCGTCACAACTCAATGCGGGCAAAGGCGCGCACTCTCCTATCCCTACCCTACCCGGAAAATCAGGGAGACGTCAGATGAAGATACCAGACTTTACGTGTCGTATATATGCCTCTGGAAGTTCCTGCCGGTTGCCTGAAATGAAGCAACCGGGGAATAATTTCTACTTTACAGTCCATTATGAATGTCAGGGGAACTTAGGATATTGTTTAAAGTTCGGTTTGCGTTTTTCCAGAAACGCATTCTTTCCTTCCTGGCTTCATCCGTCAGATAATAAAGCAATGTGGCGTCACCTGCCAGTTCCTGAATACCAGACTGGCCATCCAGTTCGGCATTCAGTCCCGCTTTAATCATGCGCAGAGCCAACGGGCTGAGCAACATCATTTCTTCCGCCCACTGCACATATTCATCTTCCAGTTGTTCCAACGGGACTACTTTATTGACCAGTCCCATATCCAGAGCCTCCTGTGCAGTATACTTCCGGCAAAGGAACCAGATCTCACGCGCTTTTTTCTGTCCTACCACCCGCGCCAGGTAAGAGGCTCCGAATCCTGCGTCAAAGCGCCTACACGGGGACCGGTCTGTCCGAAGATGGCATTTTCCGAAGCAATGGACAAGTCGCAAACCACGTGAAGCACATGGCCACCACCGATAGCAAATCCGTTTACGGCGGCAATCACCGGTTTCGGGATACTGCGAATTTGTTTCTGTACGTCCAATACGCTCAGACGGGGAATACCGTCTTTACCAATGTACCCGCCACGTCCTTTCACATTCTGGTCGCCTCCCGAACAAAATGCTTTATCTCCGGCTCCGGTAATTACAATCACATCAATGTCCGCTTCTTCCCGACAGATACGCAGTGCGTCGCTCATTTCAGCAGTTGTGGTCGGAGTGAAAGCGTTCCGATAACGTTCACGGTTGATAGTGATACGTGCAATCCCATTATAGTAATCAAAAAGAATATCCTCGTATTCTCTAATGGTAGTCCATTTTCTTGGTGTAGACATAATCTATTTTTGTTTTAGTTGATGATAATAATTTTTCAGCATGCGGGCATCTTTGTTTTTGTTGGTAAACACTTCCAGCAGCAGAGGACGTTCCTTTTCTTCCGGTTGGGTGAAGATTTGCATGGTTTCTGCCAGTTCCACCTCATTCTCTGCTTGCAGATAAAGAAATCCGCGTTCTTCCGCCCAGCCTTTGGCAGAGGTTTTATGAACAGCAGCAATGAATTTATGGGATGTCCCCGACATATCCAATCCCCGCAACGTATGGAAGATTTCCCCTCCTCCGTTATTCAGCAAAAGGATGCGCAGATTGGGACGGACATTCACATTCCACAAAGCATTCATGTCATAGAAGAAGCTCAAATCCCCGATAGCTATAAAATTCAGGCTCTTGTCGGAAGCAGCCGCATAACCGACAGCAGTAGAAAGCGATCCTTCGATACCACTCGTCCCCGGTTACAACAGATTTCGACAGTGGAAGGAACGGAATACAACTGTGCATAGCGGATCACGGAACTGTTCGCCAGATGAAGCGCACATAATTCCGGCAGGCCTTTTATCAATGCACCAACAGCCGCCATTTCCGAATACGCAAAATCGGGTTCGGGGATAATCTTACAATAGTTTTCCCACACACGGGGATATTCCGGTGTACGGTTGTCCATCAAGCTTGCTATTTTCTCCAAAAACTCAAACGGGTCCATTTCAATGACTGTTGTCAATGCTCCGTAGAGGTCGACTATCTCACCGTCAGGAGAGATGTGCCAATGTTCTTTGGGCGGATGTTGACGAAGGAACTTCTTCAGTCGTTTGGAAACAACGTGCCCGCCATAGGTAATCAGTAGTTCGGGAGTCATCTGGTCTATCTTCTCCTCAGGCATTGCGTAAATCGCCGCATCGAAGTTTTTCACCGGAATGCCGGGTACGGTTTGATTACCGATATGTTCCGTCAACCAGGCAAAGTGTTTATATAATAATTTGGTATGTTTCTTCTCGAACAGATAGATAAGATTCATCTGACCGACAATAATCATTCGTTTCTGATATTTATTCATCCGGTCAATGAGGTCATTATAATCGCGGTCATACACGTTCAACCCCTGATAACGGGTGATTACACGCACTTCCGGCAATGTGTCCGACGTAAACTGAAACAGAGGTTCGGAAATAGGAACGTTGATATGTACCGGTCCTTTCCCATGATGTTTCGTTTCCAACAGGGCTTCGTTCACCAGACGATTGCAATACCATTCATCTTCTTCCGTATGAATCTCCGGGAGGTTGACCGACTTCTTGACCAGATTCTGAAAAACACCGGGTTGCGGCAAGGTCTGTCCATCCATTTGTCCGATCCAGGCAGCAGGACGGTCGGCAGAAATAACCACCAGAGGAACATTCTGATAAAATGCTTCCGCCACAGCCGGATGAAGATTGAGCAACGCCGTGCCGGAAGTACAACAGACGGCAGCAGGTTTGCCGCCATTCAAAGCCAGCCCAATGGCAAAATAGCCCGCACTCCGTTCATCCGTCACCGGATAACAGGTAAAGTTCGGATGATTGGACAAGGTATGCACGAGAGGGATATTACGACTACCCGGACATAACACGACTTTCGTTATTCCATGTGCTTCGAGAAGCGCAACCAGTTGGAGTATGTTTTTCTTGTCTGTATACATAGTGCAGTGATAAGTTGTAAAGTTATATATTATGAGGTGATAGGCTGTGGGTCGTGCAGAGAGGCAGGTACAATAATCCGTCTCATGGTTTGCAACTTCTTTTCCGTTTCCAGCCACTCATCGTTCAGCTCCGAGGAGGCCAACAGTCCGCCACCGGCATAGAGAGTGAGTTGTTCTTCTTCGATGTGCATACAACGAAGATTGACGTATAAGTCCGTACGCCCATCCGGGTCGAGCCAGCCGATAAAACCGGAATAATAACGGCGGTCGTAGCCCTCATTTTCCAGAATAAACCGATAGGCTGTATCCTTCGGCAGTCCGCATACGGCGGGCGTAGGATGCAACACTTTCAGGAGGTCACCCAAACCTTTATTGTCTTGCAGAGAGAATCGGAAATCCGTTTTCAGATGCGACAAGGCGCCGGCATAAGCAGGATAGGGGCCGTTCTCCGTCGAATGAATCCCTAATGAAAGGAGTTGGCCACGGATGTAAGAGGAGACGTATTCCTGTTCTTTCCGATTCTTCTCATCCCAGACTTGCGGCAGTTTGCCGTCTTGCAGAGGTTGGGTTCCGGCCAATGCTACCGTATGCCAGTCGTCCTTTTCGCCCGACAAGATGATTTCGGGCGTACTTCCCAACCAGATACCTGTTTGGGGAGTATAACATAAGTATATATAGGAATGAATATAGCGTTGGCAAGCCGCGCGAAAGGCTAATGAAGGAGAAAATGCCGATGGTTTTCCGATAGTAAGTTTACGGGGAAAGTACCAGCTTTTCAAAAGTCTTATCACGTAAGGCACTGATAAATGTACGAAAACACTCCGCATATTCCTCGGAACAGGAGGGATAGTCGGTTGACGGAATATCCCGCGGAACGGCGTCCGCATCATCTGCAAGAAGCAAAGGTTGCCCCGGCCCATTCGATTGAATCAGCAAAATGGGGCAAGTCTCGTTAGGTCGGAACGGAGCAATCACAAATCCTCTCTGCCCGTTTAGTTCCTGCAAATCGTATATCAGACGGACTGCCCCTCCTCCTGTGTCACCAGGCACGGAATTTTCTCCCCCGGGAATACGATAAACGGCAAACGGTTGCTTCCGTTCTATAAATGCATCAATAGTTGTCAAGTTACTTATTTCTTCGTCGGTTATCTTTTTTTCATCACACTGTTGACTACCCGTATAGAGGAAACCAGTTTATTGGTGGAAGTAAATACGTCCACATTCCACACATGGGACGAACGTCCCTTATGCACGATTGTTGCTACCGCACGCACCGTGTCTCCTTCGTGTGCAGAAGATATGTGGTTTCCGCTCACCTGCATTCCCACGACAATCTCATCGGGCTGGCAAAGAATCATCGAACCTAGTCCGGCAACTGTCTCCGCCAATGCAAGACTGGCTCCGCCATGCAGAATGCCGAACGGCTGACGGGTACGGTGATCTACCGGCATCGTCGCTTCCACACGATCTTCAGCGGCATACGTATATTGGATTCCTAAATTTCCCATTAAAGCGTGACGCGCCTGTGCATTCAGTTGGTCGAGAGGTATCTCCGCCGCACGCACTTCAGCTATAATTGCCTTTTCAACGGCAATTGCCACTCCGTCTTCTTCATTGGAAGCAGTCACATAGTCAGCACAAATCTTCACGGAATCCTGCGAGTGTCCCATAGCTACGCCGAGTCCGGCCAGTTGGATCATTGTCACATCACATACTCCGTCGCCGATAGCAATCACTTCTTCCCGCTTCACGTCCAGTTCTTCCAACAAAGCTCCCAAAGAGTTGGCCTTATCTATGGCACAAGGAACGACTTCCAGAAAATATGGCTCGGAACGGAAAACATCCAATGCTCCGTTCAGTCTTCTTTTCCAATGATCTTCCAGACCGATCAACGCTTCTTCATTATCGCTGACCAACATACACTTACAGGGTGCAAAATCAACAGCGGCAGAAAATTCCGTTTCCTCGATTATCCGCAGATTATTCAGCCGGGCTTCATTTTGAATATGTTCATTTTCAGGAGAGTCCGTAATAATCGTATCATCATGATAAGTGAATAAGGCAAAACCGTTTTTCCGAGCTTTCTTTTCCAGATACGGCAACATCTCCGGATTAATCCGCCGTTCGAACAGGATTTCTCCGTTCTGTGCTTTTATTATCTGGCAACCGTTATAGGAGAGAACAAACCCTCCATAATTTCCAAGTTCGAGGGTTTTGGCCAGTGGCATCAATCCATAGGTAGGTCTGCCGGATGCCAATACAATACGCACTCCCATTTGCTGAACTTTCAACAAAGCCGCTAATGTACGCTTACTAATTTCTTTCGCGTCATTAAGGAGTGTTCCGTCTACATCAAGAACCAATAATTTATACTTCATGATTACACGATTTTGATTTAGATTACAAAGGTAGGAAATTGAGTGAACGACAGAAAGAGTAAACAGATAAAAATTACTTTAATTTCACTCTTTCAGATGCATTTCCAGATAATCCCGAAGTATCCGGGCATGATTATAGACAGGTTCTTTAGACGCATACAGCAGTGTGACCACCGGATGAGGTTTGATAAGAATCAGAAAATCAGCCATTGCGGGAGATGCGACCAGTTCTTTTTGATATTGCATGACAAAGTCGTTCCAATGCCCGGGAATATCTTCGTGAAACCATTTGCGCAAACTAGCGGAAGGTGCTATATCTTTCGCCCAGTAATCGTATTTCAGCCATTCTTTCTTCATTCCTCGCGGCCATAGTTTATCTACCAGCACCCGATATCCATCTGTTTCTGAAAAATCTTCGTAAACTCGTTTTATCCTAACCTGTATCATTCTTAGTTTATTTAGTTACTCATAATAATAAACCGAGAAAGACGAAAATTGTTTAACCGAAGGATGTCGATAAAGTTTTTTAAAGCGACTCTTGCGCTTTTTTAAATTCATAAGGAGTCATTCCCGTTTTCTTCTTAAAAAGACTGTATAATATCGGAGCACTATTAAACCCAGCTTCATCTGCTATCGCGCGTATCGTATAGTGCGGATGTGTTTTTAGCAGTTGAATAGCATAATCAATACGCAACTCGTTGATATATCCGTTAAAATTAGTTCCGGTACATTCTTTTTTATCATCCGGGCAAAACGCGCATTGTTCAAATGAACGATTTGCGCCAAGTCTTCTCGCGACAGTTCAGGAGAAAGATACAAACGATCTTGAACAACGATGCGATTCAATTCTTTAAAAATCTGTCTATTCTCGTCTTTTTCCCCGCTTGCTACTTCTGTGTCATCTTCGTCCGAAGATTCACACTGTTCTTCTTGTTCCTTCTCGAGCAATCTGTCTTCCAGTTCTATTTCTGATGATATAGCGAATTGCTCATATTCCTCCGACTGCTGATCCCTTTTTTCCTTATCGGCAAGTTTCTCATTGATCAACTTAGCCAACATTCTGTTTTTATATTTAATCGTTTTATTGAAACGCCACAGACGCCATAAGATAAACAAGGTCAGCAGAACGATACAGACCATGAAAGCAAGTGAGATATTCTTTATTCTTAATTGGAAAGCTTGTTGGGCAATGTATTCTTCTTTCTCAGAAGCACCGTACATCGCGTTCAACTCCAATGCCGCATTGTTTCTATCTCTACGATTAATGCTGTCTGTTATAGCTAAGATAGTCCCACGGGTCGCTGCAGCCTCTTTATAGTGGTGCATACCCAGATAAGCTTTCACCTCATGTTGAAGAACAGTCAGATATTGTTCATTCAAAAGTATCTTGTTGAGTTCTCATCCATTCCTTGAAACCCTTACATTTCTCAAGAGAACTTTCTCATACTGTTTGGAAATCATTAAATAAGGAACAGAGTACATTTTTCCCATCCGGGGTATGAGATTCTTTTTTCTTCGACAAGTATTTTTTTGATAATATTGTTCCGCCTGTGCATTCTTTTTTTTCTACATAATAAATATAGGCAAGTTTGCATACAAATAACTATATTGTCCGTCCACATAACCTTCGGGTATTTGAGGTAATGCCTCCAGCCGCTTTATAAAAGCTTTTCACGCTCAAAAGCAAGTTCCAAAGCCTCTTTAACACGTGAATCGTTCATTAAAAAAGGCTCATTTCTGCTCCATAATAGTAAGAAAAGCAACATCATCTCCCGCATTTTATTTGAACCGCGCAATAATTTAATAGTACGGTCAAAATAATCATATGCTTTATCTTTAAAAGACAATCTCCAGTTATTCTCACCTATGCAGAAAAATAATCTGGCTTTGGCTTCTCGATCTTCCAACTCCTGTGCCAGCTTAATCCCGCTGTATGCATAACGCATACTTTCATTATACTTGCTCATCATAGCCGAAAATTCCGCTAGATGAACTGTCATTTTCAACAGATGCTTCGGATCTTTTTTTTTGAGATATAGAATCAAGCAAATAAGCTTTTTCTTGCATACATAAACGCCAATTTATTCATATACATATTGCTATATGACAAACTACGCAACTCATTGATAATCCGCAAAGGAATTGTTTTTCTATTTTCTGCCTCATCCAATAATTGCAAAAAGCACGTTCAGGCTGTGCAATATAGATACTATTTATATACCCGGCGGTATATAGTGAATCGTCACTTACTGTTTCGTCAGCTCTCAGAATTTGGTTATGCACAAATAAAAATATGCAGATACATACCCCTAAATGTATATATTTCATATTATGTCTAATCATTTACAATTCAAAGGTAAATGATAATTTCATAAAATACAAAAAGTGGATTCTATTTTAAGAAATAAAAATAAGAAACATTAGCATTATGCATCCGCCAAAGGCAGATAAACCGAAAAACAACTACCTTCCCCGACTTCCGAACTTACTCCCAAACGTCCCGACAATTTTTCAACAATGATCTTGCAGATAGGAAATCCCACTCCCCCTGTTCAAACTCATCACTCTTGTAAAATCGATCAAATATAGGTTCTATTCTCTGCTTCCTGAACTCCTGTTTTATCAGTTCTTCGAATTTTCCATGACCTATTTCGTCTTCAGAGAATGAGTAGACAAGAGAAATATATTTTTTGTCTATGATTTGAGCCGTACAATTGTTTTTAGGTGATAGCCACTAAAAAAGGCAACTAACAAGCAAAGAGATGCAAAAAATATACTTATATTTCAGGTTAACAAATGGCTTTCATGTTTTATTTGTATGTCATGCAAAAAAACATTATTTCCATAAAACAAACTCATTTTGTTAATAATATATTCAACTAATTTTCATTACCTAAAACTTCCAAACCAATATCCTACTACTTTTCGTCCCCTGATGCATCCGTATAACCTTGTACTCCGACACCTCGACAGCTTTCAACTTGGCATATAGCTTATCCAGATTCTTCTCTTTGGAAACCAAACTAGTGAACCACCCGCAATTTTTCCGGTATTTCCGGCTTTCGACAATCATATTCAGCAGGAAACGCAATTCGCCACCTTCACACCAAAGTTCATTCGCATTCCCTCCAAAGTTTAGCTTCGCCTTTTTTACTATCTCCCCTTTCAAACTACTCAATTTGCGCAACGTTCCCTCTTCCGCTTCCTCTTTCGAACGATGAAACGGAGGATTGCAAATCGTCACATCAAAATATTCATCGGGAGCAATGATGCCTTCAAAAAATCTTTCTGCTATCTTTCTGAAGCCGTAACTCTATTTTATGAGCCAGCACCGGATTACAAGTAACTATCTTTCGTGCATTTTCTATTGATATGGGGTCAATATCTGAACCTACAAACATCCAACCATATTCTACATGCCCAATAATCGGATAAATGCAGTTTGCACCTACTCCAATATCCAGACATCTGTATGCAGATTTCCGTATCTCTCCATTTTCCACTTTCACATCTTTGCTTACAGGCCTTCCGAACCAATCAAATCTGCGATGTAATGAATATAATCCGCTCGTCCGGGAATAGGCGGACACAAATAGTTCTTCGGAATATCCCAATATCGAATGCCGTAGTAGCTTATCAACAACGCTTTATTCAACGCCTTCACCGCTTGCGGATTGAAGAAGTTAATTGTTTGCGTACCATAGGGATTGAGTTGTACAAACTTCTTTAAAGGCGGATAATTCTCCGTCAATAGAGAAAAGTCGTATTGCCCGTTGTGTTTATTTCTTGTATGTAGTTCGCTTCTTTTCTGACATGGCGGCAAAGATACAGAGAATCTTCCTGTCTGCAAATTCTTCCCTATATCTTTTCCCGCACTATAAGTTATATTGTTTACAGTAACCATTTTAATATAGGCCGGCTGACCGAATCACAATCTTTTCCAACAACTGCTGTGTCTTTCCAATGCTATAAAAGCTGATAAATAATCAGATACGAGGTGAAAGAGTGAAAGGATTTTTTTATTCCATATTAAAAGCATCTTAGAGGGACCTCTCTGATTTATTTTTGTTAATCTATGACTTGTTATGTAGCTTGTATGAGAATAAAATACTATTTTCGGGATTGAAAAATATAAAAGACTATCACAAAATGAAAATTACCCGTGATGAATTGCTGATAGCAGCGTTCAAGCTGTTTATGTCCGTAAACTATGAAAAAAGCCAGTTTTGCAGAACTTGGAAAGATGCTCGGAATGTCGAAAGCCGGAATATTCAAATACTACAAGAACAAACAGGAATTATTCATTGCCGTAGTGGATAAGTTTTGTTTTAGCGCGCAAAACCCACGAAACAAATTCACTGAAACGAACGGTACGTTTGCCGAATTTATAGATGAATACGTGAAAGGCGTACAACGAACAATGGATATGCTGAGTAATCTGATAGGCCCAGGTAGTGATAAGGTGGTACAAGGAAAGTTTTCATATCATGCCCAATATTTTCATTTTCTGTTTCAACTTCTCCAATATGACCCTAACGCCAAAGAAAAACTCCATAATCTTATAGTCGGTGATTATGCCTATTGGCGTACCGCCATACAGCGCGCGATAAATACCGGAGAATTGAGAAAAGATGTGGATGTAGAAGATGCAGTAGTTATGTTCCGACAAGTTTACATGGGGCTGTCCTTTGAAATGTCTTTTCTCGGTGGACTGGATACGGAACGTCTTGCCAAACATTTACGCGCCGTTTACTCCTTATTGAAATGTTAGATAGTGCCGTCCGGCATATATTCCCTACCTACTTGTCTGTTGGTGCAAAAAAAGATAAAAAAGCGTACGTTTACTTTTTCGGAATAGTTTTAAAAAGATACAGTTATTAAATATGGAGAAATGAAATATATAAAATACATCCGATTTTACATTTAAAATGTAAAATCGGATGTATTTTATCATTCTTACAAATATTTTGCGGAGAGACAGGATTATGAACCTTTCTCCCCAAAAATCATTATGAATCAACGTTTTAATTCAGTTCATTTTTTTTTAAGTGTAACGATTTAGTAACTGAAAACTGTCTTTTGTGTCACTCATAGACTTTCGCTTGTCTAAGCTTTATCATTACATTACAAAGGTACATTTTTTTACTCATAGTTCCAAATCATAGTCTCATCTTATGTTTTACTTTTTATTCTATAATCACTTCTGAAAACCGCTTCTTCATTACTTTTTAGAAGAAGCCATAAGTAACTGTGGTTCGTATATCCACATTAACAACTATTTCTAGGAATTAGGGTATAAAAAAACGCTACTGGTGGAACTGATAATGCAGATCATCTACAAGAACAATGACCGTAAAGTGCGCTACTTGGACAGCAAGTGTTTCGGCATATTTTTCTTAATAAAGGGTATTAAAACCTATAACGGAATGCTTTATGTGCATACGCAGACTAAGAAACGTTCCGGCTCTACTACACATCGGTATCAACCAACGAGCAGACTATTGGCACCAATTTCATCAACAGCTTCTGCAGATGCACCGTGTTTCGTTCTCATTTGATAATGACAATAATGAAAAAAGAGAAAATATAATATTTATCTTATTTGTTTTTTTGTTCTTCTTATAATATTTATATTTGTAAATGATAAATTATTAAATTGAAAAGGATATGCGTCAGAAAGGATATTGTATAATTTGTCATCAAGATAATCAAGAATTATCAGATGAACATGTGATACCAGAAGCCATAGGTGGATATTATCATATTTATAATGTTTGTAAGGATTGTAATTCAAAACTTGGTGACCATGTTGATAAGTTGCTTCTAAACCATTGGTTTATCAAGGCTGCTCGTGACGAAAAAGGTTTTAAGGGATATAAAGGTTATATTCCCAATCCTCTTGTAGGCGAAGGAAGTCTGTCAACTGGAGAAAAAGTAAGGGTAGAGCAGGAGGATAATGATGGTAAAATGTCAATTAGGTTTATTCCAACTTCTCCGGAAGTTTCAGACGATGGTAAATTTTTTAAGATACAAGTCGATGCTAAGGATGAAAAGACTATACCAAATATCAAAACTAAAATACTGAAAAGACATAATATTGATGAAACGAAGGTACAAATTGTTTCCGATTGTCAAGTTGTAAAAATTGAGCATCCTGAAGTGAGGATGCAATTCACTATTGATATAAAAAACTATAAAATAGGTCTTTTGAAGATTGCATACGAATTTGCTGCAGATAAAATTGAAGGATATATAGATGATCCTATTGCAAAATTATATGCTAGTATCTTGCATGAAGGTAATCCTGATAGACTTGATGAAGTATTTTTCGAAGGCGATACAATAAATAATGCCAGTTTGAATATTATGGAGTCGATTATTGACAACTCGAATACAAATCGTCACATTCTATTACTAGTAAATATACATGATAAGTTATATTGTATAGTTAAACTATTCGATAAGTTTTGCCAAATGATAAGAATGTCAGATAGCAGCTATGGAGAAGACGGTCTTGTTTTGTTGGCTATTAATGATTTTGTAAATCATAAGTGTGATTTTTTATAGTCCAACAGAGCTGATAAAAAGTTACAAATTATTGTGAATTCACAACATTCAAGCTGAATGATGAAGACCAGGCTTATTTTTGATTCGCAACTAAATATGAATAAAGAAGGTATTGGCTTTGCTTGTACCGAAGACCATGATAATATTTTATTTGATTGCAATGGTATTCCAGTCTGTACAGAAAGTATATTGTTGCTGACTCTTGAAAGGTTGAATTTAATAAAAGACGAGAGCTATACATCAGGTAAAATATCTGCTACATACATAATACCTTTTGGATATCATTATCTCTGTATGCCTGATATGAAGCTACTTATGGTAAAGGAGATAACCAAAGTGAATGAGTTCATCAAAATTTAAAGGTATGGTCTCTCATGTAACACTTTTAAATAGGGGGACATAGGCGGGGCTTTGCTACTTTATTTCCAAACACTCACGAATAAATTGGCGGTGGTAATCGCCGCCTTCCCTTTCTCTATTGGTTTTAAACCATCCCAAGCCAGTGTGAACAGTCGCATAAATACTTAGGAAGAAAATGATAAAATATTTACACTACCACCATTAAAGCTATTAAAATTTTAATTATAAACACAATAAAGGCCTTCGCAATCTTGCTTCTTCAATATAATAGTACAAGCATTGCAGATTATTGGATTTTCACCTGTCAATTTTACTTTATGACTTTCAGCATATACATAATATCCCTTTTCTTTTAATTCGTTTATTATGCGAGTTAAGTTTTGACCTTCTTTTATTAAATCAGAAACTTCCAAATCACTATAAATATCTATAATGTCGGTAAAACACTGAAAAACATCAGCAATGTATATACATTCCTCTTCATCAGCAGGTTCATCATAATCTCTATAAATAAATGCAATATGATGAAAAATATTTAATAATTCCTTGCCTGAAGTGATACGTTTTATAAAACGAGGTTTACGTATAATGGACTTCCCTGACATACTGCTATCTAAAGTCTCTTTCACCCAGTTTTCGTGTGACGTCTTGATATAATGCAAAAGCTCCTCTGTGTATGAGGTACAGTTTTCATCAATTTCACGATGGTGGTTCTTGCACAATAACAGCAAATTATCATATGAATCATAATCCTCTATCCCTGGTTTATATCGAGGTCCGTCTATACTACTACTTATAATATGACATTCATCACCAATGATAAAACTACCATCTTCTTGTGAAATTTGATGTACTAATTCTTTCTTACATATAGCACATCTATTTCCTGATTTAGCCCATAATTCTTTTCGTGTTTTGCTTGTAATAGCCATATCATATTGAATTTCTTTGTTTTGAATAATGCTCCTCCAAATGATGCAATTGCTGCATAAACAAATTTGTCTGTTTGGTATTTTCGACTTTGTTGTACAAACTGAGCATAATATATTCCTGTAATAAATCCTTGTTTCTCTATATAGTGGTGCACACAATCAATTACGGGAATATTCGGATTCAGTTTTGTCGTTTCCATAACATCAATACGATCTGGGAAATATCCGTAAACATTTGTATAAAATGAACTTCTGACCCAATGCCACTTATACATATAAGAACCTCCAAATGAATCTGACGTGTATGTTTTAATGTAATATAGAATCTTTATCCGTTTCAGAAATAATGGAAAAGAATAATTATTCCTACAACTAATACAATTATCCACAATGATATTTGATAAGTTAAATATGATGATGGGATGCTAAACAGTATCTCTAATAAGCCTATTAATGATAATGCACCTCCAATAACCGGTTTTGTAAAAAATAATAAAAAAACTTCTCATATATAATAGCTTTTTGTGCAATTCGGCACAAAGTTAATTATAAAATTCTCTAGTATTTCATTCTCAGTTGTAATATTGATATCTTTGTAGTAAAGATAAATATTATACCTCTATGCAAATTATAATAGACGATCACACAGAAATAAAGTATTACAGACAGTGCTTAGAACAAATAAACAACAAATATTCGCAAAATATAGTAGTCGACAAATGTACTGTTATCGACATATGTGATTTATGTATTAAAAATGTAGTTTATCCAATACCAGACTATCAATCTCCACTTCACTTGTTCCAGCATTTTTGTCGGTGACGTTTGGATGGCCTCCAAATGAAAACAGTAGTGAGATTCATGTCAATGATTACAATGCCGGAGATTCTCCCCTTTTTTTTGCCATCTTGGCATAACCTGACTAAAAGTATCCAAGGTAGAAGAGACATTTGCCCAACTTACTGATATAGTTCAGGGCAAAAGCTATGGCAATCCAATTATCGATATGCGAGACTGCTAGGTTGGCATTGAGTTTACACCTAAACAGCTGTTTATAAGAATATTAGCAAAAAAGCTTTCTGTAATATTCCAACTAGAGAAAATTAATCCGTTCGAGAATTATCAGATATAAAAAGTAGCACCTCAAGCATAAATTTCTCATACCATTTGTTTATCTTTACCATCGATTTAAGCAATACGATGTTTATCATCGCAATATATTAGTCTAGTTCGTTTCTATTCATCAGCATTAAAAATGTAAGAAACCCTTAATATAATGAATTGAAAGGACTTGACCTGCTTTTTTGTTTATTGAAAGTTTAACGAACAATTGATTATGGAAACATCATATTTTTATTCAGATAATCTTAACTTGGGAGATATTGAGAATGTGTTATCACGGTTCGCTAGTGAAAAAAACAATCTATATATTTGTTGCGTACACCTAAAGGAGATACAGAAAACACTACTTATCAGAGTGTTATGATTTTTTGTCTCCTGGATACAAAATAGTTCTAGGTAATTTAGAAACAGACCCTCAAATATTGGATGATTATATAGATGATATAGAGATGTCTGTGTGTCACATTTGTATAAAACGTATGAATATGAAAAGGTATTAGGACGTTTTTAAAGCTATCTGGAGTCATGTCGTAGATTCCTCCATGACCAAACGGAATTTATCTGATATCTCTGACTTGTTCTACAGACTTAGAATCACGGATCTAAATATAATACATGGGCAACAATAATAATTTCTTTATGCACAGGAAGTATCAATGACATAGAAAGGGTTAAGGCAGAAGTGCCTACAACCCTGCTTGATAAAGTGAAACAGAAAATACAATTGTTTGATGCAGACCAAACTCGCTTTATTTATCAAAATAAAGGCGAAGGCAAGAAGGGTGAAAATTCAGGGACTTTCAGGTACAGGAAAGACAGAATTGCTACTTCACAAACTAAAAGAATTATATACAAACAATAGCAAACCTAAGATTTTTGTAACATGCCACAATAAAATATTAGCAGATTCTTTATCAAAGAAAATTCCAACTTTCTTTAATTTGATGAGGGTCTCAGGAACAGATTGCCTGGAACGAACGATTATGGTGTACTAATGCTTGGGGTAGGTACGGAGATGAAAATTCTGGTTTATATAGATACATTTGTGATTTCTATGGTATCGTATATTATAGCTATGGAAAATATACATCATTTGATGATGTATGCCAAAATGCGTTATCCCAAATCCGCGGAATAACAGATAAGAAGTATGCATTAGACTACATATTAGTTGATGAATGTCAAGATTTTCCTGAAAGTTTCTTCAAATTATGCGAAGAAGTTACGTCTCAGAAGTTATATATAGCTGGCGATATTTTCCAAAGTATTTTTTGAAGAACATGTCATTTCAGATTATTCTGCAGATTATTTCCTCACAAAATGTTATCGAACAGATCCAAGAACTCTTATGTTTGCACATGCTCTAGGCTTAGGACTATTTGAAAAGCGAAAGCTAAGGTGGCTTAGAAAGGAAGATTGGGAAGCTTTGCGGATATATATATACAGAAGATAATGACAAAATATCATTAACACGTGAACCAGTCAGGAGATTTTCTGATGTGGAAGATGATTACAAAAGTGTTGAAATCAAAACTTTTAAGGAGGAAGATGTTGCTTCCGCAACATTGGAAGTTATAAATAATATACAAAGCGAAAATTCAGATATATCAATCAATGATTTGTGCATTATCCTTTTGGATGATGATAATTATATTTACAACTGGGCTAATCAAATAGAACATGAAATCAGTGTTCGTCTGGGATGGGAAGTCAATAAGGCTTATGAAACAAAAACAGTCATTAAAGACCAGTTACTATTAAGTAATAGAAATAACGTGAAGGGATTGGAATTCCCCTTTGTTATATGTATCACGAATGGACTTGTTGCACGTGAATCTTATAGAAATTCATTGTATACAATGCTCACTCGTTCTTTCATAAAATCTTATCTTATCATATCAGAAGAGCAAGCTGAAAATGCAACAAAATTGAGACATAATTATGATTTAATAAATGCTTTAAAAGCTTTAAAGTTTGACAAATTATCAGTTGAACAACAAAAACAGGTGGAAACTCGTTTTAAAGAAATTAAAAAATAGACGACCGTTGGCAGATGAAATACGTGATTATCTTAAGAATAAGGGTGTAGAAGAAAAACTAATTGACAAAATGGTAGAAACAGCACTTGGTATGGGCTGGCAGGATCTTGATGAAGATGAATTACAAAAGAAACTTGATTCTTTCATACTAATATATGGAGAATGAACAATGTCAAAGCATGATTTCTATATTAACTTAACAGACGCAAAAGGGCGTGAAAAAATGTTTTCGGAAGTTACTGACATCTATGATTTCATTAAATTGAAACTTACAGCCTTAGAACTTCTAATTACACAATGGAACGGATGTCATGAACAGAATAAGTGCAAATTTCCATATATGTGTGTAGAAGATTATGAACTGCATCGGATATTTGTTGAAAGTAACAATAAAATAATAAGTTTTGGGTTCAGCCTTAAAATACAAGCAAAGTCAGATAAGATAGATGCCTTTATATTGATAAAAAAGGACGATAGTGAGAAAACAAAAAAAATTAAAATCAGTGCTAAACACATATCTGATGCCATTGCTATATTAAATCAAGTGGTAAAAGAAAAAGGATTATACAATGATATAACATTTGATGATTGGGAGAATATTCCAAGTGAAGAAGGAAAGTATTTGTTTGAATATTTATTATTTGAGGAACCTGCATATATCAGATACGACTACGACAAACAAGCCGCTAAAGGGAAACGATCCATTGTACATCCGCAATATCATTTTGATATTAATTTCACTAAAAATCATTCTTATAAGTTAGGATTGCCAAAATCTATTAATGAAAATGAATTAAGAAATATTTTTCTCAGTAAAGATTTTTGCAGAATGATTTCTCTAAAAAAAAGAATAGGATTAATCGTGGTACTAAAAGCTCACGTAACAACAATTTAAAATTTTTAAAAAAATCAAGAGGACAATATTAAATGACATCTTTGTGTACTATATTCATTTAGATACTTAGCATAATTTTGTCCACTCTTTCAAATTCCCACAAACCTCTTCTGGAAATCGTTACCACTTGATTTGCGGAAACCTATTTCAGAAATGGCACAAGCCCGCATAAAAGAGTCTCTACCTAACACTGATTCACATAAAATGAACCAACATTAAGTAGAAACTTTTTTTATGCGTGCTTGTGCTGAATCTTATACAAAATCAGTAAACCACGTATTTTCTGCAACTTCTTTAATCAGTAACTTTGTTATTAGTAGATGTACATTGAATCATGAGTAATATAAGCCTTGACCAGCTATAAAATTACACATTTTCAAGTACATCTACATTTTTTATAGCTTTAATTCACTTGATATTCAATAATATAACAAAGAAAAACAAACTAAGATTTAGACAATATTGACCCTAAAGTAACAAAGAACCTGTTATTCTATTCTCCTGCATGTTACGAAGCTTTCAAAGCTCTTCTCATGTAAAAGCAGCACAGTTCTGACATTGGAAAGCCTACATGACAGTAAGGTTTACAGACTTCATATGAAAGTGAATAATGGCGAGGCGCTAAACAGAGAGGAAAAGAATTGGATAACCGAAAGGGGAAACGACAATATCTATTTCAAAAATGCGATACCATTACAAGGATGGCGGTTTGACTTATATGACATACTACGAACATTCCTTGTAAACTAGTACGGACAATGAAGAGAATACAAGGCAATGGACAAGACGGCACTCCGTAAGATATTGTACGACAGAATTGTTGAACTTGACAAATGCAAAATGACAGCAGCAATGAACATAAGACAGACAGCACAATCCATAGGACTTGCAGTATTCACATTTCTGCTGCACTGTTTCCTTCGGATAATCAATATCCTTTGGTACATCATCAGGGAATAGTCTGTGGAGTATTCCGAATGGCTATCAATGTAATGGTATTTATAATATTCTTTATTACCCTTTTCGGCTTTCTTCTTTGGCTACTGACACTCTGAAATTTAAAATTTATCATCTTCTAAAAGCATGGCATCATGAAGCGGTACAGTAACTGTATATACTAATTGAAAAGTGGCGCACTTTTCAATTAGTATATACAGTCGAGAGGCTAGATGGCATTAAATATACCTACAACAATAGACAATATAACCAAAGACACGAAACTGGCCGTCATGAACTTTATCAATGTGCTGAAACGCATTCCCGCCATGATAGAGAAGCTACTGGTAACTTAACCGTTGAGCAACCGCCAAAAAAAAGACAGAAAACGCCAGAATGAAAAAAAAGGCCGGAAGCAATCTCCGGCCATTCCTGAAAGAGCAGGCATCCGAACCTCATGTCTGCATTTGCTCATTCCAAACACCTTCTCCTTACATGGAAAAATGAAAATCCATCTTTATCTGTGACATCTCACGTATCACTGTACGGTCCAGCACACGCGCATAATGACGGGTCATCTGAACATTGGTATGCCCCAGCATTTTAGCAACGCTCTCTATCGAAACACCATTGGCCAGGGCAAAAGTGGCAAAAGTATGACGCGCAACATGGGTGGTCAATGTTTTTTTTATGCCACAAATATCAGCCAGTTCCTTGAGACAGGCATTCATTTTTTTGATTACAAAGCACCGGAAAAAGCACACCATGTTTCCTGCAATATTCATTGGTGGAATACTTCTCCAATATTTTTAACGGAACTTCCATCAATGGGATGTTACACATGATTTTGGTCTTCTGCCTTCCCTTGCGTATCCATCTGACACCGTTCGAGTCCTCCACGATATGTTCCTTTCTCAAACCATGAATATCCGAAAAAGCCAAACCAGTGAAGCAGGAAAAGATAAACAAGTCCCTGACGTTTTCCAACCGTTCGGAAACCATCTTCTTTTTAAGGATGATTTTTATTTCGTCCTCTGTCAAATACCCTCTATCCACTTTCTCCAAACGGATTTTATAATTGGCGAACGGGTCGCCAATCAAGATGCCGTTATTACGGGCTATCAGGATAATGCGTTTGAAGAACTGCATAAACTTGGCAGTCGTATTATAACTGCATTTGCAGGTAGTACGCAAATACAACTCGAAGTCTGTTATAAACATCGGAGTGATTTCATTGATGGCAATATCCGATATATTGTATTTGCTTTGGATAAACTCGGCAAGGTGGCGGCGGGTCACTTCGTATTTACGATAGGTGGCAATCGTCTTGGATATGCCGACCAACTGTTTCACATCGTCATTGTGCTTTTTGAAAAGGTCTAAAATGGTTTCGTGTTTTCACTGTGTCCCAAAAAAATTCATTCTTCACCTTTTCGGCTGTCACATAGTTATCACGCCGTTGCTGTTCGTGGTAGATATTATTCAAGGATGCTTTTATATCCTCCAATAAGGCATTTATTCTGCCTGCATCCTTACCTTTGGCTTTACCTGCTGCTATATTCCAGTTTTCGGGCAGGATGCTTTGTTTTGTACTGAACTGGCACAACTTACCGTCAATGGTAATTCTTGCCATAATCATAACCTCGCCGTTCTTCTTTTCAGAACCTTTCTTTAAATAGAAAAGGACTTTAAATGTACTCTTCATAACCTCACATTTTTAAGTTGCAAAACTACTAATAACTTATTAAATGTGAGATATTTAGACGGTGGACAAATTCGGACTTCCTGCGGTCATTTCGGGACAAATCGTTACCGTTTTTGTCCGGTAGGGAATAGGTAACGATTTAGTAACGAAACTATGTCTTTTCAAGTCCTTTTTTGTTGTCTTGGAAACAAGACTTATAGGCAATAAAAAAACCTACAAATCGCTGATTTGTAGGTTTTTGTCCACTTACTGTCTTGTTTTGTCCAGTAGGTTCTGCGGAGAGACAGGGATTCGAACCCCGGGTACCTCGCGGTACAACGGTTTTCAAGACCGCCGCAATCGACCACTCTGCCACCTCTCCAGAACTCCTTTTTATCAGAAGTGCTTTCCGTTGAAAGCGGTGCAAAGGTACGAATCATTTTTAAATCTGCAAACAATCTGACACTTTTTTCGTGAATTAATCGTATTTTTGTGCCCAGTTATAAGGAATAAAGATATGATATACCCTCAAAATTTTGAGCAAAAGATAGGATTCGACCAGATAAGGCAGTTACTGAAAGACAAGTGTCTTAGCACTTTAGGCGAAGAAAAAGTTTCAGACATGGGCTTTTCCGAACAATATGAAGTAGTAGAAGAGAATTTAAACCAGGTAACCGAGTTTGTTCGCATCATTCAAGAAGAGGACGGATTTCCCGACCAATTTTTTTTCGATGTCCGCCCTTCACTGAAACGGATACGGATAGAAGGAATGTATCTGGACGAACAGGAATTATTCGACTTGCGCCGTTCACTAGAGACCATTCGTGATATCGTCCGTTTCCTGCATCGGAACAATGAAGACGAAGAAGAAAGTGATAGCCCCTACCCCAGTCTGAAACGACTGGCGGGAGACATTGCCGTATTCCCCCAATTGATTGGAAAAATAGACAGTATCCTCAATAAATACGGAAAGATAAAAGATAATGCTTCTACAGAACTGGCTCGTATCCGCAGGGAATTAGCCAATACAATGGGAAGTATTTCCCGCTCGTTGAACAGCATTCTGCGCAGCGCGCAATCCGAAGGATATGTAGATAAGGACGTAGCCCCTACCATGCGCGACGGTCGCCTGGTTATCCCTGTCGCTCCGGGACTCAAACGTAAGATTAAAGGAATCGTCCACGATGAATCGGCAAGCGGAAAAACCGTATTTATCGAACCGGCGGAGGTTGTAGAAGCAAACAAACCGCGTCCGCGAACTCGAAGGAGACGAAAGACGGGAAATTATCCGTATCCTGACGGAATTCTCCAATGTGTTGCGCCCGTCTATTCCGGAGATACTCCAGTCGTATGAATTTTTGGCAGAAATTGATTTTATCCGTGCGAAAAGTTATTTCGCCATACAGACCAACAGTCTGAAACCCGCCATAGAAAATGAACAGTTACTGGACTGGACTATGGCCGTACATCCCTTTGTTACAACTGTCGCTAGCCAAGCATGGGAAAAAAGGTCGTACCTTTGGACATAGAATTAAACAAGAAACAGCGTATTCTCATTATCTCCGGTCCGAATGCCGGAGGTAAATCAGTCTGTCTGAAAACGGTAGGCTTATTGCAATATATGTTACAATGCGGCATGTTGATTCCGATGCACGAACGCAGTCATGCAGGTATATTCAGCAGCATTTTCATAGATATCGGTGATGAACAGTCTATCGAAGACGATTTGAGTACCTACTCCTCTCACCTCACCAATATGAAGATAATGATGAAAAGTTGCAATGAACGTAGCCTCATCCTGATTGATGAGTTCGGAGGAGGTACGGAGCCGCAGATTGGAGGTGCCATTGCCGAAGCTGTACTGAAACGTTTCAACCAGAAAAGGACTTTCGGAGTGATTACCACCCACTACCAGAATCTGAAGCATTTTGCAGAAGACCATGAAGGCGTAGTCAACGGCGCCATGCTTTACGACCGCCATTTAATGCAGGCACTCTTCCAATTGCAGATCGGTAACCCGGGAAGCTCCTTTGCTGTAGAGATCGCACGGAAAATCGGATTGCCGGAAGATGTAATCGCTGACGCCTCGGAAATTGTAGGGAGCGAGTACATCAATGCCGACAAATATCTTCAGGATATCGTGCGCGACAAACGTTACTGGGAAGGGAAACGCCAAACGATCCGCCAACGGGAGAAGCACATGGAAGAAACGATCGCCCGCTATCAGACTGAAATGGAAGAACTGCAAAAATCACGGAAAGAGATTATCCGGCAGGCTAAAGAGGAAGCGGAACGAATGTTACAGGAATCGAATGCCCGTATTGAAAATACGATCCGTACCATTAAAGAGGCACAGGCAGAAAAAGAAAAGACCCGCATGGCCCGTCAGGAGCTAACTGACTTCCGTACTTCTTTGGATGCATTGGCTTCCAAGGAACAAGAAGAAAAAATGGCTCGGAAAATGGAGAAACTGAAAGAGAAACAGGAACGGAAGAAGAAGAATAAAAAGAACGAGCAGAAAGCGGCAAGTTCCTCAACAACCGCTACTCCTAAAAGTGGCTCCTATCTCCGTTGGCGAAAATGTAAAAATTAAAGGTCAGACCAGCGTCGGGCAGGTAATGGAAATCAGTGGCAAGAATGCAATCATCGCCTTCGGAAGTATCAAGACAACCGTTAAGTTGGACCGTCTCGAACGCCCAACGCGGCCCCCAAGACGGAAAGCATGGCCAAAAGTACCTTTGTCAGCAGCCAGACACATGACCAGATGTACGAAAAGAAACTTAGTTTCAAACAAGATATCGATGTGCGCGGGATGCGCGGAGACGAAGCGTTGCAGGCAGTCACTTATTTTATTGACGATGCTATATTGGTCGGCATGGACCGTGTACGTATTCTTCACGGAACAGGAACAGGAATCCTTCGTACACTCATCCGCCAATATCTGTCCACCGTACCGAGTATCCGCCATTATGCCGACGAGCATGTGCAGTTCGGAGGTGCCGGAATCACAGTAGTAGATTTTGATTGACCCGGATATAAGACATATTGTAAACAAAACATCGCAAGAACTTGTTCTCATTTAGAAAACCACTACCTTTGTTGCGGTGGTTTTCTAAAACGAGAATAAAGCATGAAAAATAACCTATTAAGCGAAAAGCTCATTTACACAGGGGACAGCCTTACTCCTACCCACATTCATCTCTGCACCTACAATGCCACTGAGATGCAGGAAAGCTCCGGCGACACCTTCCAATCCGTCAAAGCAACATTAGACAGTGCGCGAATCAACTGGTTGCAAGTGCACGGCTTAAAAGATACGGAAACAATCCGCGAGATTTGCGCTCATTTTGAAATAGACTTCCTTGTTTTTGCAGGATATCCTGAACGCAGACCACCCGACTAAAATCGAAGAACATGATAAATATATCGTTCTCATCCTGAAATTATTCTATCCCAACACCCATAAGGAGGAAAACGAACTGGACGAACTGCTCCAACAGCAAGTCTGTGTCATTCTGGGAAGCAACTATGTGCTGACCTTTCTCGAACAGGAAACCGACTTCTTCGATGATATTAACGCTGCCTTACGCAATGATGTACTGAAAATACGTAGCCGTCAGACGGATTATTTGCTCAGTGTACTGCTGAACAGTATAATGACCAATTACATCTCAACAATTTCTTCTATCGACGATGCCCTCGAAGATCTTGAAGAGGAGTTGCTGACTATCACCGACGAAAATGATATAGGTATCCAGATCCAGTCACTCCGGCGTCAATATATGCTGATGAAGAAATCCATTCTCCCCCTGAAGGAACAATACGTAAAACTGTTACGGGCGGAAAACCTGCTTATCCATAAAGTAAACCGTGCGTTCTTCAATGACGTGAATGACCATTTACAATTCGTTCTCCAGACTATTGAAATCTGCCGTGAAACGCTTTCTTCATTAGTCGATCTATATATATCCAACAATGACTTACGCATGAACGACATCATGAAACGTCTGACCATTGTATCCACTATCTTCATCCCTCTCACCTTTTTAGTCGGAGTATGGGGAATGAATTACAAATGGATGCCGGAGCTTGATTGGCGATACGGATATTTATTTGCATGGATTTTAATGGGAGTTATCGGTATTGTTGTATATTTGTATTTTAGAAAAAAGAAATGGTATTAATTAAGCACACATAACTCATGAAATCAATTAAAGAGCTATATCGAATCGGTACTGGTCCTTCCAGCAGTCACACAATGGGTCCACGCAAAGCTGCAGAAATGTTCGTAGAACGTCATCCGGATGCAGCCTCTTTCAAAGTAACACTCTATGGAAGTCTCGCCGCTACCGGAAAAGGGCACATGACGGATGTAGCCATTATAGACACACTCAAAACTACCGCCCCGGTAGAAATCATCTGGCAACCGAAAGTCTTTCTTCCTTTCCACCCGAACGGAATGACATTTGCCGCTTTCGACGCTAACAACAAGATTCAGGAGAATTGGACAGTTTATAGTATCGGCGGAGGCGCACTAGCTGAAAACAACAGCAATCCGACAATTGAAAGTCCTGAAGTATATGGGATGAACAGTATGACGGAAATTCTGGAATGGTGCGAACGTACCGGAAAGAGTTACTGGGAATATGTGAAAGAGTGCGAGAATGAAGATATCTGGGATTACCTCGCTGAAGTATGGGATACGATGAAAGATGCCATCCACCGCGGACTGGAAGCGGAAGGAGTGCTCCCCGGCCCATTGAACTTGCGCAGAAAGCTTCTACCTATTATATACGTGCTACCGGATACAAACAGTCCCTTCAATCGAGAGGACTCGTATTCTCTTATGCACTGGCGGTAAGCGAGGAGAACGCTTCGGGGGGAAAGATAGTAACTGCCCCCACCTGTGGTTCCTGCGGTGTCATGCCTGCCGTACTTTATCACCTGCAAAAGAGCCGTGATTTTAGCGATATGCGTATTTTGCGTGCATTGGCTACTGCCGGACTGATCGGAAACATCGTCAAATTCAATGCGTCTATCTCCGGTGCGGAAGTAGGTTGCCAAGGTGAAGTAGGCGTTGCCTGTGCCATGGCATCGGCAGCAGCCAACCAATTATTCGGAGGTAGTCCGGCACAAATTGAATATGCAGCAGAAATGGGATTGGAACATCACTTGGGTATGACTTGCGACCCTGTATGCGGATTGGTACAGATTCCCTGCATCGAACGGAATGCCTACGCTGCCGCCCGCGCACTCGACGCAAATCTTTATTCCGCCTTTACGGACGGTATGCATCGTGTATCTTTCGACAAGGTAGTGCAAGTGATGAAACAAACCGGACATGACCTTCCCTCACTCTACAAAGAGACGAGTGAAGGAGGATTGGCCAAAGATTACCAGCAAATGTAAACCTACAATTATAGTGACGCTATCTTATCGGAAGACCGTCACTATACTAAAAAGAGTGACGCTATCCTGACAAGATACCGTCACTCTTTCCATTTCAGTTAAATGGATAAGAAATTATTCTGCCGGAGGCCAAATCGTATCATCCCCGTTACTGATATCCTTTTCGTGCAACAATCCACCATCCTGCGAGAAAACCAGTGAATAGCGCCGGCTTCCCTGCTTCACCTGAATGACAGATTCCGTAGGATTCTGCGGATAAACGAGTACATAGACATCGGTCACCACCCAAGAACTGTATTTGGTATTATTGAAAGCAGTATATACAGCCGGAACTAAACTATCTATACTTTCCAGTTCGTTTTCTGTCATCAGCCAATTCGCATTCCCGTCAAACCAGACTTCCAGTTCGTCATCGGCCACCCAGCAATCGGCCACATAATACACATCTTTCATTTCCCATTCTATATTCTGAGCATGCCGGATATAATTGTTTCAAGGCTTCCGTAATATTGGAAGGCGGATTGAAAGCCGGATCATCATCTTCATCGGAACAGGCGCCGAATGAAAGGGCAGCCAACATCAGAACCACCGCCCAGGCACCAAACTTAAATCTCAACATAGTTACTTTTTTTTGGTTCAGGTTTATTATTATACTATCACTTATACTTAATCGTCCGCTTTTAACAAACTTCCCTTTCTTGTCAAACTTGAAAGAGACGCCTGTGGACAATTCAACTTCATATCCCTTACGGTCACGCTCCACTTTCGTCACTCCTTCAGCAGCAAAATTATGTGCTTTCAGATAATCAACGGCAAAGTTCGGAACAATACTTGCAGGAATCACCTGTCCTTTTCGGGCACTTACTTCTTCCCAGTTTCCCTTGCTGTCGAATTCTATTTCCGTACCGTCTGTCAGTAACACCTCATATTTGGTAGCCTCCAGCATTTCCTTATCAATCTTGATATGAGACACTTCGGGTTTAGTAAAATGACGGTTAATAAAATTGCGTGCCGGAAGCGGTAACTGATTCATGTCTTTAGTTATCACATCAGCAGCCCATGAAAACTGTACGGCAACAATAGCCAACACGAGTAAAGATAGAATTTTCTTCATAATCATTATTTTTTTAACGTTAATACTATACTTTATTTTATACTGCAAATAACGATACAGATTTAGGAAAGATTTGGGAATAACCGGAGAACAGTCTTTTTTTTGTGTTCTTTAACTTTCAGTCCTCGGTATACAAATAAAAACAGGACAACAAATTTATCAACGGTACAAAAATATGAAAGGCAACCTTTTTCGGTTGCCTTTCGTTTGTCTCAAATGCTTTCACATTTGTGCTATTCTACTAAAAAGCCTGTTCACAGGCTTAATCGGGTGTTTCTTCTTCATACGCGTCTTCCAGCATATCAACTTTCTGAATACTCATCTTTCCGTCGGCGGTTATCGTTATGGAAAGCGGGACATACAAATCCGTCTGCGGATAGCAGACACTCGCTGCATATACAATGCCTTGCGGAGTTGTTTTATCATATACGATTCCTTCGAGCACGGACTTTGCCAGGAAGTCGGCATCCACTACCGAAGAAAAATCATTCTTGGTGAAGGTCTTGTTGAACACTGATTCACCACCGCGCGTCAGACGCAGCACGATTTTATTATCCATATACGTATCCCCCATTTCATTGGTAACATGAGGCAGGCTCTCGTCCGGTGTACGGGAAACGAAAGAACGATAATCCTTCCCTTTGAATTTGATGTCTATTTCACTTTTAGAAGTCTGCATCCGTTGTATTCCACGGGCGTCTACGCTATCCTGCGTTGCCAATACCGACTCCTTTTTCGAGTTTACTTTACCGCCACAAGCAGTCACAGCCACAACCAGCGGCAACAAAAGCAGATAAATAAGCTTTTTCATCCTGAAGTTTTCTGTTTATAAATAGACGACAAAGGAACAAAAAGACGGTGAGATTTACAAGAGTAACCGGCATTTTTCCTACATTTGCAATAAAGAACAAAGTTATTTGCAATAATTACTGATTTAAAAACCTGCAAACCTGACAATATGTGCCAACGAATGATAACGATTCTTTTTTTCTTGTCTGTGCATTCTGTATAGGCGGCAGTGCATACGGGCAGAAAGTGAATTATCAACAATTCGAGAATATCTACCTCGGTGCCGAAGCATCGGTCATCAGTTGCTTCCTGCAAGACAGCGAAGGGTTGATATGGATAGGTTCCAACAAAGGGTTATTCAGTTACGACGGATATTCCACACAGCAGCACTTCACTTATGGAGAACGCAATAACACGCGCATTTACTGCGGAATAATAGCAGACAATACTTATTTATATTTAGGGACAGATAATGGAATCCTCGTCTACAACTACCGGACGGACAAATACGAACAACCGGAAACGGATTTCCCGACAGATGTACGGACAATGGCGCTTCAAGGAGACACCTTATGGATAGGTTCGTTGAACGGTCTGTATACGTATCAACTCAACACAAAGAAACTGGCTTCACTCGACAGTAAGAGCAACGGACTTCCCCATCACACTATTTATTCTATCATCCGCACAACGGACAATCAGATATATGTAGGCACCTACAATGGTTTATGCCGATATATAGAGGAAAGCGGAAAGTTTGAAAATATCCCGTTGCCCGTCAACCGGAGCGTGAGCAATCTCTTTGTCAACTCTTTGTTGGAAGATACGTCCCGCCAATGTATCTGGATCGGAATGGAAGGATCTCTTTTCCAATATACTCCGGCCACGGGACTAATGAAACCGATAGATGCCTTCCACAACAATTCCATTAAATCACTGGCTTTGGACGGGGATGGAAATTTATTAGCGGGTACCGATAACGGACTTTATGTTTACCAGAACGATAATGGGACACTGCAACACATCGTACACGACTCCCGCAATATCCAGTCGCTAACCAACAATATTATCTGGAATATATTCGCCGATCAGGAACAGAACATCTGGCTGGGAACGGATTACGGCATCTCCCTTTCACGCTACAACAGTGCATTGCAATTCATTCCTATCTCGCAAATCACGGGTACAGGAGACGGAAACCAGTTTTATTCCCTGTTCCGGGATTCCAAAGGGTTCTACTGGTTCGGAGGAACTAACGGAGTCATCCGTTTTACCAACCCCACCGGTAACAAGCACGACGCTGTCTGGTACAGAATGGGAGATAAGCACCATCCGTTGTCCCACAACCGTATCCGACACATCTACGAAGACAGAGAACAACAACTCTGGATAGCCACGGACGGCAGTATTAACCGTTACGACTACAAGACTCACCAATTTGTACACTACAACATCGTAGACAGCACAGGAACAAACAACACCAACTGGGCTTATTACCTGTTTGAAGACACCGACGGAAAACTCTGGATAGCAACCTGCCTCGGAGGTATTTTTGTAGTAGACAAACAAAAACTGGTACAATCTTCCGGCGGAACCTACATAGCCGAGCAGAACTATTCCACTCGCAACGGCCTGTCAGGAATGTTCATCAACCAAATTGTTCCCGATGCGGAAGGTAATGTATGGGTATTGCTCTACAACAGCAAAGGAATAGACAAAATCAATCCGCGCACGCAGCAAGTAACCAAATTGTTTGCCGAAGAGTTGAGCGGTGAAAAGAGCCCGAATTATCTCCTACGAGATGAGGACGGTATGCTCTGGGTAGGGTTTCATGGTGGGGTCATGCGCATCAATCCCCAAGATTCCGGTCAGCAAAGTATTACCTTCGGCGCCTTCAGTAACAACGAGATTCTGTCCATGACTTCCGTAAAAGAGCATATCTGGATTTCTACAACCAACGGGCTTTGGATTGTCGACCGGAAAACAATGGATGCACGCCAACAGAACATGACAGACAAGCGTTTCACAAGTCTTTTCTTTGACCCGAAAGACGAAAACATCTATTTGGGAGGTGCGGACGGATTCGGTATTTCCCGACCGGACATACAAGCTATGAATCAACCGGAACGCCCGATCCTGCTGACTGCTTTATATATCAACAACCAGTTGATGTCTCCGCACACCGGAGAAAGCATACCTAATATCCGTTATACGAACTCTATCGAACTGGCATATAACCAGAATAATCTGGCTTTCGAGCTTTCCGACCTCCCCTATTCGCTAGAGGAAAAGCATGAATTTGTCTATCGGCTGGAGGGAATGGACAAAGAATGGAATTTCCTGAAATCAAATACAAACCGCATTACATACAGCAACCTCAACTACGGAGATTATCAATTAATTATCAGTAAGGTGGAAAAGAGTGGCCACCCGTCCGAACATCCTTATATTTTGAATATCAAGATCCTGCCTCCGTGGTATTATACGGTTTGGGCAAAGGTGATTTATGTTCTTTTGTTCCTCAGCCTCATCATCTGGACAATCAATTTCTTCCGCGTCAAGAACCGGTTGAAAATGGAACGTATGGAGAAAGAGAAGATTCTGGAACAGTCACGCCAGAAAATGGCTTTCTTCAGCAACCTGTCCAATGAGCTAAAGACACCGCTTAGCCGGATTATTGCACCCGTGAGCCAGCTGCTCCCTGCGACGGAGGAAGCGCACGAGAAACAGACATTGGAAGAAGTGCAACGCAATGCGATGAAGATTAATTCGCTGATTCATCAGGTGCTCAACTTCAACCGTATAGAAGATAACGAAGATTCACTACTAATACTGTCACGTATCGAACTTGTGCCATTCAGCCACAGTCTGTTCTCCGTCTACGAAGAAGACAAGCGGCTGACTTTCCTTTTCGAGACAAACAAAGCGAAGATTTATGCCGATATGGACGCTATCAAACTGGGAGTGATACTAGACAGTCTGCTTTCAAATGCAGTGAAATTCACTCCGGACGGCGGCAGTATCCGGTTGTCTCTCTTTTCTATCGCGAAGAAACCGGCTTTAGTGGATATCTGTGTATCGGACACAGGATCGGGAATCCCGCCGCGGGACATTCCTTACATCTTCCAACGTTTTTTCCAATCCCCCCACTCCGGCAATAAGGAAGGTACGGGTATCGGGCTTTATCTGGTAAAAACTTACACAGAACTGCACGGCGGACACATCACCGGCGTCACCTCCGAAGAAGGAAAAGGGACTTCCGTCGGATTGAATATTCCCGTCATAGCAGTGGAGGAAGAGGAAATCCCCGCGACACAGGAGAAGAAGCGACTGGAATCGTTGCCTGTACTCAAACCGATTGAAGCGGAATCGCAGGACGAGAAGTTCCTGTCGAATATAATTCGCCTGATTGAAGATCATCTTTCGGAGTCGGAACTGAATGTGAATGCTCTTTGTGAATTATCCGGTATCAGTAACAAACAGATTTACCGGAAAATTAAGCAATTGACCGGAATGTCTCCCGTAGAATACATCAAGTCAATCCGGATGAAAAAGGCTGCCATGTTATTGCAGCAAAAGAAGTTCACCGTTGCCGAAGTAATGTATATGGTGGGCTTCTCCAACCATTCTTATTTTTCCAAATGTTTTCAGGCTGAGTTCGGAAAAACGCCGAAACAATATATGCAGCCTGCTGTTGACGAAGAAAATCACAATAAATAAAGCACTTGCGGGTGAGGATGAGGCATTAATTGCTGTGTTTTTTACCTTTCATCATGTAGCGCTTTGTCCATTGCAACCTATTATCTTTCTTCCGGTCTATTGTTAGATAAATCCTGTTGCATTAGAAGTTAACTTTTTCCGGTCTAACGGTTAAGTTGTTTTTGATAGTATATAAACTATAAACGTAAAGCTCTAATTATATAAACGCAAGCTTCATTTTTATAAATGCAAGTTGCGTTTATAAAAAATGAAAGCTTCCGTTTATAGTTTGCAGCAGACGGAAAGAAAATTTGCCGTTAGACCGGAGAAAATTTGCAAAGGAGGGAAAGAAATTTATCTATAAGTAGATTGCATGGAAGAACGGTAGCAACCTGTTCATATCCTACGGTTATTCTGTGCAAGAGGTGAAATAGACGAACCTCATAAAAGCACATATTGGAACTAATTATGGCCTAATCGCGGCTGAAAAGCACCTTTCGTCCTATTTTTATCCTTATATGTCCAATCTGTGCTTTCATCAAATCAGCACCTATCTTATCTTTGCCGGTATAAATAACCCGCCAAATTTGATAGCATGAAAAAGACAGTTTATTCTTACCTTTATTTGTCTGTTGTTTACCTTCACCGGTATGCAGGGGAAAGTAACTACACCTATAATATATATAGATGGAAACGGGTGATGCGCTGGAGCGACACCCACGAAGAGGCCTCTTTCTTCGGGGGGTAAACTACACCCTGCCTTTTGCCCATGCCTACCGCGCACTCGGCTATTTGGGAGTCGACCGCAAAGCTGCCATAGATAAAGATGTATATCATCTCTCCCGCTTGGGACTGAATGCTTACCGTATTCATCTATGGGACGTGGAGGCTGACCGACGGCAAGGTAATCTCCCTTGAAAACGAGCATATTGACCTCATGGATTATCTAATTGCCAAACTTAAGGAGCGCAATATCCATATTGTCATCACCGCACAGACTAACTTCGGAAACGGATACCCCGAACGGAATATACAAACCGGCGGTTTCTCTTATAAATATGATAAATGCGATATGCATTCTAATCCGGAAGCGATTGCCGCACAGGAAACTTATCTCCGCGACTTGGTGAAACATACTAATCCTTATACAGGACTGGCTTATAAAGACGATCCTTCTATCGTAGGTTTTGAGATCAATAACGAACCCTGCCATTCCGGTACGAAAGAAGAAGTAAAAGCCTACATCAACCGTATGCTGAAATCAATGAGCAAGGCGGGAAACCGTAAACCAGTATTTTATAATGTAAGTCACAACGGATATGTGGCAGAAGCCTATTATGAAACGACTGTTCAGGGAACTACCTATCAATGGTATCCATCGGGCTCGTATCCGGACAAACACAACAAGGGAATTTCCTTCCTTACGTAGACCGTTATGACATTCCTTTCGCCGGAAAAGTGAAAGAATTCAATAAGAAAGCACGGATGATTTATGAATTCGATCCAGCGGATATTATGTACTCTTATATGTATCCGGCCATGGTAAGGACTTTCCGCACGGCCGGTTTCAGTGGATTACGCAGTTTGCTTATGACCCGATAGACCTTGCGTTCGCCAATACGGAGTATCAGACTCATTTTCTGAATCTTGCCTATACCCCGAATAAGGCTATCAGCATGAAAATTGCCGCCGAAGCTGCACGGAGTTTGAAAAGAGGAGAATCATATGGGAGTTATCCTCAGGATACCATATTCGGTAATGGCTTTCGCGTCAGCTATGCGGAAGATTTAAGCGAGTTGAATAATGGAGAGAAGTTTTATTACTCCAATCAGACAAATACACCACCCAAAGATGCATCAAAGCTGGTTTCAATCGCCGGATGCGGAAGCTCGCCGATAGTGGACTATGAAGGTACGGGAGCTTATTTCATTGATTGCCTTGAATCAGGAGTATGGCGACTCAGTAATGCCGGATGCGGTAGTAGTCAATGACCCTTTTGCCAAGCCGTCACTCAAAAAGAAGTAGTCAGCATTATCTACGGTACTTGGGATATGGCATTACGAATTCCGGATTTGGGCAAAGCGTTTACTCTCACAGCTCTCGACAAGAAGAACGACCGGAAAGAAGAAACAGTGACGAATGGGTGATTTGCGACCTTCGTCCGGGGGTTTACCTGTTGAAACGAAACGGTTGTACCCCCGCAACAGAACTGGAAAGCTGATTCACGTTGGAATTCGATTCGTATCGGAGAGTTTGTAGCTCCCACTCCCCGTACTATGGATTATAAGGTCACTCATACTCCGGCAAGCATTGCCGAAGCAGGCAAAAGCATTGACTATTAATGCGCAAGTAGCAGGAAGCGTTTTTCCGGATTCTGTCATTATATACACGGATAAGGTGTCTTTTTGGAACGAGCATAACCCGTATATAAAGATGAAACGTACAAGCGGCTATACATATCAGGCTATCCTGCCCGCTGCAGATATAAAGGAAGATTGTTTCAAGTATAACATCATCGTCTGCCGGGGCGACAGCACCCATACTTATCCCGCCGGAAATTCCGTCACCGGAAGTTCCTCGGGAATCCAAGGAAGTCCATTGGACTGGAACTATACTTCCGATTTCTACTGGACTACACGTGTTGTCGCTTCTGGTAGTGCGATACAACTACTGAAAGTAACGGATACAGATAGCCGGATAGAAGCATATACACTTCCTGAATGGAACGACCTGCAACGTACCTTACTTGATTCTTCTCCGATTGAGAAGCCGTTGCTCCGGTTCTGTTTCACACCGAAAGGAAAAAATCCGCAACACTTCCTCCGCGCATTCGTAAAAGATGAAATCGAAGGAAGAAAAGATAAAGTGAAAAGTTGCACTACGCTCTGTATTCGTGTAAATAGAAACAAACCTCTTCCGCAAGGACTCAGCGCAGGTTTTGTCACTTCGGACGGATATACCTACAAAAGTCTCTGCCCTGCTCCGTCAGCAGAAGGCATTGTACGGATTCCTCTGAAAGAACTGCGTCTAACGTATACCGCATTGTTGCCCATAGCTTATCCGACATTCCTGAAACAGTATTTCCACCCGGAGACGTTAATTCCTTTCCGACCGGAGAAGATAGAGAAACTGGAACTGTCAATGCCTGGAACCGGCAAACCAACCGTAGAGATTGAACTTGGAGACGTGTGGCTGGAATAGCCGGATATGTTCACCCAGCGTCCCAAACAATAATAATACAATAAATCTATTATCAATAACACATTAATTATGAACAGGAATATCTTAAATCTACGCCAACTGACTGTACTCCTTATATTGTGTACAGCCTTTTTTAGGAGGTATCATTCCTGCCTTTGCCCAACAGGGCGGCAAGAAAATCACCGGACAAGTGATTGATGAGAACAAAGAACCGATGATCGGAGTAAGTATCCTCATCGTGGGCACTTCTACCGGTACGGTTACCGACTTTGACGGTAACTACACATTGAACGTACCACAGGGCAACAAAGAGTTGCAATTCTCTTATGTGGGATATGAGACTAAAATAGTTGCCCTTCCTACAAAGCGGCTCTGTACTGAACGTACAGATGAAAAGTGATTCACAGGTATTGAGTGATGTAGTTGTCATCGGATATGGAACGCAACGAAAAAGCGACCTGACCGGTTCGGTAACAAACGTCAGCAGCAAAGACTTCAATATGGGACTGGTCAGCTCTCCCGAGCAACTGATTAACGGAAAAATCTCCGGCGTGCAGATTATGTCCAATAGTGGTTCGCCTACGGCGGGAAGTACGATCCGTGTACGTGGAGGTGCTTCACTGAATGCAAGTAACGATCCGCTGATCGTATTGGACGGTGTTCCTCTGGAACAAGGAGGTATCAGCGGGAACGACGGAAACTTTCTGAGCCTCATCAACCCGAACGACATTGAAAGTATGACCATTCTGAAAGATGCCTCTTCAACCGCTATCTACGGTTCGCGTGCATCCAACGGTGTCATCCTTATCACTACCAAGAAAGGAAGTTCGGACAAACTGCAAATCACATTCAGCACTACCAACTCCATTCAGACACGCACCAAACTGGCGGATATGTTAAGCTACGACCAATTTGTCAACACGATTCGGACACAAGGAACTTCTGCCCAGCAACAAGGCTCTGTTGGGAACAGCCCGCACGAACTGGAACGATGAGATCTATCAGAATGCTTTCGGTACGGATAATAATCTGAGCGTCTCCGGAAAGATTGCCAAGAACTGGCCGTTCCGTGTGTCGGTAGGTTATTATAACCAAAGCGGTCTGCTACGCACTGATAATGCGGAACGCTATACGGGAAGCATTATGCTGACTCCCTCTTTCTTCAAAGACCACCTGAAGCTGAATATTAACGCCAAGGGTTCTATCAACAACAATACATTCGGCAATACAGACGCTATCTGGGCAGCCGCTACCATGAACCCGACCATTCCCGTTTATTCAGGACTGGATACCTTCGGCGGATACACGGAAGCGACAGACAACACAGGCGCCCCTGTCAACGGCGCCGTAATGAATCCCGTAGGACTTATCAAGATGAATGATTCTCAAAGTAACGTAAGGCGTTTTATCGGAAATGTCGATGCGGATTACCGTGTCCACTTCTTCCCCGATCTGAAACTGCATGCTACGATAGGTTATGATTACGCACAATGTAAAGGGAGTGTATATGTTCCGGCAGAAGCTGCACAAAACTACACCACTTCCGGCCTGGATTACAGCTACGGTCCGCGAAAAGAAAGAAGAACCGTCTGCTTACTTTATACGCCAACTACAATAAGCTGGTCGAATCTATCAAGAGTAGCTTTGACGTGACAGCCGGTTACGACTATCAGTACTGGAAATCGACTACACCGCTTTATAGCGAAATGAACACGTTGGGAGAGATACAAAAAGACATCCAAAGCGAAGGATGAGCGCCACGTGTTGCTCTCCTACTACGGTCGTCTGAACTACTCGTTCGACTCACGCTATATGCTGACTACCACCGTACGCCGGGACGCTACTTCCCGTTTTGCCAAGAATGTGCGCTGGGGTACTTTCCCTTCGGTAGCTTTAGGCTGGAGAGTGACGGAAGAATCTTTCCTGAAAGACAACAAAGTACTCAGCAACCTGAAGTTCGTGCCAGCTACGGTGTGACCGGTCAGCAAGACGGTATCGGCAACTATAACTATCTGCCTATTTACACTCAAAGCCAAAACGGTGCGGAAGCCAGCATGGGTAACGGATACATTCATACCTACCGTCCCAGTTCCTATGTGCCCGATTTGAAATGCGAAACGACTACTTCATGGAATGTCGGTTTCGACTTCGGTTTCCTGAAAGACCGCATTACAGGTAGCTTCGACTACTACACCCGCCAAACAAAGGACTTGATTGCCACGGTTCCCGCCGCAGCCGGGACGACCTTCGACCGTAACATCACGACTAACGTAGGAAATGTAGACAGTCAGGGTATTGAGTTCAGCCTGGACGCAACCCCTGTTCAAACTAAAGACTGGAACTGGGATATTAGTTTCAATATGACATGGCAAAAGATGAAAGTAAAGAACCTGTCTCGTAGCCGGTGCTGCCGCAACTAATACTTCGGTCGGCCCTTATATTGACAGCTATCAGGTACAGACGTTGACCGAAGGATATGCCCCCTATATGTTCTACGTCTATCACCAGCTCTATGACGAAAAAACTGGGAAGCCCGTAGAAGGCGCTTATGTAGACCTTAACGGAGACGGAGAAATCAATACGGAAGATTTATACCGTTACCACTCTCCCGCTCCCTGACTATATCCTCGGTTTCAGCACTTCCCTACGCTGGAAGAAATGGACATTGAGCACCAGCCTGCGTGCCAACATCGGCAACTATGTATACAATGCAATGGCGATGAACACCGGAGCCTGGGAAACGGTAAGCTACAACTCTTATCAGTTGAACAACCTGTCGAGGAGCTATCTGAAGACCGGTTTCCAGTCCCGCCAATACTTGTCCGATTACTATGTGGAGAATGCTTCTTTCCTGAAAATGGATAATCTGTCATTGAACTATAACTTCGGGCAGATTTGTAAAGGATGCAGCTTGAATGTCAGTGCAATGGTTCAGAATGTATTCTGTATCACCAAATACAGTGGTGTAGACCCGGAAGTCCCCAACGGAGTGGATAATTCCTTCTACCCGCGTCCACGTACATTCTCACTCAACGTAGGTTTCAACTTCTAATTACTTAAAAAAGCGCATTATGAAAAAGATATTTTATACAGCCTTCTATTTTTGCAGCGCATTGCTGTTGAGTTCCTGTATAGGCGATTTGGACCAATATCCGCATGAAGACGAAACATCTTCCACGATCTACACAAGTGCCGATAACTATAAAGCCGTTTTAGGGAAAATATACGCTGCTATGGTAACCACCGGTCAGGAAAAGGGCGGTGATCCGGATTTGAGCAGTAACAGCGGTCAGGATTATATGCGTTGCTTCTTCAATCTACAAGAATGTGGAACAGATGAAGTAGCTTCTACCTGGCTGTCGGTGATAACGTTACCGGTCTGACTTACTTGAGCTGGGACGCCAATGACCCTTGGGTATCGGATATGTACTATCGTATTTATTACAACATTGCATTATGTAACGAATTTCTTCGTAATGCTACGGATGAGAGCATTGCCCGGTTTACGGAACAGGAACAGACTGAAATTCGCCATTACCGTGCCGAAGCCCGTTTCATGCGTGCCTTGTTCTATTATCATGCAATGGATTTGTTCCGCAACATCCCGTTTGTAACAGAGAACGACCCGACTGTCGGCTATCTGCCACCACGCTACACGGCTGCACAAGTTTTCAGCTATATTGAATCGGAACTGACAAGTATCACAAGCGATATGCTCGACAGAACCAACTGTCCTTACGGACGGGCTTCCCGGGGAGCTGCTTATACCTTATTGGCCAAGCTGTATCTGAACGCGGAAGTTTACATCAATACACCGAAATATACCGAATGTATCAGTGCTTGTAAAGAGGTTATCAAGCAAGGGTATTCATTGGAAGATGATTACAGCAAGTTATTCAACGCTGATAACGATAAACGTACTGCTAACGAAATCATCTTCACTTTGCCGGTAGACGCTACGCATACCGTTTCGTGGGGCTCTTCCACTTATATTGTCTGTGGTGCGGTTAGTAATACTTCGGATTTGCAGAAGCCGGAAGATTACGGAGTGAAAAGCGGTTGGGGTATGTTCCGTGTACGCGGAGAAATCCCTCCCTGTTTACCGGAGAGAAGAAGATAAACGGGCTATGTTCTTCACTAATGGGCAAACACTGAACCTGGATAAGATTGACGACCAAAGTAACGGTTACTTTGTAGAGAAATGGACGAACCTGACGGATGCAGGAGAAACAGCTTCCAATACCGCAGACGGTGGCGTAAACACGGATTATCCTTTGTTCCGCCTGGCAGATGTATATCTGATGATAGCAGAAGCCTTTGTACGAGGTGGAAGCGGAACAACAGCAACGGAAGTTGTCGGTTATATCAACCAAATCCAAGAAAGAGCATACGGTGACGACAGCAATAATAAAAACGCAAGCCAAATCAATCTATCGTTTATTTTGGACGAACGCGCCCGCGAACTTTATTGGGAAGGACATCGCCGTACCGATTTAATCCGCTACGGAGTATTCACTACCAATGGTTACTTATGGCAATGGAAAGGCGGGTAAAAGAAGGAACAGCGGTAAACAGCCGGTACAATATTTACCCGATACCGACTACCGAGAGTTAACCGCCAACCCGAACCTATACAATGAAAACTATTAATCACGCTTATTCGATACAACAATATGAAAAAAAATAAACACCCTATTGGCTTTACTCTCCGCACTCCTTTTATTAGGAGCGTGTGAGAAAGACGGGAGAAATTCTATCTCTCCAGCCCGGTGGAGAGTGACTTAATCGCTTCTACCAATGCCGTTGTACTGACGGAAGCTACTGCCAAGCTTTACGCATTATCCCTTGCCTGGAGCGACCAGACATTGCAAATCAGCGACCCGAGATATCAAGCGACCAGCGGCATTCAAACTACCGTACAAGTATCCCGGTCTGAAGATTTTTCAGGCAGCATTATCGAATCTACGGAAAACGGAGTATCCAAAAGTTATACAGTCGCCGCTCTGAACATTATTGCTTACAAACTAAATGCACCGGCTGAAGAAGCCGCTCCTCTTTATTTCCGACTGGCAGGAAGCAATGGCAGCAACATCGCTCCTGTATATAGCAATACAGTGGCAGTCACAGTGACTCCTTATCCTATTGATATGCATTACGCCAGCATTATCAACAAGGGTAGCGGTCAAGATTCCGGTCAGGATTTCTATTCGGCAAATGCTGACGGACAATATAGCGGATTCTTCGGGGCAGCGGCTTGGGAAGGCATTTACGTACAGGAAGCAGACGGAACAACCTGGCATACAGCCCAATCCGGTGGAGTAGGAACTCCATTCTTGTTGACAACAGACGCAGCGGAAGGAACATGGGATATGTGGTTCCCCGGTCAGTCGGGATGTTATTTCGTGAATGTAAATACCGCTCAGAAACAATGGAACGCCTTACTGATACCCGAACTGAATGTAAGCGGCATAGAAGGTATCAATATGCAATACAGCCGTACAGATAACCAATGGAAAGGTGTATTTACGGGTACGGAAGGTACGAATATCAACATTCAACTTCAAGGAACAGGTAAGTTTTACAACAATACCAATGTCAGCGGTTCCGATAATGCCATTGACGATACAAAAGCCAAAGATACCCCATTTGCTTTCGGTGGAACTGCCGGACAACTGACATTCAGTACAGGTGAGACTGCAACAGCCGGAAATATAACGGTAAGTGTTCCGGCTACGGGAGAATGTACGCTGGTTATTGACCTTAATAATCCCGAACAATGGACTGTTAGCGTTACGGAAGGTGGAAGTAGTGAACCTACTTATCCTTCTTATCTGGAAATGCAGGGTGTAGGAAACATGGATGGAAAGGGCTGGTTAGCTACATTAAACCCTGTTTACGACAATAGCGGCGAACATCACGGAAGTTATCAAGGTGTTTACCAAATGACTAATGGTTGGGATAATTTTAAGATTGTAGACCAAACAGCCGGTATCTGGTATGGATGCGACTCCAACGATGAATACAAACTGGCGGACGGCGGACAGAATATCTGATTCCACCAGGAAGAATGTCGTACTTTCATCGTCACAGCCAGTCTGGCCGACATGACTTTGGGGAGCAACAGAAATAACCCAAATCAATGTCTGTGGTGAGTTTAACAATTGGGATTTAAACAAAGATTTGATGACATACGATGAAACAAACAAGGTTTGGAAAGCCACCGTTGTCATTGATAATCTGGGCAATAACTACGGTTTCTACTTCCTGCTTAATAATGCAGAAAACGGTTTGGTATGGAACTGGGCATTAAAGGGAAATAAAGAGAAACTATACTTGACCGACAGTAATGGAAGCGGAAGTATTGTTCCTGCTGAAACCGGTACTTATGCAATTACCCTTGACATTGCTTCCCTAACATTTACTATGGATAAACAATAATCAACAGAACATTATGAAACGATTTAAACAGATTCTATTCATAGCTTCCGCCCTACTTGGCGGAAGCCTTTTCACCGCTTGCAGCGATGACAATGACACACCGGTCTTCCCGGAAAAGGAAGAAGCAACTTATGATATGTCAGGTTTCGCCAGAGGAGCCGATGTCAGCTGGTTAACGGAAATGGAAAGTTCCGGATATAAGTTCTATACTGCCGAAGAAAAAGAACAGGAATGTATGTCCCTATTGCGTGATTTAGGTATGAATGCCATTCGCCTGCGTGTATGGGTAAATCCGGAGAATGACACTGATGATGTGAGAGGTTGGTGTAACAAAGGAGATGTATTGCTCAAAGCATGGAGAGCCCATAACTTGGGCTACCGTATCATGATTGACTTTCATTACAGCGACCGTTGGGCTGATCCTTCACAGCAAGCTAAACCCCAAGCATGGGCAGATTACTCGGTAGAGCAATTGAAGCAAGCTATCGCCGACCATACGAAAAGATGTACTCAGTGCATTGAAAGAGAAAGGTATTGACGTGGAATGGGTACAAGTGGGTAACGAAACACATCAAGGAATGTTGTTCCCTACCGGACAAACTACAAGTGAAGAAGGAAGGGTTAATTTCGCATCATTTGTCACAGCGGGTTACGATGCTGTAAAAGAAGTCTATCCGAAAGCCAAAGTTATTGTTCATCTTGACCAAGGAAATAATGCCAGCCTGTACAATAGGATCTTCGGCTACTTACACGAAAACAATGCCAAATGGGACATCATCGGTATGTCACTTTATCCGGACATATCAACCGAAAACGCACACACACCGGACGACTGGGAAGCGATGAATAATGATTGTATCGCCAATATGAAAGCGTTAATAGCCAAATACAATACTCCGGTAATGATGTGTGAAATCGGTATTAGTTGGGATTACGAAGAAGCGGAAGCCTTCTATACAGACTTCGTTACCAAAGCCAAACAAGTAGACCAATGTCTGGGAGTATTTACCTGGGAACCTCAATGTTACGGTAACTGGAAAGGTTATAGTAAAGGGATGTTCGATGACAGTGGCAAACCCACCAATTCATTTAATGCTTTTAAGAGATAAATGAACATGAAACACCAAAAAAACAGTTAGCAACTGCACTTTTTTTGTTGGCAGCTGCTTGCAGCCTGCAAGCACAGCGTAGCGAGACATTGCTCGAAAAGAACTGGAAATTCAGCAAAGGAGATATCAAAGAGGCCAGTCAGCCGGAGTTTAATGACACCCAATGGGAATCAGTCGTCCTTCCACATGACTGGGCTATCTTTGGTCCTTTCGATATGAACAATGATCTTCAGAATGTGGCCATCACACAAAATTTTTGAGGAAAAGGCGTCTTTGAAAACAGGACGCACAGGGGGACTGCCTTATGTAGGTTCCGGCTGGTACCGTACTAGTTTTGATACTCCCGCCGACAAAGAAGTGACTCTGCTCTTTGACGGTGCTATGAGTGAAGCCCGCGTTTATGTGAATGGTAAGGAGGCTTGCTTCTGGCCTTTCGGCTACAATTCTTTTCATTGCAACGTTACCCCTTTCCTGAATAAAGACGGAAAGAACAATACACTGGCGGTACGCCTGGAAAACCGTCCGCAGTCTTCACGCTGGTATCCGGGAGCGGGCTTGTACCGCAATGTACATCTGATTGTTACTGATAAAATCCACGTGCCTGTATGGGGAACGCAGATCACGACTCCTCATGTCAGTAAAGAATTTGCAGCCGTACGCCTGCAAACGAGGATAGACAATGCCGGTGAAAAAACACAAATCCGCATGGAGACGGAAATTCTTTCCCCAGACGGAAAAGTGGTTACCCGCAAAGAAAATACCGGCCGTATCAATCACGGACAGCCGTTTGAACAGAACTTCATCGTAAATGCACCTGAACTCTGGTCGCCGGAAAACCCGTCGCTCTACAAAGCGGTTTCTAAAATCTATGCAAATAATAAGTTGGTAGATACCTATACGACCCGCTTCGGTATCCGCAGTATTGAATTTATCGCCGATAAAGGTTTCTACCTGAACGGAGAACACCGGAAATTCCAGGGTGTATGTAATCATCATGATTTAGGTCCGTTGGGAGCAGCTATCAATGTAGCGGCACTCCGCCATCAACTTACTCTTTTTTGAAGGATATGGGTTGTGATGCTATCCGTACATCGCATAATATGCCGGCTCCGGAACTCGTTGAATTGTGTGATGAAATGGGATTCATGATGATGATTGAACCGTTTGACGAATGGGATATTGCCAAATGCGACAACGGTTATCACCGTTACTTCAACGAATGGGCAGAACGCGATATGATAAATATGCTTCATAATTACCGCAACAATCCTTGTGTAGTGATGTGGAGTATCGGTAATGAAGTACCTACTCAATGCAGTCCTGTCGGTTATAAATGGCCAAGTTCTTGCAGGATATCTGCCACCGTGAAGACCCTACCCGTCCCGTGACTTGCGGTATGGATCAAGTGTCTTGTGTGCTTGCCAACGGCTTTGCAGCCATGATTGACATTCCGGGACTTAATTATCGCACACAGCGTTATAAAGAATCTTACGACCAGCTTCCGCAGAACTTGATTCTTGGTAGCGAGACGGCTTCCACTGTCAGTTCACGCGGAGTCTACAAATTTCCGGTAGAAGAAAAGAAAGGTGCCAAATATGAAGACCACCAATGTTCTTCGTATGACGTGGAAGCATGTCCGTGGTCGAATATCCCAGATGAAGATTTCGCCTTAGCCGATGATAACCACTGGACTATCGGACAATTCGTATGGACAGGATTCGATTATTTGGGCGAACCTTCACCATATGATGTCAATTCATGGCCGAATCATAGTTCTATGTTTGGTATTATCGACCTTGCCAGTATCCCTAAGGACCGCTATTATCTCTACCGTAGCGTATGGAACAAAAATGCAGAAACGCTACATATCCTTCCTCATTGGACTTGGCCGGGACGCGAAGGTGAAGTGACCCCGGTATTCGTATATACCAACTATCCTACTGCCGAACTGTTTATCAACGGAAAAAGCTACGGTAAACAAAGCAAGAATAACAGTTCTTTAAAGAGCCGTTACCGCTTAATGTGGATGGATGCCGTATACGAACCGGGCGAAGTAAAAGTTGTAGCCTACAATAAGGACGGAAAAGCAGTAGCGGAAAAGACAGTACGCACTGCCGGAAAACCTCATCATATCGAACTGGTCAGCAACCGCAACGAACTGACAGCCGATGGAAAAGACCTCGCCTACGTCACTGTGAAAGTGGTAGACAAAGATGGTAACCTCTGTCCTACCGATAGCCGCCTGATTCACTTCTCCGTAAAAGGAGCCGGTAAGTTCCGGGCTGTTGCTAACGGCGACCCTACCAATCTGGAACAATTCCACCTTCCGAAGATGCACGCTTTCCATGGAATGTTGACAGCGATTGTACAGGCAGGAGAGATTGCCGGAGATCTTGTACTGACTGCCAAGGCAAAGTGGGTGAAAACCGGAACAGTCCATCTTCAGGCAAAATAAAAGGGTAGAATTATAAGAAATAGAGAAATCCATCCTACCCTATACTATTATTTAGGCACAGATTACCCTGTTGCTTTATGCAATCATAGTTCTAAAACCGTGTAATCTGTGCCTAAAATATTAAAGTCGATTATTTACAGATAAATGTCACTAGCAATCCCTTATGGTCTGTCGGCCACACATCAAGCGGTACTATGAATTCATCTTTTGATGTTTCCTCTACACGTTGAGAGCGGACAATAGATTCTTTCGGACCAAACAAAACGGCTTTCTTTGCTTTCAATCCTTTTCCTTTATAGAAGATAAAATCAATACGATCCCGTTCGTCCGCTTTAGGAGCCCATGTTATCTTTTCCGGAGTTTTTGCCAGGTTATCCGAAGGATAGGTAAATCCCGGATGCGTCAGAGGATTGGGATAAATCTTACGGTAGCTGTCAATAAAGCCAAGCTTCTTCCAACAAAGTGGTAACTGTCCAGGGTACAACAAAGCCGTTGTGGTCGTACAAGTTCTTATTTTTCTCAATCCAATCGCGATGAGAAGGTTCGTTGAAGTCTCCTCCCACGATCACCCGATAGCCGTTTGCAAGGTCTTTTTCTCAGCCTGGGCGATAAACATACGAATCGCATCATCCCGCTGAGAGGCTACATTGACTTTCATAATTTCATCTACTGACGCCGGCAGTGGAATTTCTTTCCAGGTAGAGCCGTCATAGCCACGGGCGTTATAATATGCACAGTCCAGATAATCCAGGTGGGCAGTATAAACCGCTACCTTCTTTCCGTTCACGGAACTTGTTAGACGATAAATACTTCCATGGTCATTCTTTTCCGGAAAAACCGTCAAAGAGTCCGTGATAGGATGCTTGCTTAGTAAACCGGTATCATAAGTATAAAAAGAATAATACTTCAGTCCCTTTTCCTGAAGTGAAGCGCACACACGTGCCGTGAAATTCGTCTTATTGTAATTCCTGACTTCACTGAAAGTCACAAAGTCCGGTTTCAGGCGAACAATCTCATTGACAATAGCGTCATATCCTCCCGGTACCATCGTACCTTCCTGCCATACATTCCATTGCAGTACTGTAAATTCATTACTCTTTTGTGCCTTCACAAAAACAGAAACCAGCAACAAAATAGCCGGTAATAGTAGTCTTTTTAATCGCATTTTTTTTATATTTAAAGATGAATAATAATCAAATAGCTTTCCAAAAGGATTGAAGTCACGATATTTACCGTAGCACACCAATTCATCCCCTTCTTCTACTTTCTCGTCCCCGGAAGTTCATTCTTCACATGAAGCCTCCATTAAAGAAATACCCAGACAATTAGTTACTTTATCCGCCCGCTTCAATCCGATTAGTTTTAAGTGAAATTCTTCGTCCAGATTCAACTCATTGACAAAGTATCCTACAAACTTCTTCGGAACGGTAAACTTGACGACATAATATTCCGAATCGACACGGAAAGCTTCCACGCTTGTTCCAAAATCCAGCAGTTGCACCAGACTGCGGGCCGCATCTTCTTCCGGTGTCAATATCTTCTCCAAGCGAATGCTTCAAGCTTGGGCACGGCTTTATGCACCATATCAATGGCACGGGCATAGATATGAGCAACCTTCTTTTGTTTCAGCAAAGCAACCACACGCACCGATGCGCCGAAATTCTCACCTATGGCGACAATCACTATATCGACACTGTTCAGAGGAAGCACGGACAAAGCCTGTTCATCCGTTGCATCAATCACAAATGCAGTAGCAACCTTATCTTTTATACTATCTACGCGGCTTTCACTAATATCCGCACCAATAATCTCGTGTCCCAGTGCCGATAACTCTTCAGCCAACACACGACCGTAGTTTCCTAAACCGATAATAATGTACTTCATATCTTTAGTTTATGATAATGTTATCACTCGGATAACGGTATTTTGTATTCTTTTTCTGTTTGATAATTTCCCAGCATTAACGTTATCAAGCCCACACGCCCGATAAACATCAACAACGCCACTAACAATTTACTTGCATCACATAAATTAGGTGTCAGATTCAGACTAGAACCTACCGTACTAAGCGCCGACACACATTCGAAAGTCAATGCCATTAGAGAGGCTTGCGGTTCCAGTATACTTAATATAAAGATAAAAAGAAACAGTACGCCCAACGACATAACCACTGTCGCATTAGAACGACGGATAGAATCATGAGAAAGTTCCCTTCCGAATACCTCCACCCGTTCCGAGCCACGCAACACGGCCACAAGATTCAGGACAACCACTGCAAAAGCATTCACTTTCACCCCACCGGCAGTAGATTGAGCACCACCACCAATCCACATCAGCACTAAATAGACCAACAAAGTCTGTACACTCAAAGAAGCTAAATCAACACTGCTGAAACCAGCCGTCCTCGGACAAGTAGCATTGAAGAAAGCCTGCGTCCACTTATCTGCAACAGGCATACCGGCAAACGAAGCATTCCACTCAAAAGCGGCAATCGCCAATGTACCGGTTACCAAAAAGCAGAAATGTCATAATCAACACAATCCTCGTATTCAGATTATACAAATGCGACACCTTATGCCTTTCTAACTTGCGCGTACGTACAAACTTCCAGAAATGACGCAAATGATACAGTACAATATCTTTGAAATTAACCAGAATAGGAAAACCGATACCTCCCAGAATAATCAGAAAAGAGACGGAAATAAACAGCCAGTTATGGTTGGTCATTACCATAGAGTTTCCCAAATTACCGGAAAGTGTAGAGAAACCTGCATTACAAAAGCGGAAATAGAATGGAAAGCAGCAAAAGCCAGTTCGCCTTCCAAAGTCATTCCAAGTGTTCCGTGGATGCTGAACCAGATAGAAATCATGCCGATACCTTCAATCACCAATGTAAATCCCAAGATATATAATAACGTGGACAATAAGGAGCCCAGCGAATTGGAGCTAACCATATCACGTACCACTAACTGATTGTAAAGAGAAGTATTTCCCATAAAGAACATAGCGAAGAAACTGGTCAATGTCATTACACCTAATCCTCCTACCTGGATCAGCAGGATGATAACAACAAGTCCGCCGGTAGTAAATGTAGTCGATACATCAACGGGCACCAGCCCCGTCACACATACCGCACTGGTAGCCGTGAACAATGAATCCACCCAGGTAATGCCATTCACCGTGCATCGTGGCAACATCAATAACCCCGTACCAATCAGAATGATAGCCAAAAAGCTGACTGCCAATATCAGAGAAGGATTAGTGCGACGCCCCAACAAACGGACCAGTCCGTTGGACAAATTCAGAAAAGAAAAAATTAGTAATAAGACAAGATGATAAAACTTCCCGTCCAGAAACTCCCAAAATTGCAGGATCGCCCCTTCTTCTTCCGGACGATGGAAAATGACCGGTATCAAAGTCAGATACAGCAAACCGCTCAAAATCCAGGCCAACCGCCGGTATTGTTTCTTTGTACTTCTATATTCAAGTGAGATATGAAGAGTCACATCAACCAGAAAAATAATCCATACAGCCTTATACAGGACCTGAATTTTCGCCACTTCATCAACCGATAGCGGAAAGCCATGTTCGTAAATCACTCCGACGATCAACAACAAAGACGCCAGATAAGTAAGTGCTTCTACTAAACCCAATAAGATACGTACATAAGGTTTCAGTAGTTTGTTCTGATACAACAAAAACTTATGATAAATCTTCATATCGCATTTTTTATATAATGCCGTGCAAACTTAACTAAAATAACAATCGAATCCGATTCTTTGTTGACAAAAACATCCGAATATTAAAAATTTTGTCTACTTTTGGCAGCAGAAAACTAATAAACCACAATATCATGAGTGACAAAAGAAAACGGTATATCCTGCCGGAAGAAGAAATTCCACATTACTGGTACAACATTCAGGCTGACATGGTCAATAAGCCAATGCCTCCTTTGCATCCGGGAACCAAACAACCGCTGAAAGCGGAAGATCTGTATCCAATCTTTGCCAAAGAACTGTGCCATCAGGAACTTAACCAGACGGACGCATGGATTGAAATACCGGAAGATGTACGCGAAATGTACAAATACTATCGCAGTACGCCGCTTGTACGCGCTTACGGACTGGAAAAAGCGCTCGGTACTCCGGCACACATTTATTTTAAGAATGAAAGTGTAAGCCCTATCGGCTCTCATAAGTTGAACTCCGCTTTGGCACAGGCTTATTACTGTAAAGAAGAAGGCGTTACCAACGTGACTACCGAAACCGGTGCCGGACAATGGGGAGCCGCTCTTTCTTATGCAGCCAAAGTATTCGGACTCGAAGCTGCCGTTTATCAGGTGAAAATCAGCTACGAACAGAAGCCTTACCGCCGTAGTATCATGCAGACTTTCGGAGCACAGGTTACTCCTTCTCCGTCCATGTCTACCCGCGCCGGAAAAGATATCCTGACTGCACACCCTACTTATCAGGGTTCACTCGGAACAGCTATTTCCGAAGCCATCGAACTTGCTCAAATGACTCCTAACTGCAAATATACACTCGGTTCCGTACTTAGCCATGTTACCCTTCATCAGACAATTATCGGTCTGGAAGCGGAAAAACAAATGGAAATGGCCGGTGAATACCCGGATGTAGTAATCGGATGTTTCGGAGGCGGTTCCAACTTTGGTGGTATTTCCTTCCCTTTCATGCGTCATAACATACTGGAAGGCAAGAAAACCCGTTTCGTTGCCGCCGAGCCCGCTTCTTGCCCGAAATTGACACGCGGCAAGTTCCAGTATGATTTTGGTGATGAAGCCGGATACACCCCATTACTCCCGATGTTTACATTAGGACACAACTTTGCTCCGGCTCATATCCATGCAGGCGGCCTTCGTTATCATGGTGCAGGTGTCATCGTTTCACAATTACTCAAAGATAATCTCATGGAAGCGGTAGATATCCAGCAACTGGAATCGTTCGAAGCCGGTTGCCTGTTTGCACAAATGGAAGGTATTATCCCTGCTCCGGAGTCCTGCCATGCTATCGCAGCAGCCGTTCGCGAAGCCAATAAGTGCAAAGAAACAAGAGAAGAAAAAGTAATCCTGTTCAACCTTTCTGGGCATGGGTTGATTGACATGGCTTCTTACGACAAATATCTGGCAGGTGATTTGGTGAACTACTCATTAACCGACGAAGATATTCAAAAGAACTTGGATGAGATAGGCGATTTAGCTAAATAGTCTTCTGATTTCAACATCCGAACAATAAAATAAGCCCGGTATCTTATGCCGGGCTTATTTTCATTACCATATCTCTGAAAAAGAAAGTTGTCCAAATAAGATTTCATGCTAAAAAATGATTTATCGGCTAAAAGATGTCCTTTTCTAAAGATTTTCGCCAATATCGGAAGGATTTCATCTGAATTAATTTCCTATTCTTAACAGAAATCCGTACTTTTGCGCAGCATTCAATCAAACAAAAGCCATACAAATATGACACGCTACTTAAAAAACATGGAAAAAGAAATTATCATTGATAATCAGTTGGATGAAGTTGCAAGAATTGCTCTATTTATCGAAGAATTAGGAATGTCATTACAATTACCGGCAGGTATCACAATGAGCCTCAACCTCGCTATTGAAGAAGCGGTTACCAATATTATCCGTTACGGCTACCCTTCCAATAAAGAAAGTGAAATCATCCTTCGAACATCTGTTGCTCCCGGAATGCTGGTTACACAAATTATAGACGACGGAATTTCCTTTGATCCTACTGCCAAAGAAACATCTGACAATGTACAATCTCTCGACCAGCAACTGACACAAGGCCTGGGACTTTTCCTGATCCGGCGTACAATGGACAAAGTAGAATATCATTCCACAGATAATCATAACGAATTAATTCTTACCAAGAATATAGATATGGACTTCAAGCCTGAAGCTACTTTGAAAACCAATCTATGCCAAATAGAAGAAGTGACGATTCTCACTATTGAAGGGCGTTTGGATACAGCAAATGCCAATACATTCAATACAGTATTACAACCTCTTTTAGATAGTAAAACTCCAAATATAATTGTGAATTGCGAAGGCTTATCATACATTAGCAGTTCCGGTTTGCGAAGCCTGATTACACTGCAAAAGAGTGTCATGCAACATGGAGGTCAACTTGTCCTGGAGGCGATGAAACCAGAAATACGTAAAATATTCGATATGACCGGATGCTCCGGACTTTTTACAGTACGCTAACTCATACTGTATGAAAGTAATCCGCATCATAGCCTACATCCTGCTACTATCTGTATTTTCATTAATAAACGTAGTTCATGCACAGTCTGTTACACTTATCCCCAAATGGACGGCACAGGCACAATTTGCAGGCTACTATGTAGCGGAGAAAATGGGCTTCTACAAAGAAGAAGGACTTGATGTACACGTGAAACATCCGTCTCATTCGGAAAACTCATTCCAGTATCTTAAAGAAGGAGAGCCGCAGGCAGTTATCACCAATCTATCACAAGCGTTAATGGAATACTTTGCAGGAAAACGAATTGTAAACATCCTGCAAACTTCACAGGAAAACAGTTTGATGCTAGTCAGCCACTCACCATTAAAAGGAATTCCGTCATTACAACACAGAGAAATTGCAGTATGGAATCATCTTACTCAGGAACTACTCGACCGAATCGCGAACAAATACCAAATTGAAGTAGAATGGATACGGTTTAACAGTGGTATCAATCTATTTCTATCAAAAGCAGTAGATATTTGTATGGTAGGAAGTTATAACGAGTTTCCACAACTTGCCGAATGTGGAATGCAGATAGATTCTACTCATATCATGCGTTTTGCCGATTATGGATATAACTTGCCCGAAGATGGACTTTACGTTACTGAAGAATTTTATCAAAAGCATCCCGAAACGATACAGAAACTAGTCAGAGCCTGTATCCGTGGCTGGAACTGGGCGAACGAGCACCCGGAAGAGACTCTTGACATTGTAATGGAGCAGGTACATCATTACAATATAGGAACCAACCGATATCACCAGCGTAAAATGCTGGAAGAAATACTGCGATTGCAAACAGACAAAACAGGGCAACGCCCTTATCGGCTAAGTCGTGAAGGTTTCGATCTGGCAATTGATATTTTACTGCCACCAGACATCCCAAAAAAAAAAGTATTCGTTACGAAGACTTTGTAAAAATAACCAATTCACGACATGAAACACATATTTTTCCCATTCTTTTGCAACCCGGTTAAGTATCTACGTTTTCTCATTCACGTTGATCGTCTTTTGCTACTATCATGGCATTGTTCTACAATTATAACCATGAAAAGGTAACGAGTTACGCCATTGAACGTACTCACGGATTATTGAGTAACATAGCAACAGAAATCAGCAGCCAGCTAATGTCGGTAGAAACAACTATCAATCAATCTACATGGGTATTGGAAAGAAACATAAACCTGCCGGATTCATTGCATCTTATCATCGAATCAGTCGTAAAGAATAATCCACTTATTGTCAAAAAGCGGCATAGCTTTCACCCCAAACTACTATAAAGAAAAAGGCAAGTATTTTATGCCTTATGCTTCGCTCAATAACAAAACAAATCATGTAACCTATCAGGTATTAGGCAGTCAGAATTATGATTATCCTTGTATGGACTGGTATCTTATCCCTAAAATGCAGAAACAAGCCTACTGGAGTGAACCTTATTATGACGACGGAGGCGGAAATATCATTATGAGTACTTACTCAAAGCCTTTGTATGACAACCGTGGCGAACTGTTCGCTGTCTTTATCGCCAGTATATCCCTGACGCAATTCACCGATACGATCAGTCTCCTGAAACCATATCCCTCCAGTTATACTTACTTAATCAGCCGCAACGGAAGTTTTCTGACTCATGCAGACCGGGATAAAATAATGAATGAGACCATATTTTCCGAAGCCTTTGCCACAGAAAATCATTCACAGGAACAGATAGGACGTGAAATGCTGGCCGGTCATACAGGTACTATACGCTTCGACAACCAAGGAAATGATTCATACGCATTCTATACTACTATTCCCCAAATCGGTTGGTCAGTATGCACGGTATGTCCGAGCCGTATTATTCTTCAGGAGCTGGACAATACTTCCCGAAAAAAATCATTTATACTTTTCTGGGCGGTATACTGATACTACTACTTATTGTATACAGTATTATCCGGCGTTTAGTCCGTCCATTAGAGAAATTCTCGGAATCCGCTCGTGAAATTGCCACAGGGCGGTTTGACGTGACACTACCCCTAGTCCGCTCGAATGATGAAATCAAAGACTTATATGATTCATTAGTCTACATGCAAAAAATCATTGTCGACTTACGTGAATGAACTGAAAGAGACTACTGCAAGCAAAGAACGTATTGAAAGCGAGCTTTCCATAGCACGGGAAATACAAATGGGCATGCTCCCTAAAATATTTCCTCCTTATCCAGATCGTAATGATGTGGATTTGCATGCCATACTGCATCCCGCCAAAGAGGTGGGTGGCGACCTTTATGATTTCTATATGGACGGCAATCATCTCTATTTCCTGATTGGGGATGTATCGGGAAAGGGAGTACCCGCCTCACTATTTATGGCTATCACCCGTAGCTTATTCCGGACGTTATCCCAGCATGTACTTTCACCTGCCAAAATAGTTACGGAAATGAACAATTCTATTTCCGACAATAATGAATCCAATATGTTTGTCACCCTCATTGTCGGCATACTCGATCTGGAAACAGGCATACTGAAACTTTGCAATGCCGGTCACAATCCTCCCATACTCATTTATCCTGATGGACAGGTTTCATATTTGGAATTCAAAACTCAAATATTTGTAGGAGTCGTCGAAGATTTTAAATACAGTGATGAAGAAGTTGTATTGGAAAAAGAAAGCAAATTATTCCTTTATACCGACGGGTGACAGAAGTTTCTGAAAATATAAATAAAGAACTATATGGAGAAGAAAAAAGTTATTGGAAATGTTATCAGATAATGCCTCGTCGGATGTGCGTACTACAGTCAACGTTGTTGTAGACTCCATTGCAAGCCATGGTCAAAGAAGCCGAAGCAAGTGATGACCTCACCATCTTACTAATTCAATATGAACCCGGAACAGCAAACAGTTAAGTTATTATCAGTATGGAAAAAGAAATTAGAATCTCAAACAATTTGAACGAGATAGTAGTTTTAGCCAGTTTTATAGAAGAACTGGGCGAGGAACTTTCCCTGCCGGCAGAAACGGTTATGAATATCAATTTGGCACTGGAAGAAGCTGTAGCCAATATTATCATGTACGCTTACCCTCCCAAAGAGCAACATATTATCTTACTGAAAGTTACTTCAACCGAAAAACAACTGATTTTCCTTCTCACAGATAAAGGAGGCTTCTTTCGATCCCACGCAAGTAGAGGAAGTAGATATCACACTCCCGATTGAGGAACGTCCTATCGGTGGGCTTGGCATTTTCCTGATTCGCAGCATCATGAATGAAATATCCTATCAACGCATCGATAACGAAAATCGACTAATAATGAAAAAAGACATTTAACATAAGGACGAGAAGATATTCCAAACGTGGGAACTCCGGTTCCAAGGCTGGAAACTGGAGTTTCTAACTAAGGAAACCTCAAGAAACTCATGGCTTGCTTTTTGAAGAAGAACAATCTTAATTGTTCATTCAAACATTCGTTCCTCTAAAAAAATGTTATATTTGCAGATTATAATCAAAAAAAGAACAAAATATGAAATATATCGGAGCACACGTATGTGCATCCGGCGGCGTAGAATTCGCCCCCATAAATGCGCATGAAATAGGAGCAAATGCTTTTGCACTGTTCACTAAAAATCAACGCCAATGGATTAGCAAACCATTGAGCGAAGAAAGTATCCGGCTTTTCAAAGAGAATTGTGATAAGTACGGTTTTCAGCCTGAGTATATCCTACCTCACGATAGTTATCTTATTAATTTAGGGCATCCTGAGGAAGAAGGACTGAATAAAAGCCGTGCCGCTTTCTTGGACGAAATGCAACGCTGCGAGCAACTGGGCTTGAGACTTCTGAATTTTCACCCCGGCAGCTCTCTTAATAAAATAGCAACAGAAGATTGCCTGTCACTTATTGCAGAAAGCATTAATATCACTCTGGAAAAGACAAAAGGAGTAACAGCCGTTATTGAAAACACAGCCGGACAAGGCAGTAATCTGGGAAGCGAGTTCTGGCAATTAAAATATATTATTGACCGGGTAGATGATAAAAGCCGGGTAGGTGTTTGCCTTGATACTTGCCATACATATACAGCAGGTTACGATATTGTGAACGATTACGATAAAGTATTTGAAGAATTCGACAAGGAAGTAGGATTCAATTATCTGCGTGGTATGCACTTGAATGATTCGAAGAAAGCACTGGGTACCCGTCGACCGTCACGACAGTATCGGCGAGGGACTATTGGAAAAGCATTCTTTGAAAGATTAATGCAAGATTCAAGATTTGATAATATACCTTTGGTACTCGAAACTCCTGATGAAAGTAAGTGGGCAGAAGAAATAGCCTGGTTAAGAAGTGTTGAGTAAAAGACAGATAACAAAAAGACATTGATATACAAGAATAGCTGGCAGACAGGATCTATCAGCTATTTATATATGAACGAACAGCTAATAAATATTCGCCATACTGACTAAAGGTTCATACAGTTTTTCTATATCCTGTGAATCCATTTCGATTTGTACCTGATCGCCGGGCATTAGTTTCTGCCCTTTAGGAGTCCAGTCCTTCCGGTCGCGATGAACATTAATAATAATACAACGCTCCGGCAGACGAAGGCTCATCCACAATCTTTCCGTCCAGATAAGAACCGCTCATGACCTCAACCGATAATGTGTAGCGTGCTTCTTCTTTGAATGCAGGTGAATGAATCATGTCTTCGTATAAAGTCACATTGAGAGGTTTTATTTGAAGCATTTCAGTGAAATAATAAGTTAATCCCCCAACTACGATCGAAGGATAGAATACCTCTAAATGTCCCGTTATCTCGGTTATCAGCACGATAGCCGTTAATGGAGTGCGAACTACTGCCACAAGAAAAGCGGACATACAAATCAACATGATATAACTGATATTCTCGTATGCAATAAGTCCCTGTCGCACCATAATCAATGCTACGATTTGTCCGAGAAGCCCTCCTGTCACCAATGTAGGAATAAAATTTCCACCCGGCAAGCCCGAGGAAAAAGAAAATATGCTAAAAACCAAATGTAATAGCATCATACCGACAATCCAAAGAATATGTGTATCCGGATGCATGGCCTGGGAAAGCAAGAATTGCTCTCCTCCACCGGTCAAATTGAACTCCGCCATAGAGATAAGAAAAGCAATAAAGAGCAGGTACAGCATTTTCACGTATTCCGGATGTTTAATGGCAGGATAGATACGTTTGACCTGAAGTGTGGTAATAGAAAAGAGTTTTCCGAAAATGGAAATTACGGCGGCCAATAGAAGAAACAGTTTCACCTGCCCCCCAAAAGTCATTCCCGGCACAATGGCATCTATATGAAAATAAGGATTCATAGGGAAAATCCAACTGGCGACCCCACCGGCAACCACTCCCGCCAGCAGCGTAGTAATAGCCGTTTTAGGCGCATCGAACCGTTCAATGG
>VOFK01001595.1_pt1 | contig 92561 bp, 108 predicted proteins | sample 5384121 | NCBI WGS metagenome assembly VOFK01 (sample SAMN12384730, study PRJNA508395) | human gut metagenome | isolation source: healthy gut J | host: Homo sapiens
TTTGCATGCAAAAAGTGTGCCGACCGAGGCAGCGTCGGCTCCGCATGCTTCATGCATGCGCGAGGAGCTGATAATGGCGGGGCTACGAGCTCCGGCATTGGAAACCTGCTGCGCGGATGCACCTTTGACGGCTTTGATCTGTTTTTTCGGGCGATGGGCGCATAATAATGGAGAATAATCTTCTATCTGCCGCAGCTACGCAGAGGAATTCACGACCGATGCGGATACCGTCTGCGGCGACAAGAAGAATCTGCTGCTCTACGGTCTGACCGGACTCCGGAAAGACCCATCTCTCCGCCGCGATAGCCGCACGGCTAATCAGACGAGGATACGATGTCGTTTACGAGACGGCTATCAATCTTTTCGGCACCTTTGAGCGTGAGCGCTTCATGCGTGACGACCGCAACGGCAGACGCGAATCCGAGCGGTATTTTGACTGCGATGTTGATAATCGACGATCTCGGTACCGAGCTGTCGAACCAGTTCACCGCGACCGTGCTGTTCAACGTGATAAATACGCGGCTCTGCCGAGGCAGTGCGACTATAATCAATACCAATCTGTCGCAGAAGGAGATACGCGAGCGCTACGACGGCAGAACGAGCTCGCGCATCTTCGGGCGAGTTCCGCCCGCTGCCGTTCGTCGGCACCGACTACCGACTGCTCAAGCTCGAGCGCTGACCCGTCCCGTGCGGCGCATATCTGCGTGCCGGGCATGCGGTAGGCGATATCGCTTTGTGATACCGAATTTTATCTCCGCGAGCCCGCGAGCGTGCATGTGATTTTGCACCTGCGAATCGGACGCTTACATACGCGAACGGACAAATAAGCCCCCGTGCGGCACAGACAAAAGTGCCGCACGGGGGGCTTATTAACGGTTGATTTATTCATTAGTGGAGTCGGCAAAAAAATCAATTAATTTATCAGAGAGCAAAGCCATGTCATTTTCACAACCGAGACAGAATATTGGAATTTGAAATTGTTTAGTTAATTTGGGTACGAAGTAATTCGTATTCTTCCGGTTTCAGAGGTCTTTTTGTTTCCATAAATACCGAGCCAGTTGTTGTTTAGAGTCATAGAAAACGACAAGAGCTATGACTTTACAGTCAATTATGGATTCAATATAATTTACGGTTCTTTTTATATAGTCGATTTCATCAAATGGATTTATACATAAAATCACACAATCGGGATTTGCTCCCATAAGTAATTCATACTGCGGAATTGTGTATTGGCTTATATTCCCGAAATCATATGGTACAGTACCTGATTGTGATCCTTCATGATTATAATATCTTTACATTGCTTACAAAGATCATTCTCTATGTAATTCAAGTATTTGATTGTATCATAACCTGTTATATAAACTGATGAATTATATCCCATGGGATAACAATAATCAATTCCGAATAACTGAGCGCTTGGTTCGGTATCTATTTGACCAACATTATATCCTTGTTTGAGCAGAATTTCGCGCAATTTGAGTTGTAATGTGAATTTTCCTTGCCTTGAACTTGTTCCAAAATATGCCGACAACGGGCTTTGAAATTCTATATAGCATTCCAAACCTATCTGGCGATAAATTGTGTTTATTGGTTATTGGGCAATATATATTCTGATATGATTTATATCCATCTCTATATATCATCAAATGAGAAAATCTGTTTTTTCTTTTTTTTTAGTGCTAGATTAATTAGATTTGATACTAAATCATCTTTGTTAATTAAAGCAGATAACTCGTTTGTATGTCCGAGAATTAGTGTGTCGAATTCTGACCATTCAATATCTTCTATATTTTTTATGGTATGATGTGCTATAATTTAACTCCACTGTCAACTATTACGATTTTGATTTTTTTCTGACATATGTTTAGCCTTTTATCAATATAAAATTGTGCTTGTTTCTCAAACATTTCTCGATAAAGTTCGCAGGACTTGACAATGCTATCGTGGGGACCATCAGCAATGATTTCGCTGCCATCGACAACGAATAGTCTATCACAAAATCTGCCTGAAGCGAGTCGGTGCGAAACAAAGAATGATGTCTTATTGCCGAGCATGTGATAAATCATCGTATAGATATCATACTCTGCAAGAGGATCAAGATTTGCAGTCGGCTCATCAAGCAGTATGATAGGTGCATCCTTATATATTGCTCGTGCGATGGCGAGCTTTTTTGATTTTCACCGCCTGAGAATTCTACACCGTTTTCGTCGAATTGTTTATACACCGGAGTCAATACTCCGTTTGGCAGAGAGGATATCTTTTCATCGAGGTCACTGTCATGGATGGCACGCATCAGTCGTTCCTCGTTGTCCTCAAGATTTAGCTCTATGTTTTCCTTGCATGAAAAAGCAAAGATTTTATAGTCCTGAAGTACCGGAGCAAACAGTGACAGATATGCCTTGTAATCGTAATCTGTGATATTTTTTTCCGCCTACTAAAATTTCTCCCTCAGTCGGCTCGTACAACCGCAGAAGCAGCTTTATAAGTGTTGTTTTACCCGAACCGTTTTTGCCGACGATCGATATTTTTTCACCGCTGTGCACGGTAAAGCTGATATGACGCAGTACATATCGCTCTGTACGCGGGTATTTAAAAGATACATTCCTAAATTCGATGTCAACATTATTAGCGCTGCGGTCAGGTAAGATGCCGCCCATTTCTGTTTTTCTTTCCATCTCGAAAAACAGCCGCATATCGGTTGCGTATTTTGTGTTTTTGCTTATATCTATCATTGCCGAAACGATGGTTAACAGACAACCGGAAGCGGCAGAAATTGATGATATATACATAGTAAAATCACCGATGGAAATAGTCTTTTGTATTGCCGAATATGCGACAACGGAATATAATGTAAAGGTCTGTATTACGGATGTAAGTGACGAAACACCGCTCAGTAAAAAAACGTGTCGATAAAGTGTTCTGAATATTTTTTTAAATCCTACTATATTATCATCATATTTGTCGGTAATATAGTCGGAGAGTCCCCTCCGACTTTAATTTCTTTTGCATAGTCGAAACCGTACATCAGTCCTGCGAGATACGCAAACTTACGATTCATAGGGGCGGCATCTTCACCGGCTTTGTAGTAATATTTATTCTTTTTTGCATTACAAATAAGGTTAATAACAACGACAGCGACAACTACGATAAGCATCAGGCGGCTATATGTAAACAATATTGCGGCATAGCCGATAAAAGAAAGCACATTTGTTATTACGGCGACGATCTTGTCAAAAAAAGTCGTACATATTAAAGCCGCTCTTGGATTTTTCAAACATGTCAAGAACGGCAGGATTTTCAAGATCCTCATAGTTGAGAGACATCTTTTTTACCGTATATACGTACCAAGTCATATTGAATAGTATCGCCGTATTTTTGCGCTGTTGCGCTCAAAAATGTTGAGTAGTGTTGTGACGAGCAGCACAATTCCCCATTATTGCGATCAGGTGAAATGTACTTATCCAGTCGCCGCCTCCGATTATTGAGCGGTCGATAATCAGTTTCGGGAAGATTATCATTATAAACGGAGAAATTGTGTTTACCAATACAATAGCGAATTTAGCACAGATAAATTTCGGGCTTGTTTGCCATATTAGCGAAATGACGAATCGGAAATTTTCCACATATTTTGATGATGTAGTTTTTTTCATAAACGTTGCCGCCTTAAAAATGATACAATAGTATAAGCATTTCTTCTATTATTTCGATTACATATTTGCGTATGAATCTGAAACTTGTGTTACTCTTTTCTATAAATGGCATATCCCATATTGAACAATTGCAAATGGAAAGATCAAGATTATAATATTCAAGTGTTGGTTGAATGCAGCGCCAATTAAATTGTGTTGCTATAATACTAACTTTTTGATGTTGGGTTGTTTGCCGCGATTATTCCGGCACTTCCTGCATAATGATAAGCGGTGAATATCGGCATGGCGACAGGAAGCTTTTTTATCATGTCTAGCATCCTTTCGTTATTTCGTATTCAATTATGTTTCAGCTAAGTGTTGATTATTAAAAAACGCATAAGCCAAGACCGATTAAGTCGCAGCTTATGCGTTCATACATACAATCCAATTGGGTAAAACACATAAGCATTTTTGCACTTTAGGACATTTGCATATTATTTTTTTTCTGTTTTTCCGACTTCATTTTACATCGGAATCGCCTTTTTGTCAACATTACATTGACAAAAAGGCAATAAATGTTTTGATGGCATTATTTCAAGAAAAATCATAGGTTATTTGGTATAGCTTAATCACGTACGGTGTATCAAAATATTATTCCGCTGCACCGCTCCCGTCCTCAAAACCCGAGCGTTTTCAGCCAGTTACATGCGAGCGTTGTCCACTGTGCCGCGTCGGGCTGACTCTCGGCGAGACCGAGACCGTGATAACCGTGCGGGAACACGTGCAGCTCGAACGGTATCTCCTTTTTGCGCAGCGCGAGCGCGAGGCGAAGGCTGTTCTCGACCGGTACGACCTCGTCGTCCGAGGTGTGCCACATGAAGATAGGCGGCATATCGTCCGGGACGTTTTCCTCGCCCGAGAGGCGGCGGAGCAGCTCGGGGTCGGGGGAATCGCCGAGCAGGGTGTCTCGTGTGCCCTCGTTTACGTATTCGAGGAACGAAACGACGGGATAGCAGAGTATTCCCGCGTCGGGGCGCGAGCTTACGCGGTCGATATCGTCCGCAGCGGCGTCGCCGAGCCCGCCGTCAAACAGCTCTGTGCCCATCACACAGAGGTGACCGCCTGCGGAAAAGCCGGTTATCGCGATGTGCGACGGGTCGATACCCCAGCGCTCTGCGTTATAGCGCACGACGCGCACGGCGCGGGTGATGTCGAGCAGCTGAGCGGGGTACTTATACGGGCGGATGCGGTAGCCCAGCACAAAGGCATTAAAGCCCGCGTCGCGGTACATCTGCGCAATGCAGCCGCTCTCGCACTCCGCGCGATCCATATACGCGCCGCCGGGGCAGACTATGACGCAGCCTCTGCCGGCCTCCCCGTTCTCGAGCAGGTATGGGGTAAGCGACGGCTGTGGCTGTCCGTAGCTCGTCAAAATAGGGAGCGCCATGCTCCCAAAGGGGGATGTCCTTGTTGCAGCTTTCTACCATATTACTTTCTCCGTTTCGTTTTACGGCGGGCGGACCTCGCCTTGATTCTTTCGTATGCCGGACCGACGCGATGCGTGAGGAACGGTACTTTTTTGAAGTATACCATACTTTGTCGTTATTGTAAAAAGCGGTTTTTTCGATGCTTTGTGACGGCGCCGAAAATTCATTTTTGGTTCGTAAAGGGGCTGTGGGTGCGAAAATTGCATTTTTTTTGTGCGCAATCCTGCGAAAATGAGTCGCGAGGCGGCGAAAAATTTAATTATTTGTTATTGCATAACTCCGCTTTTTATGATATACTTAATCTATTATGATGAAAAACTGTCCGCAGGCATTACGGCGGGCATGAAAATACGGGAAAGGAAAGACAGAGATGAAGAGAATCACCGTCAGAGAACTATATGAATCTCCGGAAAAATTTGCGGGGCAGAGGATAACCGTGGCAGGCTGGTGCCGTTCGCTGCGCGCAAGCAATGCTTTCGGCTTTATCACGCTGAATGACGGAAGCTATTTCAGCTGCCTCCAGGTGGTCATAGAGGCGGAAAAGATTGATAATTACGCGGAGATAGCCGGACAGAATGTCGGCGCAGCCGTCGTATGTCATGGTATCTTTACCCTTACCCCCGAGGCAAAGCAGCCGTTTGAGCTCAAGGCTGATGCGGTCGAGGTCGAGGGAACGTCTACCCCCGACTATCCGCTTCAGAAGAAGGGACACTCGATGGAGTTTCTCCGCACTCAGGCGCATCTGCGTGCCCGCACAAACCTCTTCAGCGCGGTTTTCCGCGTGCGCAGCGAGGCGGCGTTTGCTATTCACAGCTTCTTCCATGAACGCGGCTTCGTCTACGTTCATACCCCGATAATCACCGGCAGCGACTGCGAGGGTGCCGGCGAGATGTTCCGCATCACCACACTCGATATCGACAATCCGCCGCGCACGGAGGACGGCAAGGTCGACTTTTCAAAGGACTTTTTCGGCAAGTCGACAAACCTCACCGTTTCGGGTCAGCTCAGCGCCGAGACCTATGCTATGGCATATGCGAACGTCTATACCTTCGGACCGACCTTCCGTGCGGAAAAAGTCGAATACTGCGCGCCATGCCGCAGAGTTTTGGATGATGGAGCCCGAGATCGCGTTTGCCGACCTCGAGGACGATATGCAGCTCGCAGAGGATATGCTGAAGTATATTATCCGTCACCTGATGAAGAACTGCCGCGCAGAGCTTGAATTCTTTAACGAGCGTGTTGACAAGACGCTGCTCTCGCGCTTTGAGAACATTATCGGCAGCGATTTCGGCAGAGTTAAGTATGCCGAGGCGGTCGAGCTGCTCAAGAAGAGCGGTGAAAAGTTTGAATATCCCGTTGAATGGGGCATGGACCTCCAGACCGAGCACGAGAGATATCTTACCGAAAAGGTCTACGGCAGACCCGTGTTCGTTACCGATTGGCCTCGTGATATCAAGGCGTTCTATATGCGCCTGAACGACGACGGCGAGACGGTCGCGGCAATGGATCTGCTCGTTCCGGGTGTAGGCGAGCTCATCGGCGGCTCGCAGAGAGAGGAGCGCCTCGATTACCTCGAGCGCGCTCTCGATAAGTTCGGACTTAAGAAGGAGGACTACTGGTGGTATCTCGAGCTGCGCAAGTACGGCGGTACTAAGCATGCCGGCTTCGGTCTCGGCTTCGAGCGACTTATTATGTACGTCACCGGTGTCGGCAATATCCGCGACGTCGAGTCCTTCCCGCGCACTACGGGCAGCGCAGAGTTCTAAGTACGAGGAACGCGGAGAGGAGTACGCGGCCTGGGTACGCGGCCTTTTGAAAAAGGCCTGGCGAAAACTTTGTTAAAGGGAGTCTTTCTCGGGCAGAACAGCGGGACGATTGCCGACTGATAGTTTCGCCCGTTGCGCACGGACTGAAGTAGAAGGCAGATTAAAGTTTTCGTCCACCTTTTTTAAAGGTGGCGGGGTCAAGGGCGCGTAGCCCTTGTATCGGCGTTTCTTTTTTTGTTAACTTTTTCTTTGCGCCTGTATGGTCAAAAAAAAGTGGCTAAGGGTTTGATTCATCCGAATTCGTAGTGATGACAAAACAAAAAATGTGTGGTAATTTCGGTTGATGATGCACGCGCAGACTCTGTGTTTTGCACTATCGGTTTGAATTGCTCGTGCGCTTTTCATTATCGCCCCGATTCTATCAAAATTCACCCCCCATCGGCAAAAATCAAAATCTCTTTATAATTCTACATATACACAAAATGAGCAGAACGGAACCTGCTCGGGCAAGGAGAAAACGGCAATGAACTATACTGAAATGACAGCGGAAGAGCGGGCGGCGGAGCTTGCAAAGGTACGTGCGGAGTACGAGAGCTATGCGGCTCAGGGACTTAAACTCGATATGTCGAGAGGTAAGCCGAGTGCGGCTCAGCTCGCACTCTCCGAGGGCATGCTCGGCATTATGTCGAGCGCGGCAGACTGCTTCACAGAGACGGGCTTTGACTGCCGCAACTACGGCGTGCTTGACGGAATCCCCGAGGCTAAACGTATTTTCTCAGACATTCTCGGCATCCCCGCCGCAAATATCATTGTTGCAGGCAACTCCTCGCTCAATATCATGTACGACGAGCTCGCAAGACTGATGCTCTACGGCGCAGTCGGCGTTGAGAAGCCGTGGGCGCATGAGGAGAATATCAAGTTTATCTGTGCAGTGCCCGGATATGACCGCCATTTCACTATCTGCGAGGCGCTCGGAATTGAGCTTGTCAACGTCGATATGACCCCCCCGAGGGACCCGATATGAATGCCGTTGAGGAGCTTGTCCGCGACCCGAGCGTCAAGGGTATGTGGTGTGTGCCGAAAATACTCGAATCCCGACGGAATTACATACTCCGACGAGACCGTCCGCCGCTTTGCACGGCTCGCTCCCGCCGCTCCCGATTTCCGCGTGTTCTGGGATGAGGCGTACATCGTTCACTCGTTCAGCGAGGAGGACGATCAGCTGCTGAATATCTTCGACGAGGCGGGAAAATGCGGAACGCTCGATCATTTTCTCATCTTCACATCGACCTCAAAGATAACCTTCCCAGGCTCCGGCGTTGCCGTAATGGCGGCTTCCGACCGCAATATTGCTTTCACAAAGTCTAAGATGACATATCAGACCATCGGCTACGACAAGCTGAACATGATGCGTCACGTTAAGTTCTTCGGCTCTGCCGACGGCATCCGCGAGCACATGAAGAAGCACGCGGCAATAATCCGTCCTAAGTTCGAGGCGGTCCTTTCGACCTTCGACCGCGAGCTCAGCGGCAAGGGCATTGCCGAATGGACAAAAGCCTATCGGCGGTTACTTCCTCAGCCTGAACGTCATGGACGGCTGCGCTAAGCGCGTGTTTGAGCTCTGCGCGGGCGCGGGCGTGACGCTGACCGATGTCGGCGCGACCTTCCCCTATAAGAACGACCCCCGCGACCGTAACCTCCGTATCGCACCGACCTTCCCTACCGCAGAGGAAATGGCTGTCGCTGCTTCCGTGCTCTGCGTCTGCGTAAAGCTCGCCGCTCTCGAAAAACTCGCCTGAGCGCGGGGAACGCGGGGAACGCGGGGAAGGGTACGCGGCCTTTTGAAAAAGGCCTGGCGAAAACTTTGTAACTGAGGACTTTTTTCTTGGGCAGAGGGGCTGAGGCGAATGCTGACTGATAGTTTCGCCCGCCGACACGTGCTAACTAAGGCAGTAAGCAGCAGAAAAGTTTCGCCCGCCTTTTCAATGGGCGGCGCATAAAGGCGGAGCCTTTATGCGGTGCGGCGTTTCTTTTGGAGCTTTTGAACAACGCTCTGCGTTGTTCGCTGCGCCCTCTATGGTCAAAGAAAAGCGGCTAAAGGTTTGATTTACCTGAATTCGTAGTGATGTCGGCGTTCATTTTTATCTTATCGCCCCCATCCCTAACCGATTCGACATATCCGGGAGGACACAATGACAGACATGCATGAATACGTAAAAAGCATCTGCCTCGGTGAGAGAAGCATCCCGCTCGCTTGCCCTTCTCTCGGGCAAAGAGCGCAATGCCGCGCTTGAGGCGATAGCCGCCGCACTCGATGCGGAGTCCGCCGCAATTCTCGAGGAAAATGCCGCCGACCTTGCCGCGGGCAGGGAGTCGGGGCTGTCGGCAGCAATGCTCGACCGCTTGCTCTCACCCCCGAGCGCATCGGGGGTATCTGCGTCCGCGCTGCGTGAGACGGTTATGCTCGGCGACCCGCTCGGCTCGGGCGAGCGCATTACTCGTCCGAACGGACTCGAGATAACCCGCGTGCGCGTGCCGCTCGGGGTGGTCGCCATCATCTACGAATCGCGCCCGAACGTCACCGTAGACGCAGCTGCGCTCTGCCTGAAAAGCGGCAATGCGGTCGTGCTCCGCGGCGGAAAGGAAGCTATCCGCACAAATCGCATCCTCGTCCGCATCATGCGCGACGCGCTCGACGGGCTCGGAATCGACGCGAATGCCGTCTGCCTGATAGACGACACCCTCGTCGGGGAACGACCGAGCTTATGGGCATGCGCGGGCTTGTCGACGTTCTTATTCCGCGCGGCGGAAAGGGGCTTATCCGTTCGGTGGTCGAGAATGCGAGCGTTCCCGTCATTGAAACGGGCGCGGGCAACTGCCACCTCTATGTCGATGAGTCGGCTGACCTTGACATGGCGCTCCGCGTCGCGGTAAATGCCAAGACCTCCCGCCCGTCGGTCTGCAATGCGATAGAGACGCTGCTTGTGCACGAGTCGGTCGCGGCGGAATTTCTTCCGCGCTTTGCTTCGGCGATGGCGGAGAGCGGCACCGAGATAAGAGGCGACGGGCGCACATGCACCGTTATCGGGGCGGTTCCCGCGACCGAAGAGGATTGGGCGACCGAGTATGACGATTATATTATCGCCGTCCGCGTTGTTCCGTCGATAGAAGAGGCGGTCGAGCATATTCGCCGCTATTCGACCGGTCACAGTGAGGCGATAATCACCAGTGACCTCGGCGCGGCAAGATATTTTCAGCGCAGTATCGACGCTGCGGCGGTATATGTCAATGCCTCGACCCGCTTTACCGACGGCGGCGAGTTCGGTCTCGGCGCGGAGATAGGCATCTCGACGCAGAAGCTGCACGCGCGCGGTCCGATGGGGCTTGACGCGCTCACGACGGTAAAATTCCTAATCACCGGCGACGGACAGGTAAGATAAACTCACAAAAACATAATTTCGACACGCCCGCCCGCTGCAGCGCTACTGCGCGCAATGTACGACACGCCGACGCAGAACCCCACCGAACGCCGTGCCTCGCAGTATCGCATCGGCGGGGCTTCGATTTGAAAGGGGAAATAACATGCCGACAAACGAACCTTCCCCGCTCTTCAGCTCTCCGAGCTCTTCCGCGCGGTCATCGACTCCGACGGCGAGCCCGTAGTCATCTGCACGCTTGACCATACCATCGTATACATGAACCCGACGGCGGTGCGCCGCTATGAAAAGCGCGGCGGCGCTGCACTTGTCGGCAGAAGCCTGCTCGATTGCCATGCTCCCGCAACGCGCGAGATTATCGGGCGTATTCTTGCGTGGTTCGGAGAGAGCAACGAGAATAACAGCGTGCTTGAGACGCATATCGAACGCGAAAAATGCGGATGTTTATATGGTAGCGCTGCGCGCGCCCGACGGGAAACTTATCGGTTACTATGAAAAACACGAATCACGCATCCCCCATGGAGAGGCTAAAAAAGCGCAGATCGAGAAAGCGGAAACAAGCTATGATAATTGATTTTTAGTATGTTCCATATAGCTGATAAGGAGTCGGAATCCTGACGGATTCCTGCTTGAAATTTAATGTTTTCGCTTTTTCTACCGCCGAAAATCGCCTCTGTCGTACAATTGTACGCCGACGTGGCGATTTTCGCCGCTTCTGCATCTTTTTTATCTCTCTCCTATTCCGGAGAGGCTAAAAAGCGCAGATCGAGAAAGCGGATAAAAGTATGATTTGAACTTTTATTCGGCACAAATACCGTAAAAGCTGATGAAATCCTATCGGATTTCTCCGAAGAAATAATTATCCGCTTTTTTCTACCGCCGAAACCCGTCTCTGCCGTACGCCAGTACGGCGACGAGTCGTGTTTCGCCGCTTCTGCATCTTTTTCTCTCTCCGGGACCGGAGAGGCTAAAATGCAAAAACCGCCGTGTGTAACTGATTTTCAGGATAATCAGCCTTGAAAAAAAGTGATTTTTTCTCCCCCGTTTCATGAGGAGATTAATGAGTGTCGCATCGTAATATCGTATATTGCTTATATTGCGGTGTCATAATAACTGCATACCGGAGTGTCCTCTATGAAAACAAGTCTGAAACGAACAATAATAATTGCGTCGGTCGCGGTTTGCGCGATCGCAGCCGCTGTAGCGACGGCTGCGCTTGCGTTGAATCGCCGTGATGCGGTAGCTCTGCCGGAAACGGAGCGCATTACCGAAAAGCTGCTCTGCATCGCCGAGCCTGATAGTGAGGATTCGAAGCCGGGCTCGGTGTCCGAGCCTGCCACAGAACCCGAGCCGGAGACTGACCCCGAGACCGAACCTCCTGCTCCTCCGGCAGCTGACCCGGAACCCGAACAGGAACAGAAAACAGAGGAGACCGACAAATGGTCAAATATAGATTGGTCAAATATAGATACAGTGATTAATCCGCCGCCGCTTTTTGGCCAAAGCAGTGCGAGAGATTACACACAAAGCAGACAGAGCAAGGCGCGTGCCGTTGCGGAGGAGCTCGCCGCAGCGATACCCGATGGCACCGATTGGGAGCGCGTGTCGATAGCTGCTGCGGTCGTGGCGGAATATTGCAGCTGCGGCGTGTACACGATGGATGGCGAGTACTATGATACCGCCTATGGTGTGTTTATTAAGGGTGAGTATTCCTGCGCAGGCGCGACAAGAGCGCTCGGAATGCTGCTCGAATGCATGGGGTATTCGTGGACGCATGTTAATGAGAATCTTTACACGCATCAGTGGGTAGAGGTTTATATGGATGGGCAGCTCGGTTGGGCGGATGGACAGCTGGGGATAGCTGATTACGGCGAATTTCCGTACGCCGAACGGGTCGGATAAAGTCGTCCGGAACGAAAAAGCAAAAACAGTGTTTCTTTAACGGAACTATAGTATAATCTATATTTTGATTATGGGGTCGGAATCTGACGGATTCCTGCATAAGGTTAAGAGTTTTCGCTTTTTCTACCGCCGAAAATCGCCGCTGCCGTACGCTTGTACGGCGACGTGACGATTTTCGACGCTTCTGCATCTTTTATCTCTCCCCGACTCGGGTCGGCTAAAAGCACAGATCTATAAGGGTTCTGTGGGATACGAAAAAGTGTAGGTCTAAGATTTTTTTGCCGTACGCTTGTATAGCATTGCATATATGATTTTTCTCGCCGTCGGGCTGCCGACGGCATTATTTTTATCAAAAATTATCACCGACAGCGAAAAAACATTTAACCGTTTGCTGGATAAGCCGTCTGTATATACGAAGGCGGCATACACGAACAGGAGAGACAGATGGACAGAAAGAAACTCGATGAGATTATAACCGAAAATATGCGGACGGTGTTAGGCTTTGCGCTGACGCGGCTCGGCAATGTACATGAGGCGGAGGAGCTGGCAAGCGACATTATATATCGGCTGCTGCGCTCGGCTGAGAATATCAGGGACGACGGGCGGTTTTATGCATACATGCGCCGTGTCGCGGAGAATGCATACGTTGACCGCATGCGCGGAAAGCGGCGGCAGACGGCGGAGCTTTCGGAGGCGGAGGATGTCCCCGACGGGGATGTCGGACCGCAATCCGCGCTTGTCCGCCGCGAGGGAGCTTGGGCTGCTGCGGCGCGAGCTCGCTATGCTGGCCGAGCGGTATCGCAGAGCGACGGTTATGTACTATGTCGATGGAATGTCGTGTGCCCGTATCGCCGCCGAAATGAATGTCAGCACGGAGACGGTGAAATATCTGCTTTTCCGTGCGAGAAAGCTCATAAGGGGGAGGGCATGAACATGGAAAGGTTCTTTACGGAGAAAGAAGCTATCGCCCCGATGCGTTTGAGATCGACTTTGGGGCGAAAACGGAGGAAACGACGAGGAATATCGCGAATTTCGCCGTCGTAAGCTCAAGGGCAACATCCTGCTTGCTGCGTATTACGGCGCGGTTGCGCCCGATGAGCTCGGTGTCGAGCTCGGGGTGTCGCTGCCGTATCTCGAGGACGAGCTGCGGCTGCTGACCGAGAGGGGATATCTTGTCCGCCGCGGCGGGAAATATCTGACGAATATCCCCATATTCACCGCCGATTGCACGGAGGCGGCGGCTGACAGGGCGTTCGGCACGCTCGTGAAGGATGCTGCGGCACGCTATGCGGCGCTGCACGACGGACTCGCGGAACGCTTCGGCGAGCGCTTTGAGAGTGCGTCGCAGAGGGGTGGCAGCGGCTGCTGCTCTGCCTGCACTTTGCACTTATCGAGAGCAGCACGGTACGCGCCGAGAGGTATGGGCAGCTGCCCGAGAACGGGTGTATTCAAAGCTCTGCGGAGGGCGCGGGATAGTCTGGGGCAGGAGTGCACGTGATTCGGAGCATTCGTCCTGCAGAATATACGGAATATATAACGACGGTCCGCTCGGCGACGGGATCATAGCGATGAATTTTGCGCAGACGCTCGACGTGCAGCACTATCAGAGTGATATGTTCGGGGCGATATCGGCGGCAGCCGAAAGCATTGACGGGCTGAGCTCGGGGCAGCTCGAAATGCTCGAACGGCTCGGTTATGTCGGCGGCGGAAGAACGCATTTCCCCGTCTGGACCGGAGTCCGAATATAATGAGCTGCGTGAACTGCTCGCGGACGGCATCTCCGTGCTCAGCGAATGCCTCATCGCCTGCTCGGAGCGCGCGGCGGGAATTTCGGCAGACCTCGCTCCCGAGCATATACGTGCCGAAGCGGAGTTCGCCGGGGCAAATGTGTACGGCTTTGTCGCCGCCGAGCGGCTGACCGACGCGCTCTTCGAAATCGGCGCGCTCGATACGGAGCACCTGACGGGAATACCCGCGCTTTGCGCGGTAACGAAATGAGAGGAACGGCGCGGACGCGAGGAGTACGCGGGTACGCGGAAAGAGGGGTACGCGGCCTTTTGAAAAAGGTCCGGCGAAAACTTTAAAACAGGGAGTCTTTCTCGGGCAGAGTGACCGAGTCAGCGCTGAACGAGGGATTCACGCACCGTCCCGCTATTGCGTTGCTTGAGGCGGCGAGCGGCAGAAACGTTTCGCCCGCCGTCGCAAGGACAACTGTGTATGCCTTGGTAAGTAAGAAGCACGGACATATTAAAACTAATGAAAATTGAGCATGAAAGCCTCGCCTATATGGGCGAGGCTTTCATGCTTCGGGGATGCGCTTTGTGCTGTGAAATTATAGCCCGGCATCGGGAATGTCGAATATAGCTTTTGTTGATTGCCTTACCTCTCCCAAACGCATTACTCCACCCGAACGCCTTGCTCTGCGCGATGCCCTGTCAGCTCTGACGCAGAACGGGCTGTAGCTGAATTCCCGAGAGGGCGGAGAGCATGGTGTCCTGAAGCAGCGAGAAATCGCAGACGAGCGAGCAGGGCTTGCGTTCGGGGTCATCCTGCCCGAGCGGGACGAAATAGATGTTCTTGCGGGCGGAGACGGTCGCTATCGAGCCGAGCGAGCCCGAGAGCGCGTCGTTTGTCGCGAGCGCGATGACGGTGGGGCGGAGACGGCGGGCGTGAGCCTTTGCAGCCATCGTGACCGCGCCGTCGGTTATACCGCAAGCCATCTTTGATATCGTGTTGCTCGTGCACGGGGCGATGACAAGTAGGTCGAGCGGCACGGTCGGTCCGAGCGGTTCCGCTTCGCGGACGGTGTGAATGACCTGCCTGCCGCAAAGCTGCTCGACGCGCGCGATTATGTCGGATGCCTTTCCGAATCGGGTGTCGGTGGTGTAGACCGCTTCGCTCACGATGGGGATGATCTCCCATCCCATTCCGCTCAGCTGCTCGAGCTGTTCGAGCGAGCGGGAAACGGTGCAGAACGAGCCGCATATCGCGTAGCCCATGCGGGGCTTGCGCTTGAGCGCTGCCGCCTTGTCCGATAAGCTTTTCTTTTATGTCGTATGTATCCATGTCGTACCCTTTCCGCGCGGAGCGCGTATGTAAAATGCGAGTCGGTGCATGCCGATTCGAAAAAACTGCGGCAGTAGGCGTGCATTCTTTCGATAAGAAACGCGAGGCGTAATGCCTGCCGAGCGTTTCGGACGATATCTTGCAAGGTCGCTATCGGCTGAGCAAAGTCAGGGGGGATACATAAGAGGGGAACCGGCGCGGCCATATGCTCGCGAATGCGAGCATCCTTAGCGCCGCCCCCTCTTATGCGCGCTTTTCTTTCCGCCACTTTCTTTTTCGCGTAAAAAGAAAGTGGTAAAAAACAAACAACTATATCACCTTTACATATTCCTTTAACCGCGGCAGCAAGATTGGTCTCTCGCGGCATAAACATTTTTTTGCGTTGAAAATCAAGGCTTGGTAGCGGACTTTTCGGTTCCCAACAGCCCCTCCGTCACGGCAAGCCGTGCCCCTTCTCGCTGCGGCTCGAGTGAAATTTTTTGCTGTTATTGCCGCATTTTTGCGGCAATGCAAAAATTTCATATTGAACCGCAATGCGGTTCAATAGCCATTCGCAGCTCTGACAGCAACATCCGAAATATAGTCGCAGCACTCGCTGCTGCTTCATGCTGCTCCTTATTTCTTCACTTCAGCGGCAAGCCTGCATCTGCCACCGGCAGCGGCTTGCCGCTTCACCACCGGGCTGTCATTCACTACCGCTCGCTCGGCTGCGGCTTCGCCTTGCCTACCCCTTACACAGGGGAGGCTTTCACGTCAGCAAATTTCACATGTATTATCAACCGAATTTTAAACAGATTTAAAGTAAAACCGAGTCTTAGTTTGCCTTATTCTTGCCGTGTGTGTCGTCGGCGTGCATTATCAACTTGACTTTGAGTCAATCTTTAACCGCCGAAGGCGCGATTTGACACCTCGTAGCACAGAGAACCTTTATCCGCGAACTTTGCCCGCGTCAGCGCGGTACGCACTAAAGCCCCGCAGTGTACCAAAAAGCTTTTTCAGAGGTCTTTCACGAAAAACCTCGCCGCCTACGGTGTGATTCCGTCCGCCTGCAAAATCCCGAATATCCCCTCGCTTATTATCCTCCCCGACGATATCGGCGCGGTCTTTCCCGGCAGCGCGAGCGCCCATATGACCCCTAATCCCCCGCTGCTCGGCAGCCTCGCGGTCGACCCCGCCCGGCGCGGAGGCGAGGTCGATTATCAGCACGCCGGTATCGGTTCGTGCGAGCACCTCTCGGGTGAGCAGCAGCGTCGGTGCCGTGTTGAAAATAACGGCTGCCGAGCCGAACGGATCCTCCGCTGCTACGAGGTCGGCGAGCTGCCTGCCCTCGTAGCCGAAAACGCGTATCCACGCAAGGTCGCTGCTGCGGCGCGCCCATACCACGACCCGTGCACCCATTGCCGCTGCGGTGCGGGCGAGAACCTTTCCTATCCTGCCGAAGCCTATGATATGTATCTCGGCTCCGCAGATGGTTATCGGCAGCTCGCGCATGGCAATGGCGATAGCGCCCTCGGCGGTCGGAACGGCGTTCAGTACTCCTATCTCCTCAAGCCTGAAAAAATCGCGCACACGTACCCCGCGTGCGGCGGCAGCCTCCGCAATGTTCTCGGGCAGGTTTCCGCCGATGAGAACGCTGCCCTCGGGCAGCGAGGATATAAAGCCGTCGAGGCTGATCCCCTGCTCGCGGGCACTGCCGAGCGGGCAGTACAGCGTCTCGGTATTCCGCGATATCGGCAGCGGAGCTATCACCGCCGCGCGCCGCGCAGCGCGCTGTCAAGCTCCTCGCAGCGTGTGATGCCGTTCATCTCGCCGCCCCAGCCGCCGAAGCCGAAGCCCGCGACCTCAAAGCCGACGTCGCACAGATGCGCCGCTGTCACCGTCTGCCGCGCATCTCCTCCGATCAATGCAATCTTAGTTTCATTCATAATAATAACTCCCGTCGGAAACGGAGCTCTCCCGCGTTCTGCGCCGAATATCCCCGTATTTGTTCCCGACGGCAGTATATGCCGCAACGCACGACCTTGACACAGTGCTCTCCGTCCGATGCGGCGTGCCGCTGCCATTATCACAGTTCAGCATTCCGTTATGCAGCCGTCCTTGTCGCTTGCCTCTCCGTGCACTGCTCGGCGATGCCGTATTACCTCCGACCGATGTTCGATATCCGCCCGCAGAGGCGTGAAGCGTCGCTCCTGAAGCGGAAAAAACCGAAAATAATTTGTGAACTTGCCGTTTTTTTCTCATTAGATATTGATAAATATCGAATAGTGTGGTAATATTATACCGTGTGCCGCGAGGCACAATCGGTTACTTATAAATATTTGCAGAGGTGAAATTGATGTATAACAAGAAGACTGTTGAGGATATCGAGTGCCGCGGCAAGCGCGTGCTCGTAAGATGCGATTTCAACGTACCGATGAAGGACGGCGTTATCACCGACGATAAGAGAATCGTCGAGGCGCTTCCTACCATCAAGTACCTGATGAATAACGGCGCGAGGGTCATCCTCTGCTCCCATCTGGGCAGACCGAAGGGTGAGTTCAATATGGCATACTCGCTCGCACCCGTTGCCGCACGTCTGAGCGAGCTGCTCGGAAAGAATGTTCCGATCGCCTCCGACGTTATCGGTGAGGATGCTCACGCAAAGGCAGACGCGCTCGCTGACGGCGACGTTATGCTCATTGAGAACGTCCGCTTCCACAAGGAAGAGGAGAAGAACGATCCCGAGTTTGCTAAGGCTCTCGCAAGCCTTGCAGAGCTGTATGTAAACGATGCCTTCGGTACCGCTCACCGCGCTCACGCATCTACTGCCGGCGTTGCCGATTATCTGCCCGCAGTCTGCGGTTATCTTATTCAGAAAGAGATCAAGATCATGGGCGACGCACTCAGCGATCCGAAGCGCCCGTTTGTCGCTATTCTCGGCGGCGCAAAGGTCTCCGATAAGATCGGCGTTATCAATAACCTCCTTGATAAGGTAGATACTCTTATCATCGGCGGCGGTATGGCATATACCTTCTTCCGCGCGCTCGGCAATTCCATCGGCACCTCTATCTGTGAGGAGGACAAGCTCAACCTTGCTCTCGAGCTCCTTAAGAAGGCTAAGGAGAAGAAGGTCAATCTGCTCCTCCCCGTCGACAACATTATCGGCAGAGAGTATGACGAGAATACCGTATTCATGAGAATTTATTCCGACAGCATTCCGGACGGCTGGATGGGCCTCGATATCGGTATCGTTACACAGGAGCTGTATGCCAAGACCATCAGCGGCGCAGGCACTGTTGTATGGAACGGACCGATGGGCGTTTCCGAGTGGGAGCACTTCGCAGGCGGTACACGCAGCGTAGCTAAGGCTATCGCCGAGTCCGGCGCTATCTCCATCATCGGCGGCGGAGACTCTGCAGCAGCAGTCGAAAAGCTCGGCTATGCCGACAAGATGACCCACATCTCCACCGGCGGCGGAGCATCGCTTGAGTTCCTTGAGGGTAAGGACCTTCCCGGCATCGCCTGCCTTATGGACAAATAATCGGGGCGTTTGCCCTTCGGCGGGGACGGCGCGGTATGCTGCCGTCCCGCGGCTGTTTTTAAAATACGACAATAAATTACATAAAGAGGTATACTGAAATGAAGAAATCATGCAGACGTGCCGTTATCGCCGGCAACTGGAAGATGAATAACACCCCCGCACAGACCAAGGAGACCATCTCCGCTCTCGCTCCGCTCGTTGCGGGCAAGGACGGCTGCGATGTTGTCCTCTGCGTGCCGTACGTTGACATCGCGGCAGCTGTCGAGGCGGCTAAGGGAACCAATATCAAGATCGGCGCAGAGAATGTACATTTCGAGCCTAAGGGCGCATACACCGGCGAGGTATCCGCAGAGATGCTCACCGAGTGCGGCGTTGAGTACGTTATCGTAGGTCACTCCGAGCGCAGGCAGTACTTCGGTGAGACCGATGAGACCGTCAACCTCCGTGCAAAGGCTGCTCTCGGGGCGGGACTCAAGGTAATTATCTGCGTAGGTGAGATGCTGCGCGACCGCGAGCAGGGCATCACCGCCGAGCTCGTTGCTCTCCAGACCAAGATCGCTCTTCTCGGCGTCGGCGAGGAGCAGCTGAAGAATGTTATCATCGCATATGAGCCCGTATGGGCTATCGGCACCGGCAAGACCGCTACCGCAGAGCAGGCTGACGAGGTATGCGGTATCATCCGCGCAACCGTTGCATCGCTCTACGGCGAGGCTTCCGCAGAGGCTCTTACCGTTCAGTACGGCGGCTCTATGAATGCAAAGAACGCAGAGGAGCTGCTCTCTAAGGTCAATGTCGACGGCGGACTAATCGGCGGCGCTTCGCTTAAGCCCGTTGACTTCTCCGTTATCGTTGACGCTGCACAGAAGTAATAGAGGCGGATAAGGCGGAGGTCGAGCCTGTACGCCGATGGACGTGGGTTTGATTTTCTTCGTCTTAAGCCCAGAACCGGAGAATCGCCCGGAGACAATAGCTTGCCGGGCGATCCTCCGATTTTTTTGATTTTATCGGCGGTGCCTACCGTGCTCGGTCGATGCTTCCGAGAAGCGCAGCCACATGTGCTGCCCGCCCAACTCCCTAATACAATGCCGTACGGCAGTGCGGCTCATTCCGTCGAAAGGAGCTATGACAGAACGAATGAAGAAGAAAATAATTGCGCTGCTGCTGTCGCTTGCGAGCGCGGCGGGCGCGGTCCTTCCGGTATGTGCCGCTGCCGCCGAAGCCGCCGCATCCGACACACAGGTCTCTGTATCCGAAGTCGCCGCAGAGAGTGACGACGGTCGTATCAGCGAGGGCAGCACCGGCATTGCCTCGGTGACCGTCGACAAGACGAATGTCAATATCCGCGTTACGCTCGCTAAGGCAGATGCGGAGAAATACAAGGGAAGAAAGCTGTTTCTCTTCGAGCTGTACCCGTATCAGACGGCTGAGAATATCGGCGCGTTTGATCCTACCGACTATAGGCTGATAGAGGGCAGCGAATATCTGTTTTCGCTTCCGTTTGAAAAGAATTCCGACCAGATATATGCGCGATATCTCTGCGCGCTGATAGGCGAGGACGGCTTTATACCGTCATAACCGACGAGAAGTATATCGGCGGATATGAGAGCTTTGCCGACTATGTGTACCCTTATCCGGAGTTTGCGTCGAAAAAGGGACTTGCCTTCCGCTATCTCTCGGATGCATCGGCGCTCGGTGTCAGCCATACCGTGCTTACCGTGCCGATAAACGAATATTTCGTTTCGGAGAGTGAAGATGCGGCGTTTTTCGATCACTGCGGCAGAACATATTATCTCGATCCGACGCGCCTTGCCGCACTTGATTATAAGGTCCGCACCTACTCGGAGGCGGGGATAAATATCTATCTCGATGTTGTGCTCACTGCGCCTACCGAAACGCAGCCGGACGAGCTGGATTGCCTCTATGCATCGGAGTATGCGTCGTCGGTCACCTATTATGCGGTGAACTCGGCGGATAGTGCGGCTCTCGGCTATTTCAACGCAATGCTTGCATTCCTTGCCGGCAGATATACTCGCCCGGATCGCGAGTACGGCTTTGCCGGCAGCTATATCATCGGATATCAGGTCAACTCAAACCGCTATTACAACAATTACGGCGAGAGCGAGTTTGACGACTATATGGATTCCTACATCCGTCTGCTCCGTTCGGCGGAGATAGCGGTCGATACCGTCTATTCCGGCGCGCGGATATATGTTCCGCTTGCCAATAATTTTACCGAGCCGTCGGTAAACTCCAAGGTGCAGACGAACGCACGTTATGATTATACCTCGCGTGATGTTCTCGACGCGCTTGCGGAGAGGGCATCGGATATATCGTGGAATGTCGCCTTTTATCCGTACGCGTCCGACTATGAAAACTCCGCCGTATGGCAGGATGAGGGCGCGGTTTCCGGCTTCGGAACTCCGTATATCACCGCTCGAATATCGAGCTGCTCTGTGAGTATCTCTCGCAGTCGGAATTTCTTATAGGCGGGGAAAAGCGACGCATTGCGATCGCCGAGTTCGGCGTGAACGGTAATCCCGAGGATGATGATTCGCTTGCGAATCAGGCGGCATCCTTCGCATACGGCTACTAGGCAAGGCTGCCGCACAGGATATGATCGAGTCGGTCATATACTACCGCTCAGGTCGACAGCCTCGCGGAGGAGGGTGTTTATTTCGGTCTTTGGGAAACCGGTACGGACGATAGCGCCGATATGACCGAGAAAAAGCCGATCTATGATGTGTTCAAGTATATCGACACTCCGCGCTCGACCGAGTTCTCCACCTCGTATATCTCACGCCTCGGCGCAGCCGGGTGGGATGCGGTCGTGCCGGGCTTCTATGTCGAGCAGTTCGGCACGCGCGAGCTGTTCGAGGGTACGGCGGTCGAGACGGACGCATCCCGTACTCGTTTACCCGTTTTTCGCTCTTCGACTTCAATTCCGGCTCGCTGCACGGCTTCCGCCCGACCGAGGGCGCTGCGTCGGTTGATATACGCGAGGCATCGGGCATTGTCGACGACAAGGGAAATGTCGTGCGCGCGAGCGCGTTGTATGCCGCACTCTCCCCACGGGGCAGAACGAATATGTCGGTGTCAGTCGTTATTTTCCGAGCGGACTGATGCTTGAGAATATAAGATACCATCGGCTTCTCCATCAAGGCAGATGCATCTATCGCCACCTCAAAGGTCAAGGTGATGCTGCGTCTGTCGAGCAGTGCGGATGAGAGCGGCGCGGGCTATGCCGATTACATCGCCGAGGGCGAGGTAAACGCGGGCGAGTGGTCGCGCGTCTGCTTCGATGTCTCTTCGATAACGGCATCACACATCGACTACGACCGTATGAGTATATGGATTACCGATTCGGAGGGGAACCGCAGCGACGGCAGCTATGCCTTTTGGCTCTCCGGCGTTGATGTCTACAAAAAGGATATCAGCAGGATAACGAAGGTGATCCTCGTTATTGCCTGTATCGTTCTTGTTTTCCTTGCGGTGGCGTGCTTCATTGCCGCAACGCGTATTGCGGCCGCCAAGCGCCGCCGCAGCCGCGAGCTTGAGCGGCAGCGCGAATATGAGGAGATGCTTCGTGCCGAGGAGCAGACGAGAAAGCGGGAAGAGCTGCTGAGAATAAAGGCGGAGGAGATAGCACGTGCGCAGGATTCGGGAGAGATGCATGCGAACGGACAAAAATCCTTGCGCCGCAGATATGATAAAATACATGCCGAGGATGCTAAAAAAGCGCAGACCGAAAAAGCGGATAAGAGCAATTATTAGGCTTTTATTCGGCACAAATACGATGAAAGCTGATGAAATCCTATCGGATTTCTCCAAAGTAATGATTATCCGCTTTTTCTACCGCCGAAAATCGCCTCTGCCGTAGGTAAGTACGGCGACGTGACGATTTTCGACGCTTCTGCATCTTTTTTATCTCTCCTCGCGGCGGTTCAGCAAAAAAGCGCAGACAGGAAACTCGGAGGGCGGCAACAGCTGAAGGATTTTTATATCGCTCGGATGCTCTGGGTGGCATATTTTACCGTCGCTTTCCCCGCGCAGCGCGCAAAGCGCATGCAGACGGAAAATTTTACTGCGAATTTTCAAAAAACTCTTGAAAAAAATGTACTTTTGCAGTATAAATATCATAAAATAAGATAATACAGTCAGGAGACAGTATAATGGCTAAATTCAGAAAGATAGGGGTTCTTACCTCGGGCGGAGATGCCCCCGGTATGAACGCAACAGTTCGCGCGGTAGCACGCGCGGCGATCTCCCGCGGAGTCGAGGTCATCGGTATCTACGAGGGCTATAAGGGGCTTATCCATACCAAGAGAATAGTGGACGGCAAGGAGCTTGACAGTACCGTTCATCTTGACAACCGTGCGGTTGACAACATCATCTCCCGCGGCGGCACGATGCTCTGGTCGGACAGATGCCTCGAGTTCAAGGAGGAGGCGGGCATTCTCGCCGCTAAGCGTACCTGCGAGGAGCTCGGAATCGACGGTATCGTCGCTATCGGCGGAGACGGAACCTTCCGCGGCGCGACCGACTTTACAAACTACGGCGTACCCTGCATCGGACTTCCCGGCACCATCGACAACGATATCACCTCCACCGACGAGTCTATCGGCTTTGATACCGCTATGAACACCGTCGTCGAGATGGTTGACCGTCTCCGCGACACCTGCGACTCTCACCGCCGCTGCAACGTCGTTGAGGTAATGGGCAGAGCGGCAGGCTATATCGCGCTCGAGGCAGGAATTGCGACCGGCGCATCCGCTATTGCAGTCAAGGAGATCCCCTTTGACGAGGATGCTTGTATAGCAAAGCTCATCGCTCAGAAGGAGAGCGGAAAGCGCAACTTCATCGTCATGGTCGCCGAGGGTATCCCGCTCGACGCAGCAGGCGATAAGGAGTACAGCGAGAAGCTCGCTAAGCGCATTCAGGAAAAGACCGGTATAGAGACAAAGTTCGCGCGTCTGGCACACGTCGTTCGCGGCGGCTCGCCTCACACTTCGCGACCGTCTCCTCGCCGCAAGACTCGGAGATGCCGCAGTCGAGGAGCTGCTCGCAGGCAAGAGCAACCTCGTTATGTGCCTGCAGAACGATCAGGTCGTCGGCATGGACATCGGCTATGCGCTCTGCTCGCTCGACCGCCTCTATAAAGGGCAAAGGTCAAAGCCCGGTGAGCTCGAGGCTAAGTATACCCCCGAGCAGATAGCCGATATGCATACATTCTGCGATCGCAAGCTTGCAGCGTTCAAGAAGCTGTACGAGACCGCAAACCGCATATCAAACTGACCGAGATAATTTGCCGGGATCGTGCCGCAGCTGCTGCGGTACGGTCCCGTTTGCTTTCGGGCAGAGAATGCCGCCCGAGCGTATACTGCGGGCGAAAAAAAAATGCACCTGAGAAAGGAAAGCTACTATGTCAAAAGCGAAACGGAGAGAGCGGCAGAGCGGGCTTTGCCGTCCTTATTACCCTGACGGTCGTTATTATTGCGGCGGCTGTTGCCGTCGGCTTGCGGATGATAGCCTCGCGCGGCGGGAGACGGCGGGATAGGCGGTGCGGATCGCACGGACAGCGTGCAGACTACCTCTGCGAAAGACATCGAGACCGAGCCGCCGGCACCCGCAAAATTTACCGTAAACATGCAGCCCGGCAGCGAGAATGCCGGAACGCTCGTGCTTGTCAATGCGACACATGCATACAGCTTTCCCGAGGATGAGCAGCTCGTCAACCTTTATGAGGAGGGGATGGGCGAGCATGTCAAGCTCGCCTCGAGTGACATTCGCCTGCGACCCGAGGCTATGAACGCGCTGAGAGACCTATCGGATGCCTTTTACGAGCAGAGCGGAAGCCGTGAGCTGCTGATCGCGAGCGGCTACCGCAGCTATGACGAGCAGGTCGAGATATATTCCTCGCGTGTCGATTCCAAGGGCATTGATTATGCGAAAAAGTACGTTGCAATGCCCGGCTGCAGCGAGCATCATACCGGTCTCTGCTTTGACCTTTCGGTGTATACCGACGAGGGCATAGCTATGCATCTCGACGATTCGGAGGACTATGCCTACGTCATTGAGCATTGTGCCGATTTCGGACTTGTCCGCCGCTATGATGAATCGAAGACAGCAATAACCGGTATCAGCGGAGAGGACTGGCATTTCCGCTATGTCGGAGTGCCTCATGCGCTGTATATGACCGAGAAGGATCTCTGCCTCGAGGAGTATCTCGAGCTGCTGCAGAAGCATACCGCGCTCAATCCGCTCGAGCTGACTACCTCCGATACGAAGTATACGATGTATTTTGTTACTGCCGCGCCCGCCGGAGCTACCGGTATCGAGATAGGTGAGGAGTACAGCGAGACCTATTCGATAAGCGGTACCGCCTGCGGCGGCTATGCAGTCTCGTATTCCGAGCCGTATACCCCGCCGGAGACCGATGCCGCCGACGGTGCGGTATCAGAGAGCGGTTCCGGCATCGCCGCCGGAAACAATGCCGGAGGTGCAGCACAGTGAGCGAACGAAATTCCGCCGGAGAGCGCTTTTCGCTATATCCGGTATTCTGTGAGGCGGCGCGCTGCGGCAGTATATCCGGCGCGGCAAAACGTCTCTATGTCTCTCAGCCTGCGGTCTCCAACGCCGTAGCACAGCTCGAGGCTTCTCTCGGAGTGAAGCTGTTCAATCGCTCGAGCCGAGGTATCACGCTGACCGAAGAGGGGCAGGTGCTGTACGAGCATGTCTGCCGCTCGCTCGAGCAGCTCGAGCGGGGCGAGGACAAGCTGCGGGCGATGAACGGGCTTGAGGGCGGCGTTCTGCGGGTCGGCGCAAGCGATATGACGCTGAAATTCTTTCTTCTCGACTACATCGAGCGCTTTAAGCAGAACTATCCGCTCGTACGCATAACGGTGACCAATGCGCCTACGCCGCGCTCGCTGCGTTCGCTGCGGGAGGGAATTATCGACTTTGCCGTAGTCAGCGGACCGCTCGAGCCTGAAAGCGGCGTTGCCTGCCTGCGTGTGCGCGATGTGCGCGATATTGCCGTCGCAACCGAGCGGTATGCCGCGCTCTATCCGAACGGCGCTACCCCCGCCGAGCTATGCCGCCACCCGCTTATCATGCTCGAGGAGGGGACGAGCACCCGCAGCTATCTCGACAGCTGTATGCCGGGACTGAAAAAGCCGGATATCGAGCTCGCCACGAGCGATCTTATACTTGATTTTGCACGCCGCAGCTTCGGTATCGCATATATAGTCGAGGATTTTGCACGGTGGGATATCGAGAGCGGAGCGCTGCGTGAGATACCGCTGCTTCCGCCGCTGCCGCTGAGGTCGTTTTATCTTGTTTACAGAACCGATACGCCGCTGTCTGCGGCAGCCGAGAGACTAGTCAGCATGATTAGAGATAGCGGTCAAAGAGGCAGTAACTAAGACGCTCGGGGAGACTAAAATCGTCCGAACCGAAAAAGCTCTCGGGAAGGCTAAAAAAGCGCAGATCGAAAAAAGCGGATAAAAGTGGGGCTTAGGCTTTTAGTCAGTGCAAATGCCGTGAAAGCTGATGAAATCCTATCGGATTTCTCCAAAGGAATGATTATCCGCTTTTTCTACCGCCGAAAATCGCCTCTGCCGTACGCTTGTACGGCGACGTTGACGATTTTCGACGCTTCTGCATCTTTTTTATCTCTCCCCGTTTCGGATCGGCTAAAATCGTCCGGAACGAAAAAGCGAAAACAAGCTGAGCGTATCAGTCTTTTGTATGTTCCACATGACGGGAAATGGGTCGGAATCCTGACGGATTCCTGCATAAAGTTAAATGTTTTCGCTTTTTCTGCGCCCGATTTCGCCGCACGACGTACTCTTTGTACGCCTTGCGCGACGAAATCGAGTGCTCCAAACGATTTTATCTTTCCCCGTTTCAGGTTGACTAAAATCGTCCGAATCGAAAAAGCGCATAGAGAGATTTTATCTGATAACATAGGAGCAATAATGTCAAGCGATGTATTTGCGCGCTTTGCGCCGTTCATAACCGAATATATCTACCGTCACGGGTGGGAGGGGCTGCGCCCGGTTCAGACCGAGGCGGCACATGTCATATTTGATACCGACAATAATCTGCTGCTTTCTCCTCGGGTACGGCGTCCGGAAAGACCGAGGCGGCGCTTTTCCCGATAATCTCGCTGCTGTCCGAGGAGGAGCTTTCCTCATTCGGCTGTTTGTATATCGCGCCGCTCAAGAGCCTGATAAACGACCAGTTCGGCAGAATAGACGAGCTGCTCGACCTGTCGGGTATCCCGGTCTATCATTGGCACGGCGATGTTGCCGCCTCGCACAAGACCCGTGCGCTGCGCGAGCCACGCGGAATTCTGCAAATAACGCCGGAGTCACTCGAGAGCATGCTTATGAACCGCTCGAACGATATCCCTCGTCTGTTCCGGACAGCTGCGTTTTGTCGTTATCGACGAGATCCATGTTCTCATGGGCAGCGAGCGCGGCAGTCAGATAATCGCGCAGCTCTCCCGCATCGCACGGCTTATCGGACATCACCCGCGCAGAGTCGGACTGTCGGCGACCGTCGGCGATCTGCCCACGGCTGCGGCATGGCTCGGTGCGGGAACGGGACGCAGGACGGATGCGCCGTATTTTCGCGACGAGCGTACAAAATGGCGGCTCGGGCTCGAGCATTTCTATAATACCGATACCGGCAGACTCGAGTCGGAGGATGCGCTTGCCGCTGCATATGAGGCGGAGCGCAGAGCACAGGAGAGCGCAGGTGATCCGAATATCGGATCGGCTGCGGCGGGAGAGGGGGATAACGGCGGTTCGGAGACTTCCGAAAATGAGGACGGAGAGCCGCGCAGGACCCGTCCGGAGCCTGCTCAGGCTATGCTCGACCCGGGTTACGAATATCTCTACGACTGCACGAAGGGCAAAAAGTGCATCGTCTTTTCAAACTCACGCGAGGAGACCGAATATGTTACCGCGACGCTGCGTCAGATAGCCGACTATCGCGGAGAGCCGGACCGTTTTCTCATTCATCACGGCAATCTCTCCGCTCAGCTGCGCGAGGAGGCGGAGCTGCGGATGAAGAATGACGATGAGGATGTTGTCACCTGCGCGACGGTCACGATGGAGCTCGGCATAGATCTTATTTGCCGGCTTGAGAGGGTGTTGCAGATGGGCTCGCCCGTCTCGGTATCGAGTCTGCTGCAGAGGATAGGACGCTCCGGCAGACGCGGCGGCGTTCCCGAGATGATGATGGTATTTCGCGAGGATGTGCCGCTGCCAAATACACCGCTGCCGCAGCTTATTCCGTGGGAGCTGATACGCGCGATAGCGATAATCCAGCTCTATATCGAGGAGCGCTTTATCGAGCCGCCGTCGCTTAAAAAGCTGCCGATGAGTCTGCTCTTTCAGCAAACGCTGTCGGTGCTCACCGCCGCAGGCTCGCTTACTCCGCGCGCCCTTGCCGAGCGAGTGCTGCCGCTGCCGCCGTTTGCCTCTGTCAGCCGTGATGATTATAAGGAGCTGCTTGTCTCGATGATAAAAGGCGATTGGCTCGAGATGACCGAGGAGCGCGAGCTTATTGTCGGTCTGCGCGGTGAGCGCCTTACCTCGAGCTTTAAGTTCTATGCAGTGTTCAAGGACAGTGAGGACTATACCGTCCGCTGCGGCTCGGATGAGATAGGAACCATTACCACCCCTCCGCCTGTCGGAGATCGCTTTGCGCTCGCGGGACGTGTGTGGGAGGTCGAGGAGCTCGACAATACGCGAAAGCTGATATACGTCAAGCCCGTTGCTGGTAAGATGCCGATAGAGTGGCCTGGAGACTACGGCGAGATCCATACCCGCATTCTTCAGAGGATGCGCCGAGTGCTCGAGGAGGAGACCGTCTATCCGTATCTGAAAAAGAACGCCCGTGACCGCCTCGCCGCAGCGCGCGACTGCGCACGTCGGACAGGGATGCTGCGCCGTTCGCTCGTCCACCTCGGCGGGTATACATGGTGTCTGTTCCCTTGGCTCGGAACGCGCTCGTTCAGAACGCTGCGCCGCTTTATTTCTGAGGCGACTCCCGCACGCTTCGGACTTTCGGGCATCGACTTCGAGGGCTGCTGCTATATCACGTTCAAGCTGCAGTCCGGCGATGCGCGCGGGCTCTGTGCGCATTGGGCATCGGTCGCCTCTGCAGGTATAAATGCGGAGGATCTTGTGCCGCACGGATATGCGCCGTCGTTTGATAAATATGACGGGGCGCTCCCGCCGGATCTTTGCGGCGGGCATATGCGGCGGATAGATTGCGCACGGATGAGCTGGAGGCTCGCCTCCCTGAGCTGTATAACGAAATTCGGGGAGGACTTTCGTGAAAGTCCTCCCCAAACCCCACCCAAAGCTTTAAAACTGAGGACTTGGCATAGAATGAGCATGAATTGAGTGTGTCCCCTCGGATATAGGGTGTACAGCTGCGGCAGAGAACAAACAAGGCTGATATGCGTGAACTAACGCATAGGGTGTACGCCTTATTTTTAGAAACGGGAGTCGTCGTGCCTGACGACCGTTTCGGGTATAAATTTTCAGTGAGGCTATCTATTAAGCCGTCAAAGGGGATACGTAAGGGGAAACTGCGCCGAATAGGAGCGAAGCGAATCGCGGCGCAATCCCCTTACGCGCACTTTTCTTTCCGCCACTTTCTTTTTTGCGTAAAAAGAAAGTGGTAAAAAACGAATAACTGAAGATTTTTTTAGAACTATAATCGCATAAGCGCGTATCAACCTTTGATGCAATTATCTTACGCTACCTTTCTTTCCTACGCTTTCGCTTTTCGTAGAAAAGGAGTTTGCGCTAAAAAGAAAAAGAAAGCGTTAAAAAACGAACAATTAAAGATTATTTGTAAAACCATAACCGCGATAGCGAGCAACGACCCCCGTTGCAATCTCTTACTTTATAATAACCGCGTAAGCGTGTAATGACCTCTCCCCACCCCCTGATAAAACTCCGAAAAACGAAAAAACAATGCCATCCGAGCATCGGAAGGAAAACAAAATGATACAAAACACAGAAATCATCCCACCCGTATACGCTCAGAAAGCCCCCTCAACCGTTGCAGAGCCGCAGGGCGGCGGCTCCCCCCGCCCCGGTCAGGCAGACCGCTCGGACGAGGAATGCTCGACCGTCAGCGCGCGCTGATAGGCGACGAGGCAACCGAGCGGCTGCGCGGCGCGCGTGTGCTGCTTTTCGGAGTCGGCGGAGTCGGCGGCTATGTGCTTGAGGCACTTGTCCGCGCGGGAGTGGGCGCTGTCGGGGTCGTGGATTTCGATGTTGTTTCACCCTCAAATCTTAACCGTCAGATAATAGCGACCGCCGCGACCGTCGGAAGAAAAAAAAAACCGCCCTTGCCGCTGAGCGTGCGCGCAGCATAAATCCCGAGCTTGACGTTACAGAATACGAAATGTTTGCGACGGCGGAGAATATTCCCGCGCTCGTGCGCGGTTATGCGCCCGATTTTGTTATCGACGCTATCGACTGCACTGCGAGTAAGCTGTCTGTCATCGCCACAGCCAAGGAGCTTGGTATTCCGGTGATATCGTGTATGGGCACCGGAAACAAGCTCGATCCGACCCGCTTTCGCATCAGCGATATTTCCGAGACGCGCGTTTGTCCGCTCGCTAAGGCCGTGCGGATAGAGCTGCGTCACCGTGGTATTACCGACGTACCTGTGCTCTGGTCGGATGAGGATCCGATCGTTCGCCGCCGCACTCCGGCATCGGTCTCCTTTGTGCCGAGCGTTGCCGGACTGCTTATCGCAGGCTATTGCATTCGACGACTCGCCGGGCTTGACCGCTGAGCGGCGGCAAACCTGCATGCTCGGAAATGCGGAACGGTCGGTCATGTGTGCCGCTTTGCGGAAAAACAGCATGACCGTCTGCGCGAGGCTCGGAGTGAGATATGCCGACCGCCCGACGCCGCAGCCGCGTACAGACACTTATGAGCACAGACATTGCCGCGTATATGCGTTTCCGTGCACAAATTTTTACTCTCACAGACATTTGCCCGAGGACGATTATTATGGAGAATCCATTTCCCTATTCGGATACGAACCGACGCTTTTATACATACGACTATTATATGCGGCGGCAGTTCGGCGCAAAATGCGCTAAGATACCGATAGACGGCGGCTTTACCTGCCCGAATATCGACGGCACGGTCGGGGTCGGCGGCTGCGCCTACTGTGCGCTCGCCTCGGACGGACATCGGCGCGACCTGCGTCCGCTCGGACAGCAGTATGAGGAGCATATCTCCGCGCTGCGCCGCAAATGGGAGGGCTGCCTCGGTGTTCCGTATTTTCAGGATTATACCTGCACTTATGCGCCGACTACGCGCCTGCGCGAGCTGTATGAACAGGCGCTTGCGCTGCCCGGAGCGGTGGGAATGCACATTGCCACCCGTGCCGATTGCCTGCCGGAGCCGGTGCTTGATCTGCTGTCCGAGGTGAACGATCGCACGCATCTTGTCGTCGAGCTGGGATTGCAGACGGTACATGACGAGACCGCGCGTCGGATAGGTCGAGGACATGATTATGCGGCATTTCTGCGTGGTTACGAATCGCTGCGCGAGCGCGGAATACGCGTGTGTGTGCATATCATCAACGGTCTGCCCGGCGAGGATAGGGAGATGATGCTTGAAACGGCACGGGAGCTTGCGCGGCTGCACGTGTTCAGCGTCAAGATACATCTGCTGCATATAATGCGCGGCACGCGCCTTGCCGATCGGTATGAGGCGGGGGAGTTTTCGGAGATGAGCCTCGAGACTTATGTGTCGACCGTCGTGTCTCAGCTCGAGCGGCTGCCGACCGAGACGGTTATCGGACGTGTGACCGGCGACGGCGCAGCCGACGGGCTCATCGCGCCGCTGTGGAGCCGGAAGAAGTTTGTTGTCATGAATGAGATAGACAAGGAGCTCGTTCGCCGCGGAAGCATGCAGGGAAGCCGGTATGCGGAAAATGCGGGGGAGGGGAACGCAGCCTATTAAAAAGGGCTTGGCGAAAACTTTTCGTCTGAGAGCCATTCTTGAAGCAGCATCTGCCGAATATGTATAGCTTTTTTTTAAGGTTTTATCCTCAGACGGGTAAAGACCTTTTTTGCTTACCGCTTCGATATGCGCGGCAACGACATACAAAGCCGATTTTTATTGTCGGCTCGTTCTGTTTGCCTTGAATAAGCATCTCGTTTTTATAGCTTTGGCAGGTGATATGGGTGAGACTTTCTCGAGAGTCTCACCCATATCACCTGAAATGTCATTTATCACTCTATGTTGTGAAATAGTCACAACATGGGAGTTTTTTTTGAAAAAAATGCGATATTTTTTTGCATCAACCTATTGCATATTTTTCATAAATCAGTTATACTATTAACAAGAATGAAAAAAGTAACAAAAACGGTATGCTGCACCTTGCAAAATTTTGCTGTATTTCGGAGAGACGGGCATCAGCCCGCCCCGATTATTAATAAGTAATCTATTAAAAGGAGCATAATCACAATGGACATGGTTAGCACAAAACAAATCCGTAATATCTGCCTTCTCGGACACGGCAGCGCGGGAAAGACCTCCGTTGCCGAGGCGATGCTGTATATCTCCGGAGGGACCGACCGTCTCGGAACCGTCGGAGAGGGAAATACCGTACTTGATTATGATCCCGAGGAAGCCCGCCGCGGCTACTCGGTACAGGCGGCTGTTGCGCCCGTCATGTGGAAGGATACAAAGATAAATGTTATCGACGCGCCCGGTTATCTCGGCTTTGCGGGAGAGGTAAAAAGGAGGCTGTGCGGGTCGCAGACAGCGCCGTTATTGTCGTTGACGGCAAGGCGGGTATCGAGGTCGGAACGGAGCTCGCATGGGATGCCGCTACCGACGCCGGAATACCGAAGGCGTTTTTCGTAAACAAATTCGACGATCCCGAATGCCGCTTTAACCGCGTATTTACCGAGCTGCATGACGCTTTCGGCGTCTCGGTCTGCCCGCTGATGATACCGATGGTCGAGGGCGATAAGGTCGAGGGCTTTATAAAGCTCATCGACAAAAGACCTATGTTTACGACAAGGAGGGCTCGCATACCGAGGCGGAGATACCCGCAGGGTATGAGGAGGTCGTCGACCGCTACCGCGATATGCTGTTTGAGGCCATTGCGGGCGTTTCCGACGAGCTGATGGAGAAATATTTTGCAGGTATCGAGATAGGCTATGACGAGGCTATCGAGGCGATACATCAGGGCATTATTCACGGCAGCATCGTTCCGGTGCTCTGCGGCGCGGCGACAAAAACATGGGGCGTTGAAACGCTGCTCGACACTATCGCCGAGTCCTTCCCGCGTCATACCGCGAAGGAAACCGAGCGTGGTCGGGACGGCGAGCCTATCGCCATCGACCGCGACAGCAATGAGCCCGCTATATTCATATTTAAGACGGTTGCGGACCCGTTCGTAGGTAAGATGTCGCTGTTCAAGGTCATGACGGGAACTCTGACAAATCAGATGACCCTGCGCAATCTCCGTACCGGAACAGAGGAGCGGATGGCGCGTATCTATACGCTCAAGGGCAAAAAACAGACCGAGGTCGACAGCCTTGCCTGCGGCGATATCGGCATGATAGCAAAGCTCTCGGATACCGAGACGTCGGATACGCTGGCGCTCTCGCCGAATGCCCGCGCATATGCGGGTATCAGCTTCCCCGAGCCGTTCTATTCGCGCGCTATCGTGCCTAAGGCAAAGGGCGACGAGGATAAGATCGCGTCGGGTATTGCCCGCCTGCTCGAGGAGGACTATACCGCACGCTTTGTCAACGACGCGGAGACGAAGCAGCTCGTGCTGTCGGGTATGGGCGATATCCATGTCGATGTGCTCGTGTCGAAGCTGAAGAACCGCTACGGCGTTTCGGTCGATATGAGCGAGCCGAAGATCGCGTACCGCGAGTCGATAAGACGGCGCATCGATGCAGAGGGCAAGCATAAGAAGCAGTCGGGAGGACACGGACAGTACGGGCATGTAAAGATCCATTTTGCACCCTCCGATGAGCCCGGGCTGCACTTTACCGAGTCGGTCGTCGGCGGCGCCGTGCCGAAGAACTTCTTCCCGGCGGTCGAAAAGGGCTTGCAGGGGATTCGATGCAGAAGGGCGTGCTCGCGGGCTTCCCGATGATGGGACTCTCCGCCGACCTCTACGACGGCTCTTATCATGACGTTGACTCGTCCGAGATGTCGTTTAAGGTCGCGGCGGGGCTTGCATACAAGGAGCTTGTGAATGCCGATCCCGTGCTGCTCGAGCCGGTCGGCGAGCTGAGAGTCGAGGTCCCCGGCGATGATGTCGGAGACGTTATGAGCGACCTGAATAAGCGCCGCGGCAGAGTACTCGGAATCGACCCGAGCGAGCGTAAAAAGAATTGGCAGACTGTCGTCGCCGAGGTGCCTAAGGCAGAGATGTCTGACTATACCGTCGCACTTCGCGCGATAACTCAGGGCATGGGATCCTATACCTACCGCTTTGTGCGCTATGAGGAGGTCCCCGCCGCAGCTGCACAGAAGATAATCGCAGCGGCTAAGAGCGACGCTCAGGAATAAGCAGCACTGCCTCCCCGATCTCCTTCTTACATTATAATAGTCAAATCCCCTCGTACGGCTTCACCGCACGAGGGGATTTTTTCCGAATCGCCATGCTGTTCTGACCGAATTTAAGCGATACTGTCAGAGCCCCGGGATCCGAACCATTTCTTGCAGATGTGGGTGTGCGAATAATAGACGCATTTGAATATTGCTTTGCGATATTTACTGAGGCAAAGGGTGCGCATACTTTCCGTACGGGAAAAAGCCGAGCTTTATACGTGCATTCTCAAAATAAGAAACGCGAGGCATAATACTTGCCGAGCGTTTCGGACGATAGCTTGCCAAGTCGCTATTGGCTGAGCAGTCATCAGGGGGATATATAAAGGGCGGCGCATGAGCAAAGCTCATGCGTAAGAATTGCATAGCAATTCTTACGACTGCGCCGAATAGGAGCGAAGCGGATCGCGGCGCAATCCCCCTTATACGCGCTTTTTCTTTCCGCCACTTTCTTTTTCGCGTAAAAAGAAAGTGGTAAAAATCGAACAACTGGAATGTCTATCTATATACCTCGACCGCGGCAGCGAGATTTGATTTACTTAATACAAACAACTGTTTTTTTGCCCGCCTTAAAAATCAGTCTGTTGCCGAGGTAAGATTTTCGTGACAACTTTTTCTGTCACATCAATTTTGATAGTTATTGCAAAATTCAAGTGTGACAGAAAACTCGTCACGAGAAAAGTTTGATAGCAGACTCTTTAGTTCCCAACAGCCCCTCCACCGCCTCTCGGCGGCCCCCCTCCCCCTACACGGGGGAGGCAAACACGTGCGGAATCTGCGCTTTGCATTATCCGCTTGATTCAACTGTATTTTAATTTCATACGGCTGCGGCGGTATCGCCGCATTACACTCTCGTACATAATCTAACCGAAAAAGCTTTTCAGAGGTTTTATAAAAACCTCACCGCCACGCGATTGACATTGTGCCCCTCCCGTGCTATAATACCATCGAAAAACTGTCACATTCTCCGTCCGTCTCCCGTCAAAATCACGACAGACGGCAGTCCGGGCGACAATTTCATCTGGAAAGGTATCATAAATGAGTAAAACGAACCCCGTAACCCGAGACTCGGTGTAGTCGGCGGTCAGGCGGTCCCTCGAGGGCGTAATGATGCGCCACGGCGAGCGGTATTCCGTCTCGGTGCGCAAGGAGGACGGCAGCATAACTACCGAAAACCGCACCTTTGTCTCGGTGCGAAAGAAGATAAAGCTGCTAAATATCCCGCTGCTGCGCGGTGCGGTCAACTTTATCGAAATGCTGATTTTGAGCTACAAAAACGCTCTCCATCTCCGCCGATGCCTACGGCCTAACCGAGGAGGAAGAGGAGTCCAAGTTCGAGCGGTGGCTGCGCGAGCATTTTCGGAAAGGGACTTGTCGATGTCGTAATGGCGATCTCGATGGTGCTCGGGCTTGCGCTCGGTGTGGGAATATTCTTTTTTCTCCCCCAGTCTGCTGACAAAGGCGACCGACAACGCGCTCGGGGGCTCGCTCGGCTGGGCAAAGAACCTCATCGAGGGTCTTATAAAAATAGTTATTTTTATTGCATATCTGTGGCTTGTGTCGCTGATGCCCGATATCCGCCGGACCTTTGAGTACCACGGCGCGGAGCATAAGTCGATCTTCTGCTATGAGGCGGGAGTTGAGCTGACCCCCGCAAACGCAGCGAAATATAAGCGTTTTTCACCCGCGCTGCGGCACGAGCTTTATGTTCGTAATGATAGCGATATCAATCCTCATTAATTCTCTGCCGTTCGTTCCGTGGGACAATGTGCTGCTGCGTATGCTTGTCAAGCTCGCGCTGCTGCCGTTTGTCGTCGGTCTCGGATATGAGTTTCTGATGTACGCGGGTAAGCATGACAATACGCTCGTCCGCATCCTCTCGACCCCGGGTCTGTGGATGCAGCGCATTACGACGCGCGAGCCGGATGAAGAGCAGCTTGCTGTCGCAATAGAGGCGCTGATGAGCTGCATGCCCGATGAATTTCCCGAGCATGCCGCAAAGCAGAAAGCTGCCGAGGAGGCTGAAGCTGCCGATAATGACAATGCCGAATCGTGCGATGCTGCCGGAGAGACCGCAGCACGGGTATCGGATAATAACGGCGGTACAGATGCATGCTGTACGGATGCCGGAGATACCGAGGCTCGGTACGGCTCGGATGGCGGTTCTGAGTCTGAGAAAGAGGCTTCCGACGGAGTGATACCGGGCGGAAATGCCGACGGAAATGACATGAATGCCGCGGAAGGATCGGATGCATGACGCGGCATGAGGAACGACTGCTGCGAGAGCATTTCGATGACGGAGAAAAAATATGGTGAGGCGGCGCGCAGACTCAGGTCGGGCGAGCCGCTTGCCTATATTCTCGGAGAGTGGTATTTTTGGCGGTATACCTTTGTCGTAACGCCGGATGTGCTCGTTCCGCAGCCGGATACCGAGATACTTGTCGAGCGCGCGATAAAGCTGCTGCCGAACTGCGGCAGGCTGCTCGATCTCTGCACCGGCAGCGGGTGCATCGCCTGCTCGGTGCTTGCAGATCGACCGGATGCGAGCGGAGCCGCCGTTGATATATCGGAGGCGGCTGTGGAGATCGCACGCAAAAATGCTTCCCTGCTCGGGCTTTGTGAGCGGCTGAGCATTGTCGTCGGTGATGTTCTTTCGGAGGACTGTCCAAGCGGTCTGTCGGGCGAAACGGGCTGCTATGACCTGATAGTCTCAAACCCGCCGTATATCCGCAGCGGTGTTATACCGACTCTGTCTCCGCAGGTCCGTGCCGAGCCGCATATCGCGCTCGACGGCGGGGAGAGCGGATTGCGCTTTTATGAGGGGATTATCGCAAAATATCCGGCGCTGTTGACACCGAGCGGCAGAATGCTGCTCGAGATAGGCTACGATCAGGCGGAGTGCGTGCGTGAGCTCGCCGTAAGGGCAGGGCTGCACTGCGATATTATCCGCGATTACGGCGGAAACGACCGCGTTGCCGAGCTGTACCGCGAATGATACGGCACCGCAAAGCGGCTTGAACAAAACCTGATATTTCATTGCCGTACTATCTCTGTTTTTTATAATAATACTATTTAATGTGTTATATTAGCAGAAGCATTATACGCTTTTGTGTCGAAAAGTCAAGAATAATACTGAGACGGCGGAGGCGGTAAAAACAAGCAGCCCGGTGCGGCGGAATATCCGTCTGCATCGGGCTGCACGTATTTATGCTTAACATTCGTGAGCTAATATTTGCCGCGCTGCGGCAATCGCTTTTTCTGCGATGGTTTGTACGCTGCGGCAACCGCTTTTTCTGCGATGTTTTGTACGCTGCGGCAATCGCTTTAGCCGTGACGGTTATTTTGCCGCTGCGTCGAGCTGTGCCTGCTTGCGCGGCGGGATCGGCTTTTCGGGTATCTCGCCTGCGCGGTCGAGCGCTATCTTTGTGAGCAGCGGACCGACAAGCTCATATACGAGGACGGCGAAGAGCGCGATATTTCTGACGATGATACCGCTCTCGCCGAGCGACATTGCGGTAAGCGACATACCGAGCGAAACACCCGCCTGCGGGAGCAGCGTTATGCCGAGGTACTTCTGTACCTGAGGCTCGCAGTGCATGAAGCGCGAGGAGATGCTTGCGCCGCCCATCTTGCCTACCGAGCGGAAGATGATATAGACTATCCCGACCATAATTATCGCGGGATCCTTAAATACGTCGAGGCGGAGTCCCGAGCCGCTGAGAACGAAGAACAGCACCATGATAGGACCGGTCCAACGGTCCATGCGGTCCATCAGCTCCTCCGAAAAGTCGCAGAGGTTGCAGAATACTGTTCCGGTCGCCATGCAGACGAGCAGCGAGGAGAAGCCGACGGTCACGGGACCGAGCTTGAACTCGAGCATAGAGAGTGCGACGGCGAGGAAGACGTATGTAACCGAGATGCTCATACGCTTGCTGCGCGAATGGAAGAACTGCTCGCAGAAATTATAGATAAGTCCGATGGCGACACCGAGTGCGAGCGAAGCGACGACCTCAACAAGCGGGTTGACGAGCACCGAAAAGATATCTATCTCGCCCTTTTCGAGTGCCTTGGCGATGCCGAACGAGATGGCAAAAACGATAAGTCCCACGATATCGTCGAGCGCGACTATGGGAAGCAGCAGTCGAGTCAGAGGACCGTCAGCCTTGTACTGCTTGACGACCATCAGCGTCGCGGCGGGGAGCCGTTGCGGTCGCGACAGCTCCGAGGGTGAGAACGCAGGAGAGAGGAAGCTTGTCGGGAATAATTAGGTGAACGACGTAGAGCGCGATGTCGACGGCGATAGTAGCGACAAGCGCTTGAAACACGGCGATAACGGTTCTTTTTTGCCCGTTTTTTTCAGCTCGCTAATGCGGAATTCGTTGCCCATCGCAAATGCGATAAAGCCGAGTGCGGCATCTGATATTATGGAATAGTTTGCCACATCCTCATTAGAGATGAAGCCGAGCCCAGGGACGCCGAGCCTGCCGAGCACATACGGACCGACGAGCACTCCGGCGACGAGGTATGCCGTTACTGCGGGGAAGATTCCACAGCTTTGTCAGTCGTGACATCAGCAGTCCCGCGAGCATGGCGATTGAGAGTGACAGTAATATTTGCATGGCTTGCCTCTTTCGGTAGTTGATAGTTTGTATGGTTCGGCAATGCATAAGCACCACCGAACAAAATAGTATTATATCACCCGCGCGGCTGCATTGCAGTATCGAACGGCAAAAAACGGACAAATATCGGAAAATTCTTCGCAAATTATTGCTCGGAGAGTATGGCGGCAGGGCTGCGCTGCGGCATATATTCGGCTGCGGCGCATTGCCACTTGCGGCAGACGAAAAGCTATGATATAATTGTACGAGATAATATTAGTATTTCGGTCGTATCGCGGCATGCTCGGAGAGCGGCTGCGATTTTGGGGGTATAGGGTTGAAGAAAAAACAGATAACGGGATTTTTGCCGCTGTGCAGGGCGGAGGCGCTCGAGCGCGGATGGGAGCAGCCGGACTTTGTCTATGTTACCGGCGATGCATATGTTGACCATCCGAGCTTCGGCGTATCCATCATTTCGCGCGTGCTCGCGGCGGAGGGCTTCTCGGTGTGCATCATCGCGCAGCCGGACTACCACTCGGCAGAGGCTTTTCGTGAGTACGGCAGACCGAGACTCGGCTTTCTCGTATCATCGGGAAATCTCGATTCGATGGTCGCAAACTATACCGTTGCAAAGCGCCGCCGCAGCTACGACTACTATTCTCCCGGCGGAAAGCCCGGACTGCGCCCCGACCGCGCCGTAATCGTATACTGCAATCGCATCCGCGAGGCGTACGGCGATGTGCCGATAATCATCGGCGGACTTGAGGCATCGCTTCGCCGATGCCCATTATGATTACTGGGACGACCGTGTGCGCAACAGCATCCTTGTCGATTCCGGAGCGGATCTGCTGACCTACGGAATGGGCGCGGAGAACATCATGATAAGACTCGCAAAGCTGCTCGACAGAGGCATTCCGATATCCAAGATACGTGATCTGCGCGGTACCGTTTATCTTTGCTTCGGCGGACGAGCGGCTGCATTATGAGTCGGTAGGCGGATGGAGCATAGACGAGCTGCGTACCGACCGTGCGCTGTATGCAGAGGCGTTTGCAACTCAGTACCGTGAGAACGACAACATACGCGGCAGGGCGGTAACCGAGCGCTACGGCGACCGCATCCTTGTGCAGAATCCGCCTATGCCCCCCGCTCGAGCGCGAGGAGCTGGACCGCGTTTACGCACTGCCTTATGAGAGGACATATCATCCGAGCTATGAGGCTGATGGCGGCATTCCCGCTATTCGCGAGGTGCGCTTCTCCATCACGCATAATCGCGGCTGCTTCGGCGGCTGTGCTTTCTGCGCCATTGCCTACCATCAGGGCAGAGCGGTGCGATCGCGCAGTATTGACAGCGTTGTCCGCGAAGCGGAGCTGCTGACAAAGCTCCCGGATTTCAAGGGCTATATTCACGACGTCGGAGGTCCTACGGCAAATTTCCGCGGTCCCGCATGCGAGCGGCAGCTCGAGCACGGTGTCTGCCCGAATCGCCGCTGCCTAACGCCGACTCCGTGCCCGAACCTCATCGCCGATCACAGCGAATATATCGAGCTGCTGCAGCGTGTGGAGAGTATACCCGGCATAAAAAAGGTGTTTATCCGTTCGGGCATTCGATATGATTATATGCTTGCGGATAAGAGCGATGCATTCTTTCGCCGTCTTGTTGAAAAGCACGTCAGCGGTCAGCTCAAGGTGGCTCCGGAGCATTGCTCCGACCATGTTCTTGCGCTGATGGGCAAGCCGCCTATCGGGGTGTTCGAGCGCTTCAGTGAGAGGTATTTTTTCTCTCTGCTCAAGGGCGGGACTTGACCAGTATCTTGTTCCGTATCTTATGTCGAGCCATCCGGGCAGCACGCTTCGCGACGCTGTCGACAGCTTGCCGTATATCTGCATAATAACGGCTGTACGCCCGAGCAGGTGCAGGATTTCTATCCCACACCGGGCACAGCCTCTACGGTCATGTATTATACGGGTATCGACCCCATGACAGGGAAAAAGGTGCCCATCACCGACGATCCGCACGAGAAGAAGCTGCAGCGCGCGCTGCTCCAGTCCTATCGCCCCGAGAATGCGCCGCTCGTGCGCGAGGCGTTGCGCCGAGTCCGCAGAGAGGATCTTATCGGCTACGGCAGAGAGTGCCTCGTCAGACCGGAAAACGGCGGCGGACATGACGGTGCGCAAAACGGACGCGGCGGTCGTAACGGACGTGGAGGCTCGCCGAATGACGGCGGTCGGTATGGACGCGGGAATTCGCCGCGCGGCGACAGCCGAAACGCGCGCGGAAGCTCACCGCGCGGTAACGGTCGTGACGGTCGCGGTAGCTCATCGCACGGCAGCAGTCGAAACGAGCATGGAAATTCTCCGCGCAGCGGCGGTAGAAACGAGCGCGAAAGCTCACCGCGCAGCGGCAATCGAAACACACGCGGGAATCCGCCCCGCGGCGGTATCCGGAACGAACGCGGAGGCTCGCAGTACGGCGCGAAAAAGAATGTACATAAAAAACGCTGATAAAACAGTAAAAGAGCGCAGCTGTCTGTCGATCGCTGCGCTCTTTTTCGATAGGATATCTGTACTTTACAGAGAGGGACGCTGCCGGTCACGATAAAAGCTTGCTTTGAAGGTGGCTGCTTTCCCTGAGGAGAGGCTGACTTTTTCATGGCGAATATGGCTTTTTGCCGTGGTTTTTTCGGGCGCGCCCACCGAGTCAGAACCGGAGAAAAACTGCCGTTTTACTGTTTTAAAAATAATCTGCAAAATGAACAATTACACTGTGTTAAAAAGGACTCCGTGCGGAGCCGAATGCTCTGCGGAATCCTTTTTTCTTTACTCTTTTGTGAGTATACGGCAGGCCGCTGGTGACGCTGCGGAATTTCGGCTTGCCGCGCCGCCATCGGCATTTTGTGCGCTATGCCGTCTTATCGCAGACTCAGTCCTCTGCGCGGTGGACTATCTTCGGGCGTTTTTTATGCTTGATAACGTCCTCGTCGATTATGACCTTTTCTATGCTTCGGTCGGAGGGAACATCGTACATAACGTCGATCATAGCCTCCTCCGTGATAGCACGGAGTCCGCGCGCGCCGGTCGCGCGTTCGATAGCAAGCTCGGCAACCGCGTCGAGCGCGCCGTCGGTAAACTCGACCTTGCAGCCGTCAAGCTCAAAGAGACGCTCGTACTGCTTGATTATCGAGTTTTTCGGCTCGCGCAGAATGCGGACGAGCGCCGCGCGGTCGAGGTCCTCGAGACCTACGAGCACGGGCAGTCTGCCGACGAGCTCGGGTATGAGCCCGTATTTAACGATATCGTGCGGGGTGATATCCGCGTAGATATCCGAGAGGTTCTTTTTCGGTCTTGGAGCGCACCTCGCCGGCAAAAAGCCCATAGTTCTGCTTGCCGCGCCGCGTCTCGACCTGCTCGGAGATGCCGTCAAAGGAGCCGCCGCAGATAAAGAGGATATTCTCGGTGTTTATCTGAATGAACTCCTGATTCGGGTGCTTTCTGCCGCCTTGCGGGGGAACGTTGGAAACCGTACCCTCGAGTATCTTGAGCAGCGCCTGCTGAACACCCTCGCCCGAAACGTCTCGGGTGATGGAGCGGTTCTCGCTGCGGCGGGATATCTTATCTATCTCGTCGATATAGATTATTCCGCGCTCCGCACGCTCGATGTCGAAATCGGCTGCCTGTATAAGGCGCAGCAGTATATTTTCAACATCCTCGCCGACGTAGCCCGCCTCTGTGAGGGTGGTAGCATCGGCTATCGCAAAGGGAACGCGCAGCGTCTTTGCGAGCGTCTGAGCAAGATAGGTCTTACCTACACCGGTAGGACCGAGCAGCAGGACATTACTCTTTTGCAGCTCGACCTCGGGCTTTTTTCCCTGCGCAGGCTCGGATTTTTTTTGCCCTTGCCGGAGGTCTGCTTCGGCATCTGGAGGATCCCTCTTATAGTGGTTGTATACCGCGACCGAGAGAACCTTTTTAGCCTTATCCTGGCCGATGACGTACTCATCGAGCGACGCCTTTATCTCCGCAGGACGGGGAAGTGTCTCAAAGGTCAGCGGCTGTGCCTCGGGCGCCTCTGCCGCAGGGGTGCGGCGGTCGCCGCCGAGCTGCTCGTCGATTATCTCGTTGCAGATATCAATGCAGTGGTCGCAGATAAGCAGTCCCGTGGGCGAGGGAATCATGAAGTTGACATGATTCTCGTCTCTGCCGCAGAACGAGCAGGTAGGGCGGCCCACTCCGCCGTTTCTGTTATTTGCCATCTGAAAAATGTGTCCTTTCTGTGCAGGCGGGCAGCCTTACGCGCGCTTTTCGTATACCTTGTCGATGAGACCGTACTCGGCAGCCTCTGCCGCAGTCATGAAGTTGTCGCGCTCGGTGTCACGCTCGATTATTTCAAGCGGCTTTCCGGTATTGGAGGCGAGAATACGGTTCAGGCGCTCGCGGGTATGGAGGATGTGGTCTGCGTGGATCTTGATGTCCGATGCCTGTCCCTGCATACCGCCGAGCGGCTGATGTATCATTATCTCGCTGTTCGGAAGTGCGAAGCGCTTACCCTTTGCGCCGGAGGAGAGCAGGAACGCGCCCATGCTCGCCGCCATGCCGATGCAGATGGTGGAAACGTCACACTTGATATAGTTCATGGTGTCGTATATTGCAAGACCTGCGCTGACCGAGCCGCCGGGACTGTTGATGTAGAGGCTGATGTCCTTGTCGGGGTCCTGTGCCTCGAGAAAGAGCAGCTGAGCCACTACGAGCGATGCGGTCACGTCGTTTACCTCGTCTGCGAGGAATACTATGCGATCGTTGAGCAGGCGGGAGTATATGTCGTATGCTCTCTCACCTCTGCCGGTCTGTTCGATTACGGTTGGTACAAAGTGCCATAACAGTTTTTCCTTTCATATACCTTTGCCGAGGTGTCGCCTCGGTGCATAAGAGCACAGCAAGAAAACGGTGCCCGCATCTCACTGTGCTCTCGGAAACATATTTTTTATGTGCTCGGGCTCTTATAGAATTGTAGACCCGGACGGGGCAGAATATTCATCAGCCGTAAAATCGGCATATCTGCCGTCCCGCTACATTTCCCCGATTACTTATTCTCTTCCTTTGCCTCGGCAGCAGCCTCTGCTTCCTTCTCTGCCTTGGTCTTTCTGGTTCTCTTAGGCTTGGGAGCCTCCTCGGCCTCAGCCTCGCCATCAGCCTTTTCCTTCTTGACTGCGGTCTTGGCTGCGGTCTTGGTGGATTTCTTGGCGGGAGCCTTCTTAGCGGGCTTCTTCTCCTCAGCCTCTGCCTCGTCTGCCGTCTTTTCGGTGATAGCGGCGTGAGCCTTTACGAAGTCGATAGCCTTGCGCAGAACAATGTCGGTTGTAAGGTTGTCTGCGGAGAGTGCCTCCTTGACCTTCTCTATCTCCATCGAGTACTGATCTGCCAGCTTCTTGTACTCTGCCTCGATATCGTCGGCGGTAGCCTCGAGCTTCTCGAGCAGAGCGATCTTCTCGAGTGCGAGTCTGGTCTTGACCTGACGCTCACCCATCGGGCGGAGCTGTGCGCGCATATCGTCGAGCGATGCGTTCATGTACTTGAGGTATGTAGCAAGGTCGAGACCCTGGCTGCGGAGCTGATAGTCGCGCTCGCGAACGATGTTTTCTACCTCGTCGTCGATCATGCACTCCGGAACCTCTGCATTGAAGTTTTCGAGCATGCCGTCGATGAGCTTGCCCTCGAGAGCGTTGTCTGCGCTGTTCTCGTATCTCTCCTCGAGCTTCTTGCGAACATCTGCCTTATACTCGTCGAGCGTGTTGAAATCGGATACGTCAACTGCAAAATCGTCGTCAAGCTCGGGGAGCTCGGTGAACTGGATCGCGTGGAGCTTGCACTTGAATACGGCGGGCTTGCCTGCGAGCTCTGCATGACCGTAATCCTCGGGGAAGGTCACGTTTACATCGAACTCGTCGCCTATGCTATGACCGACTACCTGCTCCTCGAAGCCGGGGATGAAGGTGCCGGAGCCGAGCTTGAGCGAGTAGTCCTCGCCCTTGCCGCCGTCGAACTGCTTATCGTCAACATAGCCGTCAAAGTCGATCTTTACGGTGTCGCCCATCTCTGCCGCGCGGTCGGTAACGTCGACAAGACGTGCGTTTCTTTCTCTTACGCGCTGGATCTCGGCGTCACCATCTCGTCGGTGACGGGAGTAACGATCTTATCTGCCTTGATGCCCTTGTAGTCCTTGACCTCGACCTCGGGCTTTACGAATGCGGTAGCCTTGAGCTCAACGTCGCCGTCGCCTACCGAGACGATTTCGAACTCGGGGCGGCTGACGAGCTCGGCACCGGACTCCCTTAGCTGCATCCTCGTAAGCCTCGGGCAGCAGGTTATTGATGGCATCCTCATAGAATACGCCCTTGCCATACATCTTTTCGATGATGCTGCGGGGAGCCTTGCCCTTACGGAAGCCGGGAACCGCCATGCGAGCGGCTCTCTTCTTGAATACCTTGCCGAGCTCGGCATCAAACTTTGCCTTGTCGATAGAAAATTCGATCTCAACCTTACCGTTGTCGACCTTTGTTACTTTCCTGAATCCCATGTTTTTTGTTTCCTCCGATGAGAACATATTTATCGATAGTAAATCATTATCGTATCTATTTTAGCCGCTTTTGACTGTAAAGTCAATAGATAGGCTGAAAATTATTGCCCATATTTCGCCGATAGAGCACCGAAATGCGTTATTTTCGCTTGATCAGCTGCGTTTTTCGATGAACAGGGGCTTGAATTCGAGATAATCGGCAGAGGTGATGATGTATTCAATGCCGCCGTCCTCGAATACCGGCGGTGTATCGTAGCTGTTATGGATGTGCCCGTAGAAGCATCGCTTTATACCGTGCTGCCGCAGCACCGAGATTATCTCATCGCAGCGGTAGTCGCGGAATATCGGCGGAAAGTGGAGAAAGACGAGCAGCTCACGCTCCTCCCCCCGCTCTCGTGCCGCCGCAAGCAGCCGCTCCCCGGCATCGAGGCTCATTCCGACGCGCAGCGCCTCGCGCGCCACAATTTTCTCATAATCAACTCCGCTCGGGCAAAGTCCCGCATCGCCCCACCATCCGCGAGAGCCGCAGACGACAAAGCTCTCAGTCTCGTATGCATTATTGTAGAGAAAGTCGATAGTGGACAGTCCGTTCTGCTCGACAAAGAATTTCTTCATCTTATAAACGGTGCCCCACCAGTAGTCGTGATTTCCGCGCCCGATGAGCTTTCTTCCCGGCAGTCGGTCGAGGTAGGCAAGGTCGGTCAGCGCCTCGTCCATCGACATCGCCCACGAAATATCGCCCGCTACAACGACGGTATCGCCGTCGCCGACCGTATTCTCCCATGCCTCTCGTATCCTCTTGTCATGCTGCTGCCATCGCGAGCCGAATATATCCATCGGTTTATCGGTTGACAGCGACAGATGCGTGTCGGACAGGGCAAAAAGCGACATTTCTATACCTCCTTTTCGGGTGCTTGAAAAACTAAAATGATAATTTAAAAAAATTAAGCGGCGAATAATTTATGCGCGCACTGCGCAAACTACCGTCGGCTGAAAAAGCTCTAAAATTATTGCTGTTGCGGCGATGCCGCGCGGCGGGAAAGTGAAGGTACTGTTATAATGAAAGATCACAACGGTAATTCGTGCGGTTGCGACCACATCAAGGGCGTTTGCTGCGATGTAAAGAACTGTGTTTATCACGAGGGCGAATGCGACTGCACCGCGGGTAAGATAGCGGTAGGACCGGGGTATGCGACGTCGTGTACCGATACTGTCTGCGCGACTTTTAAGCAGAAGGGAATCTGACGGCGGGCGGTGAGGCTTTCGCAAAAACCTCTGAAAAAGCCTTTTTGGTTCGCTGCATGGCTTTTAGTGTGTACCGCGCTGCCGCTGGCAGGTTTTTTCGCGGATAAATTTTCTCTGTGCAACGAGGTGTCAAATCGCGCCTTCGGCGGTTAAAGACTGCCTCAAAATCAAGTTGATAATGCACGCTGAATTTGCGCGCGTGAAAGCCTCGGCATTTGTTAAGAGCACAGCACGAAATCCGGCTTAACGGAACTTGAGTTTAGCTTAATATCAAGTTGATAATGCAAGGAGTAGATTCCGCACGTGTTTGCCTCCCTGTGTAAGGGGAGGTGGCACGGCTTGCCGTGACGGAGGGGTTGTTGGGAACTAAAAAATCTTTCATCAAACTTAACTCATGACGAATTTTCTGTCACACTTGAATTTGCAATAACTATCAAAATTGATGTGACAGAAAAATTGTCACGAACTCATAACTCGACAACAGCCCCCGATTTCTAAGGCGAACAAAATTATGTCACGAGGGTAATATCTCGCTGCCGCGGTCTGAGAATATGGGAAAATGATTTAATTGTTCTTCTTTTTACGCTTTCTTTTTACCTGAACGCCTTTTCTGCGAAAAGCGGAAGCGTAGGAAAGAAAAGCAGGCATAAGGGGGATTGCGCCGCGATACGCTGCGCTCCTATTCGCACGTTGAAGAATTGCGTAGCAATTCTTCGCATGAGCTTTTCGCTCATGCGTCCCCCATTATGTATCCCCTTTGGACTGCTCAGCCGATAGCGCAATGACAAGTCATCGTCCGAAATGCTCGGCAGGCACTACGCCTCGCATTTCTTATCGAGAGAATGCACGCCTACTGCCTCAGTTTTTCGCGCTCGCGGAACGTGCGGCGATGCCCGTCTGCTGCTTTGTTTTTTTCATGCTCGCCGAGCGTGTACCGACGAAAAGTCGAACCATGGCAAGCCGAACCACAGCAAAGTCAAACCGCTGCAAAGTCAAACCGACGAAAGACGATTCGTTCCGATATATACAATCGGCGGGACCCCGGGGAAGGCAGCAGCCGACCCCGGAGTCCTTTTATTACTCGGCGGAGAAGCGCTTGAATATCACTCGGCGGCGAATGCTTGACGCATTACTCGGCAGTGGGTGTTTAAAGTATTACTTATCGGCGAAAGCTCAGCGCATTGCTCGGCAGCGAATGCCCAAAGTATTACTTATCGGCGAAAGCTAAAAAGTATTTTTTTACTTATCGGCGAAGCGCTTTACGCAGTCGGGCATCTCCTCGGGCATGGAATACTTATCGGGATCAAAGCGGACGGTCTTGGAGCGCAGCTCGGACAGCGGTGCGGGCGGCGTTACGCCGGTGAGGCGTGCGGTCTCGTCGATGCACTCAAATTCGTCGTCGAGCTTTTTGCCCGTCAGTGCAGGGTAGACGTTCGAGGCGAATTTATACGGACTTGCGGTCGAGACGCAGAGCAGCTTATTCTGCGGCTTCTCCTCGCCGATATAGGTCTCGGCGCAGTACAGACCGACTGCGGTATGCGGGTCGATGAGATAGCCGTATTTTTCATATGTGCTGCGGATGCATTCCGCTGTCTGCTCCTCGTTGCAGCTTGCGCCGTAGAAATCGCGGCGTGCGTCGGCGAGGGTATCGGCGGGAACGGTATAGCTGCCGCCGCTTGTTAGGCTCTCCATGAAGCCGCGTGTAGCGTCTGCGCCCGCGATGAACCAGAGCAGGCGCTCGAGGTTGGACGAGATGAGGATATCCATCGACGGCGACATGGTGGTATAGAAATCGCGGTTGCGGTCGTAGGTGCCCGTTGCGAGAAAGTCGGTGAGGATGCGGTTCTTATTCGATGCACAGACAAGTCTGCCGAGCGGCAGTCCGCAGCGCTTTGCGATATATGCGGCAAAGATATCACCGAAGTTACCGGTAGGTACCGAAACGTCGAGCTGCTCGCCGAGCTTCAGTCTGCCGGATGCGATCATATCGCAGTATGCCGATACATAGTAGACTATCTGCGGCGCGAGTCTGCCCCAGTTGATGGAGTTTGCGCTCGAGAAGAAGTATCCGCGCTCGGCGAGGTACTTATTTGCCTCGGGGTCGGTGAAGATGCGCTTTACACCGGTCTGTGTGTCGTCGAAGTTGCCCTTGACGGGGCAGACCATTACGTTCTCGCCCTCCTGCGTCGACATCTGCAGCTTCTGCACGCGGCTGACGCCGTACACGGGATAGAACACCATGATGCGTACGCGAGGAACGTCGTGATAGCCGTCGAGCGCTGCCTTACCGGTATCGCCCGAGGTTGCGGTCAGAATGAATGCATCGCCCTTGACCCCGGTCTTTTCGAGCGCGCCTGAGAGCAGATGCGGCATTATCTGAAGCGCCATATCCTTGAAGGCGCAGGTCGGACCGTGAAAGAGCTCGAGCACCGAGATCTTGTCACTGAGCGTGTGCACCGGAGCAGCGCCGCCCTCGCCGGGAAAGCGCTCTGCGCTGTATGCACGCTCCGCGTAGCCGAGCAGCTCCTGCTCGGTAGAGTCGGTAAGAAACTTTGAGAGGACGTATGCCGCCCGCTCGGGATAGCTCATGCCGATGAGCTTTGTTATCTCCGCCTCGGTTATTTCGGGCAGCTCCTCGGGGACGAAAAGTCCGCCGTTCTTTGCTATTCCCTGTGCGATTGCCTGTGCGGACGAAACTCTCTCGTCGCCGCCTCTTGTGCTGATGTACATCATGATCTTTCTTTTCCTTTGCTGTATATGATGGAGATGGTTTTTTATATATCAGAGCCGTGCGGCTCGGATGTGCTGTAATTGTGCCGCTCGTCTGCCGCTTATATCAGGCTGCCGAGCGACGGCGGCAGGGTGGTCGCCGCATAGCGCAGCTCTCGGTCGCCGAGAGGCTCGAGTCCGTTGCGGTCGAAGAATTCCTGCGCGTTTCGGTAAAAGACGCGCTCCACCGTTTCGGCAGATGCTCCGAGCGAGACGAGGCTGTCTGCGAGCTTAGGCAGGTCGCGGATGCCGTCGATGCCGTCCGGAGTCGACTCGATACCGTCGAGGTCGCAGCCGAGGCAGACAGCATGCTCTCCGCCGAGCGAGAGGTAATGCATGATATGCTCCGCCGCACGCTCCGCGTCCGCATGTCCGCTGTCATCGAGATGCGGGGGATACAGGCTCACGCCGACGATACCGCCGATACGCACGAGCGCTGAAAACTCATCGTCGGTCAGGTTTCTGCCCGCGCCGCACAGCGCTGCCGAGCAAGAGTGCGAGGCTATGGCGGGGCTGCCCGCCGCCTCTGCCGCCGAGATTATCTGCGCCGTGCTCTTATGCGAGCAGTGCGAAACATCCGGCACCATTCCGCGGCGCATTATTTCACGGATAAATGCCTCGCCGAGCCGTGTAAGTCCGACAGCGGTATTATGCGCTCCGCCGAGCGCATTTTCGCCGCGCCATACCGGCGCAACGAGTCGGACTCCGCAGCGGGCAAGGTACTCGGTGTCTCCCTCCATCGTATCGCGGCTGACCATGGTCGCATTCTCTATCGACAGATACGGGGTGTAGCTGCGTGTGCCGCCGAAGGGCAGTGTGCTCGGGTCGGCGGGACGGCTGTCTCCGTCAGGCATGCCGCTCTGAGGGGTAAGATAACGCGCGCTGTGCGAGAGGGCTGCTCTCAGACGCTCCCACGAGGCGGCATAGCTGACCCCGGGCTCGGTGAATATCGCCCATACCTGCGAGTAGCTCTCGAAGCACCGCCCGCCGGATATGCTGGCTTGCAGAGCGTTTCGCTCGAGCGTTCCGTCGCTGCGGAGAAGGGTAGTCAGGGTATCTGCGTGCAGATCGAAATAGGATAGCCTCTCCATATTACGTTACCTCTGTTTCGTTTTATATTTCGGTGGGACAGCGGATGATCCGAGCCCGAATGCCGACACCGAGCCGGAGGGCGGCTGTCGGTCGGCTGACGGATATCGGCTTTATCATGCCGTCGGTCCGCTGTGCCCTGTATTGCGAGAGCCGAGTGCCACGGACGGCTCAGACGGTGGGTCTGCCGCGCCCGTCAAAGGCGTTTTCTATATGGTTTATTTCTATGACGCTGCCGTCCTGTGTATACACCTCTATTACGTCAAAGCGCGGGTAGAGGTCGAGCTGATGTGTGTCAAGATACTGCCTTGCGCAGGCAATGATGCTGCGCCGTTTGCCGCGGTCGACCGCAGCCGCGCCCTGAATGAGCGTGCCCGCCGTGCGCGTCTTGACCTCGACGAACACGATGTGCCGCGAGCTGCGCGCTATGATGTCTATCTCGCCGCGTCCCGCACGGTAGTTCCGCGCCGTTATTTCGTAGCCCTTTTTCCCGAGCAGCTCGCATGCCGCGGTCTCGCCGTCTGCACCGACGGCGCGCTTATGCTTTGCCTGCTCCTCGGGGTGATGAATTCCGCTGCTTTGTCCTTCATGCAGAGCCTCTTTTTCGGATGATTTTTTATTTCTCTTGCTCTTTGCTGCTTTTTCGGTATGTATTCCTTGCCGTTTGATTTTTTATCGGATTTTTATCCGGTTGTTTATCGGGCACTCTGCAGTTGCCCTGCCCTGTGACGCGATCATTTCGCGCTGTCGGTATTACCGATCGGAGCTCTCGAAACGGTGTTTTCTGCGTTTTTTGTCTCAATGCTCTTCGACTCGACGGCATTTTTGCTCTTTTTCTCTCCGTCAGGTTTCTCCCGCTTTTCGAGACGGAAGCTGCGGCGGTGACACGGACACGGACCGTGCTCGCTCAGCGCCTTATAGTGTGCTGCCGTCGGATAGCCCTTATGTACGGCAATGCCGTACTGCGGGTATTGCTTGTCGAGCTCGAGGCAGATGCGGTCACGCGTTACCTTTGCGAGTATGGATGCCGCCGCTATCGAAGGCGAGAGCGCATCGCCGTGAACCACCGTCATGGCGGGCATCGAAAAAGCCCCGCGCGTAGTTGCCGTCTACGAGAACTCCGTCCGGCTGAACGGGGAGTCCCTCGACTGCGCGATTCATTGCGAGCATTGATGCCTCGCGGATGTTCAGTCGGTCTATCTCTTCCGGTGATGCTTCGGCTATGCTGTATGCTATCGCCGCATCGGTTATCTCGGTGTACAGCCGCTCGCGCTGCTTCTCACTCAGCTTTTTGGAGTCACCGAGCCCTTCGAGCACAAGCCCGCGCGGCAGTATTACGGCGGCAGCTACGACCGGACCGCAGAGCGGGCCTCTGCCCGCCTCGTCACAGCCTGCAACGATGCCGAGCGGACACAGTTCCTCCTCAAGCTCATAGGTCAGCGGAATGTATTCTTTCTTTTTTGCGCACATATTATCCTCTGAATTTCTCGACCACATAGGTCATTGCTCGCTGCAGCGCATGCGGCTTTGCTGTACAGATACGTTCGGCAGTTGTTCTTTTGATTTGTAATGGGGATAGGTAAAAATGCCCGCGCCTGATGCCTTGCTCCGTCAGCCGCGCGGCTTGCCGGGCATTGGACGCTCGAGCGAGATCCTGCCTATCTTGGAGCCTCGAAATTCGTCGAGCAGCATGACCGCGGTGCGTTCGTCGCTCACCTCGCCGCCGGAGACGAGAAAGCCGCGCTTGCGTCCTATCAGCTGAAACAGCTCATAGTCGGTCAGCTCCGCTATCTCCTCGTGCCCGCCGAGCTTATATCTTGCGCAGAGCAGATCTGGGTAGAGCTCGCGCAGACGGTTGCAGAGAATGACCGCAAGCCCCTCGGTGTCGAGTATCGCATCGCGAATCGCACCGGTCAGGGGCGAGATTTTCGCCGACTCGCTTTTTCCTCGAATTTCGGCCACAGCACGCCTGGCATGTCGAGCAGATCGAGCCCGCCCTGCGCCTTTATCCATTGCTTTTTTAAGCGTAACGCCGGGTCTGTCCTCGGTGCGCGCTTTCTTTGCGCCGGCGAGGCGATTGATGAGCGAGGACTTTCCGACATTCGGAATGCCCACCACCATTGCACGGACGGCTCTGCCGCTCATACCCTTTTCCTCAAACCGCGCCAGCTTGTCCGCAAGCAGCTCGCGTACCGCGCCCGGCAGCTCCTTTATTCCCGCGCCGGTGGTGCAGTCGGTAAAGGCACAGCCGCCGCCCGCCTCCCTCGAACGCCCTGCGCCAGCGCGCGGTGATGTCGGGGTCGGCGAGCGATATCTTGTTAAAGACCGAGATTATCGGCTTGTCGCCGACCAGCTTTTTTATCTCCGGATTGCGCGAGCTGAGCGGTATTCTTGCGTCGAGCACCTCTATGACTATGTCAACGAGAGGCAGACTCTCCTTGATTATTCGCCGCGTCCGCGCCATATGACCGGGAAACCAGTTTATATTATTTCTCGTGGTATGCTGCTCTCCTGCCATTGCATGGCTCCTTTCTGTTGCTTTCTCTGTCGGGCGCGGTGCGTCCGGGGAATTTGAATATCATATGCCGCGGATAATACCCTTCGACCCGCAGACAAGCTCTGCGGACACAGTGCCGTCAGAGCGTGCCGAAGCGGCTAATCGGAAAAGAGGCGGAATATGACGTGACCTACGACAAGGCGGTTGTCGATTATTCCGACACGCGAGGAGCGCGAATCGAGCGATCCGTTGCGGTTGTCGCCCATTACGAAAAAAACGCTGCCCTCGGGAACGGTGAGAGGAAATTGCATGTCGCGCGAGAGCATGCTCTGCCCCCTCAATGTAGTTGATGCTGTAGTCGCCGCCCGATTTTTTCTCGCCGATGACAGTGTAGCTTCCGTCGGATTCGAGCTTTGTCGTAGCCCAGCTTTCGTTCAGCGGCTCGCCGTCTACGGTGACAGTCCAGGTGTCAAAGTCGATATTTACCGTCTGACCGCCGGTCGCTATTATGCGCTTCACTATCGGCTCGTCGTAGCCGAGCGACGGGGCCTGTGCAACGATAATGTCGCCCTGCTTCGGCGTATAGCCGAGCTCTTCTATTATCAGAATGTCGCCGTTGTTCAGCGTCGGGACCATCGACGTGCCGTCGACGGGCGAATGGCGGAAAAGAAAGGTGACTATCAGCAGCACGACCGCAAAGCAGCCCGCGAACATCTCCACCCACTCGATGAGCGAGACCGAAAAGCCGCCCTCGCCGCTTTCGCTGTCGCCGTTCTGCGCCGCGTCGGCTTGTATGCCGGAGCTTTGTGCGTCGGTCGCGTTCTGAACCATGGGTGCGCTCTGCGGCTCTGCTCCGCCGCTTCTTGCCTCCTCCGCACTGTCCGTCGGAGTCTCGGTCCGTGAATCCCGAGACGGGAAACTTCTGCTGTCGTGATCCATATAGGTACACCTCTGTTTACTCGATTTTTTTGCCGTGACTGTTTATTGAAATGCCGTTGATGATATTCGACCGTGCAGTGAATTGTGCGACCTGCGTGACGCAGGCGCACTGCCGTCGTCAGACCGCCGCATCAGGTGCGCGGTAATGCCGACAAACACTCCCTCACTATACAAAGAAAATTATATCATAAAACACCTCCGCGCACAAGTACATAATTATTAAATTTGTTAATTTTACTGTGTGATTACAATAGATGTGTTACACCAAGAAAAAAAGAATGGCAATTGAGAGTCAAAGGTGTTACAGTTAAGTTACCACACCCAAACCAACAAGGAAACTCTCAATTGCTATGAACGGTGTAACGCAAGATATGAGGCTTCGTTCTTCGCAAATGCAATTACTTTCCCGTGCGCCCGCTCAACCAGAGCTCTCCCAAGGCAACTCTCGACAATTTCTTGAACCTTGGTGCGACATATCATTCGGATGTCTGTATCTTTCCTGACGATTATGAAACCGAAGATGAATATACCGAAGCACTTGAAGAAGCCAAAGACGCCGGTGGCGGAATAACCCTGTCGTTATCTGTTGAATGTCCGGCACTTGATAAGCCGGAAGAAATAAAGGAGTCCGATTTCCCCAACAAACGCAGGTATAACGCCGCCTATACCCTTGCAAATGAGTTCATCTGTTACGGCAGCGATGAATATGAGCAGCGGGAAAAAGACTGCTGCAAGTTCATTTTGGAAAAAGCAGATACGGTGCCGGCAGCCAACTACTTGTCGCACGAAGCCGGATTCCTATATACCTTTTGTTTTGACTTTGTTCTGACGAGCGACGATGCAAAAGCATTCCTATATGCAGACTCAACAAAACGGCGAGTCCATAGCCGGAATGACATCACCGTCAAAGTGAATATCTAACCCGAAAAGGCAGGTCTAAAAACCTGCCTTTTTCTTTATAACCGTCTCGGGCTATCTGATGGGGTTTGGTAGAAAAATGCAGCGCTTAAGCGCTGCATTTTTCACCTTTTCATAAGAGACTTGTCGAAATGCATTGACTCGCTGGTGCATCGCGGCTATAATGTGAGTAGTGATTTTTTCGCATGCATTGAATGCGGCGATTTGCGCAGAGTGCTTAACGTTGGTGTTTTGTGTGCTGCGTCGCTTATGCGGTGCGATGTCGGAGGCTGCAAGCGGCGTGCGGCGGAGATATAGACAGAATTTGAGGCTTGAAATGGTAAAGGAATTGATACACGACCCGATTTTCTCGGTATCCGCTCGGAGCCCGCGACGCGGGAGGATCTGCAGACGGCGCGGGACTTGCTTGACACGCTGACGGAGCACCGTGACGAGTGTGTCGGCATGGCGGCGAACATGATAGGCGTATGTCGGCGGATAATAGTATTCGACAACGAGGGCGCGTATATGACTATGTTCAATCCCGAGATAATCAAGCGTGACGGCGCATATGAGACCGAGGAGGGCTGTCTTTCACTGCTCGGCGGATCGCGCCGCTGCACGCGCTTCAAAACGGTCAAGGTCAGATGGCAGACGGCTGATTTTCAGACCCGCGTAAAGAATTTCTGCGGATTTACTGCGCAGATAATTCAGCACGAGATAGATCACTGCGACGGGATTTTGATCTGAGATCGTCCGTGCGGGTCATACGGTCGTTCGGGCTACATCAGTCGTCATCAAGTGACCAATCCGAGACGAAGTGGATATCACCGCTATCCATATCCATTGCCATGTTATCGTCCATGCGAAACATGAGGTCGCCGTCGGAGTCTAATGCAAAATCGTCTGAGAGGGGAAATGCAAAATCTCCGTCGTCGAAATCAAAAATGCCTCTCATACCGTGTGCTCCTTTCCGAGATTTTTAATCTGCTTGTATATATCGTTGAGGTTATTTATCAATGTCTGAGTATGGCGGTCGCCCGATTTTTTGATACGACCGCAATATTTGTGATAATACCGGTACGAGCCTTGACATTTCTGAAGCTGACGAAATTGTCGTCATCATAAAAGTCATAATTTTCTCGCCATGAGTTTTCGTCATAGCACTCGCTTTGAAGGGAATCATTTATCAGCCCATTGAGCTTGTCAAGGGTGGCTTTGCTATGCTCTATCATCTTTTCAAGCGCGCGGTTTGCGAACGGTTTGCTCTCCGCGATAAGAAAGTCGAGCAGCTGAGAGATATACGGATAAACGAAGGTGCGTTCTTTCCCGTTTTTGTCACAGCAATTTTGGCTGCTCTGAATGTCAAAGCTGTCGGTGAAATACTCCAGTATCTTATTATCGGAATTCGCTATGCGCTTTACGACGCTCGCGTCATAGTGCGAATTGACTTCGGGATGTGAGCAGAACAGGTAGTTGGCTCTGAAATACAGCCCCGGAATTTCGCGTGCGCGAAGGTCACCGAGCATCTTTAAATCGCTGTTATCGCAGGCGATCGGTATGACATTCATCCGAAACCAATCATTGTCTGTCAATCGAGAATGCAGATGATTCATAGGATAGGGTTTGTATATAGCAGATATAGCCGCGTTATTTTCAGAATTATCGGAGCTGTTTTCCTGAGTTTTTGCTCCCGCACCGAAGATGATGCCGTAATCGCTTTCACACTCGCTGTCGAACCATATGCAGCCTTTATCCAACAGAAATTTTATTAAGGCGTAGTTCTTAAATTCTATGGCATATTCGATTATTGTTTTTGCCGAACTCGTCCATGTAGAGGAAAGGTTTGTCCGCTCTGTCAATGTACTCCTGCCATTCTTTTTTTGCTCTTAGACTGTGCTATGTAGTAGTTTGACACCCGTTTCGGCAGTGCGGGACCCGACTCGCCCGCGCTGAGTATCCGTTCGAATGACACGCCGAGCAGCTTTGAGAATATGGGTAGATCATCGATCTGAATGTTCTTTTTTTTCCTTTTTTATCTGCGACAGCTTGTTTGCTCTGTTTTGGAGCGAGTCTCCATCGGGCTCTTTGCTTGTGTTTAATTCTAATTTAAGCCATTCGCGGCAGAAATCCCTTGACGACACAAAATTGGGGCTCTCGTCTATTAAGTCGGAAATGTATACTCCGATGGCTTTCGGATTGATCTCGAACATATGATTACCTCCCTTTCGATGTCATTGTACAACAAGATGTCTTAATTGTCTATCTTTTATTTGCATATGAAAAGAATCTGTATGCGCATGATGCGCCGCTAAATGTATGCAAAAAGCATACAAAATCACCGAGAAGCCGCACGGCTGCCGATAAAAATGGCATATGTCGCACGGTGTGCCCGCCGCAACCGACAGTTGCTTGCTCGGGCGATAAAATTGTGTTAGGATGCTTTTTACGGAGGTGACAGATATGGAAACAAAGGACGTTATATTTAAGCTGCGTACCGAGAGGGGCATGTCGCAGGAGGCGCTTGCGGAGAAGGTGTTTGTGACGCGGCAGGCAGTGTCAAGATGGGAGAACGGCGAGACCGTTCCGAGCACGGACACGCTTAAGCTGTTGTCGGGGGTGTTTGACGTTTCGGTCAATACGCTGCTGGGCTCGCCTCGTCAGCTTATATGTCAGTGCTGCGGGATGCCGCTCGACGATACGATGATAAGTCACAGTGCCGACGGATACCCCGACGAGGAGTACTGCAAGTGGTGCTACTCGGACGGTGAATTCAAATATACGTCGCCCGAGCAGCTGATAGATTTCTGCGTCGAGCACATGTCAAGCGAGCAATGGCCCGCAGAGCAGGTCCGTGCGCATATGGAAGCGGTCGTCCCGAAGCTCGCGCACTGAGAAAAAATGACGGCACTGCTTTTCCCGTACTCTTTTTCGAGTGCGGGATTATTTATTGATTAAGCGAGGCGGATGTGATATAATCAGTGAAGAAATTCGTTTTTGGAGACATTTTTTCGTATTGCCGTGGTGACATGCCGCGGTATGCTTATTATGTGCTTTTACGGGATGAGAACGGTGTAGATTGGGGCGAGTGAAATGTTATATACGATGCATTACGAGTCGCCGCTCGGCGGTATTCTGCTTGCGGCGGACGATGCCGGGCTGACGGGGCTGTGGTTTGACGGCGCAAAATATTTTGCCGACGGTCTTACTCTGGAGCATGCGGGGCTCGAGACCTCCGTGCTTGCGGAGGCGGTGCGTTGGCTAGACCGCTATTTCGGCGGTGTGAAGCCCGATTTTACGCCGCCGCTGCACCCCGTCGGTTCGCCGTTCAGGCTGGCGGTATGGGAGCTGCTGACACAGATACCGTACGGTCATACGGTAACGTACGGTGAGCTTGCGGAGCGGGCGGCGCATAAGCTCGGGCTTTCGCAGATGTCCGCACAGGCGGTCGGCGGAGCCGTCGGGCACAACAGGATATCGCTCATTATCCCGTGCCATCGGGTAGTCGGAGCTGACGGCAGTCTGACAGGCTATGCGGGCGGCATAGAACGAAAGCGGAGGCTGCTCGAGCTCGAAGGAGTCGACATGAGCCGACTGTATCTACCGAAGAAGGAAACGGCGGTCGGATGATGTGCACTGACAGCTGCGACACGATTGTCGGTCGCAAGATTTGACAGCGCATATTTCGGGAGAATGGTTTTTATGAGCGGTACGCTTGACCGCGAGCTTATATATGAAATACTGTCGGTTGTTGAGGAGATAACGTGCGGCTGCGTCGACCCGGGGCGGCATCTGTGGGACTGCTGACGCGCGGTGACTTTCGCAATGCGGGTGTGGCGCTGCGGCTTTCCCATGTACTTATCGGCTTTTTGATATTTTTTCGTTTTTTGTATTGACAAGCCGATGTTTTTGTGATATAATTCTCAGCGTTGTATCTGGGTGTGGCGCAGTTGGTAGCGCGCTACCTTGGGGTGGTAGAGGCCGCTGGTTCAAGTCCAGTCACTCAGACCATAATGCCACCGTAATTTTGATAGAATTACGGTGGCATTTTTTATGCCCGAAAACCGCTTGAAATAAGGCTTTTCGGCTGTTTCACGCATAAAGTGAACCCCGCTGCAGAGCAATTCTGCAGCGGGGATTCGTGCGTTTTATGGGGATTGCAGCTTTTTCTGCTCTGCTGTAATCGTTAAACAGCCGAGTAATCGTTGACCTACTGGGGGTATTCGTTAAACTACCGAGGTAATCGTTAAACAGCCGAGTTCTGATAATACTCCTTATGAGAAAATCGGCGATGAAGTGCGGTCGCTGGCGGATGAGGTACCGTTTGACATCCCCGATTCGTGGGAATGGGTGCGGCTGGGAGAGTTGTTTCAGCACAACACAGGCAAAGCCCTAAATGCCGCAAATCGCACCGGTCAGTTGAAACAATACATCACAACATCGAATCTGTACTGGGATCGCTTTGAACTCAACAATTTGAAGGAAATGCATTTTTCCGAGAGTGAGGTTGAAAAGTGTACGGTCATCAAGGGAGACCTCTTAGTATGCGAGGGTGGTGACATAGGCAGAGCTGCAATTTGGCCGTATGATTATCCGATGTGCATTCAGAACCACATTCACAGACTGAGAGCGTATGTGCCGATTTGCACTCGTTTTTTCTATTATCTGTTTGACCTGTATAAACACGCCGGCTGGATAGGCGGAAAAGGAATAGGAATTCAGGGCTTGTCCTCAAATGCCATTCATGTGCTTTTGTTCCCACTCCCTCCGCTGGCAGAGCAGTATAGTATTGTAGATGCTATCGATGCACTACAGCCGTATGCTGACTCTTACGCTGGTGTCGAATCAAATCTGGACAAGCTGAACACGACCTTTCCAGAGCGACTCAAGAAGTCGATACTGCAAGAGGCAGTTCAGGGCAAGCTGGTGCCGCAAGACCCGTCTGACGAGCCTGCAGAGGCTCTGCTGGAGCGTATCCGGGCGGAGAAACAGCGGCTCATCAAGGAGGGCAAAATCAAAAAGGACAAGCACGAATCCGTCATTTTCAGACGGGATAATTCTCATTATGAGAAGTTGGACGGTGTGGAGCGCTGTATCGACGATGAATTGCCGTTTGAAATACCGGATTCTGGGAGTGGGTACGGCTCGGTACTGTTTTTCAACACAACACGGGAAAAGCCTTAAACGCCTCAAATCGGGACGGTGAAAAGCTCACCTATATCACTACCTCCAACTTATACTGGGATCGTTTTGTTTTGGATAATCTCAAAACCATGCCCTTTACGAATTCAGAGGTCGATAAATGTGTACAGTACAACAGGGCGACCTCTTAGTGTGTGGGGAGGAGATATCGGTCGTGCTGCTATCTGGGGAAGCAACAAACCCATGCGTATTCAGAATCATATTCACAGGCTGCGGGCTTATGTCCCTGTCTGTACCCGGTTCTTTTACTACCTCTTTTACCTTTACAAAGGCGCAGGCTGGATTGGCGGAAAAGGCATTGCTATTCAGGGCTTATCTTCCAATGCAATCCACAATCTGCTGTTCCCGTTACCGCCACTCCACGAACAGGAACGCATTGTCAACGCCATCGATACAGCACTCGATATAGTGCAGAAATTGTAAAACAACCAGGCATATGCCAGCGAAAGCGTATGCCTGGTTTCTTTTACCAGTCTATTACCTCATCCACGATAGCTCGTTGCTCAGTTGAGGTTTTGCGGAGATAAATACGGGTAGTTTCAATGCTCTCATGCCCCATAAGGTCGGCAAGGAAAGCAATGTCGTTGCAGCGCTCCAAGAAGCTCTTTGCAAAGCGATGGCGGAAAGAATGTGGGTAAATGACCACCGGGTCGATGCCATACCGGACTGCCAGCTTTTTTAGCTGCCCTGAGATGCCTCTGGTGGTGATTCTGTCGCCATATTTATTCAAAAAAATGAAGCCGCTTTCTTGGTGCTTATCGTTCAGCCAAGAAAGGGCTTCATTTTGCAGAGCCTTGGGTATGTATATTCGTCGGAGTTTACCGCCCTTCGAATATAAGTCCAAATGCCCCAGCTTGATGTGTTCCACCTTGATCTGTATGAGCTCACTGACCCGTGCGCCGGTTGCGGCCAGAAAGCGTATTACAAAATACCAGAACAGCTCGTCATCCCGTTTGAGGCAGGTTTTGAAATACTCATAGTCGGCCTCGCTGATTACATTCTCCAGAAAGGCTTTCTGCTGCACTCGCACAAACGGTATTTTCAAGCTCTCTTTGCCGATGCTCTCCAAGTAGCAGTTGATTGCCCTCAGACGCAGATTGACGGTCTTTGGCTTGTAGTTCTCTATCAACCACACCTTATACGCCCGCAGGTTCTTTTTCGTGATACCGTCGTACTGCGAGCTGTATTGCCGAATGGCAAAAAGGTACGAGGATATCGTGTTTTCCGAGAGGTTTGTGCCCCTCAAGTGTCTTTCGAATTCTTCTATCATAGTGAAAGACCTCCTTTCACTATGATATTATACCGTGTTCCTTTTTACAGCCCTTTGACCAGCGGGGTAATTCCTCGATCCGTTGAACGATGCGGCGCTGTTCGGCGAGTGGCGGAACCGGTACAAAAGTGGTCATCGTTTCTGTGCCGACCCTTGGCATTTTAACACCATAGGTGATGCTGTTGATAAGGTTGTCAACATAAGGGGAACGTCAAAAAATTCACGATATACTCTGAAACGATCCCGCCATACATCTGGAAACGGTACAATTTCCGGAGTACAGATTCCGCATTCTGGTGCAACAAGGATTTTCAAGAGGTATGGACGAAGTTTACTGTATAGGATGTCACCTTTTGAAAAAGACGGTCTTGTCGCCTATAGCTTTTCGTTCACCGACTGTTTTGCGTACAATCAGTCTGCCGCCTTTTCAATATCCTCCAGATCAAGCCCCCATATATCAGAATCAGCATTTGCAGCATTTATTTTTTGCTTAGTTTCTGCATAAGAAGATATGCTTCCGAGTTGTGCCCAACACCAGTTTTCGGGTATTTCAAAGGGCAGTTCATCGTCTATACAGCGCTCCACACCGTCCAACTTCTCATAATGAGAACTTTACAAAGTAGAAGCCACAGCAAAAGCTGTTCAATCGCCGATACAATTCGGTTCTGCTCTTTAATCGGAGGAATGGGAACAAGGAAATCGCCGACCTTTGATGTCGAAGAAATGTGTACGATAATGTCACCTGTCGCCGTCCTGCGTTTAAGCTCGATGCAATACGGCGAAGCCATATAGTACACCAGATACAGCGGATTCATTCCATGATGCGTCCAAAAAGCCAAATCGCCACCTGCCGCAATTTGTCCGTCTCCGAGAAACGCCACTGTTTTAGCAATATCCCTTTGTTCTCGCCCGTCAATGTGAACACTACATCGCCGGAGGAGAAATGCAAAGCAATCCTTATCGAGCGTATCAGGGACAAACGGAATCTGGTTTGAATCAAGGAGGTTTCATAACAAACCGTTAATCCCCGTATCGAATGCACGGGCACCCTTTGCGGGCAACAGTTTCTGTTCGTTTGAGCCACGCCCCGATCATTTGTTGAAAAACTGGAAGCCCGACACCAGGCCCAGTTTTTCGGGGATTTCAAACGGAATCTCCTCGTCAATACAGACCCTTCTGAGCCACGCTTTCATAATGAGAATTATCCCGTCTGAAAATGACGGATTCGTGCTTGTCCTTCTTGATTTTGCCTTCCTTGATGAGCCGCTGTTTCTCTGCCCGGATACGCTCCAGCAGAGCCTCTGCAGGCTCGTCAGATGGGTCTTTTGTGGTACCAGCTTTGGCCCTGGACTGCCTCTTTGCAGTATCGACTTTTTGAGGCGCTCTGGAAACGAGTCATTCAGCGCTTAATTTCGCTGTACGCTAACTGGTATTCGTCCAGTAACGGAGCGTACTTAGATATTCGGCCACAATCGCTTCTTGTTCACTTAACGGAGGCAACGGCACCAAAATTGAATTCAAATGCTCTTGATTGAGCTTTGGCACGGCAATGCCATTTATAAGTCCCATTTTGGGCAGGTTACAGGAGTCGAGAAAGTGCTTCAGAAAATGTATATCACACAGGATAGGCTGAACTATATGGACGTGATTATTTGCCCAGAACCGACCAGAAGCAATAAAAAGCATTATCTCGTTCGGTGAAGAAATTTCCGCCATCTTCTCCCGATCATCAAATATTCGCCCTCAAAATGTAATCGTCAACACGATCGATTGCACCTGTTGCTCCATAATAATCGTAGTATCCATGCTCGTTTTTTCGCTGTTCTTTTGGTTACGGGGCGGCGTTTGCTGTCGTAGTTCGCGACGATATTTCCAAACCGTACCCACCTCCCACGAATCGGGGATGTCAAACGGTACCTTCATCTGCAAGTGACCGTACTTCATCGCCGATTTTCTCATAAGGAGTATTATCGGCACCTTTGAATATAACCGAGGGGTTCTTTTCTCGCTTGATTTTCTTCTCTTTGATGAGCCGCTCTTTCTCCGCACAGATGCGTTCCAGCAGAACGCTGGCAGGCTCGTCATTCGGGTCTTGCGGCACGAGCTTACCCTGAACAGCCATCTGGAGAATGGAGTTTTTCAGTTGCTGCGCAGTCATTCGTCGCCCTCCTCCGTAATGTCGATGCCAAGGATATCGGTAATCTGGGCAAGGATGCGGTCAATGTCAGCGTTCAAGCTGGCCCGCTTCTCCTGGTACTGCTGAATCAGTTCCTTCGGCGGCAGGATCTCCTCCTCTTCGTGAGGATAGCCGCAGAGGTCGATGTTATCTAACTCCGTGCTTTCAGTTCCTCGACGGTGTACTTCTTCGCCTTATCAAAGCCGTCGATGGTGATCTCCTCACGGTTGTCCCCACCACTCGATAGCCGGGGCAAAAGTGCTCCAACTTCATGGGCTTTGTCTTGGAGAAGTTCTTGTATCCATCCGGCATATCCAGGCGATAGAACCAGGTTTCCGTCGGTGGGATGCGTCCGGTCGAAGAACAGAATGTTTGTTGTGATAGAAGTGTATGGCGCAAAAACGCTATGAGGCATACGAATGACCGTATGGAGGTTGAACTCGGACAGCAGCTTTTTCCTTGATTGCCATTTTGGCATTATCTGTACCAAACAGGAAGCCGTCCGGCAGAATAATGGCGCACCGGCCGTTCTGCTTCAGCCGATACATGATGACAGACATAAAGAGGTCGGCTGTTTCGCTACTACGGAGATCAGCCGGGAAATTCTGTTTCACGCCCTCTTTTTCGTTGCCGCCATAAGGAGGATTCATCAGAATGACATCGAAGCGGTCACTCTCCTTGTACTCACGCACATTCTTTTCCAGACTGTTGCCGTGAATGATGCGAGGGTTGTCGATGTCGTGGAGCAGCATATTCGTGGCACACAGAAGGAACGGCAGCGCCTTCTTTTTTCAATGCCGTAGATGGAGTTGCTGTAAACCGTTCTGTCTTCGACAGTCTGCACCTGGGCATCCAGCACCTTCAGCGCAGAGGTAAGGAAGCCACCTGTACCGCAGGCGAAGTCCGCAATGGACTCGCCGAGCTTCGGCTTGATCATCTGCACCATGAAGTCCGTGACCGCACGGGGGTATAGAATTCACCGGAGTTACCGGCGCTCTGCAGGCTGCGGAGGATCGTTTCGTAAATCTCACCGAAGGCGTGGCGGTCCTCGTACTCCTCAAAATCGATCTCATCAATGACATTGATAACCTGGCGAAGCAGGATGCCGTCCTTCATGTAGTTATTGTTGTCCTCAAAAAAGCCGTGCGAACGATGATATTGGCTCATGGGGTATTCTCATCGATTGCGATGGCCTTGAGGGTCGGGAACAGCTTTCCGTTCACGAAGTCCAGAAGTGCATCGCCGGTGAGCGCCTTGCCGTCCTTGTGGTCGACGGCCCAATTACGCCAGCGCAGCTCCTCCGGGATGATGGAGGTGTAATTCTCATCGTAAAACTCCCAGATCTCCTCCTTGGCATCATACACCTTCAAAAAGAGAATCCAGACCATCTGCTCGATACGCTGGGCGTCACCGTTGATGCCCGCATCGTTACGCATGATGTCCTGCAGTCGTTTTACCAGGTTGTTTAAACTCATATCTTATATCTCCTTACGCAGCGTAGATTTCCTTCTGCAAATCACGGATCGCCTGAATGTATCCGTTTTTGCCGCCGAACAGCTTTGCGATTTTCAAGGGGGTGCCGAATTTGCGGAATGGGTCATTGGACAGAATTTCGAGGTTCTCGATGTCCTGAATGCCCTCGTTCATGTATTTGTCCAGCAGCGCACTTAGGACTTCCTGTGCCAAGCCGGAATACTTGTAGAGGTATCCACGCTTACGGACATTGTTTGCCCGCTCTGCCTTCGTCAGCGGTGCCTTATCGTAGGCAATGTGGCAGATGAGGTCAAAATCGTCAATATCCTTATTCCCGGCGATCTGCCGCAGCGCTTCCAACAGGACGCCACGCTCCTGCAGTTCGTCGATTATTGCTTGCTTCTTCTCCTCGGAGTTCCAGGCACGGAGGAAGGAATCCAGGGTGGCATACTCGCCGAGGATGTTCTTCTTGGAGTAGTCCGTCACGCTTTCCGTGATGAGCTTGCCGTCCTTGTCGTAGTATTGGACACGCTCATTCAGGATCGTGACCTCGACACCACGCACCCGGAATTTGTGCTTCTTTTCAGGCGGATCGTCGGTGTCCCCACCGGGGCCGGGAGTCGGAACGGGTGGCTTCGGTGGATTGGCAGTCGGCTCTTCGCCGGGATCATCGCCATCATCAATGATAGAGATCGGGTCGCCATCGAATTCCGGGTCTGCGAAGAGTCGGCAGGCATTGCGGAAATCCATGATGGTGAAATACTCTTTGCCGTAGTCGGGCTTGAGGCGTGTGCCACGACCGATGATCTGCTTGAACTCGGTCATAGAGTTTATGTTGTTATCCAGAACGATGAGCCGGCACGTTTTGCAGTCCACGCCAGTCGTCATCAGTTTGGAGGTCGTAACGATCACGGGATATTTGCTGTCCTCTGCGATAAAGTAGTCGAGCTGCGCCTTGCCCTCGGCGTTGTCGCCGGTAATACGCATGACATACTGGCATTCTCCGACACGAGGTCGCTGTTTTCGTTCACGAGCGCCTGCCGCATCCGCTCTGCATGGTCGATGTCCACGCAGAATACGATGGTCTTGGCAAAGCGGTCGTTTTCTTTCAAAAAGCGAGTGATACGCTTCGCCACGGCGGCGGTGCGCTCATCGATAATGAGGTTTTTGTCGTAATCCTTGGTGTTGTACTCCCGGTCCTCGATCTCGTACCCGTAGATGTCGTGCTGTCCAGCCGTGGGTCGCCAACCTTCCAGGTCTTTGTCCAGGCCGACGCGGAGAACTTTGTACGGAGCGAGGAAGCCGTCGTCGATACCTTGTTTCAGACTGTATGTATAGATGGGTTCACCGAAGTAAGAGATATTGGATACCTCTTTCGTTTCCTTCGGCGTAGCAGTCATGCCGATCTGGGTGGCGCTGTGGAAGTATTCGAGTATTCTGCGCCAGCGGGAATCCTCCTTGGCACTGCCACGGTGACACTCATCGATGACAATAAGGTCGAAGAAATCCGGCTGAAATGCACGGAACGGCTCTTCGTTCTCATCACCGGCCAACTGCTGATAAAGGGACAGATACAGTTCATAGGAGCTATCCAGCTTTTTGCCCTCGATTTTCGTCATGACCTTTGCAAAAGGCTTGAAGTCCTGTTGCATGGTCTGGTCAACGAGGATATTGCGGTCAGCAAGGAACAGGATCTTTTTCTTGCGACCGGATTTCCAAAGGCGGTGGATGATCTGAAACGCAGTATAGGTCTTGCCGGTACCGGTCGCCATAACGAGGAGGATACGATCCTGCCCACGGGCTACCGCATCAACGGTGCGGTTGATGGCGATACGCTGATAGTAGCGAGGAGTCTTATCACCCGGCTGGAAATAGTACGGCTCGGTGATGAGCTGCTCCTGCTCCGGCGTGAAGTGCTCGTCCCCAATGTGTCGCAGCCAAAGATCCTGCGGCGAGGGAAACTGCTCAAGCGTCAGCTCTCGCTCTTTCCCGGTCTTCATATCGTGTTCAAGGAAACCATCGCCATTCGAGCTGTACACAAACGGAATGTCCAGCACCTCGGCGTATTCGATGGCCTGCTGCATCCCGGCTCCAACGCTGTGCCGGTTATCTTTCGCCTCGACGATAGCCAGTGGAATATTGGGCTTGTAGTAGAGCAGATAGTCAGTGCGCTTTCTTTTGCCTCTGGCAGTAACATTACCACGGACGATAACACGACCGTCCGTGAAGTTGTACTCCATGCGGATCTGCTTCTGCCTGTCCCAACCAGCGCCCTCAATGGCTGGGGTAATAAACTGAAGTTTGATGTCCTCCTCAGTCATTTCATGTTTTTTCATAAGGTCGCCCATGCCAATGCCTCCTTCTGTTGCTTCCGATAACTCAATATTATCGGAAGTTAATGGGGGTAAAAGAGCGCAGCGCGGCTGCGGACTTTTACAAAATAAACTTGATCTATTTACAGATGCCTTTATTCATCTTTTGTGACTTCCATGATGTCACCGATATCGACGCCCAATGCACAGCAAACTCTTACAAGCACATCGAGCCGTACATACTCATCTTTTGCGAGCTTTGTAACTGCTGCAGGACTGAGGTCTGCAGCCTCTTGCAGGTCTTTCTTCTTCATACCCCGATCGATAAGCAGCTTAAATAATTTCTTGTAAGAAACGCCCATTTGACCGTCCTCGCTTTCTGCACATACTAATTCAAGATTATTATATCACCAATCCCACTGAAAAACAAGATAATTCTCAAATTCATGAAGAAAAATTTCATATTTCGGAGAGTATATTCCAGCACGGAACGCTCTTCCGTTTGGCATAATCAATCGTGTTCTTGGTGCCGCTGGGCTGTCCGTTAAACACAGCAATTACCAGTGCCGAATGGTCGACCATCCATTCATTGCGGATCTGGAAGCAGGCTCTGCTGTACCCCGGACAGATAAAACGAACAAGGTCGGCGGCGGCAAGAATGACATTGTACCGTCGTTGCCATTCGGCACTCCATCCACGCTCAAAGCCTTCGTATGGGCTGGCACAAATCAGTTTAACATTCGCCCCCTCTTTCCGCAGGCGCAGCACGATTTCAGCCGCCCAGATATCCACTCCACGAGCCATGCCGGAAATAAATACATTCTTGCCATCGGCAATTGCCTCTTTGATCGCAGCTTCCAGAGCCTTCACGATCACGCTTTCGGACTGTTTCAGTTTCTCTGGGCGGTGGCCAGTAAAACACACTCTGTGCATCCGTTTCTGTTCCTCGGTCAGCATTCTCATCCCTCCGTACTGAATTCCCGTTTTTATACAGTTTAACATAACGGTATGCTCAGTACAAGTAGCCAGTACAATACCTTTTAGTTTGCGGGTAAAATAATTACAGGAAGGGTGGTGATGCTATGGACACGCACGAGAGGCTCCGGCAGCTCTTAAACGAGCGCGGGTGGACTGAGTATAGGCTGGCAAAGAACTGTGGCTTATCCGAGTCCACGATTGCGAATATTTATAGGAGGAATACAGTCCCCTCCCTCGCAACACTGGAAGCGATCTGTAAGGGATTCGGCATCACGATGGCGCAGTTCTTTGCCGAGGGTGAGATGGTAGAAATCAACCCAGAACTCAAAGAGCTGTTTGAAAACTGGGTCAACCTCACACCGGAACAAAAGAAAGCGGCGAACCAGATGCTGAAAGCCATGAATAAGGACAAGTAAATCACCGATGTTGAAATAAGGAGCTGAAAGGCTTCTTATTTTTTGCTCCCGATACCGTTAACCTGAGCGATATATACCATTTAAGTTAACGGTTTTTATATTTCCACGATATAATAGAATTCGCCGGCTCCGAGCTGCGGTGTGGGCTTATCTGCCTACATAATCTGCGGCAGGAGGAGGTGAACCTATGAAGATAACGAAAAAACAACCACTTCGACCTCGCGGTCGCAGCGAGGATAAAAGGCAGTCCACCAAGAATGTCATCCGTGACGCATACATTAATGGTCCGCAAAAGGAGGTACAGATCATTCCTGCAAAAAGGGATATGGAAGCGGAAACCGAAAAGAAAAAACTTCGTGTGTGTGCGTACTGCCGTGTCAGCACGGATGAGGACACTCAGGCAAGCAGTTACGAGCTTCAAGTGCAAAACTATACCCGTATGATCCGGGAGAATCCGGAATGGGAGTTTGCCGGTATTTTCGCCGATGAGGGCATTTCCGGTACTTCTGTTCTGCACCGTGAGCACTTTCTCGAAATGATCGAGAAATGCAAAGCGGGAGAGATCGACCTTATCATCACGAAGCAGGTCAGCCGTTTTGCCAGAAATGTGCTGGACAGTCTGAACTACATTTTCATGCTGCGAAAGCTCGACCCGCCTGTGGGCGTGTACTTTGAGACCGAGAAGCTCAACACGCTGGATAAGAGCAGCGATATGGTCATTACCGTATTGAGCCTTGTGGCACAGAGTGAGTCTGAGCAAAAATCCAACAGCCTAAAATGGTCATTCAAGCGCAGAAGAGCTCAGGGTCTTGGAATCTACCCCAGTTGGGCTCTGCTCGGCTATCGGCTGGATGATGAAAAGAACTGGGAAATCGTAGAGGACGAAGCGGATATTGTCAGAACCATATACAGTCTTTACCTGGACGGCTATTCATCCACGCAAATAGCAGACTTGCTGACGAAAAGCGGCATTCCTACTGTAAAAGGTCTATCGGTTTGGAGCTCCGGCAGTGTCCTTGGCATCCTTAAAAACGAGAAATTCTGTGGAGATGCCTTGTGTCAAAAAACAGTTACGATAGACTTTTTCACGCATAAGAGTGTAAAGAACAACGGCATAGAACCGCAGTATTTCGTTGAGGGGCATCATATCCCCATCATCGAGAAGACCGATTGGCTGTTGGCACAGCAGATCCGCAAAGAACGACGGTATCGGAAACGGCGCAGCACCCACCGAAAGCCACGCATCGTGGTCAAGGGAGTACTGTCCGGCTTCATGATCGTCGATTCATCGTGGGACGAGGAGTATGTGGACAATCTGCTTACCCCCGCAACCAAAAAACCAGAACCCGCCTCGGCCGTTGCCGAGGAGGACGAAAACTTTATTGTAATTGAGAAGGAGTAACTACCATGTTTGAGAAATTTTCTGTCATCGATCTTATTAAAACCCGTTCCGCCTCTGTCTGCACTTTCGCAGGCAATGTTGTGAAGTTCAATGTGCAGACCGCACAGGAGCTCCGCTTCCCAGAGTACATCCAGTTCCTGATCGAGCCGAAGTCGAAGCAGTTTGCCATCCGTGCCTGCAAGGAGGACGCTCCGAATGCCGTGCGCTTCTCCAAGCCGGAGGGCGAGCAGAAAGCGCAGATCAAAATCAGCAACGCCACGGTTGTGGATATGGTCAGAAAGTTGATGGACTGGAATGCCGAGGATAACTGGAATGTGCCCGGTATTTACTTTGCCGAAGAGCAGGGCATCATGTATGCGCTGGAATCAGCATACGCACCCAGGGCGAAAGGTGGCTGGGCGGCTCGTCGTGAGCGTGAAGCTGCAGCAGCTCTCGCGGAAAGTTCCATAGATAATGAGGAGGTCAATAACTAAGTGAAAGATGCCGGACTGCCCGCACTTTTGGTGTCAGTCCGGCATCGTTTTTACTTATTCGTCTGCACTTTCGCCGCTATGCTCTTTTAGGAGAGGTTTGGGTCTGCGAGTTTCCGAAACACTTCTTCCATGTCGATGGGAGGCAAAGGTGTTGTAACCTCATCCCAATCGATAAGCTCGTAGTTGTAAAAATCGAATTTATCCTTATTTTCTTTATAGTACCCCTTGGCACACAAACACAGCACCATGCACAGTCGCCGCACATTTACTCGGTAACTGCGGACTTCCGTGCCGTCTGGGCTCGTCATTACACAGCTGCCTTCGCCACCATAAATACGAAACGGCTGCTCAGACTGAATCACCAACGAAAAGCGGTCGATTGGGATGGGATGTTTCCCATTCTTTTGCAGGTTCGGATTTCCTTCGTGGAGTAATGAGCAGCGGAGGCTATATACCACCTCACCACTTAAATACGGCATTTCCGGCTCGTCCTCAGTACACTTCGGAGGCTTTTCCGTCACACCCACATTTTCATCATACCACTTTTTATAACGCTCACCCGTGCGCAGGTCGGGGTATTCCGCCTTTCCGCAAATATCGGGTAGTGTGAGTGCCAGGTTCAGTGCTGCGAAGTAGAGGTCATGACTGAGTGCCTTTTCTATCTCATCTATAATTCGCTGTATCATCGCCTACTGCCTCCGCTCTACAAACCATCGGCCGATGTTGTTTCCGGTAAGGTCTGCGCTGCGCTCGAAAAACAGATAGCTCTGGTGACCGCCGATCCATATCGTATAGCGGTCACCCTGGCCTCCGGCTTTCAGTGCGGGAGCTTGACGGATATCGGATACACGGTCTATCTCATATTTCTCGCCGTCCTCCCAAGTGATGATGCTTGGGAACATCGTGCCGTCAGCGGCAAAATCAGCTTTTACGGCTACATATACTTTCAGCGGCTTATTCACCGTAGCAGTCTGCATCATCCGGCACCTCCATATTGGCGAGGAAGTTACTCCGCGCCGAAATCGGCGGCTCAATGAGCTTATAGCCCTTCCATTTCATGACCCGAAATTTAAAATCGAGCAGTTCTATGGGGACATAAAGCTTGGCTGCCGCCGTGAAAAATGTTGTGTCCCTGTTCAGGGTATCGAGCACCTCTTCATCGTTGAGCAGGTACTCAGCGGCGAAGAGGTTCGCCTCTTTTTCTGTGACGGAACTCTCATCGAAGAGTCCCATATCGTGAAATGCCTTGACGCCCGATTTGCGATGAAGTACTGCGTGCCCCAGCTCATGCGAAACGATAATCCTTTGGATAACGACAGGCAGGTCGCAGTTGACGGTAATCGTGCGTATCCGCTTGCTCTCAAGATAGAACCCCTTGATGGCGTCGGGATCTGTTCCGAGCGGCTGATAGAGCAATTTGATACCCATATCTGCGCACAGGCGAAACGGATCGCGCTCACAGTACTTTCTCTGCAGAGACTCAACTGCCTCGCACACATCTGCGTATGACATTGCCACACCCCCTTGTATCTGAAAAAAAGGGTATAAAAAATCCCTTTGTGAGTATTATAAACTCAGAGCTGTACCATAAACAGGACAGTATCAAGACTTGCGACCGAATTTTGCCTTTGCTTCTTCTTTGCAGGTCACATAGGCAGTCATGACAGCCTGGAAAAAAGCGTCCTTCTGATCCTGGGACAGTTCACCGCCCGCAAACAAAGCAGCGTTGTCCCGCAACAGCTCATCCATATCCCGGACACCTTTTGCCCCATACAGTTCACGAGCCTGCACAATATACTCGTCCTTCTCTATATCTTCCAAGGGATTCGTGCAGTCGTCATCTGAAAGATACCTTACGGACACCTTGAGGGCGTGCGCCAATTTTTCTGTGGTAGATTTCCTGGCTCTTGCACCGCCGGACTCATAAGAGGCAATGGTCCGCTGGGATACGCCAACCTCCTGAGCGAGTTCATGCTGCGTCATCTTTGCGACCTCACGGGCTCGTTTAATCTTGTCGGAAAAAGTCATAACCAATCTCCTCCGCTGTAGATTTTCGTTCTGTAACTTCATCAACTTCATTGAAGTTATTGACAGGACTTCATCCTGTGATTATAATTTGAAATGAAGTTTATGAAGTTCTGCAATCATTATATGCGATACAACTTCATCTTGTCAAGAGCAAATTGTGAAGTTTTTCTGAAATGAGGCGGTCAATATGGAAAGAGCAATTCTTCATAGTGATTTGAACTGCTTTTATGCATCGGTCGAAATGATGCTCGACCCACGGCTTAGAGGCAAAGCAGTAGCGGTATGCGGCTGCACCGAGGATAGGCACGGTATCGTCCTTGCAAAATCCGAAAAAGCAAAACGGGCCGGTGTAAAAACCGGAATGGTCAATTGGGAGGCGAAACAGTGCTGTCGTGACCTCATTATCGTACCGCCGCAATATGACCAATACCTCAAATACTCAAAGCTGACCCAGGCTATCTACCAGAGGTACACCGATATGGTGGAACCCTTCGGCATGGACGAGTGCTGGCTCGATGTGACCGGCAGTCGGTATGTATGTGGAGACGCCAGAACGATTGCGGAAAATATCCGCCGCTCCGTGAAGGAGGAACTCGGTCTGACTGTCAGTATCGGCGTATCCTTTAATAAGGTGTTCGCCAAACTGGGATCTGATATGAAGAAGCCGGATGCCATCACAGAGATTTCACCGGATTCCTACAAAGAGAAGGTTTGGCCGCTCCCGTGCAGTGACATGATCTACTGCGGCCCAGCCACCACGGCGAAACTTGCGCGGTATGGTGTCCGCTCTATCGGAGATGTTGCCGCTTGTGACCCAGTGTTTCTGAAGGGGCTTCTTGGCGTGAACGGACTTGGCCTGTGGAGCTACGCCAACGGCAGGGACAATTCCAGGGTCATGCACAAGGATTTTGTGTCACCTATCAAATCGGTGGGGCATGGTATAACCTGCATATCCGATCTGGAAAACGAGGATGAAGTGCGGAAAGTGATTCTTGCGCTCTCACAGGATATTGGTCATAAACTGCGTGTACACGGCCTTTCAACCCGTACCGTTCAAATCCATGTCCGAGGAAACGACCTTTTCGGTTCGCAATTTCAGTGCAAGCTCCCAATCAAAACACAGCTTCCGTCAGAAATCGCTGCCGCCGCTTTCCGCTGCTTTCAGGAGCGATATACCTGGAACACAAAGGTTCGAGCGGTGACCGTCCGCGCTATAGAGCTTTCCCCGAAGAGCGATGCGGAGCAGGTTTCGCTGTTCGACAATGTGCAGCAGCGCATAGCCAAGGAAAAGGTACAGGATGCCGTGGAGGAGATACGGGGTCGTTTCGGCAAGAGCGCCATCACTTACGCCTGCCTCATGGGCGATTTAAAAATGCCCACAGACGGAAGAGATAAAGTCAAAATGCCGGGTATTATGTATCAATAGCGCAGGTTTTGTAAAAATTTCATCCAAACTACTTGACAAGGTACGGCACTATGGATATAATATTGTTAGCATAACTGCTAACAAGCGAACAAGCAGCCGTGCTAATTCGATTCACCGTTGTGATGAGAGTTGCCCGTAATTTATGATAAGAGTGCCGAGAAGAAAAACAAATAGGCGAAAATGAATCAATAACAGGGCTTATAATGTTAAGTAGAAAAGGTGAACGACATGAACACACAGTACCAGAATTTTGGAGAGTTCCTTCAAAGGAAACGCACAGAGAAACAAATCACGCTCCGCAAGATGGCGGAAATGATAGGGATCACTGCGCCCTATTTGACCGACATCGAGAAGGATCGCCGCAATCCTCCCGAAATGGAGAAGTTGGAGCTGATTTCCCAAATTCTCATGCTGAACGACGAGGATAAAACTACGATGTATGATCTGGCCGGCAAGAAGAGAAACTCTGTTGCCCCAGACCTGCCTGACTATATCATGGAACACGACTATGTGTCCGCTGCGCTTCGCACGGCACGTGACCTTGATGCAAGCGAGGCTGACTGGTTGAAGTTCGTCGAGGAGCTCCGGCAGCGAAAGGGGTAATTTATAAAGATGTACACTCCCTCTCTTCGAGTGAAGAACAACGGCGTACCGATTTTGAACAAAGCCGAGATCGATGCCATCGGAGAGCGTTTCGTACAGGATTTTCAGCCGGAAGTCCTGACGAACCCCTCTCCCGTGGACATTGAGGGCTTTATTGAATTCTATCTCGGAATGACGCCGGATTATCAATATCTGTCCCATAATGGCGTGTACCTTGGGATGACTGTTTTTACCGACACCAATAAGGTGCCGGTTTTTGTCCCTGCCACAAATCGAGCGGAGTATATCAGTGCCAAGGCCCGTACCGTCATCATCGACAACCGCCTTCTGGATGAGAGCCAACGGCATCGTTACCGCTTTACGCTCGGACATGAGGGTGGGCATGACATCTTCCATTCCGGCTATTTCTCGTATAACCCCGACCAGGTATCCATTTTTGACGATGAGCTCATCGCCCCCATGATACAGTGCCGGGTCGACAATGGCATGACAAATAAATCGGACACTCGCAAATGGGATGACCATGACTGGATGGAGTGGCAGGCCAACCATCTGTCCGCTGCCGTTTTGATGCCGAAGTGTTCGGTGGATCTGCTGGCACGATCCTGCAAGGACAAGCTCAAAACTCCTACATCCCGTGCGATACTGATCGCTAAAATGTCTGACTGCTTCGATGTTTCCATCCAGGCGGCGACAAACAGGCTCAAAGACCTCGGTTACATCAAAACCAATGATACGACCGATTATTCCTACGCTTCTGCCATCATGGATTTTGCAGGCGTGGTCGGTTCTTGAGCGTCCATATCGAAAACTACAGCGGGTTTTACCGCCCGCTGTGTTTTTTTACAGCAAGCGTTAGCAAGTTTGCTAACAAGGTAACATTAAGGAGGTGGTGCCTATGACTACTGCAAGAAAGGAGGACCCCGATGGTAGCGTACCGAGATTGTAAAGGACATCTCGTCTGCATGGCGGATGCCCAGACAGGGATCGTTGAGATCCAGCACAAAGACCGTGCGGTAAGAATGACCGTGCCTGTGGGCGACAGCTTCACAGTAACACTGCGAGATACCGAAACGGTTATGACGCGAATCAGCACAAGGGCTTTTCATGTAAAAAGCCATCCCCGTGCTGCGTAAGCACAAAAGAGAATAACAAGTCCGCAGAGCTGCAAGACGGCCAGGATTTAGCCTCCCCTTCGTGGGGTGCGCTATGTCCCGGCCGTCTTTTGTTTTTCTCGAAGATCTGAAAAACCTTATATACCCCTTGGGGCAAGTAGCCCCACCAAATTTAATCTCAAAGCCTTGAGATGCGCATTAGAGGCGGCGGGATACATAGAGAACCGAAAACCCCACCAAGGTTTTTTTGAACTCGATGTACCCACCGGGCTTTGCCATGCCTTCTTGTAGGTTCTGTCTGCCGGTGTTGTCCATCGTGACCACCGGCTCTTTTTGTGTCCCGACCGCTCAGTGCCGTCTCAAGCGGAAAGGACACATTATGAAAATCAAATACGCATTCTTGGACGGAACAGTGACGGAGGTCGAGGTTTCTGACGAAATCGGTGCCGTCATCATCGACAGCCGTAAGGCGGAGCACGCGCAGGACGAGCGTCATCGCTACCATTGCTACTCCTACGACGCCATCGACTACGAGGGCGAGGAGTACGGTGCTTGCGACGAATATGCCGTAGAGGATGATTCGGCAGAACAGACCGCTCGTATCCGAGAAGCCTTCTCGCATTTGACTGCCACCCAGCAGCGCCGGCTTCGACTGTACGCAAACGGCAAGACCCTGCGGGAAATCGCTGCCATCGAAGAGGCCAGCTTTCAGTCTGTTTCCGAGTCCATCGAGGCAGGCAGAAAAAAGTTTTTGAAAATTTTCCGCCAGACACCCTGACAAATCCCCGATTTTTCTGGGTACACCGGAAGGCAACAAAATACAAGCCCTCCGGAAAGGACGGTAACCCCGTATGAGACACAACTTGAATATCCGTGTTTCAGACAAGCCCAGAAACGGCGGCGTAGTTGCTTGCAGAACGGTCAGCATCCGCGAGAAACTCTTCACCTTGCTTCTGGGACCCAAGCAGAAGGTCATGGTCGTGGTTCCCGGCAACTCGGTCGAATCCATTGCCATCACCGAAGTTCCGATGGGAGGTGGTGTACATGAGTAAGGTCAAGCTCCTGCTCGATGTGGTCGAGGATCTTCGCTCCCTGGCGGACAGCGTTCAGGCTGTGGCGGATGCCATGCTGCAGAATGAGCCGACTGTCGATGCAGAGCCGAAGACGCCTGCACCTGCTCCCAAAAAGGAACTGACGCTGGAGGAAGTCCGAGCAGTCCTCGGTGAAAAGAGCCGAGCCGGATTCACGACCGAGATCCAGGCGCTCCTTAAAAAGTACGGTGCTCCGAAGCTCTCCGGCATCGACCCCGAGCACTATGAGGCGCTGCTCAAAGATGTGGAGGTGCTGAAGGATGCCACCTAATCGTCACGCAGTCCTCTCGGCATCTTCCTCTCACCGCTGGCTCCACTGCAACCCATCCGCAAGGTTGGAATTAGAGTTTGAGGACAGAGAAACGGAAGCCGCAGCCGAAGGCACCGCCGCTCATGCGCTGGCGGAACACAAGCTCCGCAAGGCGCTGAAGATGCGCTCCACCCGCCCGGTCAGCAAGTACGACTCCGACGAGATGGAGATGTACACGGACAGTTACCTGGAGTTCGTTCTGGAAGCCATTGAGGAAGCCCGGCAGGACTGCCCGGACCCCAAAGTGCTCATTGAGCAGCGGCTGGACTTCTCCTGCTATGTGCCGGACGGCTTCGGCACCGGCGACTGCCTCATCGTGGCAGACAAGCTCCTCCACATTATCGATCTGAAGTACGGCCAGGGCGTGTTGGTGAATGCCGAGGAAAATCCGCAGATGATGTTGTACGCCCTCGGTGCGCTCCGCATCTTCGATTGTCTCTACGACATTGAGACAGTTTCCATGACCATCTACCAGCCCCGCCGGGAGAATGTCAGCACATGGGTCATTTCCGTTGCCGAGCTTCGGGATTGGGCGGAAAAGACGTTGAAACCCAAAGCAGAGCTTGCCTTCAAAGGCGAAGGTGAATACTGCCCCGGAAGCTGGTGCCAATTCTGCAAGGCGGCGGTCAAGTGCCGAGCCAGAGCCGATGCCAAGCTCCAACTTGCCAAATATGAGTTTGCCCAGCCGCCTCTGCTTTCCGATGCGGAGATCGGCGACATTCTCGGGGAGCTGGATGACCTCACTAAATGGGCAAATGAACTCATGGCCTACGCCCAGGAAGCAGCGGTCAACCACGGAAAACAGTGGCCCGGCTACAAGCTGGTGGAGAGCCGCACCAATCGCAAGTACACCGACGAGGATGCCGTTGTCGCTGCTGCCCGTGCGGCCGGGTATACCGACATCTTCAAGAAGTCCCTCATTCCCATCACCGAGATGGAGAAGCTCATGGGCAAAAAGACCTTTGCCGAGGTGCTCGGCAGTCTGGTCGTCAAGCCCAAAGGAAAGCCGACGCTCGTTCCCGCATCCGACCGGCGTCCGGCTATTACGACCACGGGTGCAAAACAAGACTTTACCGACTATAAAGGAGAACTGTAATTATGGCTAACAAGATGAATTCGACCAAAGTTGTGACCGGCGTTGTCCGCCTGTCCTACGCAAACGTGTGGGAGCCTGCCTCCATCAACGGCAGCAACCCCAAGTATTCCGTGTCCCTCATTATTCCGAAATCCGATAAGCAGACCCTCGACGCTATCAACGCAGCCGTGGACGCTGCCATCAAGGAAGGCGTCGCCAAGTTCGGCGGGAAGATTCCCAATAAGGCGGCTCTGAAGCTCCCGCTCCGTGACGGCGATACCGAGCGTGACGATGAAGCCTACAAGAACAGCTTCTTCGTAAACGCCAACAGCACTACCGCGCCCCAGATCGTGGACCGCAGCGTTCAGCCGATTCTCGACCGTTCCGAGGTGTATTCCGGCTGCTATGCCAGAGTGTCCGTAAACTTCTACGCCTTCAACTCCAACGGTAACCGCGGCATCGCCTGTGGCCTTGGCAACATCCAGAAGGTTCGTGACGGTGAGCCACTCGGCGGCAAGTCCTCTGCGGCTGACGATTTCGCCACCGACCTGGACGACGACTTCCTGTCCTGAGAAAGGAGTGCAACACAATGGAACTGATTCAGAACATCCTGGTAACCGCCCTCCTTGGCATCTGGGCCTGCCTCAGCATCGGCTTCTTCGTTTGGTTAGTGCAGGGCATCAGCAATGACCACAAGCGTGAAAAGCGTGAGAAGGAACAGGCTTCCCGTGACCTGGAATACCACGAGAAGCGCATGAAGGAATTGAAGTAACCCCAGACGGCTCTGTGGGTGGCAGAAATTGACCTCTGCCACCCATATTCCGTAGGAAGGAATGCGTATGAAAACACTTAGCATCGATATTGAGACCTTCTCCTCCGAGAACCTCACCAAATGCGGCGTGTACCGCTATGCCGAAGCCCCGGACTTTGAGGTCTTGCTTTTCGGCTATTCGGCGGACGGCGCACCGGTGCAGGTCGTTGATCTGACTGCCGGAGAAACGCTTCCTGCCGCTGTCTGCTCTGCGCTGACCGACCCTACCGTGACCAAATGGGCGTTCAACGCACAGTTCGAGCGTGTGTGTCTGTCCCGCTATCTTGGATACCCAACCGGACAATATCTCGACCCGTCCTCCTGGCACTGCACGATGGTCTGGGCGGCAACGCTGGGACTGCCGCTTTCACTGGAAGGCGTCGGTGCCGTGCTGGGTCTGGAAAAGCAGAAACTCAAAGAAGGCAAAGACCTCATCCGTTATTTCTGCACTCCGGCAAAAGCAAGAGACGGTTCGCTTATTCGACATTATCCGACAGATGCGCTGGAAAAATGGTCGCTTTTCAAAGCCTACAACCTTCGGGATGTGGAAACGGAAATGTCCATTCAGCAGAAGCTCTCCAAGTTTCCGGTCACGGAATCTGAGTGGCGTAACTACACCCTCGACCAGCAGATCAATGACCGGGGCATCATGCTCGACCGCACCCTCGTCACCCAGGCGATTCGCTGTGATGAACGCTTCAAGCGGACGCACATGGAGCAGGCTCGCTCCGTCACCGGCTTGGATAACCCCAACAGTCCGGTGCAGCTCAAAGCATGGCTTGCCGAAAAAGGTGTGGAGGCAGATTCGCTCTCCAAAGCCGCCGTGGCAGAAATGCTTGAAAAAGCGGACGGAGCAATCGAACTTGCCCTCTCCCTGCGGCAGGAGCTTGCCAAAAGCAGCGTCAAGAAATACACCGCCATGCAGACGGTAGTCGGCTCGGATGACCGTGCCAGAGGACTGATACAGTTTTATGGTGCCAACCGCACCGGTCGCTATGCCGGTCGACTCATCCAGGTGCAGAACCTGCCGCAGAACCATCTGCCGGATCTGGACACCGCACGGGCACTGGTCCGCAGCGGCAATACGGACGCCGTGGAAATGCTCTATGACTCCGTGCCGCTGGTACTGTCCGAGCTTATCCGCACTGCCTTTGTGCCGAAACCCGGCTGCCGCTTTTATGTGGCAGACTTCTCCGCCATCGAAGCGAGAGTCATCGCCTGGATTGCCGGCGAACACTGGCGGCAGGAGGTCTTTGCAAACGGTGGAGACATCTACTGCGCTTCCGCTTCGCAGATGTTCCATGTCCCCGTGGAAAAGCACGGCGTGAACGGGCATCTGCGGCAGAAAGGCAAAATTGCCGAGTTGGCTCTTGGCTACGGTGGCTCCGTGGGTGCGCTGAAAGCAATGGGCGCACTGAACTACGGTTTGCAGGAAGAAGAACTGAAACCGCTGGTGGATGCCTGGCGTCTGTCCAACCCCCATATTACAAAGTTCTGGTGGGATGTGGACAAAGCAGCTTCCACCTGCGTCCGAGAGCGAACTGCCACAGAAACACACGGCATTCGCTTCTATTATCAGAGCGGCATGATGTTCATCGTGCTACCCTCCGGCAGACGGCTCGTGTATGTGAAACCGAAAATGGGTCTGAACCGCTTCGGCAACGAGTCCGTGACCTATGAAGGTGTCGGCGAACAGAAAAAGTGGCTGCGGCTGGAAAGCTACGGACCCAAGTTCGTGGAGAACATCGTCCAGGCAACGGCAAGGGATATTCTTGCGGAAGCTATGCTCCGGCTGAATGCTGCCGGGTACCGCATCGTCATGCACGTCCACGATGAAGCGGTCATCGAAGCGCCGCCGGATACTTCTTTGGAGAATATCTGCTCCGTCATGGGGCAAACGCCCACTTGGGCATCGGGGCTTCTGCTCCGGGCAGACGGCTATATCTGCGATTTTTATAAGAAAGACTGAGGTGACCCAAATGGGAGTCAATAAATTTAATTGCGAGGGGTATTACGACCCCACTGCCTACGAGGCACTGACGAAGATCGAGCAGGAAGCCAAGGCACTCCGGGCCTTCCGTCCTGTGGTGTATATCTGCTCTCCGCTGGCCGGGGATTTGGTGAAAAACCAGGAGAACGCCCGTACTTACTGCCGCTTCGCCGTGGAAGCTGGGTGCGTACCCATCGCGCCGCACATCTATTTCACCCAATTCATGAACGACAATGACCGCAAGGAGCGTGACCTGGCACTATTCATGGACATCGTTCTGCTCTCCAAGTGTGCCGAGCTGTGGGTATTCGGAGAGAAAATCACCAGCGGCATGAGCATTGAGATCGAGAAAGCAAAACGAAAAGGTCAGCTTATCCGTTACTTTACCGAAAACTGTGAGGAGGTACACAGATGAAGATCGCAGTCGGCAATAGCCGCATGGATAAAAAGTGGAAGAACCAGGACATCTCCTGGGCGGATCTCTGCGCCCGCTGCGGCAGCACCATCCGCACCACCGAAACGGTCGAAGAATACCGCAAGCTGAAAAAGGGTCAGCAGGACGGCATCAAGGATGTGGGCGGTTTTGTCGGAGGGCATCTCCGGGAAGGTCGCCGCAAAAACGGCATGGTGCTGTGCCGCTCTCTGCTCACGCTGGATATGGACTACGGCACCCCGGATATATGGGATGAAATTACGCTGTTCCACGATTTCAAGTGCTGCGTCTATTCCACCCATAAACACACGCCGGAGCATCCCCGCCTTCGTTTGCTCATTCCGCTGAAGCGGGAAATCAGTGAGGAGGAATATCCGGCAGTCGCCCGCATGGTGGCAAAGGAGATCGGTATCGACCTCTTTGACGATACCACTTACGAGGCATCCCGGCTCATGTACTGGCCTTCCACCTCCTCAAACGGCGAATTTTTCTACAAGGTGCAGGACGGCGCAGAGCTTGACCCGGATGAGTACCTTTCACACTACGATGATTGGCACGACGCCTCCACTTGGCCGGTTTCCAGCCGCCAGTCCGAGGTGATGCAGCACAGCATCGCCCAGCAAGCTGACCCGCTGACAAAGCCGGGTGTGGTGGGTGCCTTCTGCCGTGCCTATACCGTGGAGGAAGCCATCGACACCTTTCTCTCGGAAGTGTATGCGCCGTCTGCGATGAACGGCCGTTACGACTATATCCCCGCCGATTCGTCTGCCGGTGTCATCGTCTACGACGGCAAGTTCGCATACAGCCACCATGCCACAGATCCGGTCTGCGGTCGGCTGCTGAATGCTTTTGACCTGGTGCGCCTGCACCGTTTCCGTGACCTGGACGATAAGTGCGTCCCGGATACCGCACCCAGCAAGCTGCCGTCCTTCCAGGCAATGTCGGATTTTGCCCTCAAGGACGAGAAAGTCAAAGCGGTCTTTGCCGAGGAGCGCAAAGCCCAGGCAAGCGAAGAATTCTCCGACGAGGACTGGCAGAAAGCCTTGGAGCTGGACAAGGCCGGCAAGGTAAAAAACACGCTGCAGAACCTCACCGTAATCCTCATGAACGACCCGCTTCTGAAACCGCTGGTGTTCAATCAGCTTCTGGACGGCATGGAGATCAAGGGCGATGTGCCTTGGCGGCACCCCTCGAAATTCTGGCGGGATGCGGATGATGCCCAGCTTATCAGCTATGTGGATTCCCACTACGGCACCTTTTCTGCAAGAAACTATGACATCGCCGTGGCGAAGGTCACGGACGACCGCTCCTACCATCCCATTCGGGAGTTCATTGAAAATCTGCCGGAGTGGGACAAGGTTCCCCGTGTGGACACGCTGCTCATCGACTACCTCGGTGCCGACGACAACGAATATGTCCGTGCCGTCACCCGGAAAACGCTCTGCGCCGCCATCAAGCGTGTGCTGTATCCCGGCTGCAAATTTGACTCCATGCTGGTGCTGAACGGTCCCCAGGGTGTCGGTAAAAGCACCCTTATCGCCAAGCTGGCCGGAGAGTGGTTTTCGGACAGTCTGAACCTGGGCGACACCAAGGACAAGACCGCTGCAGAGAAATTGCAGGGGTACTGGATCTTGGAGATCGGCGAACTGGCAGGTCTGAAGAAGGCCGAGGTGGAAACGCTGCGTTCCTTCCTCTCCCGTCAGAACGACATTTACCGTGCGGCATTCGGCAAACGGGCGACGCCGCATCTGCGCCAGTGCGTGTTCTTCGGCACCACCAACGCCGAGTCCGGCTATCTGCGGGACACCACCGGAAACCGCCGCTTCTGGCCGGTCAAGACGCCTGGTACGGGCATCAAGCACTCCTGGGATCTGACCCCGGAGCTGATCTGCCAGATCTGGGCGGAAGCACTGGTGTATGTGAAGCAGGGCGAGAAGCTCTATCTGAGTGCCGAGTTGGAAGCGCTGTCCAAAGCTGAACAGCGGGAGGCGATGGAGTCCGACGAGCGTGAAGGGCTTGTCCGTCTGTATCTCGACACGCTGCTCCCGGAGGATTGGGACGGCATGGACATCTTCGAGCGCCGCAACTTCCTCACAGGCAGCGACTTCGGCGATACCCAAAAGCACGGTACAGTCAAGCGCACCCAGGTGTCCAACATGGAGATCTGGTGCGAGTGCTTCGGCAAGGAACGTGCCAATATCCGCAGAACGGACAGCAACGAGCTGACCGCCATCCTTGCCCGCCTGGGTTGGAAGCGGCTGGACAGCAAGGTGCGTATCCCGCTCTACGGTCCGCAGTACGTCTTTGTTCCCAAGGAGTGTTCCTAATGAAAATGACTGTACCCGACATTCTTCGGAACAGGTTCCGGGGAGAAGCATACCCGCTCGGCACATTTATGGGAACACCTCATGGGAACGGCGGCGGCCCCATAAGTACCAAAGAAAACAGGCGGTCTTGTTCCTGTGTTCCTAAACTTTCTTATATATCGAAAGAAGAAGGAATAAAGAGCAACAAGCACGCAATACCCGCATTTGCGCACGTAAAGGACTTTTCGAGTTTTGAGAACACAGGAGGTCAGTATGCGTGAGAAAACGATAGAAGCAAAGCTGGTGCAGGCTGTACGCACAAAAGGCGGTCTTGCACTGAAATTTACAAGTCCAGGTTTCGATGGAGTACCGGACCGTCTGGTACTCCTGCCCGGCGGCAGAATCGCCTTCATTGAGTTGAAAGCACCGGGCAAAACACTCCGCCCTCTGCAAGTAAGGCGAAAAAGGCAGTTAGAAGCACTCGGCTTTTCGGTGTACTGCATCGATAGCCCCGAACAGATTGGAGGGATACTCAGTGAAATACAAGGCGCATGACTACCAGACGTATGCCACGAACTTCATCCTGGAGCATCCAATCTCCGCTGTATTCCTCGACATGGGTCTTGGTAAGAGCATCATCACGCTTTCCGCCATCTTCGACCTTTGCCTCGATAGTTTTCTGGTTCGCAAGGTGCTGGTCATCGCTCCGCTGCGTGTCGCCAGAGATACATGGCCTGCGGAAATCCACAAGTGGGATCATCTGCATGGGCTGACCTACTCGGTGGCTGTCGGTACAGAAGCAGAGCGCAAGGCGGCACTCCGGCAGCGGGTCAGCGTGTACATCATCAACCGGGAGAATGTCCAGTGGCTCATTGAGGAGAGCGGCATCCCTTTCGACTACGACATGGTGGTCATCGATGAGCTGTCCTCCTTCAAGAGCTATCAGGCAAAGCGGTTCAGAACTCTTCTGAAAGTCCGTCCCGGCATCAAGCGCATCGTGGGCCTGACCGGCACGCCAAGCAGCAACGGTCTTATGGATCTGTGGGCGGAGTTTCGCATCCTCGATATGGGCAAGCGGCTCGGTCGGTTCATCACCCATTACCGCAACACCTTCTTCCGCCCGGACAAGCGCAACGGACAGGTGGTGTTCAGCTACAAGCCGCTGCCCGGTGCGGAGGAACAGATCTACGATGCCATCTCCGACATCACCATCTCCATGAAAGCCATCGACCATTTGGATATGCCGGAGTGCGTTCATAATGACGCCATTGTGACGCTATCCGAACCAGAGCGCAAAGCCTACGATGCCATGAAACAAGACTTGGTTATCTCGCTGAAAGGCGAAGAAATCGACGCCGGAAATGCAGCAGCACTGGCAAACAAGCTCTCTCAGATGGCAAACGGAGCAGTCTACGGAGAGGACAAGCGTGTGTTTCAGATACACGACCGCAAGCTGGATATGCTGGAGGATCTCATCGAAGCCGCAAACGGGAAACCCGTCCTTGTGGCATACTGGTTCAAGCATGACTTGGAGCGCATCTCCGAGTGGCTGCACAAACGGCACATCCCGTTCAGCCTGCTGGACGATTCCGACAGCATCCGCAGATGGAACAGCGGTGAGTTGCCCGTGGCACTCATCCATCCGGCTTCTGCCGGTCATGGGCTGAACCTGCAGGCAGGCGGCTCGACCCTCATCTGGTTTGGGCTGACCTGGTCGCTGGAGCTTTACCAGCAGACCAACGCCCGACTGTGGCGACAGGGACAGACCGCCGATACCGTGGTCATTCACCACATTATTGCCAAAGACACCATCGACGAGCGCATCATGACTGCGCTCCGTAAAAAAGAAAAGACCCAGACCGCACTCATCGATGCGGTCAAGGCCAACTTGGAGGGATGAGAATGGAAACCTGTTATACGAACCTCGCAAACGCTATTATTCTGGCGGCAGCGAAAGACCATCGCCGTGCGCTGCGCCGTTTGAAGAAATACCCCTGGGACAAGGATGCCGAATCCGTCAGAAAGGATTGTGAGCGGTTTTTCCGCTCCGGCTGGTTTCAGACGCTAACTTCTCTGGACGGTGAGGTGCTGATCGAAAAACTCCACCGGGAGGTGTACGGCGTATGACGGCAAAGGAATATCTCAGTCAGGCATACCGCCTCGACCAGCGTATCGATTCCAACATTGCGGAGATCACCCGCCTGCGGGAAATGGCCTGCGGTATCTCCTCGCCGTCCTGGGAGGAAAAAGTGCAGACCTCTCGCAACACGGATGCGCCCTTCGTGCGGTGCCTGGAAAAGATCATGGACCTTGAAAAAGTGGTCAACAGTGAGATTGACACCCTCGTTGACTTGAAACGGCAGATCCGCACGACTGTGGACACCGTTGCCAATGTCAACGAGCGCATGGTTCTCCGCTACCGCTACATCCACAACATGACCTGGGAGCAGATCGGCGGAGAGTTGAACGCAGATGAAAGCACCATCCGCAGATGGCATAAGGCAGCTCTTTCGGCAGTGGTTTTACCCACCGACCCGATTCGGATCTGAAAGGCGCCGGAAATACCCGCCTTTGTCGGTAGATGCCCACCTCGACATTATGATATGATATAATCAGCGAAAAAGAATCGAGGACAGCCTCATGGGAGCAATCCCGTGGGGCTTTTCTTATGCCCGAAGGAGGTGAGCAAATGCCCAAGCGACCACTCAGACCCTGCTCTCATCCCGGCTGCCCCAACCTCTGTGAAGGACAGTTTTGTGAACAGCACCGTGTGGAGGAACGCCGCAAGTACGACAAATACGAGCGCAGCTCCGATGTCAACCGCAAGTACGGCAGAGCGTGGAAACGCATCCGTGACCGCTATGCGGCAGAGCATCCTCTCTGTGAGATGTGCCTCAAAGAAGGTCGGCTGACTCCGGTACAGGAAGTTCACCACATTCTGCCTGTTTCCAAAGGCGGTACTCACGCAAGGGACAACCTCATGAGCCTTTGTCAGTCCTGCCACACCAAGATCCACCACGACCTCGGCGACCGGTAGGGGGATGAAAATCTCCGGGACCTTTTCGGTCGGGCAACGGCCCGGGGTCACGTGTGCGAAAAAGGCGAAATCAAAAGGGTAATTAAGGGAGGTGAACTCGGATGCCCACAAAATCGAATAACACAGGCGGGCGCGGCGGCGCAAGACCCGGTGCGGGAAGAAAGAAATCCGCAGTCAAGGACAAAGCCGAAAACGGTAATCCCGGCGGCAGAAAACTTGAAGTGCTGGATATTCCCGAAGTCGAGGGTGTTGCTATGCCGAAGCCCCATGATTTTCTTTCTGCCGAGCAGCGGGACGGAAGTGTCCTGCAGGCGCAGGAAATCTACACGGAAACCTGGCAATGGCTCAAAGGCATTGGCTGTGCCGCAAAGGTGTCGCCGCAGCTTTTGGAGCGCTATGCCATGTGTTCCGCTCGTTGGGTGCAGTGCGAGGAAATGACCAACCGCATGGGTTTCCTCTCCAAGCACCCCACCACGGGAAAGCCGATCCCGTCCCCGTTTATCAATATCGGCATCAATTACATGAACCAGGCGGTTCGGCTCTGGAATGAGATATTCCAGATCGTGAAAGAAAACTGCAGCACGGAATACGGCGAGTCTACGCCGCAGTATGACCTTATGGAACGCCTGCTCCGTGCGAGAAAGGGGTAACACCATGTTTGAAAAAGTAAATCCCTGCCACCCGGACAAGGTGGCGGACAGAATTGCCGGTGCGCTTGTCGACCTGGCATACAAGAAAGCAGAAAATCCCCGCATTGCCGTGGAAGCACTCATCGGTCACGGCGTGTGCTACATCATTGCGGAGGCTTCGGTGAGTATTCCGATAGAGGAAATCACCGCCGCCGTTCACCGCATTGCTGGAAACCTCGCTGTGGACTATGTGGAAGTGCCGCAGGACGGTCATCTCGCCGACAACCAGGCAGACGGTGTCCGCTGCGGCGATAACGGCATCTTCAAGGGAATGCCCGTGACCGAAGAGCAGAAAATGCTGTCGCAGATCGCACGGAACATTTTCTCCGTGTATCCAAATGACGGCAAGTACATCCTGGACGGTGACCGGCTCATTCTTTGCCAAAGCAATGCGCCTTCGGATGCACTCCGAAAGCTGTATCCCGATGCGGAGATCAACCCGCTCGGCGACTGGAGCGGTGGTACCGATGTGGACACCGGCGCTGCCAACCGCAAGCTCGGCTCCGACATGGCTGACTCGGTGACCGGCGGCGGTCTGCACGGCAAGGATCTGTCCAAGGCAGATGTCAGCGTTAATATCTATGCTTTTCTCAAAGCCCAGGAAACCGGAAAGCCTGTGACGCTCTGCTGCGCCATTGGGGACGATACCGTGGACGGCAGACCGTATGCGGAGATTGTCGAGATTGCTCGGAAATACATCTCCGACCTTGGCGGCTTCGAGAAATTTGCGGAATGGGGGCTTGTGTAATGAAAACGACTACCGAAATGAAGCTTGTCCCCATTGCGAAACTCGTCCCCTATGTAAACAATGCCCGAACCCATAGCCCGGAGCAGATCAACAAACTACGCTCTTCGCTGCGTGAGTTCGGCTTCATCAATCCCGTTATCATCGACCGTGACTATGGCGTTATTGCCGGCCACGGTCGTATTCTTGCCGCCAAGGAGGAAGGCATCGCTGAGGTGCCGTGTGTCTTTGCCGACCACCTTACCGAAGCCCAGAAGAAAGCCTACATCATTGCCGACAACCGCATGGCGATGGATGCCGGATGGGACGAAGAACTTCTGCGTGTGGAGATCGAGTCTCTGCAGGCGGCGGACTTTGACCCGCTCCTCACCGGCTTTGACGAAAAAGAATTATCAAAACTTTTTGATGACGGCATCGAAGCCGAAGAGGATGACTTTGATGTGGATGCCGAACTGCAAAAACCGACCTTTTCAAAACCGGGCGATGTATGGACACTTGGCAGACACAGACTCATCTGCGGCGACAGTACAAAAGAGGAAACCTACACCGCTCTCATGGACGGCCGCAAGGCGAACCTCGTTATTACCGACCCGCCCTACAATGTGAACTACGAGGGCAGCGCCGGGAAAATCAAAAACGACAACATGGCATCGGAGAAGTTTTTCGACTTCCTCTTCGATGCCTTTTCCAATATGGAGAAGGTCATGGCGGACGATGCCTCCATCTATGTGTTCCACGCCGATACCGAGGGACTGAATTTCCGAAAAGCCTTTGATGCCGCCGGGTTCTATCTCTCCGGCTGCTGTATCTGGAAGAAGCAGTCCCTGGTGCTGGGACGCTCCCCGTACCAGTGGCAGCACGAGCCGTGTCTTTACGGCTGGAAAAAGAAAGGCAAGCATCAGTGGTACACCGGACGCAAGGAGTCCACCATCTGGGAGTTCGATAAGCCCAAGAAAAACGGCGACCATCCTACGATGAAGCCCATCCCGCTTTTGGCCTATCCCATTCAGAACAGTTCTATGGCAAACAGCGTGGTTCTTGACCCCTTCGGCGGTTCCGGCTCCACGCTCATTGCTTGTGAGCAAACCGACCGCATCTGCAATACCATCGAACTGGATGAGAAGTTCTGCGACGTCATCGTAAAACGGTACATCGTGCAGGTCGGCTCGGATGAAAAGGTCAGCGTTCTGCGGGATGGGAAAGAATACAAGTTCAACGAGGTGTGTGATGGAGCAGAATAAGCCGGAATACCATGTTGTTTCTCTTTCAGGCGGCAAGGACTCCACCGCCATGCTGCTTATGATGCTGGAAAAAGGAATGCCGGTCGATGATATTCTCTTCTGCGATACCGGCTTGGAATTTCCGGGACTGTATGCGCATCTGGATAAAGTCGAGCAGTATATCGGAAGACCCATTACACGCATCCAAGCGCCGCACTCCTTTGAATATTATTTCTGTCAGCATCCCATTCGCCGCAAGCGCAGCACCACTTTCGCTGAAAAGTACGGTGCAGACCACCTCGGCTACGGCTGGGCGGGACCAAAAATGCGCTGGTGTACGGAACGGCTGAAAAACGAGCCGAGGGAACGGTATCTGCGAAAGCTGAGGGAGACCTACACCGTAATCGAGTATGTGGGGCTTGCCGCAGATGAGGGATACCGCCTGGAACGGAAGAATAATCAAAATCCAAACCACCGGCATCCGCTTGTGGACTGGAACATCACCGAAGCGGAATGCCTTCGGTATTGTTATGACCACGGCTTTGATTGGGATGGGCTGTATGAAATATTCCGCAGGGTGTCCTGCTGGTGCTGCCCATTGCAGTCGCTTTCGGAGCTGCGAAAGCTGTACCGGCACTTTCCTGAACTGTGGGAACAGCTGAAAACATGGGACGGTATGACATGGCGAAAGTTCCGCGCAGACTACTCGGTGGAAGAACTGGAGAAACGCTTTGACTTTGAAGAGGAATGGCAGAACGCCGGAAAGCCTCTGAAAAGCAAAGCGTTTTATTCTGCCCTTAAAGACCGATTGCGAGGTGAAAACACATGAAGAATAAGACTTTGACCCTCGGAAGCCTGTTTGACGGTTCCGGGGGTTTTCCGTTGGGCGGACTGCTTGCCGGTATCACTCCCGTGTGGACTTCGGAAATCGAGCCATTTCCCATTCGGGTGACCACCAAGCGTCTGCCTTTTATGAAGCATTACGGGAACATTTCCGCTATGGACGGTGGCAGAATCGAACCCGTGGACATTATCACCTTCGGCTCACCGTGCCAGGACATGAGCGTGGCAGGCCGAAGAGACGGCTTGGACGGAAAGCGTTCCAGTCTTTTTTATGAAGCCGTCCGTATTATCAAAGAAATGAGGTGTGCCACAGGTGGCAGATATCCAAGATACATCGTATGGGAGAACGTCCCCGGTGCCTTCTCCTCGAACAAGGGCGAGGACTTCAAAGCCGTCCTCGAAGCGGTCATCGGCATCGCCGAGCCGAATGCCGAGGTGCCTATGCCTGAAAAGGCACGATGGCCCTACGCCGACCTATACATGGGAGATGGATGGAGCGTTGCGTACCGAACTCTTGACGCACAATACTGGGGAGTTCCCCAGCGAAGACGCCGCATCTACCTTGTCGCAGATCTTGCAGGCGGAAGTGCCGGAAAAATATTATTTGAGTCAGAAGGCCTGTCTGGGTATTCTGCGGAGGGCTTCCACTCGTGGCAAAGAGCTGCCGGAAGTTTTACGCCTTGCGCTGGAGCGACAGGCTTCGATGGATACAACGGCAGTCTGACGGACGACACTTCCGCCACCCTCGGCGTGAACTGCGGAATGAGTACCGGTCGTAACGGCATTGTTTTGAATGACCAGGGCGGCAACCGCATGGAAGTTTCCGAGGATGTTGCGGCAACGCTCCGAGCAGAAAATCACGGGCATCCGCCCTGCGTGATGGAGTCGGCAGGATTTTGCACCGAGCATTCCGCAAAGAGCCGCACCATCGGCTATGAGGAGGAATGCTCTCCCACGCTCCGTGCTGGGGTCGTTCCCGCAGCGGTCGCACTGGAAAACCATCCTACCGACAGCAGAGTCAAACTTTCCGAGGACGGGAATGTGCAGACACTGACCTCACGCATGGGCACGGGCGGCAACAATGTACCGCTTGTGATGAAGATCCGCTCCGGCTGCGAAGGCGGCGGCAAGGGTGTGCTCATTCAGGAGAATAAGTCCGCGACTCTGTCCTGTAACAACGACCAGACGCTGTTCGAGCCTTGCGGCTGGGACGGCGGACAGGTTTCTCCGACTCTCACCAAACAGAACGCAGGTGGAAATCAGCGGATGCCGGACAAGGACAATTTCACCTGCGTCCTTCAGCCCTTCGGCATCTCATCCAAGGACTCCAACGCCATGAAGTCGGATAATCCCCACAGCGGCATCTACGAAGCGGAAACCGCACGGACGCTGGACGGCAACGGCGGTAATCCTTCCTGTAACCAGGGCGGCATCGCCGTTGTTGCTTTCACGCAAAATCAGCGTGATGAGGTTCGTGACCGTGGCGACCGCTCCGCTGTGGTGTGCGCCAACGCAGGGACGAAACAGCAGACCTTTGTGCTGCAAGGTTCCATGATCGGCCGTGAGGACAAGAACGGTCCCCAGGGCGACGGCATCAACGAGGATGTCAGCTTCACCTTAAATACCGTTGACCGCCATGCCGTTTATGCCATGACCACGGGCAGTTTCACCCAGGTTTCCAAGGAAAAAGCGCCGACCGTCCTCGCACGGGATTACAAAGACCCGACCGCTGTCTGCTACGGCATTGGCAGGGACACCTTCAACCAGGGGCAGAACGCCAAGTTCGCTCCGACCTTTGAAAAGGAGCTTCAGCCGACACTGGTGGCAAAAGGACCGGGCGCTATCCAAAGCGGATACACCGTCCGCCGTTTGACACCCACCGAGTGCGCCAGACTCCAAGGCTTCCCGGACAACTGGTGTGCCGACCTCGGTACGGAAAAACCGTCCGATGAGGAAATGTACTTCTGGCACAAGGTGTTCAAGACCTACTCCGAAGTGACCGGCTGCAAAATGAAGTCCGACAAGCAGGTTGCAAAATGGCTGAAAGACCCGTATTCCGACAGTGCAGAATATAAGATGTGGGGCAACG
>VOFK01000365.1_pt1 | contig 92000 bp, 98 predicted proteins | sample 5384121 | NCBI WGS metagenome assembly VOFK01 (sample SAMN12384730, study PRJNA508395) | human gut metagenome | isolation source: healthy gut J | host: Homo sapiens
TTTACGCTGTCGAAAACTGCCGATACGCTGAAATTAAACACGCCGTGGACGATTCCGGTCATTTATCTGGGCTTTGGCGCAGGTCTGGCGGTGTTCATGTTCACAGGCTTTGTCAAGGCGATTCCGCTGGACATTGAAGAGGCGGCGGCGGCAACGACGGCTGCGGTCCGCTGCACGTATTTCTCGGTCGTTCTGCCGATGCTCCGCCCGACGATGATTTCGGTCGGCATTCTGGAGATCATGGATCTGGAACGACTATCTGCTGCCGTACCTGGTGTTGGACCGGACGAAACTATCTGACGATTCCGATTCACATTCAGTACCTCAAGGGCAGCTACGGCACGGTGGATCTCGGCGCGACGATGGCTCTGATTCTGCTGTCGATCATTCCGGTGATTGTGTTCATCTGACGTGCCAGAAGCACATCATCAAGGGCGTTGCTTTCGCGGGCGCAGTCAAGGGCTGAGCGCACGATAACGAAAGGGCGTGAGCCGGTTGACCATCAAGGATCTGGCAAAGCTCAGCGGGTACTCGTTGGGAACCGTTTCGCGGGTGCTCAACAACCAGCCGAATGTCTCCGAGCAGGCACGCAAAAACCATTCTTGCGCTGGTCGAGGAGCACGGTTTTTGAGCGCAACGCGAGTGCGCGCTGCTCAAGCAGCAGAGGACCAAAAGCGTTCTGATCATCGTCAAAGGGCACATCCAACGAGATGTTCGCGGCGATGGTGGAAAAAGCTGCAGTCGCTGTTTTGCGGACACCGACCATCCGTCATCGCCGACTTTATCGACGAAGACGAGAACGAGGTCAAGCGCGCGGTGCAGCTGTGCCGGGAGAGAAAGCCGAGGGTGTTCTGTTCCTCGGCGGCAACAATGAAAACTTCCGGGGCGATTTTGAAAAGAATCCACGTGCCCGAGTGTGGTCGTGACAAATGACGCGAAGCATGAGCTGCCGTTTTGAAAAACCTCTTGAGCGTCGACGACCGACGACCGGCAGGGGGCGGCCGTGCGCGGTGGAGCATCTGCTCAGCTGCGGACACCGGGATATTATCGTCTCGGCGGCGACCGCGCGATTTCCGACACCAGCGCCAAACGCTACGCCGGGCTGCGTGGAGGCGTTCCGGAAAAACGGTTTGACATTTGACGATGAAACGATTCTACCATACCGGCCGGTATTCGTATGAATTCGGCTACAACGGCATGCAGGCACTGCGGCGACGGAAGGGGCTCACGGCGGTGTTTGCCATGGCGGACGATCGCCATCGGCGCGATCCGCGCGTTTGACGGGGAAAGCGCGTGCCGGAGGATATCTCCATCATCGGCTACGATGGACTGAAGCATCGGCAGCTTCTATACGCCGAAGCTGACGACCATCGCGCAGTCCGTGGAGCTTCTGCCCGGCGCAGCTTTCATGGTTTTGATGGACTGCACAGAGCATGGCGGCCCTACCCGCCACCTGACCATACCGTTTACGCTCTCCTGTTCCGTCGCCTGGAAGCGACTGAGCAGCCGCATCGCCGCTCTTGCAGCTGGCGCGTTCCGGATCAGAGCGAATAAAGAAGAGTGAGACATGAAAACGAAGCAGTGGTATCCTGATGCATCACCTCTCTGCCGTCGCCCTACGGCATCGGCAGCATGGGGAAAAGTGCCTTTGACTTTATTGATTTTCTCAAAAAGCCGGGCAGACCTACTGGCAGATCCTGCCGATCAACCCGCCCGGCTACGGAGATTCGCCGTATCAGGCCTTCTCCACCTTCGCGGGCAATCCGTACCTCATCGACCTCGACCAGCTCGTTCAGAACGGCTGGCTGAAGCAGGAGGAGCTCGATCGCGTCAGCTGGGGCAGCAGGGAAGACCAGGTGGATTTCTCCACCATGTATGACCAGCGCCTGCATGTGCTGCATCTGGCCTGGAGCCGCTTCCACAAGGCCCCGGCGGACGGCTACGCCGAATATCTCGAGCAGCAGAAGTCGTGGCTCGATGAGTACGTGCTCTTTATGGCCGTCAAAGCATATTATAACGACGGCCCGTGGACACAGTTGGCCGCTCGATATCCGGATGCACCAGCCGGAGGCCATGGCGCGCTACCGTGAGCAGCTGTGCGACGAGATCGATTTCCAGAGCTTCCTGCAGTTCTGCTTCCACACCCAGTGGCAGCGTCTGCGCGCCTATGCGCACGAAAACGGCATCCAGATCATCGGCGATATCCCCATCTACGTCCCGCTGGACTCCGCCGACGTCTGGTCGCACCCCGAGAACTTCCAGCTGACCCGCACGCGCCGTCCGCGTGTCGTCGCGGGCTGCCCGCCCGATGGGTTCAACGCCAACGGCCAGTACTGGGGCAACCCCATCTACGACTGGGAGCGCATGGAGCAGGATGGCTTCTCCTGGTGGATGCGCCGTCTGCGCGCGGCGGGAGAGAACTTCGACGTCGTCCGCATCGACCATTTCCGCGGCATCGAGAGCTATTGGGCCATCCCGGCCGTCAACCGCACCGCCCGCAAGGGCGAGTGGATCCAGGGCCCCGGCATGAAGCTCGTCCGCGCGATCCGCGAAAACTGCCCGGATACCGATTTCATCGCGGAGGACCTTGGCTTCCTGACGCCCGAGGTGCAGAAGCTGGTCAAGGAATCCGGCTTCCCCGGCATGAAGGTGCTCGAATTCGCCTTTGACCCGCGTGAGCCGAGCAACTATTTGCCCGACCGCTATCCTGAAAACTCCATCTGCTACACCGGCACGCACGACAATGAAACGCTCATCCAGTGGTGCGAGGGCCTGGACGCCGAATGCGACGCCTATGCGCGCGAGTATCTCGGCATCAGCGCGGCGGACGATCTGGCAGACGCCATCATGGAGGCCGGTATGCAGTCTAAGGCACAGCTGTTTATCATGCAGATGCAGGACTATCTGCGCCTAGGGAAGGAGTCCCGCATGAACGAGCCTGGCAGGCTTCTGCCGTCGAACTGGCGCTGGCGTATGCTGCCCGGCGCAGCCAACGAAGCTCTGGCAAAAAAAATTGCAGGTTTGACAGAGCGTTCAAATCGTGTATAATACCTATGAACATTCTGGCGCCCACCCGTCCTTGCCGGAAGGGTGGGCGCTCTTTTGTGAAACCGCCGGACGCTTTGTCCGGCCGCAGCCCAGGAAGGAGTTATCCTATGAGTGATTTTTCGGAACGAATCGTAAAGCAGACCGAAGCGCTGCTGCATTTCCAGCATGACGAGACGCTGCAGGAGACCACGCCGGAGCGTCTGCATGAGGCGCTGGGCCAGGTCATCATGATGGAGATCAGTGACAACTGGACCAAGACCAAGCGCCGTCAGGCGCCGGGCCGCCGCGCGTTCTATTTCTCCGCGGAGTATCTGGTCGGCCGTCTGGTCTACAGCAACCTCTTTAACCTCGGCATCCTGCGCGAAATGAAGGCCGCCTTCGCCGAAAAGGGCGTCGATCTGGCCTGTCTGGAGCATATTGAGGACGCAGCGCTCGGCAACGGCGGTCTCGGCCGTCTCGCCGCCTGCTTCCTGGACAGCGCCGCCACGCTCGACCTGCCGCTGACCGGCTATGGCCTGCGCTACCGCTTCGGCCTGTTCAAGCAGTCGTTTGTGGGCGGCTGCCAGCGCGAGGACGCCGACGACTGGACCAAATACGGCGACCCCTGGAGCCACCGCCGCGACAAGCTGGCCGTTAAGGTCCATTTTGCCGACCAGACCGTCAACTGCGTGCCCTACGACATGCCGGTCATCGGCTATAAGACCACGACTGTCGGTACGCTTCGCCTGTGGCAGTGCGAGGCAGAGGAGGAGCTGAACTTCGACGCCTTCAACGCCCAGGACTATGTCAAGGCACTGGAAAAGAAGAACAAGGCCGAGGATATCACCCGCGTGCTCTACCCGAACGACTCGACCTGGGAGGGCAAGCGTCTGCGCGTCAAGCAGCAGTATGTTCTCTCCAGCGCATCGCTGCAGGACATTCTGCGCGACTACCGCGCGCAGCACGGCGCGGACTATTACCGTCTGCCGGAGTTCGTCGCCGTTCAGCTGAACGACACCCACCCCGCCATGTCCATCCCCGAACTCATCCGTCTGCTGATGAACGAGGGTCTTGATTTTGATGCCGCGTTTGAGCTCACGCGCCGCGTCTTTGCCTACACGAACCACACCGTCATGGGCGAGGCGCTGGAAAAGTGGGATCTGGAGCTGCTGCGGTCCGTCGTGCCCGAGGTCTGCGAGATCATCGAGCGCATCGACACCCGGCTCAAGCAGGAGCATCCGCATTCGAAACTCTTCATCGTCAAGGATGGGCAGGCGCATATGGCGAATTTGTCTGTCTATATGTCCACCGCTGTCAACGGCGTTGCCGAGATTCACTCTCAGATTCTCAAGGACGATCTGTTCAAAGACTGGTACGCCGTCTATCCCGAGCGCTTCCAGAACAAGACCAACGGCATCACGCCCCGCCGCTGGCTGGGCCTTTCGAACCCGGAGCTGTGCGGCCTGATCGACAGCCGGATCGGCACGGGCTATCTCAAGGACCTTGACAAGCTGTCCGAGCTGAAAAACAGCATCGACGAGATGACCGTCAAGCAGTTCAACGCCATCAAGCTCGAGAAAAAGCGCCAGTTGTGCCGCGTGATCGAGGAACATGAGGGCGTCGCGCTCGACCCGTCCTTCCTCTTCGATGTGCAGGTCAAGCGTCTGCACGAGTATAAGCGTCAGCTGCTCAACGCGCTGTGCATCATGGACCTCTACCTGTCCATCAAGGACGGCACGCTCACCGATTTTACGCCCACCGCCTTCATCTTCGGCGCCAAGGCCGCGCCGGGCTATCGCCGCGCGAAAGCAATCATTCATTATGTCAACCGTGTTGCCGAACTCATCAACAACGACCCGGCCATGGACGGCGTCATGAAGGTCGTCTTCGTGCAGAACTATAACTGCTCCTACGCCGAGCATATCATCCCCGCCGCGGATATCTCCGAGCAGATCTCGCCGGCCGGCACGGAGGCTTCCGGCACGGGCAACATGAAGCTCATGCTCAACGGCGCGGTCACCCTCGGCACGCTCGACGGCGCGAACGTCGAGATCGCTGAGCAGGCGGGCCGCGAAAATGAGTATATCTTCGGCGCCACCGTTGAGGAGATCAACATGGTGAAGCCCAACTACAACGCCCGCAGCTTCTATGAAGCTGACCCGGCCCTGCGCCGCGCGGTCGATACCCTGATCGACGGCACGGTCCCGACCGACGAGGAGCAGCACGAGCTCTATACCTCCCTGCTCAAGGGTGCGAGCTGGCACAAGCCGGACCAGTATTTCCTGTTCTACGACTTTGACAGCTACAAAAAGGCCCGTCTGCAGGCCAACCGCGACTACCGTGACCGGCTGTCCTTCGGCCGCAAGTGCCTTGAGAACGTCGCCTCCGCAGGCAAGTTCTCCTCGGACCGCACCATCCGTCAGTACGCGGATGAGATCTGGCACATCAAACCCGTAAAATAAAAAAACGCAGCGCAGGGCCGGGTGACCGGTCTTGCGCTCTGCGTCTATGTAAAGGAATGGGACTATGTTCGACTATCTGATCAAAAACGGACAACTCATCGACGGCACCGGCAGCCCTGCCCGCCGGGCGGACGTCGGCATCACAGACGGGAAGATCGCTGCCATCGGCGATCTGTCTGCCGCACAGGCCGGGACCGTCATCGACGCGGCAGGGAAGACCGTCACCCCCGGCTTTATCGACATCCACCGCCATGCCGACGCGGCGCTCTTCCGCCCGCATTTCGGCGAGCTGGAGCTCAAACAGGGCCTGACCACGATCGTAAACGGCAACTGCGGCCTGTCTATTACGCCCTGCAGCGGACCGTACCGCGGGGAGATCGAGGCCTATCTGACCCCGGTCACGGGTGAGCTGCCCGCGGACGCGGACTGCAGCTCGATGCAGGCCTATCTGGATGCTGCCCGCAGGCAGCCCAGCCCCATCCACACCGCCATGCTGGCGGGCAGCGGCACCATCCGCGCCTGCGCGGCCGGCTTCTCCGCACCGACGCTGGACGCGGCGCAGCTGCGCACGGTCCGGAGCCTGATCGAACGGGAGCTCGCTGCGGGTGCGCTTGGCGTCTCCCTCGGCCTCGGCTACGCGCCGGACTGCTTCTATTCGACCGAAACGCTGATCGAGGCCCTGAGGCCGCTGCAGGATTCCGGTATTCCCATCACCGTCCACATGCGGCAGGAGGGCAGCGGCGTGGTGGGGGCGCTCCGGGAGATGATCGCGGTCGCGCGCGCGCTGCGCACGCCCGTCGAGATCAGCCATCTCAAATCCATCGGCAAGGCCAACTGGCGCAGCTGCACACCGGAAATGCTCCGCCTGATGGCGGAGGCCCGACAGGAGGGCGTCCGGATCGCCTGTGACGTCTATCCCTATACTGCGGGTTCGACCCAGCTCGTCCACGTCCTGCCGCCGGAGACGCAGCAGGGCGGCATGGAAGCCTTGACCGAGCATCTGGCCGACCCCGCCTTCCGCGAAACGCTCAAGGCCCGGATGCTGACGGGCAGCGACTTTGAAAATATCTCGCTGCTGGCCGGGTTTGAAAATATCGTCGTTTCCAGCGTCCGGCTGGACGGGCTGCGGCAGTACGAGGGCCAGAGCATCGTGCAGATCGCCGAGCAGCAGGGGAAGGATCCCTTTACCTGCCTGTTTGATCTGCTGCAGGCTGCGCACTGCGACGTGACCATGATCGATTTCATTGCCGCCGAGGACGATATCTGCGATATCCTGCGCGACGCACACAGCTGCGTGATCTCCGACAGCACCTATCCCACCACCGGTATGCTCCATCCGCGCGTCTACGGGACCTATACCACGCTGCTGGAGCATTTTGTCCGCGAAAAGCAGGTCCTCTCGCTTGAAGCAGCCGTGCATAAGGTGACCGGCCGCCCGGCCGCAGTCATGGGCCTTCGGACCAAGGGCGTGCTGGCGCAGGGGATGGACGCCGACATCAACATCTTTGACCCCGCGCAGATCCACACCCGCGCGACCTATCAGGACCCCGCGCAGTTCTCCGACGGCCTCGACACTGTCTTCGTGAGCGGCCAACCCGCGATCCTGCACGGCGCGCTGACCGGCCGCAAAGACGGCACGGTCCTGACCCGGTAAACGCGCCGGCGGACATGCCCGGCGGGAGGAATTTCCGCGCCATTGGCGGCCCGATTTCCGGATTTGGGAAACTGTAAAAACTTTTTTAGGCACGCTCATAATTTATTTGGACAAACGGGCGAAATTGTAGATATTTTTTCGGTAAAAACGTTGGTTTTTGGGCAAAATAATACTGGACAGCCCACGAATGTTGCGGTATAATTTAACAGAATGTTGTGGGAAACTACAGTACATTGGCCGGCCCTGTGCCGGCAGGTAATAAGGAGGAAATTCATTATGTCTGTTAAAGTTGCGATCAATGGTTTTGGCCGTATCGGCCGTCTGGCTTTCCGTCAGATGTTCGGCGCTGAGGGCTACGAAGTCGTCGCCATCAACGACCTGACTTCCGCCAAGATGCTCGCGCACCTGCTGAAGTACGACTCCACGCAGGGCAACTATGTTGCGCAGGGCCACACCGTTGATTTCCATGAGGGCGAAGGCGAAGACAACTACATCGTTGTCGACGGCAAGAAGATCGTCATCTACAAGATGCCGAACGCTGCTGATCTGCCCTGGGGCAAGCTGGGTGTCGACGTTGTTCTCGAGTGCACCGGCTTCTACACCAGCAAGGCCAAGGCGCAGGCTCATATCGACGCTGGCGCCCGCAAGGTCGTCATCTCCGCTCCGGCCGGCAATGACCTGCCCACCATCGTCTTCAACGTCAACCACAAGACCCTGACCAAGGAAGACAACATCATCTCCGCCGCTTCCTGCACCACCAACTGCCTCGCTCCGATGGCCAAGGCTCTGAACGACCTGGCTCCCATCGAGTCCGGCATTATGTGCACCATCCACGCCTACACCGGCGACCAGATGCCGCTCGACGGCCCGCGCAAGGGTGACCTCCGCCGCAGCCGCGCAGCCGCTGTCAACATCGTCCCGAACTCCACCGGCGCTGCCAAGGCCATCGGCCTCGTCATCCCGGAGCTGAACGGCAAGCTCATCGGCGCTGCACAGCGTGTTCCCACCCCGACCGGCTCCACCACCATCCTGAACGCTGTTGTCAAGGGCGCTGTTACGGTCGACCAGGTCAACGCACAGATGAAGGCTGAGGCCACCGAGTCCTTCGGCTACAACACCGACGAGATCGTTTCCTCCGACATCATCGGCATGCGCTTCGGTTCTCTGTTCGATGCCACCCAGACCATGGTCCTGCCCCTGCCGAACGGCGACACCCAGGTTCAGGTCGTTTCCTGGTACGACAACGAGAACTCCTACACCAGCCAGATGGTCCGCACCATCAAGTACTTCTCCGAGCTGGGCTAATTCCCACACCGCAACCAGACAGGCGCTGCTCCGGCAGCGCCTGTTTTTTTCGTCTTTGCGCGGTTGACAGGAGTAAACTTATATGCTACAATAAGTCTACAAAAGTAAACCGATGGAGGCGCGAAGATGAAGCGGCTTTTTGCGTTCCTGCTGGCCTGCGTGCTGCTGTGCGCCTGTTCTGCCTGCAAAAAAGAAAGTCCGCCCGCGCCGGAACCGGCGCAGACGACAAAGACCGACCCGGAGCAGACGATCTCCGGTCTCTCCGTCCGGATCCCCGTGACGCAGTACCGGCTGGGCCGCACAGAGCCAGAGCTTCTTGACCTCGGCGAACATCTGCTGCCATATGACAAGGGCGCGGTGCTGACCGGCATGATCTTCGCGCAGGACGAAGCGGAGAACGATACCGAGGCTGCCGCCTTCTACGCGCCCGACCGCAGCTGCGTCGTGCAGACGCTGGCTGTCTCGCCGGACGGGAGGCTCGTGCAGACTGCGCTGGACGGGGAGCGGCTGTTCTCGCTGGAAGCGGCAGGGGAGGATGGGACCCAATGGGCGCTCCATGGCCCGGACATGGAAGCCAGCCTGGACGCCGCACTGGCTGGCTGCTCCAACATCACGGCAATGGCCGTCCGGGAAGACACAGTCTATCTCGCGGCGGATGGTGCCTGCGTCCTTGCCTGTTCGCTGGACGGGATGCTTCTCTGGAAGCAGGAAGCACCCGCCATCGCCCGCTTTTTCTCCGCGCAGGACGGCCGTCTGCTTGCGTGGGCGCGGCAGGAACAGGTGCTCTATCTGCTGGAAGACGGCGCGATCCGCCGCCTCTGCTCGATGCCGGACCTGTTCTGCACCGGCATCGAGCAGCTTTACCCGGGGGACCAGACGCCCTATGACTGCATCGTCTGCGCCAACGACGCTTTTTCGGCTGGTCGATCGCCGAGGAAGCCGTCACGCAGCTGTTCACCTGCGACGCCGCCGGCCTGTACGCCGGGGATATCCTCGATTTCTGCAGCCTTGGAAACGACCGCTACCTTGGCCTCGAGTGGGCCCCGTCCGCATCCGGGGAACCCGGCTGCACGCTGTTCTGGCTGACGCCTGTGGAGGGCAAGCTCCCGGAAAAGCGCACCATCCGCGTCGCGGGCAGTCGCAGCAGCATCTTTTCCATGGCTGTCCGTGATTTTTCCTCCCTGTACCCCGAATATCAGGTCGAATTCGTCGACTATGAGGTGCAGTACGGAGAACAGGCGGACCAGCAGCTTTTGATGGACCTCCTCTACGGCCAGAGCCCGGACCTTCTGTTCGTGAACGGTCTGCCCTATGAAGTCTACGCGCGGCAGGGACTGCTGGAGGACCTGTACCCGTGGATCGACGCGGACGAGACGCTTTCCTGCACCGACTTCACGCAGAACCTGCTCCGCGCGCTCGAAACGAACGGCGCACTGTACCGCCTGCCGCAGACCTACCTGCTGGAAACCGCGATGGGGCTGCCGGAGACCGTCGGCGGGGAAGCGGGCTGGACGATGGCGGAGTTTCTGGATACTGTGCAGGCGCATCCGGCGCTGACAGCGGTCTTTGCACAGGAAGACGGAGCGTCCATGCTGCAGCAGCTGCTGCTCCACGCGCCGGAGGCCTTCGTCGACTATGAGGCGGCAGAGGCGCATTTCGATTCGCCGAATTTCCTCCGCCAGCTGGCGCTGGCGCAGCGGCAGTCATATCCCGAGGCAGAGTCGGGCCGCGAGGCGCTTCTGACCGGTCAGGTACTGCTCGAACCGCTGACGATCGCGCGCGCGCAGGACTTTGACGAGGAATACGCGGACAGTCTGAACCAATTTTCCTTTCCTGGCTTCCCGGGCGCGGGCCGTGCGGTTTTTTATCCGAACTTGCCGATGGCCATCCCGGTGAGCGCACAGGAAAAGGAAGGCGCGTGGGCCTTCCTGAAGCTGCTCATCACCGAGGACCGCTACGCGGCGCGCGGCCGCGGCGGCTGGCTGCCCCTGCAGTCAGATTTTGAAGAAAAGACGGCCGCCATGCAAGACCCGGATGCAGAAAAACTCCTGCGTGCCCTGCAGGAGTCGGCGACGTCCGTGTTTTATTACGACGCTGCCATCAGCCAGATCCTCGCCGACGAGCTCCCATACTTCCTCTCCGGCGACCAGACTGCCGACCAGATCTCTACCCGCATCCAGCGCCGCGCCCAGCTCTATCTGGAGGAAACCTATCGCTGAATACCAGCACGAGAGTCGGGAGCGGCCATGCTCAAACAAAAAGAACCCGTGCCCCCCGGACTTTCACTGCCGGGGTCAACGGCAAAAGCCGCCGACACGAGTTCTTCTTATAAAAGGAACTGCCGGCGGCGTCGTGCCCTCAGCCGTTTCCGGAGGGGCTCGCTCAACACCACACAGTTCTTTCTATGACAGGATAACAGAAGAAACAGAAAATGTAAAGATGAAATTTTATCTGAGATCATAAAAGAGCAAGCCACCAGTACTGGCACTCTCGCTCCGGGCCTCGTTGCTCGGTGCGCAGCCTGATTATGGCGGCTTGCTCATGAAAAAGGTAGCATGGAATGAAGAAAAAGTCAAGACGGAAGCCTTGCTGGAGTAGTCACATCATGCAAAAACGTGGGAGGGATTCGAACCCTCCCACGTTTTTATACCTTTTGGGACTCAGACGTTCTTCACAGCCAGCGCGCGGATGGCGTTGAGGACGGCGAGGATCATGACGCCGACGTCGGCGAAGATGGCCAGCCACATATCCGCGATGCCGCACGCGCCGAGGATCAGACAGGCTGCCTTGACGACCAGCGCAAACACGATGTTCTCGTACACGATGCGGATGCACTTGCGGGAGATGCCGATGGCCTTGGGAGATCTTCATCGGGTCGTCGTCCATCAGCACGACATCCGCCGCTTCGATCGCCGCGTCGGAGCCCATCGCGCCCATCGCGATGCCGATGTCTGCCCGCGAGAGGACCGGCGCGTCGTTGATGCCGTCGCCGACGAAGGCGAGCTTGGCCTTCGGGCTCTTTTCTGCCAGCAGCTTTTCTACCTGCGTGACCTTGCCGGCCGGCAGCAGCTCGCTGTGGACCTCGTCCACGCCGAGATTCTTCGCGACCTGCTCCGCCACGCGCTTTGTGTCGCCCGTCAGCATGACGGTCTTCTGCGCGCCGGTCCGCTTGATGGCGGCGATAGCCTCCTTTGCGTCCGGCTTTTCAATGTCGGAGATCACGATGTGACCGGCATATTTGCCGTCGATCGCGATATGCAGGATCGTGCCGACGCAGTGGCAGGGGATGCAGTCTACGCCCAGCTTTTCCATCAGCTTGTCGTTGCCGATGGCGATCTTCATCCCGTCGACCGTGGCGGTCAGACCGTGGCCGCTGATCTCCTCGATATCGGACACGCGGCTGCGGTCGATCGGCTTGCCGTAGGCCCGCTGCAGGCTCTTGCTGATGGGGTGCGAGGAGGCGCACTCGGCATGCGCGGCCAGCTCGATGAGCTTCTCGTTTTCCAGCTCGTTGTGGTGGATGCCGCTGACCTCAAATACACCCTTGGTCAGCGTACCGGTCTTGTCGAAGACCACGATCTTCGTCTGCGAAAGCGTCTCCATGTAGTTTGAACCCTTGATCAGCACACCGGCCTTGCTCGCGCCGCCGATGCCCGCGAAGAAGCTCAGCGGAATGCTGACGACCAGCGCGCAGGGGCAGGAGATGACCAGGAACGTCAGCGCGCGGTAGATCCAGTTCGCCCACGCGGCCGGATTGCCCGCGATCAGATTGATGACCGGCGGCAGAACTGCCAGCGCCAGCGCCGAACAGCATACGGCGGGGGTATAGACCCGCGCAAATTTGGAGATGAACGCCTCCGACCGCGACTTGCGGGAGGACGACTCCTCGACCAGCTCCAGGATCTTCGAGACTGTCGATTCGCCGAAGTTTTTCGTCGTGCGGATCTTCAGCACGCCGGACATGTCGATGCAGCCGCTGATGACCTCCTCGCCGGGGATGATCTCACGCGGCAGGCTCTCGCCGGTCAGCGCGCTGGTATTGAGACTGGCCGTGCCCTCGACGACGACGCCGTCGAGCGGCACCTTTTCGCCCGGCTGCACGACGATCACGCTGCCGACGGCAACCGCGTCGGGGTCGACCTGCTCGAGCTTGCCGTCCGTTTCGATGTTGGCATAGTCCGGGCGGATGTCCATGAGCGCGGTGATGTTCCGGCGGCTCTTGCCGACGGCGTAGCTCTGGAACAGCTCGCCGATCTGGTAGAACAGCATAACGGCGACGGCCTCGGTGAGGTCCGTGTCCTTTTTGTAGACCGCCAGCGCGATCGCACCGAGCGTGGCGATGGCCATCAGGAAGTTTTCGTCGAACACACGGCCGTTGCCGATGCCCTTGGCGGCCTTTTTCAGGATATCATAGCCGATGACCAGATACGTCACGGTGAACAGCACGATCCGCACCGCGCCGGGCATCGGGACGAACTTCGCAATCAGCAGCAGCACGATCGCGATGCAGATCCGGATCAGCATTTTTTTCTGTTTCTTCGTCATGGGGAAGCGCACCCTTTCCTTCTTATTTGAGACAACGGCAGCAGCACCGGAGGCGCTGCTGCCGTGCTTGCTTACAGCTCGATCTCGCAGTCCGGCTCGACTTTCTTGCAGGCCTTGAGGACGGCCTTCATCGTCTTCTTCTCGTCCGCGCCCTCGGCGAATTCCACGCTCATCTTCTGCATCATAAAATTGACGCTTGCGGAGGCAACGCCCTCGGTCTTGTTTGCGGCTTCCTCCATCAGGTTGGCGCAGTTCGCGCAGTCGACTTCGATCGCATAGGTCTTTTTCATGGTGTACCCCTTTCTTCTTATTAAACAATTAAGCACTCGTTTAATCTTTACAAGCGAAGTATAACGCCGCCCATCGCGAATGTCAAGAGGAGGATGAAAAAAACCTTTGCATTTTGGAAAGAATTATGTATGATATAAAAAACGAATGGAGGCGGGCGTATGCATACGGACTTGCTGCCGCATCATCACGGCGAGGAAGAGCACCATAATATCGACCAGATCCGGGCGCAGCTCGCAAAGGCGGACAATTTTCAGATCGTCGCGGATATCTTCAAGCAGGTGGGCGACCCCACGCGCGTGCGGATCTTCTGGCTGCTGTGTCACTGCGAGGAGTGCGTGCAGAATATCTCCGCCCTCATGGAGATGTCGAGCCCCGCGGTCAGCCACCATCTGCGCGGCCTCAAGGATAACGGACTCATCGTCTCCCGCCGCGTCGGCAAGGAAGTCTTCTACAAGGCGGCGGACACCGACCAGAGTCGTCTGCTGCACATCATGATCGAAAAGGTCATGGCCATCAGCTGCCCTGAAACCTGAAAAAACGACGGACCTGCCGCAAGCCGCGGCAGGTCCGTTATTTTTATTCGGTCCAATACAGCCCGGCCGTTTTGATGACCGGCTCGGCGGCCAGCAGCATGTTTGCGGCCTCCCGCCGCGTGAGCGGCGCCTCATAGTCCGAAGCGGCCAGCGGGATCCCGGCCTCCGAGAGCGCGCTGACGGCGCTCTGCGCCCACGCAGGGACGGCAGAGGCATCTTCACCGGCAAAGACCGCCGCGTCGCCCGGCAGCCGCAGGAGCTTCTGGAGCATGACGGCGGCCTCCGCACGGCTGAGCGTATCTTCCGGGCGGAAGACGAGCCCTTCCTCCGTCGGCGTGCCGGAGATCATGCCGGACTGATAGGCCGCGGCCAGATACGGCTGCTGCCACGCGGGCGTCTCCAGCTCGTCGGCAAAGCCGGTCGAGATGGCGCCGTCTGCCTGCTCGAGCCCGCCAGCTTCATGCACGCGATCAGAAACTCGCCGCGGCTGACGGCGTCGTCCGGCTCAAAGCAGAGGTTCCCGGCGATGATCCTGCCGGTGTACAGCCCCTGATCCTTGAGCCACATGGCGGCGAAGGCGTCCTTGTCGCCGGACATGTCCTGATACGTCGCCTTGTCGGCGGGCTTGAGGATGCGGATCTTCACGCAGGCCTCGTTGGAGACGTTTCCGGCCGGGTCCGTCGCGGTGAAGACGAACGAGTCCTTGCCGACCTTGTTCTTGCCCGGCGTATAGGTGAAGCTGCCGTCGTCATGCAGCTCGACGGTCCCGCGCTTCGGCTCCTTGACGAGCTGATAGGTGAGCTTGGTGTCTTCATTGTCCTGCGCGCAGAGCGTGCCGGAGTTTGCGATGTTCTTATAGGTTTCCAGCGTTCCATCCTCGCAGACCGGCGCGGTATTCGTGCCGGAGAGGATGCGCAGGCTGACCGTCACGGCGTCGCCGAGCGTCCCGGCGCTGATCGGGCAGTAGACCAGCTCGCAGTCCGCCTCGCCGAGGCAGACCGGACGGAGCTTCAGCTTTTCCAGCGCGGCCGCGGGCAGGATATCGCCCCCCCGCAGCATGCGGCTGCCGATGCACAGCTCTGCCTGATACGCGGGCGGGACGGCGGAAATGTAGACGCCCTCCAGCTCGCTGCTGTCCGAGAAATCAGCGGCGCTGAACTGGTATTCCGAAGTGTAATCCACGGCGATCTCCGCGGCCAGCGCGGGCACGCAGAGCATGGCAAGCACCAGCGCCGCAAGAACGGCGGCGCCAAAACAACGGGTGCGGTGTTTCAAAGGGAAAACCTCCTTTAAGATGATTCGGAGGTAGTTTCTGCGCACAGCGGGAAAATATGCAAGGGAACAAGAAAAAACTCCCTCCGCATGGGAGGGAGCTTTGGAAGACCGCTCAGGCCGCCGACAGCGGCGGGCGGATATAGCGCGCGTTGCTGTCCGGCGCGGGCCGCATGTTGATGCCCGAGACGATGCCCATCGCAAAGAACATCGTGACGAGCGAGCTGCCGCCGTAGGAGAAGAACGGCAGCGTCAGGCCGATGACCGGCACGAGGCCGATGCACACGCCGATGTTGATGAACACCTGCGCCGTCAGCATACCGGCGATACCGACGCAGATGAGCCGGTTCATATAGTTGCCGGACTTGATGCCGACGTGGATGATGCGGATGATGATGGCCGTCAGCAGAATGAGGACCGCCATGCAGCCGAGCATGCCCAGCTCCTCACCGATGGAGGAGAAGATCAGGTCGGTGTGCTGCGCGGGGATCGAGCCGCTCTGCACCATCGTCCCGTGGTAGAGCCCCTGGCCGGTGACGCCGCCGTTCTGCAGCGCGCGCAGACTGCGGTTCATCTGATAGCGCTGGTCCTGCGCCAGCGGGTCGATGCGCGGGTCAAACAGGACCCAGATGCGGCTGCGCCGGTCATAGCTGAGGAACTGCCACAAAAACGGCGAGGCCACCAGCAGAACTGCTCCCGCACCGAGGAACCACAGCAGGCTCACGCCGCCGACGAATGCCATGATGACGAAAATAAACAGATACTGCAGCGCAACGCCGAGATCCTCCGACGCCACAACGATCAGGCCGAACATAAAGACCGTGATCACCGCCAGCCGCAGCACCGTCGAGATATGCGAGATCTTGTTCTGCCGGATGCTCATCGTCTTGGCGAGGATCATGATGAACGGGATCTTGCAGATCTCCGCCGGCTGGATGGAAAACGGCAGGAAGCTGAAGTCCAGCCAGGAGCGGTTGCCGCTTCGGGTGTCGCCGAAGGGGAAGAGCAGCAGGATGAAGATCGCCGAGAAGATCAGCAGCAGCTCACGCCGCTCCGCAATGATATCCACATCGATCAGGGTGAACACCACATATAAGATCACGCCGAGGATCAGCGCCAGCGTCTGCGTGCGCACGAACTGCGCGCTGCCCTTGACGTTCGTCGCGCTGGAGATGACCACGATGCCGAACACGCTGGCGGCGACGCAGAGGCTCAGAAGCACCATATCCGCCCGCCGGACAAAGCTGCCGATCGCCTTCCAGATCCCATGCATACTGCCGCCTCCTTACGTGAAAAATGAGAAAAACATCTGATACAATTCTACAGTATATCAAAAAATGACCGCCCTGTAAACCTGTTTTTTGAGACCGGCAGGGGCCGGGCAGATCAGAAAATACCGTGGTTATATTTCAGCTGCGCATACAGGATCAGGGCCAGACCGATCCGAGACCTGGAAGCATGATGTAGTCGATGACTGCGGCATTCCAGAAGGTCACGAGATACGATACAATAAATGCCGCGCCGATCACAAGCGTACCCGCGCCGATCGCCCGTCCGTGCCGGGGAATGTCTGCTTCCTTGACCCTTTTACGGTTCCACGCGTGTATCGTGCTGATATTGCCCCTGATGTTGACGATGCCGAGCGTGGACAGGAGGATCCCCATGACCAGTAAACCCAGATATTCCATATGCCGCCCTCCTAAAAATAGAATAAGTCCTCAAATTTCCGATCCAGCGCGATGCAGAGGATGAGCGCCAGCTTGGCCGTGGGATTGAACTGGCCTGTCTCGATCGAGCTGATCGTGTTCCGGGAAACGCCGACCAGCTCGGCCAGCTGCGACTGGGAAAGGCTCTTTTCGCAGCGCGCTTCCTTCAGCCGGTTCTGCAGCTTCAGCTCCGCTTTCATTCCGCCGCCTCCATCAGCCGCCGGATAAAAAAGACCAGAAAGAGCAGGAACATGACAAGGTATAAGACCGTGAGGACGAGATCTGTCTTCCGCTTCAGCTTTAAGAACTTCACCAGCGCGTGCGTACCGAGAATACTGAAATAAATGACCCAGGGGCCGAGCAGCACCGTATGGACGGCCCGGACAAACAGGGCCGAGACGAGGCAGCACACGCCCGCGCCGACCCGGCCCGCAAGATTGCCTGCCTGTACCGACGCTTCCAGTTCGGCCAGATCCCGGTTCTGATGCTCCCTGCGGCTGATCTCCAGAATATCCTTTTTTTCCATAAAGGATCCTCCTCTGCCAAGTTTCCTTGTCGCCATGATAACACCGTCAAGTTTTCTTGTCAACCTGTTCCGGCAAAACTTCGGCGGGCTGCCGATTGCGGATTGATTTTGGCGGGCCGGTATGGTATAATGCCACAGATATAATGGGGCAGGTAGGGGGCTTTTATGATGCAGATCACCACGCACAGCGCCGATGAAACGCAGGCGCTGGGGCAGAAGCTGGCCAGTCGTCTGGCACCCGGCGATGTGATCGCCTACTTCGGGGACCTCGGCGCAGGCAAGACTGCTTTCACCCGCGGCCTCGCGCAGGGCCTCGGTATCACCGACCCCGTGACGAGCCCGACCTATACCATCGTCAACGAATATCTCTCCGGCCGCATCCCGCTGTTCCATTTCGATATGTACCGTCTCTCGTCCTCCGACGAGCTGTTTGACATCGGCTGGGAGGATTATCTCTCCCGCGGAGGAATCTGCGCCGTCGAATGGAGTGAAAACGTGGAAGATGCTCTGCAGGATGCGATCCGCGTCACCATCGAAAAGGACGCGGACGAGCCCGACACCCGCCACATCACCATCACAGGAGGGCCTCGCTTTGAAGATCCTTGCCTTTGAATCCTCGGCCAAGGCCGCCAGCACGGCGCTGCTGTCCGACGGTCTGCTGCTTGCGGAATATACCCAGAACTCCGGCCAGACGCACAGCCGGACGCTCATGCAGATGGCGAAGGACATGCTCACCAGCTGCGATCTGACGCCGCAGGATATCGGTGCGGTCGCTGTCGCGGCCGGCCCCGGCAGCTTTACGGGTGTGCGCATCGGCATGGCCTGCGCCAAGGGCTTTGCCTGGGGGCGGCAGCTGCCGCTCTACGGCGTGTCCACGCTCGAGGCGATGACGCGCGGCGCGGCTTACGCCGACGGCATCTACTGCGCCTGTATGGACGCGCGGAAGCAGCAGATCTACAACGCGGTATTCTCTCTGCAGGCCGGGAAGCTTACCCGCCTGACGGACGACCGTGCGATCGCCATCGACGCGCTCGTGCCGGAGCTTTCCGAGGGGGCCGGCCCTATCTACCTGCTCGGCGACGGCGCGAAGCTCGTCTCTGACACGCTGGCAGGCAGCGGCCTGCCGCTCATCCTGCTTCCCGAGCAGCTGCGGCAGCAGCGGGCGAGCGGCGTGGCGCTCTGCGCGATGGACCGCATGCTTGCGGGCGACCCCGGTGATGCGGCGGCCCTGACGCCCAATTACCTGCGCATGGCGCAGGCCGAGCGCACGCGGCAGAATGACAAGGACTTTTATTTGAAAAAATAATTGAATAACAGGAAAAGACAAAGGAGCAACATTATGAGCACGAAAGCATTTGGAGAACATGTACATGTCATGGATCATCCGCTCGTTGCGCATAAGCTGACGATCATGCGTGACAAGAACACCAGCGTCAAGGACTTCCGCGAGCTGGTCAGCGAGATCGGTATGCTCATCACCTACGAAGCGACCCGCGATCTGCCCCTCACCACCAAGACGGTTGAAACGCCGATCTGCACGGCGGAGGAGCCGACGCTGGCCGGTAAGAAAATTGCAGTCGTGCCCATTCTGCGCGCCGGCCTCGGCCTGGTCGACGGCGTTCTGCGCATGGTTCCGTCCGCCCGTGTCGGCCACATCGGCATGTTCCGCGACGAGGAAACGCTTGAGCCGCACGTCTACTTCTGCAAAATGCCGAAGGATATCGCCGAGCGCGATATTATGATCGTCGACCCCATGCTCGCCACCGGCGGCTCTGCCGACGCGGCCATCGCCGAGATGAAGAAGCGCGGCTGCCACAACATCAAGCTCATGGTCCTCGTTGCTGCTCCCGAGGGCATCAAGCTCATCACCTCCAAGCACCCCGACGTCGAGCTCTACTGCGGCGCAGTGGATGAGAAGCTCAACGAGCACGGCTATATCGTCCCCGGCCTCGGCGACGCCGGCGACCGGATTTTCGGCACGAAGTAAGTCGTTTCCTTGACTTTCCTGCCGCTCCGGCTTATAATGAACCCGTAATAACAGCCATTTCCGGCTTTTAGAATTCTTGAAAGGAAGACCTGTATATGATCTATACTGCAGAAGTCAAGCATATGTGCCCGGTTGCTAAGGGCGCGTATCACGGCCCGGCTCCCATCCCCGAAGAGGGCAAGTGGGTCCAGGCAAAGGAAATCAAGGATATCTCCGGCTTTACCCACGGCGTGGGCTGGTGCGCACCGCAGCAGGGCGCATGTAAGCTGAGCCTGAACATCAAGAACGGCGTCATCGAAGAGGCTCTGGTCGAGACGATCGGCTGTTCCGGCATGACCCATTCCGCCGCAATGGCTTCCGAAATTCTCATCGGCAAGACCATTCTAGAGGCCCTCAACACTGACCTCGTCTGCGACGCTATCAACACCGCTATGCGCGAGCTGTTCCTCCAGATCGTCTACGGCCGCAGCCAGTCTGCGTTCTCCGAGGACGGCCTCGCCGTCGGCGCTTCTCTGGAAGACCTCGGCAAGGGCCTGAGAAGCCAGGTCGGCACCATGTTCGCCACCAAGGAAGGGCCCGCGCTACCTCGAAATGGCTGAGGGTTACTGCTCCAAGATCGCGCTCAACAAGGACGATGAGATCGTCGGCTACGAGTTCATCAACTTCGGCAAGATGATGGACTTCATCAAGAAGGGCGACGAGCCCGCCGAGGCCATCAAGAAGGCCACCGGCCACTATGGCCAGTGGGACACCGCGGCGAAGTATATCGACCCGCGTCAGGAATAAGAGAAGGAGGACACGAAAATGGCTTTGTTTGAAAACTACGACAGAAGAATCGACAAGATCAACGGCGTCCTCAAGCAGTACGGCATCGAGTCCGTCGAGGCCTGCCGCGAAATGTGCCAGGCCAAGGGCTTTGACCCGTATGAGATCGTCAAGGGCATCCAGCCCATCTGCTTTGAAAACGCTTGCTGGGCATACACCGTCGGCGCTGCCATCGCCATGAAGAAGGGCGTCAAGACCGCTGCCGAAGCCGCTACCGCCATCGGCGAAGGCCTGCAGGCCTTCTGCATCGACGGCTCCGTCGCCGACGACCGCAAGGTCGGCCTCGGCCACGGCAATCTGGGCGCCATGCTCCTGTCCGAGGAGTCCGAGTGCTTCTGCTTCCTCGCCGGCCACGAGTCCTTCGCGGCCGCTGAGGGCGCCATCGGCATCGTCAAGAACGCCAACAAGGCTCGTAAGAAGCCCCTGCGCGTCATCCTGAACGGCCTCGGCAAGGACGCTGCCCAGATCATCTCCCGTATCAACGGCTTCACCTATGTCCAGACCCAGTTCGACTACTACACCGGCGAGCTGAAGATCGTCCGTGAGATCCGCTACTCCGAGGGCGAGCGCGCCAACGTCCGCTGCTACGGCGCTGACGATGTCCGCGAGGGCGTTGCCATCATGCACAAGGAAGGCGTCGACGTCTCCATCACCGGTAACTCCACCAACCCCACCCGCTTCCAGCATCCGGTCGCAGGCACCTACAAGAAGGAGTGCGTCCAGATGGGCAAGAAGTACTTCTCCGTCGCTTCCGGCGGCGGCACGGGCCGTACCCTGCACCCGGACAACATGGCTGCAGGCCCCGCTTCCTACGGCATGACCGACACCATGGGCCGTATGCACTCCGACGCCCAGTTCGCTGGCTCCTCCTCCGTCCCGGCGCACGTTGAGATGATGGGCTTCCTCGGCATGGGCAACAACCCCATGGTCGGCGCGACCGTCGCCGTGGCCGTCGCAGTCGAAGAGGCTATGAAGTAAGCGCAAAACATCATATAGAAAAACGCATCCCTCCGGGGATGCGTTTTTTTATAAAATTCCGAAAAAAGGAGCCCTGAGGGGATCTTTTTTCATAGAACAAGAACAGGGAGGACATGCTCACCCGTGCGTTACCGCTTTACCGGCCGCAGCGTGATCTCGTCCGTGACTGTCAGGCTGCAGGCTGCGACGAACTTCTGGTACGGCTCGAAGGTCTCGGGCTGGAAGAAGCAGTTCGGGTCGTGCGCGTCGATCCCGGCGACGATCGTGCTGCCGCAGGCCTTGGCGATGTGGAAAAAGCGCTCCGAGGGGTAGGTGCGGTTGGCGCGCAGCCCCAGCAGATTGAGCTCCAGCGGGATGTTCAGCTCCTTCGCGGCCAGACACAGCCGCTCCATTTCCCTGCGGTAGAACGTTTCAGAGCCGGTAAAGTTGATCAGGTCCGGATGGGCCAGATAGGTATAGAGGCCGGTCTGCAGGGCCTCAATACATTGGTTTACATAAGTTGTGAGGACCTTGGGATCGTCCGTCGGCTCGTAGACATAGACCCCGTCGATCTCGTTACGGATATAGTGCTGCCCGAGCAGCAGATAGTCGACCGGATACTGCGTGATGCGGGCAAGCAGATCGTCAAAAAATCTGGGATAATACTCCGCCTCGTAGCCGATCAGGATCTCAATGCGCCCCGCATATTCCTCCTTCAGCGCAAGAAGCGTCTGAATATAGTCCTCCAGATCCTCCGGGAACATGTGAAAATAGGAGACAATGCCGTCCGGAAACTGATACGGCGCGTGCTCGGAAAAGCCGAGTGTCTGATAGCCGCCCGCGATCGCGGCCTCGATATATTCCCGTTCCGTGCCGACTGCATGATGGTTGCGGAACGTGTGGGTGTGATAATTGTGAAGCATACTGCACCTCGAATCTGAACTGAGAAAAGTATAGCACGCCGGTAAACCAAAAACAATAGCGCGCACCCCGCTTTGTCACGAAACGGCGCTTTTCTGTATATTCTGAAATAGAAACCGGAAAACAGAAAGGGGAGTGCGCCCATGAAAATGCGGCGGATGGGATTGGATACGCTGCGGCCGGGGGAGCAGTGCGTGCTGCGGCAGATCCGGCTGCCCGCGGCGCAGCGGATGCGGCTGGAGGAGCTCGGTCTGCTGCCGGGGACCAGGATCCAGTGCCTGTATCAGGCGCCGTGCGGGACGCCTGCGGCCTATGCGGTCAGCGGTGCGGTCTTCGCCCTGCGGCGGAAGGACGCCGCGCGTCTGCTCGTGGAGGCCGTCTCATGAGCCGTCCGGAGGCCGCGCCCCGCGCCGTCGCGCTGGCCGGGAACCCGAACGTCGGCAAGAGCAGTCTTTTTAACGCCCTGACGGGCCTGCACCAGCACACCGGCAACTGGCCGGGCAAGACCGTCGCGGTCGCGCAGGGGGAATACGCCTACGCCGCCGCGCGCTACGTAGTCACCGACCTGCCGGGGGCCTATTCCCTCACGACCGGCTCCGAGGAGGAGCATATCGCCGCGGACTACCTGCGCGCGCATACGGACGCCTGTCTGGTCGCCGTCTGCGACGCGACCTGCCTGGCGCGGAGCCTGCCGTTTGCCGTCCAGCTGATGCAGCGCTGGCCGCGCGTGATCGTCTGCGTCAATCTGATGGATGAGGCCGAAAAGCAGGGGATCCGCATCGACCTGCACGCGCTGCAGACCCTCCTTGGCGTCCCTGTCGTCGGCACGTGCGCAAGGGACCCGAATGCGGTCGCCCGCCTGCGGCAGACGATCCGCGACGTGCTGGATGGCTTCATGACTGTCCGTCCGCATCTGCCAGACGGTCAGAAGCCCGCGGACTGCGTACGCTATGCCCGGCAGCTCGCCGCGCAGACCGTCACCGGCGGCCAGACCCGGCGTCACGCGCGGCTGGACGCCGTTCTGACGGGCAAACGCACGGGGCCTGTGATTTTTGCCGCACTGCTGATCGTCCTGTTCTGGCTGACGCTGGTGGGCAGCAACCGCTGCTCCGACTGGCTGCAGAGCGGCTTTGACCGGCTGCAAGCACTGTTTCTGCGCGCCTGCGGCGCGTGGCCGCCGCTGCTGGCGGACGCCGTCTGGAACGGCGTCTACGCGACCACGGCGCGGGTCACGGCCGTCATGCTGCCTCCGGCCGCCATCTTTTTCTGCCTCTTTTCCGTGCTGGAGGACGTCGGCTATCTGCCCCGCGCCGCCTTCCTGACAGATCACCTGTTCGAGCGCTGCGGGACCTCCGGGCGGCAGGCGCTGACCATGTGCATGGGGCTCGGCTGCAACACTGTCGGCGTGACGGGCTGCCGGATCATGCCGACGCGGGAGGAAAAGCTCATTGCCATCAGCACGAACGCCATGATCCCCTGCAACGGCCGCTTTCCTATGCTGCTGGCGATGGGGACGGTCCTGCTCGGCCGGGAAAACGATCTGCTGCTGGCCCTGCTGCTGACGGCGGCGGTCTGCCTGGGGGCGTGCGGGACGTTCGCGGTGTCCTTCCTGCTGAGTAAGCTGCTGCACCGGAAGCCGCCGGCGCCCTTCGTGCTCGAGCTGCCGCCCTACCGGCGTCCGCAGCCCAAAAAGATCCTGACCGACGCGATCTTCGGCAAGACGCTGCATGTGCTCTCCCGTGCGGCGCTGGTGGCGGCTCCGGCGGGGCTGATCCTGTGGGTGCTGTGCACGGTGCAGGTCGGCGGCATGAGCCTCCTGCAGCAGCTCGCGCGAACGCTGGACGGGGCAGGGGAGCTGCTCGGCATGAACGGTGCGATCCTGATCGGCTTCCTCTTTGCCCTCCCGGCCAACGAGCTTGCGATCCCGGTCATTCTGATGCTCCTGACGCGGCAGTCGCTTGGCACTGCGCCGGAGGCAGGGGCCGCCGCGCAGCTGGCCGCCTGCGGTGTCGGCGCGAAGACAGCTTTTTGCTGTCTGATCTTCAGCGTGTTCCACTGGCCGTGCGCCACGACGCTCCAGGCGATCCGGCGGGAGACGGGGAGTCTTCGGTGGACACTCCTGTCCGCGGCGCTTCCGACGGCCGTCGGCGTCCTGCTGTGCCTGCTCGTCAGCTGGCTCGTCCCATAGACATAAAAAACACGCTGCACGGATGTGCAGCGTGTTTTGTGTACGAAAGCAAGTAAAATTACTTGACCTCGACCTCTGCGCCAGCTTCCTTGAGCTCGGCAGCGATCTTCTCGGCTTCGTCCTTGGAGACGCCTTCCTTGAGGTTCTTCGGAGCGCCGTCGACGAGTTCCTTGGCTTCCTTCAGGCCCAGGCCGGTCAGAGCACGGACGACCTTGATGACAGCGATCTTGTTGGCGCCAGCGGCCTTCAGAACGACGTCGAACTCAGTCTTCTCTTCCTCAGCAGCAGCAGCGCCGGCAGCGGGAGCAGCGACAGCAGCGGCAGCGGCGGAAACGCCGAATTCCTCTTCCAGAGCGTGGACCAGCTCAGCCAGTTCCAGAACGGTAAGAGTCTTAACTTCTTCGATCATAGCAGTAATCTTTTCGGATGCCATTGTAGTTACCTCCAGTAAATTGTTTCAATCGATTTAAAATTTTGTAGTGAATCAGGCTTCTGCGGGAGCTTCTTCCGCAGGAGCGCCGCCCTTCTGCTCCAGGATCTGGTTCAGAACAACTGCCAGAGAGGAGATCGGAGCGAGGAACGTGCCGAGGACCTGCGCAACGAGTGCGTTCTTGGAAGGCAGCTCGCCGAAGGACATGAGTTCTTCCACAGACAGAACCTTGCCTTCAACCATGCCGCCCTTGATCTTGACGACGTTCTTGTTTTTCTTTGCGAATTCGCAGATCACGCGAGCCGGAGCAATGGGATCGTCGGTGGTGGAAGCCATGGACGTCGTGCCGTTGAGAACCTCGTCGAACTCGGTGTAGCCGGCCTTATTGGCGGCGAAGCGGGTCAGCGTGTTCTTGACGACAGAGTACTCGACTCCCGCAGCACGGAACTGATTGCGAAGCTCGGTATCCTGCGCGACGGTGATGCCCTTGTAGTCAACAAATACAGCAGCGGTAGCGTTCTGGATCTTGTCAGACAGAGCATCAACGACGGTTTTCTTGCTTTCAAGTACCTTTGCGTTGGGCATGAATGTCACCTCTGAAAATAAAATGTCCTCACGCCAAAGACGTGAGGACACAAAAATGTTACCATTTGTGCGGAACCTCGGCAGGAAGGGAAGACCCTTTACGGCAGAATGCCTCCTGCTGTCTTTGGCAGCTTGTATATTATAGCAGAATCTGCGCGGATGTCAAGGACGAATTGAGAAAATCCCAGAAAAAACTCAGATCTTCGCGGTAGCGACCTTGATGCCGGGGCCCATGGTGCTGGCCACGGTGCAGCTTCTGATATACTGGCCCTTTGCAGCGGCCGGCTTTGCCTTGATGACGGCGCCCATCAGTGCGTTGAAGTTCTCAGCGAGCTTTTCGGGGCCAAAGGAAGCCTTGCCGATCGGGCAGTGGATGATGTTGGTCTTGTCGAGACGGTACTCGATCTTACCGGCTTTGATCTCCTTGACGGCGGCGGTGACGTTGGGGGTCACGGTGCCGGCCTTGGGGGAGGGCATGAGGCCCTTCGGGCCGAGGACCTTACCAAGACGACCGACGATACCCATCATATCCGGGGTAGCGACGACGACGTCGAAGTCAAACCAGTTTTCCTTCTGGATCTTCTCAACGAGCTCCATGCCGCCTGCGAAGTCGGCGCCGGCCTCTTTGGCCTCGTCGAGCTTGGCGTCCTTGGCGAAAACGAGGACCTTGCGGGTCTTGCCGGTGCCGTTCGGGAGAACGATGGCGCCGCGGACCTGCTGGTCAGCGTGACGGGAGTCGACGCCGAGCTTGATGTGGACTTCAACAGTCTCATCGAACTTGGCGGAAGCGGTCTTTACAACAAGATCCATGGCAGCGGGAACTTCGTACTGCGTAGCGCGGTCGATCAGTTTCGCGTTGTCCTTATATTTTTTACCTCTGAACAATGTAATTTCCTCCTTAGTGGTGATTCGGAATGATTCCTCCCACGTATTTATGAGGTTCGGCCTGTTGCCGATATCCCTCGGTCAAGCTGTTATTGCAGTCAAACTCAGTCGACGACCACGATGCCCATGCTGCGGCAGGTGCCTGCGACCTGGCTCATAGCGGCTTCGATGGTGTTGGCGGTCAGGTCGGGCATTTTGCGCTCGGCGATCTCCTTGACCTGTGCCTTGGTGATGGTAGCGACCTTGTCCTTGTTGGGCACGCCGGAACCCTTCTCGATGCCCAGAGTCTTCAGAATGAGGGTCGGGGTCGGGGGGGTCTTGGTGACGAAGGAGAAGGAACGGTCAGCGTAGACCGTGATGACGACCGGGATCTTGAAACCAGCCTGATCCTTGGTGCGCTCGTTGAATTCCTTGATGAACTGGGAAATGTTGACGCCGTGCTGGCCGAGTGCCGGGCCGACAGGGGGCGATGCAGTTGCCTTTGCAGCCGGGATCTGCAGCTTGATATAACCTGTTACTTTCTGTGCCATGATGAGCACCTCCTGAATAAATGTGGTGATACGCGCGCATGCACGTATATTTGGCGGGGGTCAAGCCCCTCCCACGTTCCGCGCCTTGGCGGGGTCAATCATTGACCAGTTCGACCTGATCGAGCTCCAGCTCGACCGGCGTCTCGCGTCCGAACATGGAGACGATGACGCGGACCTTGTTCTTTTCGATGTCGATCTGGTCGACCGTTCCGATGAAGGAGGTCAGCGGGCCGTCATTGATCCGGACGCTGTCGCCTTCAGAGTACGCAACCACGATCTCGTGCTTTTCAATGCCCAGCTGCTGCACTTCCTCTTCGGTGAGGGGGAGTGGGCTTGGTGCCGGAGCCGACGAAGCCGGTGACGCCGCGGACATTTTTGATGATGTACCATGCCTCGTCGGACATGATCATCTTGATGAGAACATAGCCCGGGAATACCTTGCGGTCGTACGTTTTCGGCCCCGTTGTCAGTGATCTCGGTCACAGTCTCCATCGGGATGGAGACGATGTGGATGAGATCCTCGAGATGACGGGTCTCAATGGTTTTCTCGATGGTGGCCTTGACGGTGTTTTCGTAGCCGGAATAGGTATGCACGACATACCATTTTGCTGCTTCCGCCATGCCTTAGCCTCTGACCAGGGTAATGAGACCGTTAACGACGACGCCGCCAACAGCATCGAAGACCCAGATGCAAATACCGACGATCAGCGTGCACACCAGAACGATGACGGTGTTGTTGACCATCTGGCTCTTTGTCGGCCATACGACTTTTTTCAGCTCGCTCTTCATTTCACGGAACCAGCGGCTGATGCGCTTGCCGGCGCGGGCAAAGAAGTTTTCCTTTTTCGCTTCTGCCATGATGTTCACCCTTTCTGCTTGTCCGATGTGTTACTTCGTCTCGCTGTGCACGGTCTGCTTCTTGCAGAATCTGCAATACTTTTTCAGTTCGATACGGTCGGGGTCGTTTTTCTTGTTCTTCATGGTGTTGTAGTTTCTCTGCTTGCATTCGTTGCATCTGAGCGTGATCTTAACTCGCATGTTCGGCACCTCCTTAATACTTGCCTCCCTGCAAAACTGCGGCTATTGTAAATTTAGATGACGCCGAAACTACCTGGCGTCCCGCAGCTTGAAAAATGGGCGCAAAAAAATAAAACCCTTTTTCACAGGTAGGGTCATTCTATCACAAAACCCGCCGCGGGTCAACAAATTTTTGAAAAAAACAGGAAATTTTTCACCTGAATTGCGCGGGCGGAAAAAACCTGCTATAGTGTAGAATCATGAAAACCGAAGGGCAGGGAAACCATATGAAAGTAATGGCCATCGACTATGGCGACGCGCGCACCGGCGTTGCAATTTCCGACGCGCTCGGCTGGATGACCGGGCAGACGACGGTGATCCATTCCTGGAAGCCGGAAAAGACGGCGGAGGAGGTCGCCCGGCTGCTGCGCGAAAGCGGCGCGGAGCGTCTGGTCATGGGCTTCCCGCGCAATATGGACGGGACTGAGGCCCGCGCGCGGCCCTCTACCGCGAGTTTGCCGCCCTGCTGGAGCAGACGACCGGCATGAAGCCCGTCCTCTGGGATGAGCGCCGCACCACCATCGAGGCCCATCAGATCCTGAACGAGGGCAACTACCACGGGAAAAAGCGGAAAAACACCGTCGACGCCGTGGCGGCCAGCCTGATTTTGGAGGGCTATCTGGCCTATCTTCGCAATCACAAGGAGTAAGCATCATGTTCACTGGCTATACCGATCAGACCGTCGACGTATTCTGGGGCATCCGGTTCAATAACGACCGTGCCTGGTTCGCCGAGCACAAGCAGGAATTCCAGGACGCCGTCATGGCCCCGACCAAGGCGCTCGCCGCCGAGCTCTATGACTGGTTCCAGGCCGATTATCCCGACCTGCATCTCAATCTGCACATCTCCCGCATCTACCGCGACGCGCGCCGCCTGTTCGGCCGCGGGCCGCTCAACGACCATATCTGGTTCTCGTTCCAGAACGCGATCGAAAACCGCGGCGAAGCGCCCTGCTTCTGGTTCCAGGTCGGCGCCGACGGCTACGGCTGCGGCGCGGGCTGGTGGATGCCGGCAGCCTCCGGCGTGCAGCTGCGCCGTCTGCTGGACCATGACCCCGCCCGCGGCGAGAAGCTTCTGCGAAACCTCGACGCGCAGAATTCGTTCACGCTCTCCGGCCCCGCCTATGCCCGGCCCAAGGGCCACGCGGCAGAGCCGCTCGGGCGGCTGTATAACCTGCGCTCGTTCTCGCTGGAGAGCATGCACCCGTTTGACGCGCGCAGCAGCAGCGCGGCGCTGACCGACTGGGTCAAAGACGGCTTCCGCTTCCTCCTGCCGTATTACCAGCTTTTCGAGCAGGCCTACGGCATGGTGGACTGAGCCTACTTCTTTTTCAGTCCCTTCAGGAAGACCTCCGACAGGCCGACGAGGATCAGAAAGCCGCCGAACAGCTTCCGCAGCGTCTCGGCGTCCGCCTGCTGGGCCAGCAGCGCGCCGCCCACGGCGCACACGGCTCCGGCAGCCGCCGCCGGCCAGACGGCTCGCCAGACGATCTGGCGGTTTTTGATATGAAAGATCAGCGCACAGGCGGCGCAGGGCAGGAAGTACAGCAGATTCACGCCCTGCGCCGCTTTCTGATCCATGGACAGTACCGCGGTCATCCAGACCATCAGCAGACTGCCGCCGCCGATCCCGAACCCGGACAGCACACCACAGACCAGCCCCGCGAGGATGGCACCCAGAAACGTCAGCATACGATCAGCCGCACCCCTCCCACCAAAATCACGCCGCCGAGGATCAGATGCAGCGCCTTCGCCGGGATCTTCCGGAACCAGAGCCCTGCCAGCACGCCGCCCGCCGCGCCGCCGATCAGATAGGGCAGGGCGTCCCGGAGCGGCAGACTGTCGTGCGCCGCGTAGACCGCGATGGACACCGCGCACAGCGGCAAAATCACCGCGACCGCCGAGGAAAACGCCGCCTTATCCTCCAGCTGTATGAGCCAGAGGAGCAGCGGCACGAGCACCATCCCGCCGCCCGCACCGAAAAATCCATTGATGAACCCTGCCAGCGCCCCGGCCAGCAGGCAAAAGCCGAGCTTCGGCTTCTGCGTCTCAGGCATAAAAAACCACCTCTCTCGCGGCATAGTCTGCCGGAAACGGGGTGGTTTTATACATCCGGGTAAAACGAACAGCCGTCCGGTTTCCGGACGGCTGTTCTGCAAAAACCTTATTTCGTGGTGTACTTCATGCCAAAGGCGGAGGTGGTGTAGCTGCCGTCACCGGCCGTGGCATCGTACCAGGCGTTGTAGTCGGCGCTGCGCAGAGCGTTCTCGACCAGCGCGTCACGGTAGATCTTGCCGAAGCTGTCGAAATACATGACATGCACGCCGTAGGACGTTTCGATGATGCCGGTATCGCCGGGCTTGCGGTCGGCGTCGAAGCACCAGTCGTTGAACTCGGTGACCATCTGGCCGGGCATGATGTTCTCATACAGGCCGCCCTCGTCGCCGTTGGAATCGGCGGTGTATTCCTTGGCCAGTTCGCCGAAGCTCTCGGCGGTCTTGTCGCCGGCTTCGTACTCGGTCAGGACGTCTTCGGCCTTCGTGCGGGCCTCGTCCATCGCGGTCTCGTCGGTGGTGTCGCTGACGGAGAAGAGGATGTGGCGGACGTTCGGCAGCTGATAGTCGTTCGTACTGCGGGAGACGAAGTAGAGGACGTAGTAGACACTGTCGGTGGCGATATAGGTGGTATCACCCTCGGCACGGCCGGAATCAAACAGCCAGTCGACAACGTCGGTGCTGAGGGAGCTGTACAGCTGGTTCTCTTTCAGCGTGGCGCTGTCTTCCGCATAGGTCTCCTTGGCGGATTCCAGGCAGTTTTCGTAAGCCTGATCGATGAAAGCCTGCTCGTCGCCCTGCGTGTCAGCAGCCATCTTGGAGGCCAGCTCTTCCTTGAGAGCGGTCAGCTCTTCATCGGAGAGGGTCTCAGCCTCGGCCTCGGCGTCGTCATCTTCCGTGTCAGTGCTGTCGGTCTGGAACATGGCGTCGGAGACCAGGAACTGCCGGTAGGTCACGGCGTCATAGCTGTTGGGGTTAGCGGCGTATTCCGACGCGATCTGCTCATCGGTGTAGGTAAAGCCGTTCTGGGTGGCGGTGGCGTAGCTGTCGGCCAGCGTCACGACCTCGAGATACTCGCGGAAGTTCTTCTCGTTGCAGCCCGTGCCGTAGACACCTGCAATGTAGCCGCTGGTGTTCGTGCCGTAGTAGGAGGCATACAGCGCCAGGGAGGAGATCTGCGAGTCGATGGAAGCCTGCTCATCTTCGGAGAGCGTGTGGCCGTCAGCCTTTGCCGCGTCATAGAGGGCATAGGCGTTGGAAGCGTTGATCAGGCCCTGATCGGTGAAGTAATCGGCCCAGGTCTCGCCGGACTCTTCGTCATAGACCTGCTCGTCGAGCGGCGTGTCGGAGTCGATGACGTAGCTCATGAAGTCGCCGTACTGGTTCTGCATGTTGCCGTAGGCGCCTTTATAGAAGTAGTTGACCATCGCGGGCGTCAGCTTGTGCGTGCCGACGGTGGCAGCCGTGGTGTGGGAAGCGAAGAAGCCGCTCGTCAGCATGTAGAAGAACACGACGATGCAGACGATCAAAACAGCGCAGACGGCAATCAGCGTCGTCTTCAGGCCCTTGCTCATACCTTTCTTTGCTTCGTTGGCAGCTGCGGGAGCGGCGGCCTCTTCCTTGCGCTTGTTCTTTTCGCGGGATGCGCTCATGTGGGATCATTCCTCTCATTTGTCATAAGTCTGAGTTTTGCCGCAAACCGGCGGCAGTCAGCCGATCAGGCAATTCAATGCGTATTATACCGAAAACAGCCGCTATATGCAAGCAAAATTTTGCAAAAGGGAAAAAGTAATAGTGAAAAGGGAAGAAGTGCGGTACCAGCTGCGCCAGCGATCCCGATCGTGCCGTCCCGCGGCACGCCGCACTGATTCACTCTTCACTATTACTTCCTATAAACACAGGTATCCCCGCAGAAGCCGTGCGAATCCAATTATAACCTGCACGAAAGGGCAGGTGGGTTGCCTCTTTGCTGCTTCTCTGCTTCCAACGTCCACCACCGGTCAGAGCCGTGGGCGGGAGGCCTGCAATCGACAGCAAAAGTTCCGGCATCCCCTAAATATAATGTGGGTTTAAGTGGACCCGTCACGCACCCCGCAGGGATACGCGTTTATTATTATATTTGTAGTTTGCTGCGGCGCGGCGGAATTATGCTTCCGGTGCGTCGTCTTCCTCGTAGATGAGATCCATCAGCGCGCTGTAGACCGCCTCGAGCTCTGCGTCGTCTTCAATGGCCTCGAGGAATTCTTCACCGTTTTCCTCCACGGATTTGAGGATGCTGACCTCAAGATCCTCTTCCTCATCGTCGTTGCCGCTGCCGGCCGGGACGAGGGCGAGATAGCGGCTTCCGTTGTGCTCCAGCTCGGCCAGAACTTCCAGCTCGTATTCCTTGCCGTCTTCGTCGGTGATGCTGATGAAATCGTCGCCGTATTGCTGCTCCATGGGACTCCTCCGTATCACTTGATCTTGGCTCTATTTTAACCTGCTGGCCGGATAAAATCAAGAGGAATTTGCTGACCGGATGCGGCCTGCCGCACGCCGGAACGCCATTTTATTCCGGAAAACCTGCCAAACAGGGCGTTTTTGCCCCATGCGCGCGGGAAAAAAGCGGAAGAAGAAAAAGACTGCATGGATTTCAAAATTTGTTTTCAAAATAATTGACAGATGTGTTATAATTGCCTGGATAGCATGATATATAGTGGCGCAATGCGCCGTTTGCCTGTATAACAGAAAAAAGTATGGAGGGTCCGTATGGCTCAGCAAAAAAGAAATGAAGCTGCGAAGAAGTCCGGCGCAGGCCATGTCTTCGCGGTGATCGGCAAGGTGATCGGGACGGTCTTTCTGACCGCATTTCTGGCGTTTCTGATCTTCGCCTGCCTGTTTGCGGTCTATGTGAAGAACGACCTTTCGCAGCAGGCCGAGTGGGCGGCCGACAGCTTCTCGCTCGACCAGACCTCGGTCATCTACTACGAAAACCCCGAGACCGGGAAATATGAGGTGCTGCAGACGCTCTACGGCGGCTCCAACAGCACCTGGGTCGAATACGATGATATCCCGAAAAACCTCATCCACGCCTGCATTGCCATCGAGGATAAGCGCTTTGAAAAGCACCAGGGCGTCGACTGGGTCACCACCCTGCGCGCCTGCTTCAAGATGTTCCTCGGCAAGAGCGAGGCCGGCGGCTCCACCATCACCCAGCAGCTCATCAAGAACCTCACGGGCGAAAAGGAGGTCACGGTCCGCCGCAAGCTGGTCGAGATCTATCGCGCGCTGGAGTTCGAAAAGACGCACACGAAGAAGGATATCATGGAGTGGTACCTCAATATCATCCCGCTCGGCGAAAACTGCAAGGGCGTCCAGTCGGCCTCCCGCGTCTACTTCGGCAAGGACGTCAAGGACCTGAGCCTGGCCGAGTGCGCGTCGCTCATCGGCATCACGAATAACCCGTCCCGATACGATCCCTATATCAGCGAAGCGAATACCAGAGAGAACAAGGAGCGGCAGGAGGTCATCCTGACCCAGATGCTCAAGCAGGGCTATATCAATCAGGAGCAGCATGACGAGGCCGTGGCCGAAGAACTGGTGTTCACCAACAGCAGCCGCGATAACAGCGACACGAGCGATGATTATTACTCCTGGTTTGAAGATCAGGTCATCCGCGATGTCGTCAGCGATCTGTGCGACAAGACCGGATACGAATACGACATCGTCTACAAGATGGTCATGACCGGCGGCTACCAGATCTACTCCACGGTCAACCCCGAGGTGCAGGCGGCGGTCGACGCGGTCTACGAAGACCTGCAGAGCCTGCCGGCCACGGCGAGCTCCCAGCAGCTGCAGTCCGGCATCGTGATCGTCGACAATACGACCGGCGACGTCGTCGCGCTGGCCGGCGGCGTGGGCAGGAAGCAGGGGAGCCTTGTATGGAACTGCGCCACGCAGAGCCTGCTCTCGCCCGGCTCCATCATCAAGCCCGTCGCGGTCTACGCGCCCGCCATCGAGCTTGGCCTCATCACCCCCGCGACCGTGATGGACGATACGCCGTATTCCTTTACCGATACGGCGACCTGGCCCAAGAACCTCGACTCGACCTACCGCGGCCTCGTGTCCGTGGAGGAGGCTGTCGAGCAGTCGATCAATACCGTCCCGGTCAAGCTCGTGGCGCAGATGACGCCGGAATACAGCTATTCCTTCGCCAAGGACAAGATGGGCCTGTCCACGCTCGTTTCCTCCTACCAGTCGAATACCGGCGAGGAGCTCTCGGACGTCAACCTTTGGGCGCTCGCGCTCGGCAGTCTGACCCGGGGCGTGACGGTCCGCTCCATGACGGCGGCCTACGCCGCGTTTGCCAACGAGGGCGTCTGGCGCGAGGCCCGGACTTACACCGTTGTGAAGGACTCGAACGGGCAGGTCATTCTGGACAACACGCAGGAATCCCACGTCGCCATGAAGGACATGACCGCGTGGTATATCACCGATATGCTCGAAACGACGGTCCAGACGGGTACCGGCACGGCGGCGCAGCTGGAAAACATGGCCGTCGCCGGCAAGACCGGCACGACCTCCCGCGACTTTGACCGCTGGTTCGCGGGCTATACGCCGTACTACACCAGTGTCGTCTGGTGCGGCTACAACGATCCGGAGGAGATCGTCCTGACCGACTCCGAGACCAACCCGGCCATCGTCATGTGGAAGAAGGTCATGGAGCAGGTCCATCAGAATCTCAAGAACAAGGCGTTCAAGCAGCCCGCCAATCTCGTCGAGGTCACGGTCTGCCGTGACAGCGGTCTTCTGCCGTCCGACGCCTGCGCGCTCGACCCGCGCGGCGACCGCACGGTCCGCGTCACGCTCAGCGCGCACGACGTGCCGACGGAAACGTGCAATGTGCATAAGGAGGTCGAGATCTGCAACGCCTCCGGCCATGTGGCCAATGAATACTGCGCACAGGTCCCGGGCAACTCCACACATAAGGCCGCGCTGCTCGATGTTTCGCGTGCCTTCCCGAAAAACGGCGTCGTCGTGCTCGACCAGGCCTACGCCATCCTGAGCGATACGCTGCCGGCCGGCTACTACGCGGCCGTCTCGCCGGATGTCGACGCGATCAACGTCGAGTGCTATATCCACAGCGAGGACGATCTGCCCGAGCCAGAGCCGGAGGAGGATGAAGAAGACGACGGCACGGCCGACTCCGACGAAGACGACGCGCAGGGTGTCATCGACCGGATCCTCAACACCTGGACGAACGCCGGGTCCAATCCCTAAACAGACAGGAGAGCAACATGTGGCTGGCTGATAACTGGAAGGACTATGAGGTCCTCGACACCTCCGCCGGAGAAAAGCTGGAGCGGTGGGGGAAATATATCCTCGTGCGCCCGGATCCGCAGGTGATCTGGAACACGCCGAAGGACGATCCGCTCTGGCGGAAGTATGACGCGCGCTACGCGCGCTCGAACACCGGCGGCGGAAAGTGGCAGAATCTGCGCCTGCCCGCCCAGTGGCAGGTGCGCTATAAGGAGCTGACCTTCCAGGTCAAGCCCATGAACTTCAAGCACACGGGCGTCTTCCCGGAGCAGGCGGCAAACTGGGACTTCATGATGGAGACGATCCGCCGCGCCGGCCGCCCCATCCGCGTCCTCAACCTCTTTGCCTACACCGGCGGCGCGACCATCGCCTGCGCGGCTGCGGGCGCCAGCGTGTGCCACGTCGATGCGGCCAAGGGCATGGTGCTCTGGGCAAAGGAAAACGCAAAGGCCTCCGGCCTTGAAGACCGGCCCATCCGCTGGATCGTGGACGACTGCGCCAAGTTTGTCGAGCGCGAGATCCGCCGCGGCAAGACCTACGACGCCATCATCATGGACCCGCCAAGCTACGGCCGCGGCCCGTCCGGCGAGGTCTGGAAGCTGGAGGAGAACCTGTATCCCTTCGTGGAGCTCGTCAGCCGGGTCCTTTCCGACGATCCGCTGTTTTTTATCATCAATTCCTATACGACGGGTCTGGCCCCGTCCGTCATGCGCTATCTGACGGAGACGATCGTCTCGAAGAAATACGGCGGCAGCACGCAGTCCGACGAGCTTGGGCTCCCCGTGCGCGATACGGGGCTGGCGCTGCCGTGCGGCGCGACCTGCCGCTGGACAAAGGAGAGACCATGACCACAGCGATCGAAGTCAGCCGCCTGCGCTACGCCTACGACGCGCAGGACGGCGGAGAAACACATATCGTCTTTGACGGGCTGGACCTGTCGGTCCGGCAGGGGAGCTTCGTGGCCATCCTCGGCCACAACGGCTGCGGCAAATCCACGCTGGCCAAGCACTTCAACGCCGTCCTGCTGCCCTCCGGCGGCAGCGTGCACGTCTACGGCATGGATACGAAGGACGAGGAGATGCTTCTCGCCATCCGGCAGCACGTCGGCATGGTCTTCCAGAACCCGGACAACCAGATCGTCTCCAATGTCGTAGAGGAGGACGTCGCCTTTGCGCCGGAAAACCTCGGCGTCGCGTCGCAGGAGATCCGGCAGCGCGTCGACGACGCGCTCCGCGCCGTCGGCATGTACGAATACCGGACCTATGCGCCGCAGCTGCTCTCCGGCGGACAGAAGCAGCGTGTGGCCATCGCAGGCGTGCTGGCCATGCAGCCGCAGTGCGTCGTGCTCGACGAGCCGACTGCCATGCTCGACCCGCAGGGCCGCCGCGAGGTGCTCGATACCATCGAGCGGCTCAACCGTGAAAAGGGCATCACCGTGATCCTGATCACGCACCATATGGACGAGGCGGTCCGCGCCGGGCGCGTGATCGCCATGTCGGAAGGGAAGATCATCGCCGACGGCACGCCGCAGCAGGTCTTCGCGCAGGAGAAGCTGCTCCGCAGCGTCGGGCTCGACGTCCCACAGACGGAGCAGCTGCTGCTGGCGCTCCGGGCGCGCGGCGTCGACATCCCCACGGACGCGCTCACGCCCGGGCAGTGCGCCCGCCTGCTCAGGCAGTATATCCCGGCAGTCTGAACCAATACCCGGAGGAAGAAGCCTTGACGCCAATTTTAGAGATACAGAATCTTTCCCATATCTACAGCCCGGACACGCCGTTCGAGCATCCCGCGCTCACAAACGTCGATCTGACGATCGGCCGCGGGGAATTTGTCGGCCTGATCGGCCATACCGGCTCCGGCAAATCCACGCTGGTGCAGCATATGAACGGGCTTCTGAAGCCGACGTCCGGCCGTGTGCTCTTTGACGGCCGCGATATCTGGGAGGATGCCAAGTTCACCCGCCAGATCCGCTTCCACGTGGGCCTTGTGATGCAGTACCCGGAGTATCAGCTCTTTGAAGAGACCGTCTATACCGACATCGCCTTCGGCCCGAAGAACATGGGCCTGTCCAAGGACGAGATCGACGCGCGCGTGCATCGCGCAGCCGGGTTCGTCGGGATCTCCGAGGCGGAGCTGCAGAAATCTCCGTTCGATCTTTCCGGCGGCCAGAAGCGCCGCGCAGCCATCGCGGGCGTCATCGCCATGGAGCCGGACGTGCTCATTCTCGACGAGCCGACGGCGGGACTTGACCCCGCAGGCCGCGAGAGCATTCTCAAAAATATCCGCGATTATCAGGCCGCGCAGCAAGCGGCTGTTGTGATGGTCAGCCACTCGATGGAGGAGATCGCCTCCAACGTTGACCGCCTGATCGTCATGGAAAAAGGGACGGCCGTGATGAACGGCGCACCCGGCGAGGTCTTCTCGCACGCGGCGGAGCTCGTCGCCATGGGTCTGAATGTGCCGTGCATGACGCAGGTGCTGCTGCGGCTGCAGCAGCTCGGCGTGAACGTCCCGGCCTCGGCCTATACGGTCGAGCAGGCGGCAGATCTTCTCGAACCGCTTCTGAAAGGGGGCCGTCCGACATGCTGAAAGATGTGACCCTCGGTCAGTTTTTCCCCGGCAGCACCCCCATCCATAAGCTCGACCCGCGCACGAAGCTCGTGCTCGTGATCGTCTATATCGTCGCGCTGTTCCTCGCGAAATGGTTCGTTTCCTATGTGGTCGTGGCGGCGTTTCTGGCGATGGTCATCGCCATGAGCCGCATCCGGCTGAAGGTCGTGCTCAAAAACCTCAAGCCGCTGCTGTTCATCATCCTGCTGACGGCCGTTCTGAACCTCTTCTACGGCCAGGGCGAGCCCATTGCGCAGTTCTGGATCTTCAAAATCACAAAATCCGGCCTCGAAAACGCCGTTTTCATGGTCCTGCGCATCTCCCTGTTGGTGGCTGGGACATTTATGTTAACCTATACGACCTCGCCGATCGCCCTGACGGACGGGCTGGAAAGTCTGCTGTCGCCGCTCAAAAAGCTGCACGCGCCGGTGCATGAGCTTTCCATGATGATGTCCATCGCTCTGCGCTTCATCCCCACGCTCATCGAGGAGACGGACAAGATCATGTCCGCCCAGAAGGCCAGAGGCGCGGATTTTGAATCCGGGAATTTGCTCAGCCGGGCCAAGGCGATGGTGCCCATTCTTGTGCCGCTGTTCATCAGCGCCTTCCGCCGTGCCGACGAGCTTGCCACGGCTATGGAGTGCCGCTGCTATCACGGCGGCGAGGGCCGCACCAAGCTCTCCGAGCTGCACTATCAGACGCGCGACTGGGTCGCGTATCTCACCGGCGCGGCGCTGCTCGCCGTGATGATCGTGCTGCGGCACTTCGGACTGTAAAAAGGAAGGAAGCTATGCGTAATATTGCCCTGACGCTCCAATATCTCGGCACGGCCTACCACGGCTGGCAGGTGCAGAAGACGGTCACGACCGTCGGCCAGACGCTCGAAGAGGCTGCCGCCGCCGTCGTCGGCCATCCGGTGCATATGACCGGCTGCGGCCGCACGGACGCCGGCGTCCATGCGCGGGTGTATGTCGCCAATTTCCGGACCACCGCGCGCATTCCCTGTGACCGGCTGCCGTACGCGCTCAATACGCACCTGCCCGAGGATATCGTCGTCACGAACGCCACGGAGGTCCATGACGACTTCAACGCCATCGGCTCCTGCGTCAAAAAGGAATATACCTATCTGATCTATAATTCCGGGATCCGAGACCCGTTTTATGTCAACCGCGCGTGGTTCTATCCCAACACCTCGACGAGACCGTCATGCAGCGTGCGGCCGACTGCTTTGTCGGTACGCACGATTTTGCGGCCGTCCGCTCTGTCGGCACCGACGTCAAGTCCACGGTCCGCACGGTCTATTATTACAAGATCGAGCGCGAGGGCGACCTTATCTCGCTGCGCGTGTGCGCCAACGGCTTTCTTTATAATATGGCCCGCGCCATGGCGGGCACCTGCGTCTATGCCGCCGAAGGAAAGTTCCCGCCGGAGGCCGTCGCGCAGATCCTCCTGAACGGCGACCGCACGGCGGCGCGGGGCCGACCGTCCCGCCGGGCGGCCTGTACATGACAAAACTCTGGTATGATGACGGGAAGGCGGTTTTCCATGTCGGATAATGTTTCGCAGCTGCAGCCGCAGAAAAAGCCGGGCCTCGGAAAGCGCATCGCCGCCTTCGTGCTGCTCGCGGTGCTCGTGGCGGGCGGCGTCGCGGCGTATGTGTTCCGCGACCAGCTGAATCTCGACGCGCTGCAGCGCTACGTGCGCTATCTGAACGTCTCGGACGACAGCAAGAGCGGCCGCTTCCTCTACGACGAGAGCAACTCCAACCAGTATGCCGGCCTGTCCGGCGGTCTGGCCGTCGCCTCGGCGACGGGCCTGAGCCTTTACGATAAAGACGGCACGGAGACCGCGTCCATTCAGGCCGCCATGTCCGTGCCCGTTCTCAAGACCGGCAATACGGTCGCCCTGGCCTACGACGCCGGCGGGACCGTGCTGGAGGCTGCCAGCCAGAAGAAGGGCTCCGTCCTGCATGTCGCCTCGCAGCGCGCGATCCTCGACGCCGATATCGCCGCGGATGACAGCATCTGCTATCTCTCCTCGGAGCCCGGATATAAATCCGTCCTCTACGTCTATAACAGCCAGCAGTCACTCATCTACCGCTGGCTGTCCGCCAGCCAGTACTTCATGCGCTGTGCCGTGGCCAGCGGGTCAAAATACGCCGCCGCGGCGGTCCTCGGCCAGCAGGACGGCATGTTTGAATCCTCCGTCGTCCTCTTCCGGACCGACGCGGAGGAGATCGCCTGCACCATCCCCATCGGCAACGCCATGATCTACGACCTGCACTTCGTGTCCGACAGCAAGCTCTGCGTGCTGGCCGAGGATGCGCTCAGCTTCTACGATCTGGACGGGAATCTGCTCGGCAGCTTCTCCTACGGCGAGTCGTACCTCAAGGACTACACCACCGACGGCAGCGGCTGTCTGACGCTCGTGATGAACCTCTATCAGGCGGGCAACCGCTATACCGTCCTGACCGTCGGCTATGACGGCGCGGAGCTCGGCCGCCTGTCCTCCGGCGAGCAGATCCTCGATATCTCCGCCGCGGGCAAATATCTGGCGATCCTGACGAGCAGCTCGCTCTCCATCTACGACCAGACCCTGCAGGAATACGATGTTTCCGACAACACCGCGGGCGCGGCCAGCGTGGTCATGCGCGCCGACGGCTCTGCGATCCTGCTGGCCAACGGCCACGGGACCCTGTATGTCCCGTAAAACTTTTTCCAAAAATCGTTTACAATTCTGCAACGATACGACTGCCTGTCTGTGATATACTCTTTAGAAGCAAAAGCACGATAAGGAGACACCTCTATGAAACCGACCTTATGCTCAAGATGCAAAAAGAATCTTGCAGTGATCTTTATTACAAAAATTGACGGCGGGAAGACCGTCAACGAGGGCTTGTGCCTCAAGTGCGCGAAGGAGATGGGCATCAAGCCTGTCGATGATATGATCGAGCGGATGGGCCTCTCGGAGGATGATCTGGAAAACCTCAACGGCGAAATGACCGAAGCCATGAACGGGCTGGAGGGACTGCTCGGCCAGAACCAAAGCGATGACGATGAGGCCGACGAGAACGACAGCCAGACCGCGACCTTCCCGTTCCTCAACAAGCTCTTCGGCGCAGCCGGACAGGACAACGTTCCCGCTGCCCCGGAGCCGGAAAAGACCGAGAGCCGCCAGCGCGCGGCGGAAAAGCCGAACGGCTCCAAAAACAAAAAGCACAAATTCCTCGATACCTACTGCCAGAACCTCACGCAGAAGGCGCGCGACGGCAAGCTGGACCATATCATCGGCCGCGAGGAGGAGGAGCTCGAGCGCGTCATCCAGATCCTCAACCGCCGCCAGAAGAACAATCCCCTGCCTCATCGGCGAGCCGGGCGTCGGCAAGACGGCCATCGCCGAGGGCCTGGCCCAGAAGATCGCGGCAAAGGATGTCCCCCTATAAGCTGCAGAACAAAGAGGTCTACCTGATGGATCTCACGGCCCTTGTTGCCGGTACGCAGTTCCGTGGCCAGTTCGAAAGCCGCATGAAGGGCCTCATCGAGGAGGTCAAAAAGCTCGGCAACATCATCCTGGTCATTGACGAGGTGCACAATCTCGTCGGCGCGGGCGATGCCGAGGGCTCTATGAACGCTGCCAACATCCTCAAGCCCGCCCTGTCCCGCGGCGAGATCCAGGTTATCGGCGCGACAACATTCAACGAGTACCGCAAGCACATCGAAAAGGATGCCGCGCTCGAGCGCCGCTTCCAGCCCGTCACCGTGGCCGAGCCGACCATCGAGCAGTCCATCGCCATCATCCGCGGCATCAGCCACTACTATGAGGCCTTCCACGGCGTTGTCATCACGCCCGAGATCGCCCGGCAGGCCGTGCTCCTTTCGGAGCGCTATATCACCGACCGCTTCCTGCCCGACAAGGCCATCGACCTCATCGACGAGGCCTGCTCGGACGTGAACCTCAAAAACAAGAATCTCGGCAAGCTTGAAGCGCTCCGCAAGGAGCACGCCGATTACGATCTCGAGCTCGGCATGCTGACCGAGAACGCCGAGAAGACGCAGGACGACTACGCCCGCATGGCGGAGCTGCGCAGCCGCAATCTGCAGCTCGATTCCGAGATCGCGGAACTGGAAAAGCTGCCGAAGCCCACGCTGACCATCGACAATCTGGCCCGCATCATCGAGCTCTGGACGAAGATCCCCGCCAGCAAGATCCGCGCACAGGAATACGAGCAGCTGCTGAACCTCGACGCGGCGCTCAAAAAGCACATCGTCGGTCAGGACGAGGCCATCGCCTCCGTCGTTTCCGCCATCCGCCGCTCGCGCGTCGGCATCCAGGTCAAGAAGCACCCAGTCTCGTTCATCTTCGTCGGCTCGACCGGCGTCGGCAAGACGGAGCTGGTCAAGCGCCTTGCCAGCGAGATGTTTGAATCGGTCGAGTCGCTCATCCGGCTCGATATGTCCGAGTATATGGAAAAGCACAGCGTCTCGAAGATCATCGGCTCGCCTCCCGGCTATGTCGGCTATGACGAGGCCGGCCAGCTGACCGAGAAGATCCGCCGCCGCCCGTATTCCGTCATCCTCTTTGACGAGCTGAAAAGGCGCATCCGGACGTGCTGAATATCCTGCTGCAAATCCTCGATGATGGCCGCATCACCGACGCGCAGGGCCGCGTCGTCAACTTTGAGAACACGATCATCATCATGACCTCCAACGCCGGCTCCAACCAGAAGGGCGGCAGCGTCGGCTTCGGCCGCAGCCTGACCGAGCAGTCGAAGGAGAAGGCCATGAAGGCGCTGGGCGAGTTCCTGCGCCCTGAGTTCATCAACCGCGTCGACGAGATCGTCTGCTTCAACCAGCTGAGCGAGGACAACTTCCGCGGCATCGCGGACATCATGCTCTCGGAGCTCCAGCAGTCGCTGGAGAGCCGCGGCATTGCATTCACGTGGGACGAGAGCGTCAAGGATTATCTCGTCAAAAAGTCCTACTCCGTGGCCTACGGCGCGCGCAATCTCCGCCGCGCCATCCAGACCGACCTCGAAGACCCGATCGCCGAGCGCATCATCCAGAGCTACGTCGAGCCCTTCCGCTCAATCAAAGCCACCTGCGAAGACGGCAAGATCCGGCTCGAGACCCTGTAAAAAGCAAAAAATACGCCTGACAAAAGTCAGGCGTATTTTTTACGATCGGGTCTGTAAGCCGGGTTCTGTGATCGACAGTCATCTATCTAGGCGTATCGTTGCCGATGCGCTCCAGCCACCTTCTCGGAAACAGCCGGGCAGGCCTTGCTTCCTCTGCGGTGTTGCTCCGGATAGAGTTTACAGCAATGGACGCTTTCACACGCCATTGGGTGCGCTCTTACCGCACCTTTCCACCCTTACCTCGTCGACGCAAACTTCATATCCCTCGCCCTGCCGCAAGCGGCAGGTCTCGGTCATTCCGTTGCGCCTTCTCCCCACAAAACTTTCGTTTTGTGGGGCCCCCATTTCTGGGCCGCGGCGGTTTATTTCTGTTGCACTTTTCCTCAGATCGCTCTGGGCGGGCGTTACCCGTTATCCTTGCCCTGCGGAGCCCGGACTTTCCTCATGCGCGGCCTTTCGGCGCTGCGCCCGCGACTGTCCGACCCGGTCGCGGAAGTATTGTACTTTATTTGCAGGAAAAAGTCAAATGGATTGCAATTTCTTTCCCGCGCGGATATAATACAGACAGGAAATTTTAAAAGAGGCTTTTGGATATGAATCATCTTGTTGACCAGTATTTTGATTCCCTTACCGATAAAAGAGTCGCCGTGCTCGGCATCGGCGTGAGCAACCGGCCGCTTATCCGGATGCTCCTCGCGCGCGGCATCCATGTGCTGGCCTGCGACAAAACGCCGCGGGAGAAGCTCGACGCGGAGGTGCTGGAGCTGGAACAGGCGGGCGCGGTGCTGCACCTCGGCGAGGGTATCTTGACGATGTGCGGGCGGGACGTCGTCTTCCGCACCCCCGGTATGCACCCAGATATCCCGGCGCTGCGCCAGCTGCGCGAAAAGGGCGCGGAGCTTACCAGTGAGATGGAAGTATTCTTCGAGGGTCTGCCCCTGCCGCATCATCGCCGTGACCGGCTCCGACGGCAAAACGACCACCACGACCCTGATCGCAAAAATTCTGGAGCACGCGTGCCACCGCGTCTGGGTCGGCGGCAACGTCGGCGCGCCCCTTCTGCCGCAGGCGGCGGACATGACGCCGGACGGACATTGCCGTGGTCGTGGAGCTCAGTTCCTTCCAGCTCATGACGATGGAGCGCTCTGCCGACATTGCCGTCGTGACGAACGTGGCCCCGAACCATCTGGACGTGCACAAGGACATGGCCGAGTATGTGCAGGCCAAGAAAAACGTCTTCGAGTATCAGAACGAAACCGGCAAGGTCGTCCTGAACTACGATAACGATATCACGCGCGGCTTCGCCGCCGACGCAGGGAACCGTGGAGTTCTTCTCCCGGCTGGCAAGACCGGAAAACGGCGTGTATCTGGAGAAGACGGCGTGATCTGCCGGAACGGAAAAAAGATCATGGCCGCCGCCGACATCCGCATTCCGGGCGTCCACAACATCGAAAACTATATGGCCGCCGCCTGTGCCGTCGAAGGACTTGCGGAGGACGAGGATATCGACGAGATTGCGCGCACATTCGCGGGAGTGGAGCACCGGATTGAGTTTGTCCGGGAACTGGACGGTGTGAAATATTATAACGATTCCATCGCCTCCAGCCCATCGCGCACGATCGCGGCCTGCATTCATTCCATCAGAAGCTGGTTTTGATCGCGGGCGGCTATGACAAGAAGATCCCATTTGACGCGCTGGGGCCGGAGATCTGCGCGCACGTGCGCCTTTTGATTCTCTGCGGCGCGACGGCGGAGAAGATCGAAGCGGCGGTCAAGTCTGCGCCGGACTACCGGCCCGGCCAGCCCGAAATTCTGCACGCGCAGACGCTCGAAGAAGCGGTACGGCTGGCAAAGCAGTATACTGTCCCCGGGGATATCGTGACACTTTCCCCAGCTTGCGCCGCATTTGACCAGTTCAAGAAACTTTATGGTGCGCGGGGAAACCTATAAAACGCTCGTGCAAGAGCTGTAAACAGGAGAAACGGATATGAAGCTCAGTGAAGGGCTCCGGAAGGGGCTTGCGATCAAGGAAAAAATCGGGCGGCCCTACTGTGCTGCCGTGATCGTCGCCGCAGGCACATCCTCGCGCATGGGCGGTACGAATAAGATTCTGACGGTGCTGGAAAACCTGCCGGTCATCTGCCGGACGGTTGACGTGTTTGATAAGTGCGCCATGATCGACGAGATTATCGTTGTCACGCAGCAGGAACTGCTGGAAAAGGTCAGCCGGTATCTCAAAGCGTATGACAAAATGCGCATGGTCGTCGCGGGCGGCGAGACGCGGACAGATTCCGTCATGGCGGGACTTGCAGCCGTTTCTGACCGCACGCAGCTTGTTGCCGTCCACGACGGCGCACGCCCGCTTGTGACCGACGCAGTCATCTGCCGCGCTGTTTCCAAGGCAAAGAAGTTCGCCGCCGCGGCGCCCGCCGTGCGCGTCAAGGACACCATCAAAGTCTCGACAGATGGCGCAGTTGAGGAAACGCCCGACCGCAGCAAACTCTACGCCGTCCAAACCCCGCAGGTTTTCGACCGTGATCTGCTTGCCGCAGCGCTTCAGAACGCGAAGGAGCAGGGGATCGCGCTCACGGACGACTGCAGCGCCGTTGAAGCGCTCGGTATGCCCGTGCAGCTGACCGACGGCGATGAAGAGAACCTGAAGATCACAACGCCGCTCGATCTGGAGCTGGCCGCGCTGATCCTGCGCCGGAGGGCAAACGCATGAGGATCGGCCACGGCTACGACGTTCACCGGCTGGTTTCCGGCCGGGCGCTGATTTTGGGCGGGGTGACGATCCCGTATGAAAAGGGACTGGACGGTCATTCCGACGCGGATGTGCTTGTCCATGCCGTCATGGACGCGCTGCTCGGCGCGGCTGCCATCGGCGACATCGGCAAGCTCTTCCCGGACAACGACGACCGCTATCTCGGCGCGGACAGCATGGAGCTGCTGCGCGAGGTCAGCCGGAGACTTGCAGGGGCCGGATACCGCCTCGGCAACCTCGATGCGACCATCATCGCCCAGCGGCCAAAGCTTGCGCCGTATATCGCGCAGATGCGCCGGAATATTGCCGATGCGCTGCGCACCGATATCGGGAACATCAGCGTCAAGGCGACGACCGAAGAGCGCCTCGGCTTTACCGGCTCCGGCGAAGGGCATCGCTGCCCACGCCGTCTGTCTGATAGAATAGTCAACGGGGCTGCAGCGTGTTTCATTTCGCTGCAGCCCCGTTTTTCTGGCCGTCAGAATGCTGACCGCAGCCGGGTCGTGTGCTGCGCCTGCCGCAGGGCATTCTTACCGCATCACCCGTGACGGTAGATTTTTTCTTGTCCAGCGCGAAAATGCGGTTGGAGAAGCTTCCGACGGGCAGCTCCTGCAGGGCCTCGGCGTAGATCTCCATGCGGCTGTCGACCAGGTCGATCAGCGACAACAGCTCCGCCTCGGCGCACATGGGGCGCACGGCCGCGCCGAAGTCCGGCTCGCCGTGGTGCGAGAGGATCATGTGCTGCAGCAGCAGGCTCTTTTCCTGCGGCAGACCGAGGGACTCGGCGCACTGCTGCACCTCCTGCGCGCCCATGACCAGATGGCCGATCAGCTGGCCGGAGAGCGAATAATCCGTGACCATGCCGAGCCCCGAGAACGTAAATTCCCGCTCCTTGGCAAAATCGTGCAGCAGCGTGCCGGTCAGAAGCAGACTGCGGTCAATGATCCCGGCATAGAGCCCGGACAGGTAATCGGCCAGCCGCAGCATGTTGGACGTGTGCATCAGAAGGCCGGACAGGAAGCTGTGGTGCACGCTCTTGGCCGCCGGAATGGACCGGAAGGCCTCGAGATGCCGCTCGAGCATCGTGCGGGCGACGGACTGATAGTCGGCATCCTCCATGGAGTCGATCAGGCGGCGGATCTCCTGCAGACGCTCGTCCGGGTCGATCGGAGCGACCGGCACGAGGGCCGACACGTCATACTGGTCATTGCCGTCCGCCATGCGGATGCGGCCCGCCGTGAGCTGCGGCGCGCCCTTGAACTCGGAGACCTGCCCGCGGATCTTGACGATCCGGCCGGTGTCGGCCGGGTTCGCGCCGATGGGGCCGGAGTAGTCCCAGACCTTCAGGTCGATCGTGCCGGAGCGGTCGGCCAGCACGCCGGATAAAAACGGCTTGCCCGCCGCGGTGGTCTTGAGAAAGGCGTCCTTCAGGACGTAAAACCCCTCCACATCGTCGCCGGTATGCATCCCGGCGATCAGCTTGTTGTATTCCATATACGCATCCTCGCTGTTCTTATATTTTATGATGATTATAGCAGTCTTTTCGCCCGTCTGCAATCATACAATGAAAACCCGCGGGCAAAACCCCGGCGTCTGTGAACAAATCGTGAAATCTGCGGGCTTGGGCGCGGGCGGCGACATTTTCGGTTGTTTTCCGGCGCTTTTCGTGATATACTGTGAAAAAATCGGAAAATGGGAGGAGCAGCGAATGGCTGATTTTTCGAAGTTCCGCACGGCGGTCAGCGGGTTTAACCGCACCGACGTTGTCAATTATATTGAATCCGCCTCCATGGAGCATCAGAAGGCGCTGCGCAAGCTGACCGACGAGCGCGACAAGCTCGCGGCGGAAAATGCGCAGCTGCAGACGCAGCTGACCGGTCTGCAGGCCCGGCTGATCCAGGTGCAGGCCGACAACGACGCGCTGACCGAGCAGGTCAATACGCTGGCGCAGGAGGGCTCCGACCTCGCCGAGCAGCTCAAGGCCGCCGAGGCCGCCCGCGCCGAAGCCGCGGCCCAGCCGCAGCCCGCGCCGGAAGCCGGACCCATCGAGGAAGAACCGGCCGCCGAGACCCCGGAGGCCCCCGCGCAGGAGCCCTCGCTCACCGAAAAGGAGCTGACCGCCTATCGCCGCGCCGAGCAGACCGAGCGCAACGCCGCTGTCCGCGCCCGGCGGATCTATACCCAGCTGTCGAATCTCTGCGAGGATGCGCGCAGCCGCTATCTCGACTCCGGCGAGGAGATCGCCGCCCTGGCCGCCGATCTTTCCACCGGCCTTGCCCGCCTGCAGGACGCCTTTGCCGAGGTGCAGGTCATCTTCGACGACGCGCAGAACGCCTTCGACGACATGCAGCTGCCCGAGACCGGCGCGGAGGAGACGGAAGAAGAGGCATAACGTCCTGTTTGGACCTGCCTCGCCCACCTGAAACGGAAAGTCTTCCCGTCACCCGGGAAGACTTTTTTCTATCTGTACGGAGTATATGGAGGATCATCTATAATGAAACTGGTATCCTGGAATGTCAATGGTCTGCGCGCCTGCCTCGGCAAGGGCTTTCTGGACTACTGCGCGCAGGAGGACGCGGACGTCGTCTGTCTGCAGGAGACGAAGCTCCAGCCGGAGCAGGCCGTGTTCGATCTGGACGGCTATCACCGCTATTTCTACTCGGCGGAGAAAAAGGGCTACTCCGGCACGGCCGTGCTCACGAAGACCGAGCCGCTGTCCGTCCGCTACGGACTGGGCGACGACGCGCACGACCATGAGGGCCGCGTGATCACGGCGGAATATCCGGCGTTCTACCTCGTCTGCTGCTACACGCCGAACTCACAGGACGGGCTCAAGCGTCTGGACTACCGCATGCAGTGGGAAGACGCGCTGCGCGCGTACCTGCTGCGCCTCGACGCGGAAAAGCCCGTGGTGTACTGCGGGGATCTCAACGTGGCGCACGAGGAGATCGACATCAAAAACCCGAAGACCAACCGCCGCAACGCCGGCTTCACCGACGAAGAGCGCGCCAAGATGACCGAGCTCCTTGCCTCCGGCTTCGCCGACACCTTCCGCCGCCTGCACCCCGACACGGCGGACGCCTATTCGTGGTGGAGCTACCGCTTCCACGCGCGGGAAAAGAACGCGGGCTGGCGCATCGACTATTTTATTGTATCCGAGCGGCTGATGCCGCGCGTTGTCTCGGCCTCGATCCGCGCGGACGTGCTGGGCAGCGACCACTGCCCGGTGGTGCTGGAGCTGGACGTATGACGCCGGAGGAATTTTCCGCCCGATACATGGCGCACTTCAGCGTGCAGCAGAAGGCCGCCGTGCAGGCCGTAAACGGCGCAGTTTTGCTGCTGGCCGTGCCCGGCAGCGGGAAGACGACGGTGCTCGTCACGCGGCTGGGGTATCTGGCGCTGTGCTGCGGGGTCGATCCCGGCAGCATTCTGGTCATGACCTATACCGTCGCCGCCACGCAGGAGCTGCGCGCGCGCTTTGCCGCGCTGTTCCCGCAGCTGAGCGGCCGGACGCCGCAGTTCCGCACGATCAACGGCCTGTCGGCCAAGATCATCGAGTCCTGCAGCCGCCTGCGCGGCCCGGCGTTCACGCTGCAGGAGAACGAGGGCGAGCTTGCCGCGCTCGTCGGGCGGATCTGCCTGGAGCTGCACGGCGAATATCCCACCGACGCGACCGTCCGCGAGATCCGCACCGCGATCACCTACTGCAAAAACATGATGCTGGGCGCAGACGAGATCCGCGCCCAGCACTTTGACGTCCCCGGCTTTTTCACGATCTACACCCGCTACTGTCAGGCCCTGCGCGCCGCGCGGCAGATGGACTACGACGACCAGATGACCTACGCGCTGGCCATTCTGCGCAAGCATCCGGACGTGCTGGCGCAGTTTCAGACGCAGTATCCGCACCTGTGCGTCGACGAATCGCAGGATACCTCGCGCGTACAGCACGCGATCATCCGGCTGCTGGCCGAGAAGGCCGGGAACCTGTTCCTGGTCGGCGACGAGGACCAGAGCATCTACGGCTTCCGCGCCGCCTGGCCCTGAGGCGCTGCTGCAGTTCCCGCAGACCTACCCCGGCGCGAAGCTGCTGTTCATGGAGGAGAATTACCGCTCCACGCCCCAGATCCTGCAGGCGGCGAACGCCTTCATCGCCAAAAACCGCAGCCGCTACCCCAAGACCATCCGCCCCGTCCGCCCCGCCGGGCAGCCGGTGCAGCCGGTCCACGCCGCTTCGCGGCAGGCGCAGATCCGGTATCTGCTCGCGCTGGCCGCGCAGGTTCAGGAGCCGCCGTTTACCGTCCTCTACCGCAATAACGACAGCGCCCTCCCGCTCATCGACGCGCTGGAGCGCGCGGGTCTTCCCTACCGCTGCCGCGGCGCGGAGGATACGTTCTTCACGCACCGCATCGTCTGCGACGTGTGCGATATCCTGCGCTTTGCCGCCGCGTCGGACGATACGGAGCGGTTTCTTCGCATCTATTATAAATTCGGCGCCATGATCTCCAGGGAGGCGGCGCTGGCCGCCTGCGCCGAAAGCGCGCGGACGCACGCGCCGGTGCTCGCGTGCCTGCTCGCGCAGGGTGGTCTCCCGGACACCTGCCGCGAAGCCGCGGAGCAGCTCCGCGCGCGGCTGGACGCGCTGCCGCAGACGGCGGGCGAGGCGCTCATCCGCACGATCTGGGGTCCGATGGGCTACAGCCGGTTCGTCACCGAGCGGCGGCTCGACCCGGGCAAATTTTCGATCCTCTGCATGCTCGCCGCGCCGCATCCCTCGGCCGCCGCGTTTCTCGCGCGGCTCGATACGCTCCGGCAGCTCATCCGCACCCACCGCGACGCGCCCGACGCGCGCCTGACGCTCTCGACCATCCACGGCAGCAAGGGGCTCGAGTATGAGCGCGTCTTCCTGCTGGACGTGCACGACGGCGTCCTGCCTGCCGACCCGAACGGCACGGACGGCACGGAGGACGCCCAGCGCGCCTATGAGGAGGACCGGCGGCTGTTCTACGTCGCCATGACGCGGGCAAAAAACGAATTGTATCTGTTTGACTATCCGGACGTGCCGTCCGCCTTTGTCCGCGAGCTGCGGCAGCAGCTGCCGAAGCCCTTCCGCACGGCGGAGGACTTCGCCTCCATCCTGCCGGAAAACGCCTGCGGCCTGCGCTACCGCCACGCCGTGCACGGCGAAGGACAGATCCTCGCGCAGTGCGGCGACGCGATGCTCGTCGCGTTCGCAGACGGCGACCGCTGCCTGCAGGCCGGGCAGATGCTCCTCGAGCGCGACCGGACACCGGACGCCCGGACTGCTCCGCCGTCCGCGCAGCCCCTGCCGCCGGAGGCGGCCGCCTGCGTGCCCGGCAGCGAGATCTGGCACCGGAAATACGGCCGCGGCCGCATCGTGTCCCTGCAGGCACGCTCGCCGCCATCCGCTTCGAAGCCCCCGGCGAGACCGTCCCCCGCACCTTCTGCCTCCCCGCCGCCCTCCAAAACGGCTTCCTTTCCTTCAAAGCCGACGCCCCCGGCTGATGCCGTCGACTTGCACGGTCATCAAATCCCCCTGCTTTTCCAGAAAGCAGGGGGATTTGCGATCATCATAACGTACGATTTTACTTCTTCCGTACCGGGTAGCAGGCTTCGGTGACGAAGGTTTGGGGGTCCTGGGTCTCGTGGGGGCTGACGTGGTAGATGTTGAACATGGGGCCGTCGTATTCGTAGCCGTTCGCTTCGATCCAGGCGGCGAGCGCCGCGTAGACTTCGCCGATGCCAGAATACGGGCCGCGGAAGATACAGCTCGCGACCGTCACGGCCGGAAGCGTGCGGAATTTGACGTGCGGCGTGTCGGGGTACGTGCCCTTGACGGTCTTCCACGCCTCGAGCTCCACGTCGGTCTCCTTGAATTCCCCGTCGAGGAAGGTGACCGCGCAGTAGCAGGGGTCGTCCGGGACGAGGTGCATGTGGTCGGTCTCGGCGCAGAGCGTCTGCCAGACCTGGCCTTCGTCCTGATAGCGCGGGATGACGGTATGGACACAGGCGGCATAGCGCGCCGGAATGGTCTTGATGGTGATATTGTACTGCATAAAATCTTCCTTTCCCAGCCGTTTTTCGGCTGTGTCCAGAAGCAGCAGCTGCTGCGCGGTCTTCGCGGTCTCGGCCTGCAGCTCGCGGCGGCGGGCGGCGAAGAAGGGCGCGAGCGCCTCCGCGTCCCGGCCGAGCTGCGACATCCGGCGCACATCGGCAAGCGAGAAGCCCATATCCCGCAGGGCTGTGATCCAGCCGACGGTCTGCAGCTGGTCCTCGCGGTAATAGCGGTAGTCCGAGTCCGGGTCGATATAGGCCGGGCGCAGAAGGCCCATTTCGTCATAGTAGCGCAGCATGCGGATACTGACTCTGGACAGCTTTGAAAATAATCCGATCTTCAGCATTGCGGTACCTCCGTGCTGATATTTTTGAGCTCAGAAACAGCATACTGCCTGACATGATGTGAGAGTCAAGGGGTATCCGGAGATTTTTTCAGCAGAAAGCGTGGGCCCTCCTCCCCGAGCGTCCCGGTCGGCTGGAAGCCGAGCTTGGCGAGCACGCGGATGGAGGCGGCGTTGTCCGGCGCGGTCTCCGCCTCGACGGCGGTGACACCCGGCTGCGCCAGTGCCCAGCGGCACATGGCCCCGGCGGACTCCGTGGCGTAGCCGCGGCCCCAGAAGGCCTCTATCATCCCGTAGCCGATCTCCGGCTGCGCCGACGGGCCCTTGAAGCACAGATCGCCGACCAGCTCGCCTGTAACCTTCCGATACGCGCCCCAGGCCGTGTACCACAGGCGCGCCTGCGGGTGCTCCCGGCTGCCGCGCAGCATATCGTTATAAGCGTCGGCCAGCTCCGTGTCGCACGGGCGGACAGCCTCCATCAGCGTCTGCAGCTCCGCGTCCGACATCGGACGCAGGGACAGGCGTTCGGTCTGCAATTCCATTTTGTTTCCTCCTTGTGCAGCGAACGCTATGGGCCGCAGAGGGTGCTCTGCGGCCCTGTTTTTTACTTGTTGTTCCCGATCAGGCGCAGCACCGCCAGCACGGCGGCGTACAGCACGCCCGCGATCGCCCAGATGAACCAGCTGTACCGGGCCTGCCCGTTGCCAAGCGGGCCGAAGGTATAAAGCAGGAACACCGCCGTCACCACGAGCCAGTAGCAGACCGAGACCGTGCTGACCAGACGGCTTTTGGCCTTCCGCTGCCGGGTATAGTCGCCCTCCTCCAGCAGCTTTTCCATCGCGCCCGTGCGCGTCCCGGCATAGACGAACGCGAGACAGGCCAGCGCGACGAAGCCCAGCAGCAGGCACACCGCGACGATGTACGTGAGATCCGAGCGGGAAAGGCACATGGCGGCGAACAGCGGCAGAACGGAGACGATGCACAGGATCGTGCCGATGAGGTTCAGGCGGTTCGCCGTGGGCTCAAATTCCTGCCGGCGCTGCCGGACCATGCCGCTCACGCCATATTCCGTTTCGAACGGCTCTGTCTCCAGAAACGCGAACGGCTTCGCCTTTGCGCCGCACATCAGGAAGATGCCGACCGCGGCGGCGACCAGAAGGATCAGCACGCACAGGCCGATGCCGCCAGCCACGTTTTCGGAGATGCGGGCTGTGTATTCGCTCAGCCCGGCGAGCAGGATCAGCGTGATGGGCGAGAGCACGCACAGAAACGTCGCCAGCGCCAGCCACGGCGCGGCCTGCTTCCGAAGCTCAAGATACCGCGACGCTTCTTCCAGGCTGACGCGGCGGCGGGCGGGCTGCTCAGGCTCGGGTTCGGCAGTCTCCTGCGCCTCGAGCTCGTCTTTTAATAAGTAGTCGGTGCTGACGCCGAAGATGCGGCTGAGCTGGACGATCTTATCGAGGTCGGGGACGGACTGCACGCCCTCCCACTTCGATACGGACTGCCGCGAGACGTTCAGCTGCTGCGCCAGCTCCTCCTGCGACCAGCCGGCCTTCTTGCGCAGCGCGATCAATTTGTCTGCAAAGATCATTTGGGGTTCCTCCTGTGATTTGATGGCGCTATCATACGGAGTTTTGCGGTTGCAGGCAAGAAAGCGCGCCGGGAAATGTGTCAACCGGCGGTTGCATCCGCCCGGTTTTTTGATTATAGGCCCCGTTTTCCCCCGCGTCAACCGAATTTTCAGGATTTCTTTATAGTTCGTTTACAATCTGTTCACCACCGGGCGGGAAAAATCCGGTATCCTTGGAGCATAAGGAAGCTGCTTCGCGGAAAGCTCCGCAGAGGGCCAACAGCATCCTTTTCCATAGACATTCATCCATTTCTCCTCTCTCTTTTCTCTTATCTTTGATGGAAAGCCGCCGGAAGCTCCTTCCGGCGGCTTTTCCGTTTGGTCCTGTGACGCAGAAGCGGCCCGCCGGAGATCCCGGCGGGCCGCTTGCATATCGTGTTGTTATTCGGTCGGTTCGGCCGTTGTCGTCGGCTCGCTCGTCGCCGGAGCGGCGCTGCTGATGGATTTGACGTATTTGGCGTTCAGGTACGCGCAGACCTCGTTGTACCAGATCTCGTACCAGGCGCCGTCCGCCGTGTCCTCGGAGACGCCGATCACGGCCACGACCGTATCGGTCGGCATGGTCATGAGGACCTCGCTGTTGGTGGACGGGGCAGTGCGGACGTTCACGTCGTTCGTGGTCGCCATGCTCTCCGCCATGGGGGTGATGACCAGATCCTGCACGTCGTTCGGCCACTTGGCCGTATCGCGCTGCGGGGTGCCGCCGAGGCCGTTGGAGGCAAAGATGGAGGCGACGGTGCAGCTGCTCTTCGTGACGAGCATGGCCACCTGGCCGTTGTAGCGCACGGAGCCGTTCCACGTGTTGTCCTTCCAGTCGAGCGCGACCTCGTAGATCTGGCCGCTCAGATCGACGGTGTACTGGTAATCGGCCGTCTTGCCGGTCTTTTTATAGTTGGCCTGCAGCAGCACGGTGGAGAGCGCGACGGATGCATCCTCCGGCAGCGTGACGGGATCGTCCTTGCCGTAGGTCACGACGGCGCTGGCCGTGGGCTGGGGCTCGGTATCCTGCGGGACCGAGATCATGAAGCGGCCGCTGCCGTCCTGCTCGTCGAACTGGAACGTCAGCTCCTGCGCGCCGCCGCGCGGCACGAGCGTAAAGCCGCTGTCGCTGCCGGTGACGGTATAGAGGCCGGAGGTCTCATAGAACGTGCGGAACAAAGACGAGAGCGTCTGGCCGTCTGGCAGCTTGTCCAGCCCGCAGGTGTAGGGCGTGCCGGGCTGGAGCGTGGCGAACATGGTATCGAGCAGCTCCGCGTCGGTGATCAGGTGCAGCGGCAGCAGCAGGTCCAGCGTGCCGGACTCGAGCGCGAGCTCGCGGTGCTCGCCCATGAAGATATACCAGTTTTTCGTGTTCTGCGGGTCCTTGGCGTACAGGCACCAGGTATCGGTGCCGCCGGACTCGTTTGCCTTGGTGAACACGGCGCAGGTGCCGTAGCTGTTGGTAAAGCTCTCGGCCGTGACGCCGTCGTTATTCTTGGTGACGAGCTTGCTCATGGCGCTGAGCGATTTTTTCGTGGTGAACTGATAGCCGCCGTAGGAGACGAAGTCGGCGCTGTTGAGCTCGGCCGAGACCGGCAGACCGATCGTCGTCTTCGTGGAGAAGGCCTCGGCCTGGATCGTCGTGTCGCTCGTCTTCGAGCAGCCCTTTGCGACCAGCACAATGATCAGGATCAGCAGCACCAGCGCCGCGGCCGCGATGAGCAGCGGCAGATTTCTGCGCAGCCACAGACCTTGCTTTCTTCTTTTTTTCATAATGATACCTCCATCGTACATGACATCCGGACGGGGCGCGGACAGTGATAGTCCGCGCAGTATATTCTTAATTATGATAGCACAGCTTTCCGCAAATAGCAATTCTTCATAAAAAAATAAGATTTGGCAAATTTCCTTGCGATTTGGCGGCAGAACTGGTATGATGTCGATAAACCGAAACGGGAGGGATCGTTTTGCGCTGTAAATGTCTGGTCATGGATCATGACGACACCACGGTGAACAGCACCGCCACCATCCATTTTCCATCCTTCTGCGCCTACCTGCAGCTCGTGCGGCCGCAGGCGCACTACACGCTGGAGGAGTATTTCCGCAAAAATTTTGACCCCGGCATCCTCCCGCTCTTTACCGGGGAGCTTGGGTTCACCGACGAGGAGCTGGAAGGCGAATTCCGCTTCTGGCAGGACTGGCTGCGCACGCGCGTGCCGAAGGCCTACCCCGGCATCCGGGAGATTCTGGAGCGGCACCGGGCCGCGGGCGGGATCATCGCCGTCGTCTCGCACTCCATGCGGGAGAACATCGAGCGCGACTACCGGGAAAACGATCTTCCCAAGCCGGACGTCATCTTCGGCTGGGAGCAGCCGCCCGAGCAGCGCAAGCCGAACCCCTGGCCGCTGGAGCGGATCATGGCGCGCTTTGTCCTCCGGCCGGAGGAGCTGCTGGTCGTGGACGATCTGAAGCCCGGGCACGACATGGCCCGCGCCGCAGGCGTGCCCTTCGCCGCCGCGGGCTGGGCGAACGACATCCCGGAGATCGAGCAGTTCATGCGTAAAAATTGCGATCACTACTGCAAGCAGGTCTCCGATCTGGCCCGGCTGCTGGAGGAAGCATAAAGACAGAGAAACCGGCGCACTGCTCTGCAGTGCGCCGGTGTTTTTTGTCTGTCAGCGTTCCTCGCGGAAATACGGGATGCCGAGGGACTGGGGCGGCTGATCCTCCTTCTTCTTGCGCATGGAGACCATGAGCAGAACGATGATCGTGACCACATACGGGAGCATCTTGAACAGCTCCAGCGTGCTGCGGGACAGGCCCGGGATGTAGTTGTACGCCCAGTAGAGGACGCCGAAGAGGTACGAGCCCCAGATCGCGCGCAGCGACTTCCACGTTGCGAAGATGACGAGGGCGACGGCCAGCCAGCCGAGGGCTTCGATGGTGCCCTGGTTCTCCCAGGTGCCCTTGATGTAGTTCATGACGTAGTACGTGCCGCCGAGGCCCGAGATGCCCGCGCCGATGCAGGTGGCGAGGTACTTGTACTTTGTGACGTTGATACCGGCGGCGTCAGCCGTGGCGGTATTTTCGCCGACGGCGCGCAGGCTCAGGCCCGTGCGGGTCTTCGACAGGAAGTACCAGATCGCAACGGCGAGGATCAGCGCGACGTAGGTCAAAAAGCCGTAGGAGAACAGGAGCGTCCCCAGACGGAGCTTGCCGGTGAAGCCGTCAAAGAAGTTGACGAGGGAAAACGAGTAATTGCGGAATGCCTGCGAGGTCACGGCCACGGAGACCTGGCCGACGCCGCCGGCGAGCTTGTTGAGGCTCCCGCCGAAGAAGTTGCCGACGCCGGAGCCGAGGATCGTCAGGGTCAGGCCGGTGACGTTCTGGTTCGTGCGCAGCGAGATGGTCAGGAAGCTGTAGATGAGGCCGCCCAGCGCGGAAGCGAGGAACGACGCAAGAAGGCACATGATGACGCACAGCGCCGCGTTCGGCTCGATTCCTGCGTTGACGCAGTAGACGTTTTCATACATGAACGTGGACGTCAGACCGGCGATGCCGCCGAAATACATGATGCCGGGAACGCCGAGGTTGAGGTTGCCGGATTTCTCCGTGATGATCTCGCCGAGCGCGCCGAACATGATAACCGTGCCGAACACGATGGCAGAGTGCAGAAGGTCAGGGAATTTCAGCAAAAAATCTAACATATTCAGCTCCTCCTTACTTGTGCTTCGCCGGCTTTGACCTGATAGTTGATGAAGAATTCGCTGCCGAGGATGAAGAACAGAATGACGCCCGAGATGATCTGCGAGACGTATTCGTTCAGGCCAAAGTCGGAAGCGATCTGCACCGCGCCCTTGTCGAGGAACGACAGCAGCGCCGAGATCAGGATCATGACGAACGGGTTCATTTTCGCGAGCCACGCGACGATGATCGCGGTGAAGCCGCGGCCGCCGGCGGTCGAGGTGGAGAGGGTATGGCTGACGGCGGAGACGGCGAGGAAGCCTGCGAAGCCGCACAGCGCGCCCGACAGGGCCATCGTGCGCACATAGATGCGCGGGACGCGGATACCGGCGTAGCGTGCGGTATTCTCGGAGTCGCCGACGACGGCGATCTCATAGCCGTGCTTGGTGTATTTCAGATAGAGGTACACGAGCGCCGCGAGGACGAGGACGATGATGACCGTCCACATGAAGTCCTTGTTATAGCCGTCGGAGAACATGTTGCCGATCCAGCCGACGTACTTGACGTCGCCCTTGGAGTTGATGGTGCCGATGGAGTTCGATCCTGGAGGGTTCTCCCACTTGGAGACGGCGAACGACGTGAGCTGAATGGCGATGTAGTTCATCATCAGCGTGAACAGCGTCTCGTTCGTGTTCCACTTGGCCTTGAAGAAGCCGGGGATGAGGCCCCAGATGCCGCCCGCGACGATGGCGCTGATGGCCATGCAGAGGAAAAGCATCACGATGTTCATCTTGCCTGCGAAGTTGATCATCCAGAACGCGGTGGCAATGCCGCCGACGAGCATCTGGCCCTCCGCGCCGACGTTCCAGAAGCGCATCTTGAACGCAGGCGCCAGGCCGATGGCGATACAGGTCAGGATCATGCAGTCACGGATGGTGAACCACATACGCTTGCTGGTGCCGAACGCGCCGGAGGCGAGGGAAACGTAAACCTTCAGGGGGTTCATCTTGACGATGGCATAGATAATGATGCCGTCGACGATCAGAGCCAGCAGAATGGCGATGGCGCGGATCGTCCAGGCCTTGCCGCGGGAAATTGTGTCTCGTTTGGAGATATGCATACTCAATTAACCTCCAATCTTCGTCATCATGAGGCCGACGGCGTCCTTCGTGGTCTTGCGCCCGTCGACAATGCCGGAAACCTTGCCGCCGCACAGGACCAGGATCCGGTCGCACAGCTCGAGCAGCACGTCCAGATCCTCGCCGACGTAGATGACGGCGACGCCCTTCATCTTCTGCTCGGTCAGCAGATTGTAGATGACGTAGGATGTGTTGATGTCCAGACCGCGCACGGCGTAGGCCGTCATGAGGACCGCCGGGTTCTGCGCGATCTCACGGCCGACGAGCACCTTCTGTACGTTGCCGCCGGACAGACGCCGGATGGGCGTGCGGCCGATATCGGGGGTGACGACCTCGAGATCGTCGACGATCTTCTGCGACAGGTCGCGCGGGAATTTGCGGTCGGTGATCGGGCCCTTGCCGCGCCGGTAGGTGCGGAGCATGATGTTCTGAATGATGTTCATGCCGCCGACAAGGCCCATGCCGAACCGGTCCTCCGGGACGAAGGACAGCAGAAGGCCCTTGCGGATGATATCGAGCGGATCCATGCCGTTGAGCAGGCATTCGTTGCCGTCGGGCTCGATGTATGTAATTTTGCTGCCGTCTTCAAGCTTCTGCAGGCCGGAAATGGACTCCAGCAGCTCCTTCTGGCCGGAGCCGGCGATGCCCGCGATGCCGAGAATCTCGCCGCCCATGGCGGTGAAGGTCACGTCGTCGAGCATCTTGACGCCTTCTTTATTCTTGACGGTCAGGTGCTCGACCTTCAGCCGCTCGGTCTGATTTTCGTTCAGCGGACGGTCAATGTTCAGGGAAACAGCCCGGCCGACCATCATGTCGGTCAGCGACTGCTGCGAGGCGGTGGCGGTATCGGTGTCGCCGATGTACTCGCCCTTGCGCAGAACGGCCACGCGGTCAGAGACGGCGAGCACCTCGTGCAGCTTGTGCGTGATGATGATGATCGCCTTGCCGTCCTTTTTCATGTTGCGCATGACGGTGAAGAGCTTTTCCGTCTCCTGCGGGGTCAGAACGGCGGTCGGCTCGTCAAGGATCAGGATATCCGCGCCGCGGTAGAGCACCTTGACGATCTCAACGGTCTGCTTCTGCGAGACGGACATCTCGTAGATCTTCTGATTCGGGTCGATGTCGAAGCCGTAGCGGTCGGCAATCTCGCGCACGGCCTTGGCGACGGCGGTCTTGTCCATCTTGCCCTTGTCTCCGGGCAGGCCGAGGACGATATTTTCCGCAGCCGTAAAGACATCGACGAGTTTGAAGTGCTGGTGGATCATGCCGATGTGCAGATCAAACGCGTCCTTCGGGGAGCGGATCTCCACTTCCTTCCCATCGACGAAGATCTGGCCTTCGTCCGGATAGTAGATGCCGGAGAGCATGTTCATAAGCGTGGTCTTGCCGCTGCCGTTTTCGCCCAGCAGGGACAGGATCTCACCCTTATGCAGCTCCAGACTGATCGATTTGTTCGCCACGACCTGTCCGAAGCGCTTGGTGATGTTTCTCAGTTCGATTGCGTTTGCCAAGCAAGTCATCCTTTCTGTCTTGGAATTCGCTCCGCATGCTTGTCAGGCAGCCGCGCCGGCGGCCCGGAGACTGTGCGGAAAGCCTGTCCTTCCAACGCGGGACGGAATTGAAAAAACAGGGAATCTCAGTTAAAAACTAAAGTTATTCTATCATTTTGTGAAGAGATTGTAAATACGCTTTCTGCAAAAAATACAAAAAAATAGTAGGCCTAACAAATTTTTAGTTAGCATGCAAAACCTTTCTGAAATAAAGCGCCAGCCGCCTCAAAGCCTTCCCCTATGAGGGGAAGCCTTTGGGATGCACCCTGTAGGGGCGGAGCTCTGCTCCGCCCGTTCTCCCGACGAAATCAGCACCAGCGGGCAGAGCAGAGCCCCGCCCCCTACAACCTGCCCCCGCAAGAAGGTGACATCCATCAAGATTTTGATTGCACCTTCTATTGATGGCAGTTGTTCTAAGGCAACTAGTTGCAAACCCGATACCTCCGTATCAGGCGGCGCGTACCAAGACGCCCGTAAGGTGAGTCTCGTGTGGAACGACATCCAAAACATTGATGCTTGCCTGAATTCAGAAGCAGAACGCACCAAACGCGTCCAAGCACTCTTTTCTCCCCCCATCTTTTCTCTTGCGAGAGAAAAGATGGGGCCGTCGGAGACATGAGGCAGCTGCAAATCTGCAGCAACCTCTCAGGCGCTGCGCGCCAGCTCCCCTGGAAGGGGAGCCTTTGATACAGAAAACCCCGCGCTCTGCTGGGCAGAGCGCGGGGCTTGGTTCAGTCGACGATCTCGACGCTGACCTTCTGGCCGGTGCGCTGGGCAACGGACTTGATGATCGTGCGGATCTCCTTGGCGATCCGGCCCTGGCGGCCGATGAGCTTGCCCATATCCTCCGGCGCGACGCGCAGCTCAAGCACGGTGGTCTCGCCTTCTACCTCAGTGACCGTAACGCTGTCGGGATTATCGACCAGACTTTTTGCCATATACAGCAAAAGATCCTTCATGCCGGTACCCCAGACTTACAGGACGTTTGCCTTCTTGAGAAGACCGCGGACGGTGTCGCTGGGCTGTGCACCGTTCTTGATCCACTGCTTGGCCTTGTCGGCGTCGATGGTGATGGCGTTGGCCTCGTTCTTCGGGTCGTAGGTGCCGATCTCTTCGATGCAGCGGCCGTCGCGCGGGAAGCGGGAATCGGCGACAACGATGCGGTAATACGGCTCCTTCTTGGCGCCCATTCTTCTCAGTCTGATCTTAACCATGATTGTTCCTCCAAAATACAGTTAAAAAATTTCTTATCTCGTAAAGCTATCTCAAATTAGCTGAAACGACTGTTTTGTTACAGGCCGGGGAAGCCGCCGAGGCCGCCCATGCCGCCGAATTTGCCCATGCGCTTCATCTTTTTTTGCCGCGCCGGGCCCGGAGAACTGCTTCATCATCTGATTCATCATGTCAAACTGCTTGAGCAGCTTGTTGATGTCCTCGACCTTGACGCCGGCGCCGAGCGCGATGCGGCGCTTGCGGCTGGAGTTGAGCACGGAGGGGTTCTCGCGCTCATACGGGGTCATGGACTGGATGATGGCGGCGGTGCGGGCCATGGCCTTTCATCGACCTGCGCGCCCTTGAGCGCTCCGGCGTTCATGCCGGGCATCATGGCCGCGATCTCGTCGAGCGAGCCCATGTTTTTCAGCTGCGAGAGCTGATCGTAGAAATCGGAAAGGGTGAATTTATTGCTCTTGAGCTTCTGCTCCAGCTCTCGGCGGCCTTCTTTGCGTCGAACGCGGCCTCTGCCTTTTCGATCAGCGTGAGCATATCGCCCATGCCGAGAATGCGCGAGGCCATGCGGCCGGGGTGGAAGGGCTCGATCTGGTCGAGCTTTTCGCCGGTGCCGATGAACTTGATGGGCTTGCCGGTCACGGCCTTGATCGAAAGCGCCGCGCCGCCTCGTGCGTCGCCGTCGAGCTTGGAGAGCATGACGCCGGTGATGTCGAGGTATTCGTCGAAGGTCTTGGCGGCGCTGACGGCGTCCTGGCCGGTCATGGCGTCGACGACGAGCAGGATCTCGTCGGGCTTGACGGCCTCTTTGATGGCCTTGAGCTCGTCCATGAGCGCCTCATCGACATGCAGGCGGCCGGCCGTGTCGAGGAAGACCATGTCGTTGCCGTGCCGGACGGCGTGGGCAACGGCGGCCCTGGCGATATCGACCGGGTTCGTCTGCCCCATCTCGAAGACAGGGATTCCCAGCTGTTCGCCGACGACCTGCAGCTGCTTGATCGCGGCCGGGCGGTAGATATCGCAGGCGGCGAGCAGCGGATTTTTGTTCTGTTTTTTGAAAAGCCCGGCGAGCTTGGCGCCGTTGGTGGTCTTGCCCGCGCCCTGCAGGCCGACGAGCATGACGACGGTGGGCGGCTGCGAGGCGATCTTAAGCTTCTGGTTTTCGCTGCCCATGAGGGCGGTCAGCTCTTCGTTGACGATCTTGACGATCATCTGCGCGGACGTGAGGCTCTCGAGCACGTCAGTGCCGACGCAGCGCTCGGTGGTCTTTTTGATGAAGTCCTTGACGACCTTGTAGTTGACGTCGGCCTCGAGCAGCGCCAGACGGATCTCGCGCATGGATTCCTTGACGTCGGCCTCGGACAGGCGGCCCTTGCCGCGCAGCTTTTTGAACGCGTTCGAGAGCTTTTCGGTTAAGCCTTCAAATGCCATGTGTTACTCCTTTATCTCCTGCACGGCGCGGAGGATCGCGCCGGCCTGCGGCGCGGCCGCGGGGATGCGGGCGAGCGCCTGCGCGTTCTGCGCGATCACCTCGAGCTGCTTCTGCAGCCGCGCGTCGCGCGCGATACAGCCGAGCGTGCGCTCATAGCCCTCGAGCAGCTCTTCGGCGCGGGCGAGGGTATCGTGGACGCCCTGACGGCTGATGCCGGCGGCGGCAGCGATCTCGCTGAGCGAATAGTCCTGATCGTAGTACAGATCGAACAGCTGCCGCTGTTTCTCGGTGAGCAGCTCGCCATAATAGTCGTACAGCAGCGACATCGTAAGCGCGTCGGCCCGCATGACAAGCCCCCTCCGATCCAGCATTCTTGTCAACTATACACGATTTCTCCGCCGCTGTCAAGTATTTTTCCTTGACAGATCCTCCGGTCAGGAAAATTCTGTGGCATCTTTACTTTTTCTCTTTTTTATGTTAACATAACCTTACTCTCTCATCCAAAATTCCCTGAAAGGAGCATCCCGATCATGAAAACCTGGCTGAAGCGGGCTGCCGCGGCGGTGTTATCCCTGTCGCTGCTGGCCGCACCCGTGCTGGCCGCGGCCGAGACCGCCGGCAGCAGCACCCTGAACCTGTCGGACAACACGGTCTATACATACAGTACCCAGAGCGTCACCTCCGATTCCGGCAAGCAGACCAATCTGCACGAGAACATCTTTACCTACCGCAAGGAGGCGCAGGTGCGCCCCGTCGTCGCCTTCGGCTCGACGCTCTACGGCACCAGCGCCATGAACAAGACCGTCAAGACCCTCGAGGAGCAGGGCTACAGCATGGTCGCCGGGATCAACGGCTCGTTCTTTGACCGTTCGACCGGCATTCCCTACGGCATCGTCATCACGAACAGCATCCTGCGCTCCGGCGGCTCGGCCAATGCGGTCGGCTTCCTGGCCGACGGCTCGGCCGTCATCGGCGATCCGGAGGTCACGGTCACGCTCGACTACGGCGGCGACACGCCGCTGCTGGTCAACTACAACAAGGCCATGACCACGCAGAACGGCGTCCTGCTCTACTCACAGGACTATGACACCCGCACCAAGAACACCATCGAGGGCTACCACGTCATCGTCCGCCCGTCCGGCTCGCGCGCGGCGGAGCTGCGGCTCAGCCAGACACTGACGGTCGAAGTCGTCGGCATGGTGGAGGATACGAAATCCTGCGCCATCCCCGAAGACGGGTTCCTGCTCGCCATCGCCAACGATACCATCTATAAAAACGCCCTTGCTGCGCTCCAAAGCCTGGTCATGGGCGAGCAGCTGACCATCCAGGTCACCTGCGCCTCCGGCTGGGAGAATGTGACCTCCGCCTGCGGCGGCGGCGATATGCTGGTCGAAAACGGCAGCGTCTGCACCGACTTCACCCTCGACTCGGCCAAGAAAATGGCCGCCCGCACCGCCATCGGCGTCAAGAACGACGGCTCGCTCGTCTTCTACACCTGCGACGAGGCCGGCAACTCCGACGGTCTGACGCTCGCGCAGCTGGCCGAGCGGATGCATGCGCTCGGCTGCCGGACCGCGCTGAACCTCGACGGCGGCGGCTCGACGGCCGCAGGCGTCACCTACCCCGGCTACGCCTCCGGCGCGACGGCCAACGTGCCGTCTGACGGTAAGCTGCGCGAATGCGCGAACTTCATCTTCCTCGTTCGTCAGAAGCAGGACGCGGGCACGGCCTCGAAGCTGTATCTGTATCCCTTCGGCGGCTATACGCTGCCGGACGCGAAGATCGCCCTGGCCGTCAAGGCGGCGACAGCAGCTACATGGCGGCCGCCGTCCCGACGGACGTCACCCTCGGCGGCACGAACGTGACCGCCGCGGGCGGCAGCTATGTGACCGTCGACCACGGCGCGAAGGGCGCCGCGACCGTGACGGCCGCTGCCGGCGGTCTGCGGGCCACGGCCAGCTTCGCCATCCCGGAAGCGCTCACCTCCATCACCATCAAGCACGAGGGCAAGAACACCGCCCTCTCCTCCCTCCGCGTCGCCGGCGGCAGCACGACGCAGCTGACCGCCACCGGCTGGTACTACGGCAACAAGGTCTATTCCGCCGATACGAGCTTCACCTGGTCCGTCTCCGACGCGCTCGGCACGATCGATGAAGACGGCACCTTCACCGCCGCCCAGACCGGCAGGGACGTGACCGGCACGCTCACCGTGACCTACGGCGAGACGAACTGCACCCTGCCCGTGACCGTCGGCTCCTCGCAGCCGTTCGATGACACGAAGGGCCACTGGGCCGAGAGCTACATCACGGAGCTTTACTACGCGGGCACGCTGCAGGGCTCGGAGAAAAACGGCAAGCTCTATTACCGCCCCGACGCGAGCATGACGCGGCAGGAGTTCATCGTCGCCATGATACGCTATCTCGGCACGGATCTGAGCGCCTACGCCTCCGTCCAGCTGCCGTTTGACGACAGCGGCAGCATCGCCTCCTGGGCCAAGAGCGCCATGCAGGCGGCCTATCAGCTCGGCTATCTGACCGGCTCGAAGACGAACGGCAAGCTGCTCGCCAAGCCCGGCTCCACCATCTCGCGGCAGGAGGCCATGACGATCCTCTCGCGCACGAAGGACTTCGCGGACGCCGATCTCAATGTGCTCTCCGCCTTCTCCGACAGCGGCAAGATCGCCGACTGGGCGAACACCGCGCTTGCGCAGATGGCCCAGCAGAAGATCATCAGCGGTTCAAAGGGCAAGCTGAACCCCACCGGCAAGGTCACGCGCGCGGAGGTCGCAAAAATGCTCTACATGCTCTCGGAGCGCTGACGCATCTATCACAAACGCCCGGCTGCTTGCAGCCGGGCGTTTCTCTATCCATACACGCAGAAGCCAATGTCCCGGAACAGACTTTTGGGCAGCAGCAGGGGCGGAGCTCTGCTCCGCCCATGCTTCCGACAAGATCCGCACCAGCGGGCGGAGCAATGTCCCCATGGCTTCCCCTCATAGTGGAAGCCATGGGGGCCCATAAATCAGGAACAAGCCCTATGCTCATCCCCACCGGCCGTGCCGGTGGGGATGATTTGTTTCTGCTCAGATCTTCATTGCCGTCTCATATGCGCGCCAGACGACGGAGCGGAGGTTGCCGACGCGCAGGCAGTCGCCGACGAGGTGGACGTTCTTATGGCCCTTCTCCTCCACCAGCGGCGTGGAGATATAGCCCGCGGAGGAGATGACGGTGTCGCACGGGATCTCGATGGCGGTCCCGTCCTTGCCGGCGCAGACGATGGCGCCGTCCCTGACCTCGCGGAGCGTGGTCTCCAGATAGACGGGCACCTGCTTCCACGCGAACCACTCGCGCAGATACGAGCTGTTGGCAAGGCACACGCCCTTCTGGGACACCAGATCGTCCTTCATCTCGACGATGGAGACGTTCTTGCCCTGCAGGGCCAGCTCATACGCGATCTCGCAGCCGGTCAGGCCGCCGCCCACGACCGCGACTGTCTCGCCCACCGGCGCGCCCAGCAGGTATTCGCAGGCCTCGAGCATCTTCTCGTGGCCGGGGACCTTTTTGAGCACGCGCGGCGTGGAGCCGGTGGCAATGATGACGGGGTCGGAGCCAAAGGACTCGATCTCCTTGACCTCGGTATGCAGCCGGACCTCGACGCCGAGCTTTTCCATCTCGCGGCGGTACCAGCTAAGAAGGTCGCGGAGCTTTCCCTTGTAGCTCTCGGCGGAGGCGGCGATGAACGTGCCGCCGAGCTCGCCGGACTTCTCATAGAGGATGGGCTTGTGGCCGCGCAGCGTCAGCACGCGGGCAGCCTCCATGCCGCCGATGCCGCCGCCGACGATGTGGACGGTCTTCGGATCGTTTGTCTTTTTGATATAGTGCTTGTCCCACTGCATCATTTCGGCGTTGACCGCGCAGCGCGCCAGATGCAGGGAGTCGCTCAGATCCTGATCATTCGGCACGCCCTTGTAGTGGCACATGTTGAAGCAGCCGTTGTGGCAGAGGATGCACGGGCGGATGTCGTCTTCGCGGTCCTCGATGACCTTGGTGAACCATTCCGGGTCCGCGAGGAAATTGCGCGCGAAGCCCGCGCCGTCGAGCCTGCCTTCGGCGATGGACTTTGCCGCGGCCTCGAGCGTCATGCGGCCTGCGCAGACGACGGGGATGTCGACGAACTTTTTGATGTGCTCGACCTCGGCCAGATTGCAGTTTTCGGGCATATACACCGGCGGGTGCGCCCAGTACCACGCGTCATAGGTTCCGTTGTCGCAGTTGAGCATGTCATAGCCCGCATCCTGCAGGAATTTCGCGGCAATCTCGGACTCGGCCATGTCGCGGCCTGCTTCGACGTAGTCCTCACCGGGCAGCGCGCCCTGCCGGAAGCCCTTGGTCTTCGAGACGACGGAATAGCGCAGCGACACCGGGAAATCCGGGCCGCAGGCGGCCTTGATGGCCTTGACGATCTCGGCGGCGAAGCGGTAGCGGTTTTCCAGACTGCCGCCGTACTCATCCGTGCGCTTGTTGACGTAGTGGAGCGTGAACTGGTCGAGCAGATAGCCCTCGTGGACAGCGTGGACCTCCACGCCGTCGACGCCCGCGTCCTGCAGGAGCTTGGCGCACTTGGCAAACGAGTCGATGAATTCCTGGATCTCCGCCTTCGTCATCTCGCGCGACGGGACCTTGTCCGACCAGCGGTTGGGCGACGGGCTGGCCGTGGCCGTGATCTTATCGAGATCCATGAACGGCTTGGAGACGGCGCGCAGCGCCTTGTTCGTGTAGAGCTTTTCCATCATCTCGGACACGGTAAAGCTGCGGCCGAAGCCCGCCGTCAGCTGCACGAACAACTTCGCGCCCGTCTTGTGGAACTCCGGCATCCACTTTGCCAGATCGTCGTACATTTTCTTGTTCTTGTGCAGCCACTGGCCGTACATCGGGTTATACACCGGCTGACAGCCGGGCAGGACAAGACCGGCGTTGTTTTTCGCAACCTCCAGAATGAAGCGCGCGCCGTCCTTGTCAAAATGGTTCCATTCCATCCAGCCGAACAGATCCGTGCCGCCCATGCTGGTGAGCACGATGCGGTTCTTGATCTCGACCTTGCCGATCTTCCACGGCGTCAGCAAGGGCTTATAGCTTTCCTTCAAAACGATTCTCCCCTTTTTCGTTTTTGTATGCGCGGCAGCGGCTCCCCTCTCCTTGTCGGTATTCGCGCCGCACATATCTTTCTTCTTCCAGTTTAAACGAAACGCGCCCAAAAGTCACGGTTTATTTTTACGGATCTGCCCAAAACCGGGGTGTATCCCTTGACAGTCCGCGGCGATACACGTATGATATGCCTATAAATTCTGTATGTAATGGAATGAGGTCGCTATGCTCAATCAGTTTTCAAGGACGCAGCTTCTGCTCGGCGCGGAGGCCATGGAAAAGCTGAAGGGTGCGCGGGTCGCCGTGTTCGGCATCGGCGGCGTGGGCGGCTATGTCTGTGAGGCGCTTGTGCGCAGCGGCGTGGGCGCGTTTGATCTCGTCGACGACGACAAGGTCTGCCTGACGAACCTCAACCGGCAGATCATTGCCACGCGCAAAACCGTCGGCAAGTACAAGGTCGAGGTCATGCGCGAACGCATTCTGGAGATCAACCCGGACTGCGACGTGCGCGTCCACAAATGCTTCTACCTGCCGGAAACGGCGGCGGAGTTCAACTTCTCCGACTACGACTACGTCGTCGACGCCGTCGACACCGTCACGGCCAAGGTCACGCTGGTGCTCGAGGCGCAGAAGGCGGGCGTGCCCATCATCAGCTGCATGGGCGCGGGCAACAAGCTCGATCCCTCCCGCTTCCGCGTGGCGGACATCTATAAAACGCAGGGCTGCCCGCTGGCCCGCGTCATGCGCACGGCGCTCCGGAAGCGCGGCGTCAAAAAGCTGAAGGTCGTCTACTCCGACGAGATCCCCACCCGCCCCATCGAGGATATGTCCATCAGCTGCCGCAGCCACTGCATCTGCCCGCCGGGCGCAAAGCACACGTGCACCGAGCGCCGCGATATCCCCGGCAGCACGGCCTTCGTGCCGTCGGTCGCCGGGCTCATCATCGCGGGCGAGGTCGTGAAGGATCTGTCCCGGGCATGAAAAAGACCTATGTGACCACCGTCCCCAACCACATCGGGGCCTTTCTCTCGGCCAGCCGCCTGTTGGCCGCGCTGGACGTCAACATCACCCGCGTCAGCTACAACAAGGCCGTCGATTCCCACACGATCTTCATCGAGGCCGAGGGCTCGCGGCAGCAGCTGGCCCAGGCGGACGAGCAGCTCGCGGCGATCGGCTATCTGCGCAGCGGCGGCGCGGAAAAAAGCGTCGTGCTGCTCGAATTCCAGCTGCGCGATGTCCCCGGCGGGGTGACGGACATTCTTGCCTGCATCGAGCGCTTCGGCTTCAATATCTCCTACCTCAGCTCGCAGGAAAACGGCACGGACTATCAGTTGTTCAAGATGGGCCTGTTCGTGGAGGATCCTGCGCGTATCCACGCCTTCCTGCGTGAGGCAAGGGCTCTTTGCCCCGTGCGCGTGATAGACTATGACCGCGCGGAGAAGACCTTTGACAACAGCATTTTCTACGATTCCTTCGTCTCCGGCCTGTGCCGGGCCATGGACCTGCCAGAAAGCGCCCGCCCATCCCTGCTCGTCAACGCGAATCTTGCCATGCAGACGCTGGACGAGCGCGGGCTCTCGCCCTACCGCACGTTCGATTCCATCCGCCGCTTTGCGGAGCTGTTGTCGCAAAGCCGCGGTGAGCGCTTTCTTCCGCGCGTGACGAACTGCCGTCTGACGGACGAGACCGCCCTCACCCTCATCGAACCGCCCTGCGGCAGCAACACGGCCATCCTGACGCACGGCGAAGACGTGCTGTTCATCGACAGCGGCTACGCCTGCTACCGGCCAGAGATGCTCACGCTGTTCCGCCGCCTCGTGCCAAACTTCGACGCCAGAAAGAAGACCATCCTCATCACCCACGCCGACGTGGACCACTGCGGGCTGCTGCCGGAGTTCGACGAGGTACTGCTGAGCGCGAAAAGCGCCGAGTGCCTGCGGCTCGAGGCCGCCGGGCAGGACGGCTACCGCGAGCGCAATCCCCTGCACAAGCCCTATATCCAGATCTGCAAATGCCTGACCGGCTACCGCCCGCCGGACGCGGACAGGCTCCGCGTGCTCTGGGGCGGTCTGACGCCGCTGGCTTCCCCGCTGGAGCCCATCGGCCGCTTCGCCTTCGGCGATCTGGACTTTGAAGTGCTCGAGGGGGCAGGCGGGCATCTGCCGGGCGAGATCGTCCTGCTGGACGCCGCCCACCGCATCGCCCTCACCGGCGATATCTACGTCAACATCCACGGCATGACCGCCGCGCAGAGCGCGTACAACCAGTACGCGCCCATCCTCATGACCTCGGTCGACACCGATCCGGCGCTCTGCGCCGCAGAACGCAAAGCGGTCTTCGCCCGTCTCACCCCCGGCGACTGGCAGATCTTCGGCGCGCACGGCGCGAAGAAGGACGTGTCCGTCCCGGACCCCGCATGAAAGGACTGATCCCATGAAGCTCATGATCGCATCCGATATCCACGGCGCGGCCGGCTACTGCCGCGCGCTGCTCGACGCCTTTGACCGGGAGAGGGCGGACCGCCTGCTCCTGCTGGGCGACATCCTCTACCATGGCCCGCGCAACGATCTGCCGGACGAATACGCGCCCAAGCAGGTGCTGGCCATGCTGAACGAACGGCGGGAAAAGACGCCTCTTCTGCGTGCGCGGCAACTGCGACACGGAGGTCGACCAGATGGTGCTGACCTTCCCGATCCTCGCCGATTACAGCGTGTTCCCGGCCGCAGACCGCCTCGTCTATGCCACGCACGGCCACGTCTATAACACCGCGCATCTGCCGCCGCTCTGCCCCGGCGATATCCTCCTGCACGGCCACACACATGTGCCCGCGTGGGAGCCGTTCGGCGAAAACAACCTCTATCTCAACCCCGGCTCTGTCTCCATCCCGAAAAACGGCTCCGCCCGCAGCTACATGACCCTCGAAGACACCACCTTCACCTGGAAGACCCTCCCCGGCGAAGCCTACCACACCCTCACCATCTGACATGCCTCCTGAAACGATGGAATCAAATTCGTCAGTTGTTCAGTTTGAATATTTGCAGTCAATAGAAGGTGCAGCCTGAATCTGTCAGGCTGCACCTTTTTGCGGCGAAATTCTGCATGATACGTCGTAGGGGCGGGCTAACCCCTCAGGCCCTTCGAGCCAGCACCCCTGAGAGGGGAGCCTTGGGTTTCGCTTGACTTTTCCGCCGGAGGTGGCTATGATGTTGGGTAATCCCAGTGAAATCATGGGGAATGAAGGGGTGGTCTGTATGATCCGGGAGGAGCGGCTTTTGGGGGCGTTCCGGGAGCTGGTTTCGATCGACAATCCGACGCTGCGCGAGCGCGGCGTGTGCGATCATCTGCTGCAGCGCTATGCCGCGCTCGGCATCCGGCTGCAGGAGGACGGGACCGGAGCCGCCATCGGCGGCAATGCCGGGAATCTTTATGCCTTCGTCCCCGGGGGACGAGGCGCTTGCGCCGGTCCTGCTCTCGGCGCATACGGACGCCGTCTCGCGCCCGCCTGCGGCAAGCGCGCCGTCTTCCATCCGGACGGCCGCATCACCTCCGACGGCACGACCGTGCTCGGCGCGGACGATCTGGCAGGCCAGTGCGCCATTCTCGAGGCCGTGACCTCCGTGCTTGAGGACGGCGCGCCGCACCGGCCGTTTGAGCTTTTGTTCGACGCCGCGGAGGAGAGCTACTGCACCGGCATCCAGCGGTTTGATTTTTCCCGCCTGCGCGCGAAGCTCGCCTATGTCTTTGACCTCAGCGGGCCGGTCGGCGGCGCGGCGTATCAGGCGCCGAGCATCCTCTCGTTTCGCGCCGTGTTTACCGGCCGGGCCGCGCACGCGGCCTTCTCGCCGGAGGAGGGGCGGCACGCCATCCGTGCCGCTGCGCAGGCCGCGGCGCAGATCCCCTGCGGCCGCGTGGGCGAGCTGACCGTCAACGTCGGCACGATCGCGGGCGGCACGGCGGACAACATCGTCCCGGACCGCTGCACCGTGACCGGCGAGGTGCGCGGCTTCGACCACCCGCTCGCCCTGCAGAAGCTCGGCGAGATCGAAGCGGTCATGCAGCGCGCGGCCGCGGCTGAGGGCTGCACGGTGGAGTTTACGAGCGAGGTCTTCTGCCAGGCCTACCGGGTCGACCCGGCGGGCGAGGCGGCGCAGCTTTGTGTTTTTCGGTGCCTGCGCCCGCGCAGGGCTCGAACCCCGCATGACCGTGACCTACGGCGGCAGCGACAACAACCATTTCTGCCTGCATGGCCTGCAGGGGCTCGTCGTGGCCCCGGGCATGAACAGCTGCCACAGCTGCCAGGAATACACCAGCGTGGACGAACTCACCCGTGCGGCGAAGCTCGCCGAAGCGCTGATCAGGGAGTGACGCACGATGAAGACCCCGCTGCATTATCAGATGACGGAATACGACTGCGGCCCCATCTCCATGATGAACGCGATCATTTTTCTCTTTGACCGCGAGCAGATCCCGCCAGACCTCATCCGCAATATCATGCTCTACTGTCTCGACGGCTACGGCGCGGAGGGTGCGCCCGGCCGCAGCGGCACGACCCGCGCGGCGATGATGTTCCTGAGCAATTTTCTCGGCAGCTTCGGCCGGACCGGGCAGCTCGATCTTTCCGCGCGGTATCTGTCCGGCAGCTGCGTGCGCGTGAGCCAGAACAGCGCCATCACCGACTGTCTGCGCCGCGGCGGCGCGGTGGTCGTGCGGCTGTATCTGCTCGACGACCCGCATTACATCCTCCTGACCGGCGTGCAGGGCGAGAAGCTCTGCGCCTTCGACCCGTACCTGCCCGAAGAGCCGCTGCCGGAGAAGGACATCGTCATGACCGACGATCATCCCTACGCGTACAACCGTGTCATCCCCTTCTCCTACTTCAACCACACCGGCCGCACCCAATACGCCCTCGGCGAGACCGCCCGCCGCGAAGCCGTGCTCCTGTTCAACACGCACACGGAGCTGACGGAGGAACAGACCGTCGAATATGTGATCTGACTACATATGAAATACAGAAAAAGATCCGCACCTGGTCGAGGTGCGGGATCTTTGTTGTCTTGCAAATTAGCCCCCTGCGCCTTCATGCGGGCGAAGCAATCGCTGCAGTAAACCGGGCGATCGGACTTCGGCTCGAACGGGACGCGTGCCTCGCCGCCGCAGGCAGCACAGGTAGCGGTGTAGTACTCTCTGGGGCCGCGGGTGGCGTTCTTGCGGGCGTCACGGCAGGCCTTGCAGCGCTGCGGCTCATTCTGGAAGCCACGCTCTGCGTAGAATTCCTGCTCACCGGCGGTGAAAAAACGAACTCCTTGCCACACTCTTTGCAGACCAACGTCTTGTCTTCGAACATTTTTGTTACCTCTCTTTTGCGATAAAAAATGGATTTGCCCTGCAATTGCGGCTTGCGCTCGTATGCGATCGGGCTGTATATGCGATCAGGCTGCGTGCCTGATTTCGCCGGGAAAAGCGCCAGTCAATCTTGCCAGGGTCCATACACGAAGAGAGGGTGCAACGGAGTGATGAAAGATCTGCGTGGCTCTGTTGGAAATTTTTATTACCCAACACTAGCGATTATATGCGATATTTTTCCGGTTGTCAATAGTAAATAAAACTTATTTTATTTCTCTGATAATTTTTTGTAGATTTTCGACGTGCTGCACAAGCGCCTGCGTGACCGCCTGCGCCTGCTGCTCCGTCCCGGCCTCGACCATCACGCGGATGAGCGGCTCCGTGCCCGACGGGCGGATGAGCACGCGGCCGTTTTCGCCGAGCTCCTCCTCCGCCGCGCGGATGGCAGACTGCAAGGAAGCGGACTGCATGATGGCAGTCTTCTGGTCGTTGGAGCTGACGCGGACGTTTTTGAGCAGCTGCGGATACTGCCGGACGGCGGATGCAAGCTCGCTCGCCTTCTTTTTGCTGTGCGAGAGGATGCTCAGCAGCTGCAGTGCGGCCAGCTGGCCGTCGCCGGTGGGCATGTAGTCGAGGAAGATGATGTGGCCCGACTGCTCGCCGCCGAGGCGCATGCCCTCTTTCTGCATGAGCTCGAGCACGTTCCGGTCGCCGACGTTCGCGCACAGCAGCCGCAGTCCCCGTTCCTTGCAGAACCGGTGCAGCCCGATGTTGGACATGACCGTCGCCACAAAGCCGTCGCCCTGCAGCCGCCCCTTCTGCTCGAGGGATTCGGCGCAGATGGCCATCATCCGGTCGCCGTCGATGGGGTTTCCCTGCTCGTCGACCGTCAGGCAGCGGTCCGCGTCGCCGTCAAAGGCGATGCCAAGATCATACCCGCCGTCCTTCACCGCGGCGCACAGGGCCTCAAGATGCGTCGAGCCGCAGCCCTCGTTGATGTTGACGCCGTTCGGCTTGTCATTCAGATACTCCGCCTGCAGCGGAAAACGGCCGAACAGATACCGCGCTGTGGTCGAGGCCGCGCCGTTTGCGCAGTCGATGAGCACGCGCAGGGGTTCGAGGTCCTCCACGGTGGAGGCCAGGTGGTCGAGATAATACTCCGCCGCGAAGCTGCCGGACATGACCTGGCCGATCTCCCCGTGCGTTTTGACGGGCAGCTCCCCGTCCTGCAAAATCAGCTCCTCGATGCGCGCTTCGAGCGCGTCGTTCAGCTTGAAGCCCTCTGACGAGAACATTTTGATGCCGTTGTGCTCATACGGGTTGTGCGAGGCGGAAATGACGATGCCTGCGTCCGCGTGCAGATAGACCGTCAGATATGCGACCGCCGGCGTCGGGATGACGCCAAGCAAGATCGCGTTGCAGCCGCAGGCCGTCAGGCCCGCGACGAGCGCGCCCTCGAGCATGTCGGAGGAAATGCGCGTGTCCTTGCCGATGACGACGGTCGGCTTCGTGCCGGAATCGTCCGCGAGCGAGATGGCTGCCGCCTGCCCGACGCGGTAGGCGAGCTTCGCGTCCAGCGTCTCGTTGGCCACGCCGCGGATGCCGTCGGTCCCAAATAATTTACCCATATGTACGAATGCTCCTCAAATGTTCAGAATGAAAGCTGTCCGCCCGCGTCCGGCACGGGCGCCGGCAAGTGCAGGTGCTCATAGGCCAGCGGCGTGACGCAGCGGCCGCGCGGCGTGCGCGTCAGAAAGCCGATCTGCAGCAGATACGGCTCATAGACGTCCTCCAGCGTGACGGCCTCCTCGCCGATGGTCGCGGCCAGAGTCTCGAGCCCCACGGGCCCTCCGCCGTAGCTGCGGATGATGGCCGTGAGCATCCGCCGGTCGATGGCGTCAAGCCCGAGCTTGTCGACCTCGAGCTTGCCGAGCGCATGGTCGGCCGCCTCGGTGGTGATGACGCCGTCATGGCAGACCTGCGCGAAGTCGCGCACCCGGCGCAAAAGCCTATTGGCGATACGCGGCGTGCCGCGCGAGCGCGACGCGATCTCCCGCGCGCCGGCGGGGTCGATCTCGATGCCGAGCAAAGCCGCCGAGCGCATGACGATGCGCTGCAGCTCCTCCGTGGTGTACAGCTCCAGCCGCAGCTGCACGCCGAAGCGGTCACGCAGCGGGCTCGAGAGCTGCCCGGCGCGCGTCGTCGCGCCGATGAGCGTGAAGCGCGGCAGATCGAGCCGGATGGAGTTGGCCGACGGGCCCTTGCCGACGATGATATCGATGGCAAAATCCTCCATAGCCGGATACAGAATTTCCTCGACCGCCCGGTTGAGGCGGTGGATTTCGTCGATGAACAGGATGTCGCCCGGGGCGAGGTTCGTCAGCAGGGCGGCCAGATCCCCGGCCTTTTCGATCGCCGGGCCGGAGGTCACACGGATGCCCGCGCCCATTTCGTTGGCGATGACGCCTGCGAGCGTCGTCTTGCCGAGGCCCGGCGGGCCGTAGAGCAGCACGTGGTCGAGCGGCTCATTGCGCCGGCGCGCGGCCTCGATGTAGACGGACAGATTGCCCTTGGCCTTCTCCTGGCCGGTATAGTCGGCCAGCAGCTTCGGGCGCAGGCTGATCTCGCCCTCGTCCTGCGGCGTCAGGCTCGTGGTGACGATGGGCGCGTCGTATTGCTGTGAAAAATCCAGACTCATGTCCGCTTCTCCTTACTGCCGTGCGGCTGCGCGCAGCGCCTGGCGGATGATATCCTCGATGGACAGGTTCTCCACGTCGAGCCCCTTGAGCGCGGCGGCCGCCTCGGTCTGCGAGTAGCCGAGGCCGACGAGCGCCGCGGTCGCCTCCGCCGTCTTGCTGCCGCGCACGGGCGTGCCGGAGGCGGCCATCTGCGCGGTGTTCAGCTCCAGCTGGCTCGCGCCGAGCTTGTCCTTGAGCTCGAGGATGATGCGCTGCGCAAGCTTTTTGCCCACGCCCTGCGCCATGGTGATGGTCTTGTCGTCCTGCGTCATGACGGCCAGCGTCAGCTGGTCCGGCGAGACGGCGGACAAGATGGCGAGTGCCGCCTTCGTCCCCACGCCCGTCACGCCGATCAGACGGCGGAAGCAGTCGAGCTCCTCGCGCGTGGAGAAGCCGTAGATGTCGAAGGCGTCCTCTTTGATGTTGCAGTAGGTAAAGAGCTTGGCCGGCTTGCCGGTTTGCAGCCGGGCGAGCGTATAGTTGCTCGTGTGGCATGCGTAGCCGACGCCGCCGCAGTCGATGACCGCGAGGTTCGCGTCGAGCAGCGCGACGGTCCCATTTAAATAGTAAAACATTGTTATCGTATCCCCTTCTGCGCCAGAAGCGAGGTCGATGAGCGCGCGTGGCACAGCGCGATGGCAATCGCGTCCGCCGCGTCGTCCGGCCGCGCGACCTTTTCCATCTTCAGAATGCGCCGCGTCATTTCCATGACCTGATGCTTGTCCGCGCCGCCGTAGCCGACGACGGCCTGCTTGACCTGATTCGGCGTGTATTCGAACAGCGGCGTATGCGCCTTACAGATCGCCAGCAGAATCACACCCCGGCCATGGCTCACGCCGATGCCGGTCGTGACGTTATGGCCCCAGAACAGCTCCTCGACCGCCACCGCGTCGGGCCGGACCGTGTCCAGCAGCTCCGCCATGTCGTCGTAGAGCATCTCCAGCCGCTCCGGAAACGAGAGCGTCGTGGGCGTTGTGATCGTGCCGTAGTTGATGAGCTGCACCGAGGCGCGCTCCGCCTGTAAAATTCCGAACCCCGTCGTGGCGTAGCCGGGGTCGATCCCCAAAATGCGCATCTCAGAACTTCCCGAAGATTTCCCAGTAGCACATGCCGAGGACGCCGAACACCACAATGGCGATCAGCACCCACGCCAGTACGATCTGGTGCTTCGGCCGGGGGGTATATTCGCCCCGCCGCTCTTTTTCGTTCCGCTGCCCGCTCTGGTATTCCAGCCGCTCGGAGCTGTAGTCGTTGTCCATGAGAGATCTCCTGTCTGGTTATTATTGAATGTTCCACGCCTATGTTTCCCGGCGAATCCAGCGAAGCGATTCGGCGGGAAAGAGGAAGAAACGGGCTCAGAGGAAAAGAGGCTCCGCGAACAGCGGGGACTCGTTCCGTCGAGGCCGGTTCTGACGTGCCTCCGGCGGCCCTATCTTTTCTCTCGCAAGAGAAAAGATAGGGAAGAAAAGAGTGCTTGGATGCGTTTGGTGCTTTCTGCATCTGATTTTAGGCGAGCCCCAATGTTTTGGGCATCGTTCCACTCGATACTCACCTCACGGGCGTCTGACTACGCGCCGCCTGATACGGAGGTATCAAGTTTGCAGCTGGTTGCCTCAGAACGATTGCCATCAATAGAAGGTGCGGTGGAAATCCAGATGGATGTTACCTTCTTGCGGGAACCTTGTAGGGGCGGGACTCTGCTCCGCCCGAAATCTTTCTGGTCACTGAGCGCTATCAGCTATCGCGGGAATGATCCAGAAAAACCGCACCTGCAAATTTCTGATAAGTGTCCTTCCCTTGACGCAGCGTCTATTATAGCATACCCCGCCTCAAAAAAACAGCCTTATCTCAGCAGCACAGGATGACCGGGCAGCCTCGGCCGCCGAAGAGGCAGGACAAAAACTGCAGCGCCGCGCACAGGCCGCAGCAGGTCCGGTTCAGATCCACGCCTTCGAAGCCGAAGCCCGTCTGCCGGTCATGATATGCCGTGCCGCTGCGGCCGATCTGCTCGCGCGCGGCGGCGTATTCCGCGTTGGTCGGGTCCATGGCGCACGCGCGCGTGATCTGCTCGTAGCCGAGCACGCGGTTGCCGAGATTCGTATTGGCGACGGCGGCAAAATAATACCACTGCGCCGTGCGCTGCGCCTCGGGCACCGTCTGCAGCTCGCGCAGCGCCCGCTCGTATTCCTGCACGAAGATGTACCGCCGGGCCGCCTCCATCGGGTCGGTCTGCGCCCAGCTCTGCTGATAGCCCTGCCGGTACCAGCCGGCAAAGGGATCGTCCTGATACTGCCGCTGCTGCGTGTTCGTGCGCGGCTGCGGATTTTTGATCTGGTCGTAGGCGGCGTTGATCTTGTTCATCATCTCTGCCGCGTGCGCGTCGCCCGGGTTCATGTCCGGGTGATATTTTTTTGCCAGCGCCCGGTAGGCGCGCTTGACCTCCTCGTCGCTCGCGTCCGGCGTCAGCCCCAGAACGCTGTAGGGATCGTCGATCATGCCTGTTCCTCCTGCTGCGGCCGAAACGCCGCTTCAAACCGTGTCCAGACGCCGGAATAGAGAATGTTCTGCAGCAGCTCCGCGTCCTGCACGATGGGCAGCCGCTCGAATTCCTCCGCCGCGTCGCCCGCCAGCAGCCGCAGCTGCGGCGCAAACTCCGCCCCGCTCCCGATGCCGAGCAGCAGCAGCGGGTTATACTGCCCCTTCTTCCTATCCGCCTGCAGGTCGCAGGCGGCGTCCATAAAATAGATCAGCTTGCCGAGACTGCGCGCAAAGCGCCGCAGCCCGTCGGTCCACCGGTCGTCCCGCACCGTAAACAGCTCCGCCATCAGGTCCCCGAAGGCGTTGGCCGGGGTCTCGGAATAGCCCGCCCGGTCCGCTTCCGCCTGCGCGATCTGCCCGAGCGCGCGGCGGATGGCCGCCGCCTTCTCCGGGTACTGCGCCGCGGCCTTCTTCGCGCCCGGCGCGAGCATTCCCCCGGCTGCGGCGGCGGAGAGCTTTTTCTCGTCCGCCCAGTCGTCCCGGCAGTTTTCCCAGGCGAGCAGGCAGTTCATGGCCGCCGCGTAGGCGGTGAATTCCGAGCTTGCCCACTGCTGCGCCCGGACCGGGTGGCGCAGGCAGCGCGCAGCGCCGCTTCTCTCCTCCGGCTCATAGAGCGCGGCGAGCAGCAGCGTCAGAAACGTCATATCGTAGGTCAGCGCCAGCGCCCCGGCCGCGCCGTAATCCGCATACAGCGCGCGGCACAGGCCGCAGTAGACGCTGTGGTAGCGCAGGCGCTGCGCCTCTGTCAGCCGGCCGAGGTCGGCGATCACGTATCCGAACATGCACATCTCTCCTCCGGCTCCGGCCGGTCAAACAGCAGATGGTTCAAAAGCGCTCCGTAAAACAAAATCGAAAGGCAGGCATACAGCCACAAAAGCATCAGAAGCAGCACGGAAAGACTGCCGTAGAGCGCCGAAGCCCGGGCGATATGATTGACATACCACGAATAGAGCTCCGAAAAGATCACCCACACGCAGGCCGCTCCGGCCGCGCCGGGCAGCACGTGCACAAACCGCTGCCGCTTATCCGGCAGGGCCAGAAAAATGCCCGTGAACAGCGCCGTCAGCAACACCAGCGACACCAGATGCAGATGCCGCAGCACAGGCTCGAGCACCGCCGCGAGGGAAAAGCCGCGCCCTGTCAGAAACCGCAGCAGCGCCTGCCCGCCGACATAGAGCCCCAGCGTCAGCAGCAGCGCCAGCAGCATCCCGACCGTATAAAGCACGCACAGAAGCCGCCTTTGCACATAGCCGCGCGTCTCGCGCACCTCCGCCACGGCGTCAAGTCCGTAGAGCAAACTCAGCATCCCCTTCGACGCCGACCAGAGCGTCAGCACGGCGCTGGCCGATATGATCGCCGCGGAGCTCGAGGCGTAGAGCGTGCGCACGAAAAATTCCAGCGCCCGCAGCGTCCAATCCGGCGCGAATTCCTCGCAGAACGCGAGCAGGTGATCAAGCGTGAGCGGCGTGTAGGGCAGCAGACAAAAGCAGGCTCACCACCGGAAACACCGACAGCAGCAGGAAAAACGACGCGTTGCCCGCGTAGACCGGGATCTGCATGGCCGCGACGCGCCGGGCCAGCAGCCCGATCCGTTTTCCAAACTGCATACACAGCCCTCCTATGCCCGAAAGTTTTCGACAAAAAATTCCCCGTCCCACGATTTTTCTCCAAAACCGGAGATTTTGCCGCCCGGAGCTTCCAAAAACGCCGGCGGCTTTGTCGAATCGCGCGAAATTTTCCTGTTTTCGAATCCCGGCCGGTATGGTTCAATAGTTCTGGGAGGGAAATGCCATGAGAAATAAAAGTCTGATCCACACCAAAGATGTCAAGACCCAGGAGGGCACGCCGCTGCACCTGGAATACTATCTGCTCAACGACAGTCTGCTTGACGGCTGCGCCGAATGCTACGGCGTGGAGATCCTCGCGCAGACCGGCGAGGCGCAGTGCTACGCCGGCATCCCGCGCATCACCATGCGCGGCACCCGGATCTTCACGCTCATCGACCAGCTCGCCTACTTCGCCGTCACGCCGGACTCGCTGCAGGATGTCCTGCAGGACTGGCTTTGACAGCCGCACGCCGCCGTTTACAAAATAGGTAGACAAGCCCGCTCTTTTTTGCTACAATCATAACAGAAAATGGACAAATACGCAAGAGGAGAGGAGTTTTCACCATGAAGTGCCCGTATTGCGGCTATCAGGAAAGCAAGGTCGTGGATTCCCGCCACTCTGACGACGGGCTGAGCATCCGCCGCCGCCGGGAATGCCTGCAGTGTCAGAAGCGGTTCACCACCTACGAGACGGTCGAGAGTCTGCCCATCGTCGTCATCAAGCGCGACAGCAGCCGCCAGCAGTTCGACCGCAACAAGATCCTCAACGGCATGCTCCGCGCATGCGAAAAACGCCCGGTCCCGCTGGCCGAGCTTGAGCGCGCCACCGATGAGATCGAACAGGCCATCCAGAATTCGCTCGACCGCGAGATCTCTACAGAAAAGATCGGCGAGCTCGTCATGGAGCGCCTGAAGCCGCTCGACGAAGTCGCCTATGTCCGCTTTGCCTCTGTCTACCGGCAGTTCAAGGACATCGACAGCTTCATGCGCGAGCTCAACAAAATTCTGGAAGAACGCTGACCCCGCCACCCCGCGTGCCCCGCACGCGGGGTGGTTTTTTGCGCTCTGAAAAGGCTCCCCTTTCAGGGGAGTTGTCAGCGAAGCTGACTGAGAGGTTGTCGCAGATTTGCGACTGCCGGTTGTCTCCGACGGCCCTATCTTTTCCCTTGCGCGGGAAAAGATAGGGGAGAAAAGGGCGCTGGGGGACGCGTTTGGTACCTTCTTCCTCTGATTTTAGGCGGGAATCTAGTTTTTAGATGTCGTTCCACACGAGACTCACCTTACAGGCGTCTCGCTACGCGCCGCCTGATACGGAGGTGTCGGGTTTGCAGCTAGTTGCCGTAGAACGATTGCTGTCAATAGAAGGTGCAGCTGAAATTCTGATGGGTGTTGCCTTCTTGCGGGGGGCCCTGTAGGGGCGCATCTCAAAGGCTCCCCTTCCAGGGGCCGATTCCCCCTATCAGGGGGAAATGTCCCGAAGGGACAAAAGGGGTAGGGATGCTGGCTCGGCGCAGCCGAGACTGAGAGGTTGTCGCAGATTTGCGATAAAACCCAAACCGCAAATTCAGTTTGCGGTTTGGAAAGGAAGAAACGAGCACAGAGGATAAGAAGCCTTGCTTGCAAGGATTCGTTCCGTCGTGGTCGTTTCTGACGCGCCTCCGGCGGCCCTATCTTTTCTCTCGCAAGAGAAAAGATAGGGGAGAAAAGAGTGCGTGGGGACGCGGGATGCATCCTGCCTCTGAATTCAGGCAAGACACAATGTTTCGGTTTGGCGTTCCACACGATGGTCACCCTACAGGTATCGTACTGCGCGCCGCCTGATATGGGGGTAACAAGTTTGCAACTAGTTGCCTTAGAACCATTGCTGTCAATAGAAGGTGCTTTAGAAATTCAGATGAATTTTACCTTCTTGCGGGGGACCCTGTAGGGGCGCACCCTAAAGGCTCCCCTTTCAGGGGCCGATTCCCCCTATCAGGGGGAAATGTCCCGAAGGGACAAAAGGGGTAGGGATGCTGTCTGCGAAGCAGACTGAGAGGTTGCTGCAAATTTGATACGACCTCTCCGTCTCGGCGTTCCGCCGAGCCACCTCCCCTGAGAGGGGAGGCTTGGGAACTGCACATTCCCATGGGCTTCCCCTATGAGAGGAAGGTTTTTTCACATCACATTCTCCACCGTCGGCAGTTCCATGCGGCGGATGTGTTCGAGGCGGGCGGTGAGTTCGTGGCAGGCGGCGAGGTAGTCGTCGAGATCTTCGAGGCGGATGAACTGCTCGAGCTGCGCGAACAGCGCGATGACCTCATCGACCTCCTCATGGTGCAGAAAGATCCCGAGGATCCGCTCGCGCCCCTCCCAGACCTCCTTCGCCTGCCGCAAGGACGCGGCCGCGCCGGTATAGTCCTCCGTCTCCGCCTGGCGGATGGAGCGCTCGAGCAGCTCGTTCGTCTGCGCGCCGGACGCGCGCACGTAAAAAAGGGAAAACAGCCCCACCGCAAGGCAGAGCGCAAACACCACACAGGCGATCAGAACATGCTTCATGCCGGATCCTCCTGCATGGCCGCGAAATAGAGCTTGCCGCCCGGTTCGCTCGTGAGCAGGTACACGTCCTGCATGCGGCAGTTGTAGCTCTGCAGGATCCCCTGCACCCACGCCTCGTCCTTGCCGAGCAGGGGCAGGTTCTGCTTCTGCAGGCGCCCGGAGGCGATCACCGTCACCGGCAGCTTCCGCGCGCTGGCCTGCACGCCCGCGTCCTTGGCGGACGCGGGCTCGTATTTCGGATACAGAAACGTCGAGATCGCGCCGCTCGTCTCCAGAATGGCGTACTGCACCTGCGCGAGGTCCGTCACGCCCTGGATGCGCAGGTACTCCGAAAGCTCGTCGGTATTGACCCGCGTTTTTTTGAGATTCTGCTGCAGCAGCCGCCCGTTTTCGATCAGAATGACCGGCTTGCCGCACAAAAACCGCCGCACGCCCACGCTCCGGTATGTCAGCACGGACAAGACCAGCTCCACGCTCAGAACGACCAAAATCGGCAGCAGCCCTGCCAGCAGCGGCGTGCCTGTCTCCTGCATCGGCACGGCGGCGAGGTTGGCGATCAGCATCGTCACGACGAATTCCATCGGCTCCATCTCGCCCAGCTGCCGCTTGCCCATGAGCCGCACGACCAAAATCAGCGCCAGATACAAGATCACGGCGCGAATGAGTGAAATCAGCATAAAAAACCCTCCCTGCCCAGCATTCCCGCAAGGCAGGGAGGATATACCGTCTTCCGTTTTGTTCGTTTTATTGCTCGAGATACTTTTCGCAGACCATTCTCGCTTCCCGTGCGGTCGCTTCCTCGTCGATGCGGGCGAGGCGGCCTTCGCGGACGGTGATCCGGCCGTTCATGACGGTGTAGTCGACCGGGCCGCGGACACCGACCGTGGCCAGCACGGCCTTCGGGTCATAGCACGCGCCGACGAGCTCGAGCCGGCGGCTGTCGATCAGAAACAGATCGCAGCACCTGCCCACGCTGAGACTGCCGATGTCATCGCGGCCGAGCAGCCGCGCGCTGCCGCGCGTGGCGATCTTGAGGAAGTCATAGCCGGACGGCGCTTCGCGGCTGGAGTTCAGCCGGTGGAGCAAAAAGGCCGTGCGCAGCTCCTCCATGAGGCTCGAGCCGTCGTTCGAGGCCGAGCCGTCGACGCCGAGGCCGACGGGCACGCCGAGCTTCAGCATGTCCGGGATGCGCGCGATGCCGGAGGCGAGCTTCATATTCGACGCCGGGCAGTGGCACACGCCGGTGCCGGTCTCGGCCAGAAGCTTCAGCTCATCGTCGTTAAAATGGATGCCGTGCGCGTACCACACGTCGGGCCCGACCCAGCCGAGCGTCTGCATGAACGCCAGCGGGCGCATGCCCTCGCGCGCGAGCATGTAGTTTTCCTCGTCCTTCGTCTCGCACAGGTGGGTGTGCAGGCGGACGTGGTACTGCCGGGCGAGGATCGCGCTCTGCCGCAGCAGCTCCGCGGAGACCGAGAACGGCGAGCAGGGCGCGAGCGCGAGCTGCCGCATGGAGCCGAAGGAGGGATCGTGATAGGTCTCGATGAGGCGGGCGGAATCCTTCATAATTTCATCCACCGTCTGCACCACGGAATCGGGCGGCAGACCGCCGTCCTTGACCGACAGGTCCATCGACCCGCGCGAGCAGTGCATCCGGATGCCAAGCTCCGAAGCAGCCTCGAACTGCGTGCCGATCAGATCGCCCGCGCCCGCGGGGAAGACGTAGTGATGGTCAAAGCAGGTCGTGCAGCCGTGCTTCATGAGTTCGCCCATGCCCGTCAGGCTCGACAGGCGCACGACGTCGGTATCGAGGTTTTTCCAGATCTCATAGAGCGTCTTCAGCCAGTCGAACAGCTCCATATTCTGCACCTGCGGCAGATTGCGGGAGAACTGCTGGTAGAGATGATGGTGCGTGTTGATCAGCCCCGGATAGCAGAGCATATGGCTCGCGTCCAGTACCTCCTCCGCGGGCTTTCCAGCTTCGGGCCGATGGCGCGGATCACGCCGTCCTCGGCGTAGAGGTCGACGTTTTCGTAGACCGTATCGCCCTCGTCGCAGGAGACGAGCTTCGAGATGTTGCGGATCAAAAGACGCTGCATGGCAAATCCCATCCTTTTTTCAGATAGTCCTATTTTACCACGCGGCCGCGAAAAATCAACCTTTTATGCGATAGCGCTTGCGGGCCGCGGGCGGATATGATAGAATTGATGCAAGGTAAATGACATTTACGGAGGCGTGCTATGACGCTCGGACAGAAGCTCAAAAAGGCCCGGCTCGACCGCGGGCTGACCCAGGCGCAGGTCGTGGGCGACCGCATCACGCGCAATATGCTCTCGCAGCTGGAAAACGACCTGGCCTCGCCGTCGGTCGGGACGCTGGAATATCTGGCGTCGGTCCTCGGCGTCCAGGCCGCGTGGCTGCTCGCGGATGAGAAGGAGGAGGAAGCCGCCGGACGCACCGAGCAGCTGCGCGCGTGCTACCGCGGCGGCGACTGGGCCGGCTGCCTGGAGCTTGCGCAGGAGCTGCAGCCGGACGACGAGCAGGCGCTGCTGCTCGCGCTGGCCGCGGCGCAGTGCGCCCTGCACGCGCTGGAGGCCGAGCGCTTTGCCGCCGCGCAGCAGCTGGCGCGGCAGGCGCTGAGCTGGAACGAAGCGAGCCTGTACGGGCATGCGCAGGTCCGGCTGGAGATGCTCCGCGTCCTCGCGCGCTGCGCGGAGCAGACCGGCGGAGACGCCGAGGCGGCCTTCGCCGCCTACCGCGCCGCCTATACCGAGCTGCAGCCCGCCGTGCCGTATCACCTGTGCATGGCCCGCTATCAGCTCATACAGGAGCATCTGCCCGCCGCCGAGCACGAGATCTGGTCGATCTCTGACCTGCCGGAGGCGAGCCGCGCGGAATACCTCATCCTCCGCGGCCGGTTAGCCTGCAAAAAGGAGCAGTATGAGACCGCCGCGGAATACCTCCGCCAGGCCGACGCCCTCGGCCCCCTGCCCAAGCTCCTCGAGCGCGAGCTCTGCCAGGCCATGGAGCTCGCCAGCCGCGAGCTGCAGGACTACAAGACCGCCTACGAATACGCCGCAAGGCAGCTGAAGCTGTGACGGGCCAGAACCTCTCCGCCTCGCTACGCTCGGCACCTCCCCTTGACAAGGGGAGGCTTTGGACTTACGCAAACCCAAGGCTCCCCTTGTCAAGGGGAGCTGGCCCGCAGGGCCTGAGGGGTTAAGCCCCGCCGCAGCGGGCCAATGGCTTCCCCTGGGGGAAGCTGGCTCGGCGAAGCCGAGACTGATGAGGGCCGGGGAGCACTGGCAGATCGCTTTGCGGTTTCAGCAAAATCGCCGCTGCTCCCCTACCCTCATCCGTCTGCTCCGCTTCGCTCCGCATCCACCTTCCCCTCATAGGGGAAGGCATAAAACGCCCGGCTCCCATGGGGAGCCGGGCGTCTGTCTCTGTTATCTTCCGGTATAAGCGTTGGCCCAGCCGGTCTCGAGGGTTGCCCAGTCGCGCTGGGGGAGTTTGCCGGTCCAGGTCTCGACACGGTCGCCCATGGTGCAGGTGTGGCTGTTGGTGGCCTCCATGATGGCCTCATAGAACCAGTCCGTGGTCTGCACATCCGGCCAGTCGATGCGGTCGGAGATCTTCATGTGCGCCTTCGACGGCTTGCGGCCGAGCGCCCGGTTGACGATGGCGCAGGCCTCGGCGCGGGTGATCTTGCTTTCAGGCTTGAACGAACCGTCAGAATAGCCCTCGATCAGCCCGGCGTCCTTCGCTGCCGTGACATACGGTGCGAACCAGTCGGTCGTCTTCACGTCGGTGAAGTAGTTGTACACGGCAGAGCCGTTATTCTGCGTGAAGCTGACCGCGATCTTCGCAAACTCCGCGCGGGAGATCGGCGCGTCAGGGCGGAACGTGCCGTCGGCATAGCCGCCGATCACGCCCATGTTAGAGCGTGGAAACCGCGTTGTTGTACCACTTGTCGGCCGAAACATCGGAGAAGTCATTCTTCGAGGACCAGTATTTCGCTCTGGTGTCGTCGTCCAGCAGCCGGAAGAAGATCGTCGCGACCTCTGCGCGCGTGATCTTCCCGTTCGGGCGAACGGTGCCGTCGGCGTAGCCGATCAGATAGGAATAGTGGTCGTCGGTGTTGGCCTGCAGGGCCGGGAGCAGGACGGCGGTGATGTCATCAACCTCGTCTTCTACGGTCTCCGTATAGCCGCAGTATTGGCAGACGCGCGTGACCTTCCGCTTGTACGAGCCGTCAGACTGCTGGTCCCAAGGGGTTTCCGTGACGTCAAAAGCGTTGTCCTTGTAGCCATCGGTGTATTTGTCATTGGCAGTGTCAATCGCGTGTTTTACCATCTTACCGTCTTGCCAGACGGGGGTGCCGTCGATCTTGACGGTGACAAGCTTATCCCATTCTGGATTAGGAGAATTCTTTTGGACGGAGAACCACCTTGAGCAGGTGATCTTATTGACAGGCCGATTTTCTGCCGTGGTGTCGTTGGTAAATACGTTGTGACCAGAGATATTGATTTCCCAATTGACAGTATGCCCGGTGTCTCTTGTAGAGTCACCATTTTTTATATTGAGCGGCTGCTTGTTATTCCCTGTGGAATTGACAGTGCAGCTATCAAAATTGATGATTTTAGTTACATTTGTTTCTTCATAATGGCTGTATACATTGATGAACTTCCCGTTACCGTTAAAGGTGCAGTTCTTAAAGGTAACGTTGTCCCCATCTATAGAGTAGAAGCTATAGCCACTTCCACCATTGCCAGCGGCAGTCGGCGCATTGAATACCACGTCTTCATATTTAGCGGTCTTTGTACCGCCGTAAGTAATTTCTCCGTTTACAGTGCAGTCTTCAAAAACAAGGTTGTCAATACCGATGAAGCCCCTGTAATCCTGAATTCCAACATGAAAGTTTATATTTTTAAAAGTAACGGTTTCTTCTTTCTCTGTTCCGCGCCCATCAAAGCTGTAGTCACCATTATATTCTGTACCGAATAGATCTGGATTCGGATTTTTTGCACCAATCTGCCAAACAGTCTTATTCCCCTTCCCTTCAAAGGTCAGGTTCTTTCCACTGTAATTGGGTTGACTTTCCGCAATATATGTTGCATAGTTACCTTCTCCCAATTGGATGGTATCGCCATCCTGCGCATCTTTGATTGCGGCATCCAGCGTTTCATACCCTTTTGTTCCAATCCATGCGACATAGTTGCCCTCTGCCGAAACCGAGATCGGAACGACCGAGATCAGAAGCAGCAGCGAAAGAAGCAGGGATACAATCCGTTTTTTCATTTTTCCATTCTCCTTTGCATCTGTTTTGCCAAAGCGGGACCGGCAAAACACTTCATCTGCATGTTTCTGCAGATGATGAAAAAAGCGGGTACCCGCTTTTGGTTTTTTGGGGGTTGCGCCATAACAATACCACAGGTTTCCTGCGGTTGCAAGGATCGGATGGGATTTTTGTGGAATTTTTATAAATGGGGTGCGCAAAAAAGCCTCCCCTTTCAGGGGAAGGCGGCTCGGCGGAACGCCGGGACGGAGAGGCTGCAGCAGATTTGCGACGACCTCTCAGTCACCTTCGGTGACAGCTCCCCTGGAAGGGGAGCCAAGGGGAGCCTTGGATGCGGGCTTAAAAACGCCTCCCCTTGTGAAGGGGAGGTGCCGAGCGAAGCGAGGCGGAGAGGTTATTCCTTGATCGCCTTGACAAACGCGGCCTTGTCTTCGGCTTTGAAGAAGGCGCTGCCGGCGACGAGGACGTTGGCGCCGGCGGCGGTGCAGAGCCTGGCGGTCTGGGCGTTGACGCCGCCGTCGACCTCGAGCTCGCAGGCCGGGTTGCGCGCGTCGATATACCTGCGGATCTCGGAGACCTTCGGCATCATGTCGGCCATGAAGCTCTGGCCGCCGAAGCCCGGCTCGACCGTCATCACGAGGATCAGGTCCACCAGCTCCAGATACGGCAGCACAGCCTCGGCCGGGGTCTTCGGCTTGACGCAGACGGCGGGCTTTTTGCCGCAGGCGCGGATGCGGCGGATGGCCTCGAGGGTATTTTCCGGCGTGTCGGCCTCGACATGGACCGTCACGATATCCGCCCCCGCCTCGCAGAAGCGCTCGACATAGCGCAGGGGCCGGTCGATCATCAGGTGCACGTCCAGCGTCAGGTCGGTGATCTTGCGGATGCACGGGATCGGGGCCAGGCCGATGGAAAGATTGGGAACAAACAGGCCGTCCATTACGTCAATATGAACATACTCGGCGCCGGCCTGCTTGATCCTGCCGATGTCCCGCCCGAGATCGGCAAAATCGGCAGCCAGGATAGAGGGAGATACACGGATCATGAAAATGCCTCCAATACATAAAATAGCGCCGCACCGCCCTGCGGCCGCGGGCATAGATATGGATGTGCGGCCGTGCGCCGGCAGGATGCTTCCGCTGTTCTCCTGCGCAGCCGGTCCGACCGCCCGCAAGGGCCGCTCCGGCGGCCTTTGCGCTATTATACCGTGCGGCCCCGGCGGTTGTCAATCCGCCGCGCGTGTTGACTTTCCCTTCTATTTGTACTACTATTATTTTGAAGAAGTATCATAAGTGCTCCGCCGCCGCGGAGAAAGGAAAACTATGGACGAACAGAAAAAGAAGAGTCAGAAAAAGCGCTCGGTCATCCCGGTCTACGCGATCGGCGCGGTGTGGCTGCTATACGCCGGGAAGCTCGATACCTTCCGGGGCATCGTGTCGTGCGCCGTCGTGTCGGCGATCGTATATGGCATCCTGCGCATCGTGCTGCGCGGCAAAAAGACCGACACGCCGGAAGAAGCGCCCGCCGCCGCGCCGGAGCCCCAGCCCGCCAAACCCGAGCCGCAGCCGCAGCCTGAGGCGGACAAGCTCCCGCCTGAGCTGCAGTCGGTCATCTACCAGGGCAAGACCTCCATCGCCAAGATCCGCCAGCTCAACGACGAGATCCCTGACGAGCGCATGAGCGCCCAGATCGACCTCATCGAGCGGCTGACCACGCAGATCTTCGACTGCGTGAAGGAGCATCCGGAAAAGCTCAAGCAGATCCGGCAGTTCCTCAACTACTACCTGCCGACCACGATCAAGCTCATGGAGCAGTACGTGACGCTGCAGAACCAGAGCGTCAAGACCGAAAACATCACCGAGGGCATGCAGAAGATCGAAGACCTGCTCGACAAGGTCATCGTGGCCTTCCAGCGCCAGCTCGACGCGCTGTTTGAGTCCGACGTCGTCGACATCACCGCCGACATTCGCGTCATGGAGCAGATGATGGCCAGCGAGGGTTTAACAGAAAAGAAAGATTTTGCGTAAAACACCACAAGCTATTATATAGGAGGAACAAACGATGGACGAATATATCCCCCCAGCTGACGCTGACCCCGGATCTTTCCGCGCAGGCGCAGCCGGAAGTCAAAAAGGAAGAAGACCTCATCACCAAGGCGCAGGCCGCGCCTGAGGCCGGGCCGGACCTTTCCGCCCTCTCCCCCGCCGAGCAGCAGGCCGTGCTGAGCTTCGCGAAGCAGATCGATCTGGAAAACGCGCAGCAGGTGCTCGAGTACGGCGCGTCCGCGCAGAAGAACATCGCGGACTTCTCCGACACCGCGCTGGCCAAGGTCAAGACCGGCGATCTCGGCGAGATCGGCACGATGCTCTCCGGCCTGCTCGTGGAGCTCAAAACGCTCGAGGAGCCGGAAAAGAAGGGCATCGCGGGCCTGTTCCGCAAGGCAAAGATCAATTCCGAGGAGCTCAAGGCCCGCTTCTCCACAGCCGAGGTCAACGTCGACCGCATCTCCGGGGAGCTGGAAAAGCACAAGGTCACGCTTTTGAAGGACGTGGCCGTCATGGATCAGATGTATGACCGGAATCTGCAGTATTTCAAGGAGCTGACCATGTATATCCTCGCCGGCAAGCAGAAGCTGGCCGAGGCCCGCAGCACCACCCTGCGCGAGCTGCGCGAAAAGGCCGAAGCCTCGAACCTGCCCGAGGATGCGCAGGCGGCCAACGACTTTGAGAACAAGTGCGTCCGGTTCGAAAAGAAGCTCCACGATCTCGAGCTCACGCGCATGATCTCGCTGCAGACCGCCCCGCAGATCCGCATGATCCAGAATAACGACACCGCGCTCGTCGAGAAGATCCAGACCTCGGTCCTCAACACCATTCCGCTGTGGAAAAACCAGATGGTCCTGACGCTCGGCATCGAAAATTCCCGCCGCGCCATGGAAGCCCAGCGGCAGGTCACCGACATGACGAACGCGCTGCTGCAGAAAAACGCCGACATGCTGCACATGGCCTCCGTCGAGACGGCGAAGGAATCCGAGCGCGGCATCGTCGACATGGAGACGCTCAAGCACACCAATGAGCAGCTCATCTCCACGCTCGACGAGGTCCTGCAGATCCAGACCGACGGCGCAAAGAAGCGCCAGGAGGCCGAGCAGGAGCTCCGCCGGCTCGAGGGCGAGCTGAAGCAGAAGCTTCTGCAGCCGCGCAGCTGAACATCTAAATAAGGAGCAACCATGAAGTTCTTTCAGAAGACCGGCGTTGCGGTCGCCATCACCGTATTGGCCATCGCCGCGGCGCTTTTCATCGGGCTGTCCCCGGTCCTGAAGTCCGGGGCCGAGACTGCCCCTGTGCAGACCGTTTCCTCGCAGGATACGTCTGCGCAGACCTCCTCCGCCAGCCTCCCGGCTTCGGAGTCGACCACCTCCGGCACAGCCGGAGACGAGACGATCTCCAACAAATACATCCGCGACGAGGCCGGACTCTTCACCCGCAGCGCAGAGAACACCATCAAGGACTACAACGATAAAATTTATTCCAAGACCAGCTCGCACGTCGCCATCCTCACCACCGCGGATACCGGCGGCATGTCGCTCGAGGGCTACACCAACAGCGCGTTCGACGCCATGGGCCTGAGCGAGTACGACATGCTCTTCTCCGTCGACACCGACACCCAGACGTGGTATGTGACGACCGGCGCATATGTGGCGGACTTTGCCGACAGCCGGCTCGAGTCGATCTTCAAGGACGGCTTCGCCGCCATCCTCGACACCGACGCGGACGAGGCCGCGAAGGACCTTTACAAGGACCTCTACAGCTGGTGCAAGTCGAACCTGACCGGCGCTGCCGCGCCGCAGGCGGAGGAGCCGGTCCAGCAGACCGGCTATGGAAGGCGAAAAAGCGTGATCGGCACCATCATCACCATTCTGATCATCTACTGGATCCTGAAGGCCATCTTCGGCTCCGGCCGCAGAGGCGGCGGAGGCGGTGGCGGCTTCTGGTCCGGCCTGTTCCTCGGCTCGCTGTTTTCGAACCGGCACCACCATGGTCCCGGCCCGGGCCCCGGCCCGCGGCCCGGCGGGTTTGGCGGCGGTCCGCGCCCCGGCGGCTTTCGGCGGAGGGCCGAGGCCGGGCGGCGGCTCGCGCGGCGGTTTCGGCGGCGGACGGGGCGGCTTCGGCGG
>VOFK01003006.1_pt1:0-22500 | contig 91964 bp, 122 predicted proteins | sample 5384121 | NCBI WGS metagenome assembly VOFK01 (sample SAMN12384730, study PRJNA508395) | human gut metagenome | isolation source: healthy gut J | host: Homo sapiens
TTGTGCAGTGCCGGAGGCGATCTGTCTCGAATGCTTCTGCAGGTAAAACCTTCTGCAAATCCAAATTCATCGTCACTCACTCCTTCCGAACGGATTCTCGTTGTCGTCGTACTCTGCTTCGCTCTGTGCCGGCTTGTCCTTTGGCAGATAGTCCAGGAACGGCGTTGACTCTCCTAAGAATGTCTTGCCATGCTTTATGTACATTGTCTCTGTTCTCTGCTTCTTACACTGTGCCGCATAGTTCTTTACCGCTTCATACAACTGCTCGTGGGAGAAGCCATCTTCCAGGCGGGCCTTATACTTCTTGTATGCCTGCCCTTTATCAACCTTCCTCGGGTATGCCTCCCACAGTTCCTCGAAATCCGTGGTGTAATTACCAATCGCCTTATTTGACTTCTGTTCTGCAGGCAGTACCGGATCTTTCGGCTCCGGAAGTTCCGGCGTTTCTGTGCTTTCTCCTGCCAGTGCTTCCTTCTCAGCCTTCATGCGGTTGTAATATTCTCTCTGCCTGTCAGCCTCACTGGACGACTGGCCGATGAAGTTCTGAATATCCATCATGTAGATTGCTCCGTTATCGAGCATCTCGATTAAATCCAGCTTCTTGAATACATCCAATGCTTTCTCGACGGTGCCTACCTGGTGCCCTGTCAAAGTTGCCAGGATTTCCGGCGTGTACGGAATCACATTTCTATACATCAACCTGCCGGAATTGCTCAGGCTTTTCAGATATAGTTTCAGCAGGATATTACTGTATAAATATCCGTCCTTCATGCTCTCTAAAATCTTCATCTCGTCCGTGTCGAAAAAGTCCTCTTTCAGCTTTAGGTAGTAATACTTTCTGTTGTCTGCCATTCAGTCACCGCCTATCTCCTTAAATGCCTGCTGTTAAGTCCATAATCGAGATCGGCTTCTTTAAGACTCTGTTGTGTCTGCAGCAATCGCACAATTCGCATCTGTCCGGCTCAACCTCGCCATTCTTAACTCTGAGGATTCTCGGCATATTCATCTCTACCATGTGCAACGCTTCCTGCAGATAGTTGTCTGTTACGTGGATAATGCGGATGTCCGGCTCTGTCTGCTTCGTTGCTCCTGCAATGAAGAACGGCAGCTTCTCGCCGGTATTCTGTCTCACGATTTCCTGGTAGACCGCACCCTGGATGTCGTAACCCCAGTAACGGACAAAATCGAGGTAGCCGATGTCTTTTACCCACTTCAAATCCGTAATGGATGCCATGACCTTCAAATCAACGATAGCCACTCCCGGAATGTATGAGTCCATCTTGATCTTCCACTTCGCCCCGAACAGTTCTCCTGTCATAATGACCTGCTTCTGACCGCTCATATACTTCATGAAGTATTCGTCTCGCTCGATACGGGCGATGATCTCCTCTGCCTGCTTGAAGTTTGCCTTTAACTCTCCCTTCTGAGTGAAGATTTCCGGATTGTCCTTCTTGAACTGATCCAGGCTTCCCTCAAAATAACTGTCTACATAGCTTCCTACCAGCAACGCTGTACTCTTTTCATCCTGCCAGCGTCCGTTAAGTTTCTCCATTCCATAGAACTCACAAGGCATCTTACCGTAGGTTCCGGCAAAATCCTTATACCCCGATACGCTCATGTACTCCTGGTTAGCCTCCTGGCTATAATAATTTTCTGATGTCAGCTGCATTCTTCTTCCTCCTATTCAACCTCTTCCAAATCTAAGCCACCGATCTGCTGTTCCTCTTCTTTCTGCTCGATCTTATCAAACGGGTCCTGCGCCTCTACGATGTCCGGCTGGTTGTCACCGTAACTTCCATCGCCATCCTCGCCGTAAACTTTCTGATCGTCCTGGATTGCTCTCTGCATATCCACTGACAACATACCCCACTTGCTAAGAAGCATCTTAATAACCGTCTTTAATGCCATTGCCTCAAAATCTGTCGTCCACTTGCTGCCCTTCTTGTTGTTTTCCAAGTCGTATCTATACGCCGTCGAATACTTGCGGGCATGGTTATCTACTTCTGCTGTTGTCATAAACAGTTCTTTTCTGAAACCGGTTAATAACTTAAAGCAGGCATAATAACCGGCAATATTTTCCGATTTTCCTTCGGCTCTCTGCGTGCATTTTGAAAAATCTTTCACAAACTCAACCTCTCCTGTGATCGGATTGTATGAAACCAGCTCGTCCTTGTAAACAACCGAGCAGTTCATTTTTTCATAAGATCCTGAGCGGATCGCCAACTGGATAAATCCCTTATACATCATCTGAAACTGTGCTTCCGGATGTTTCTCCCATTGTTTCGTCTGCGGATTGTACTTATTGTTGTTGTAAGGCACGATTGCCGCAAACCCTAAATTGCTGTCAATCGGCAAATCGTAGGTTGCTGCCACAAACGCCGCACTCATGATCGTTGTTGCCGGGCATTTCTTTAACTGTGCTGATCCAGCAACCACATTCGTAATGGATGCCAAAAACTGCGGTGCTTTCTGCCCTAAGACTTCCGTAAATTTCTTCTTTACTGCATCCTGGGAAATCATGCTCTTAACCTGCACTGCTACACTTAACTGCGTTCCCTGCTGTGTTGCCACTGCATTCTGTTCTGCCATACTACCTTTCCTCCTTTTCTGCTTCCGTGAGACTTTCGCCACACAACTTTAATATTTCTTCTGCGCTCATATCATCCACGCATTCTTCACAAATCTTCCCTTCCGGAGAATCCCAAAACATATCTCCTGCCAGGATTCCATACCCGCATTTCACACATTCGTGAACCGGTACCGGCTCCGGTGCGTTCGGGCATCTTGGATGGCATGGGTTCATACCGCATTCTGCACACATATTCCTTCTGCCTCCAATCTTCTCAAAAACGTCGTAGCATTTACCGAGCATCTGAACAGATAGTTCTTAACCTCGTCCTTGAATAACAACGGCATGTATTCCTCTCTGTTCCCAATCTTGCATATATCCATCTTCCGGTTGCACAACCATAAGATTTGCTCAGCCTCTTCATCTGAGATGTGAATTTCTTTCTCTCTGTACTCGTCTACGATTTTCTGCAACTCTTCGCTCATAGGCTTTCTCCTCTCTCCATTCTTCAATGAAGTCCGGCAGGTACATTCTCGCCTCATTTACAAAATATCCGACGATCATCACCACTGGTAAAACCAGCCACTCGCCGCCGTAGGCTTTATATCCTCTCTCGATGTACGCTGCTTCAACCGATACTTTTGTGAGGACCAGTCCCAGGCTTACCCAAAACCAATACAGTCTCACAAATCTTCTGACTTTCTTTCTAAATCTTCTCATACCGCCTGTTCCTTTCACTTATAGAAGTAGTGCTTGCCGTACTTGAAAAGAAATTCCAAATTCTCGCTGTGCCACTTACTGTCGCTCTTGCTCTCAAAATACAAAGCATCCTGGCTTTCGTTCCAATGGTCTACCTGGATCAGCTTCAATGCTTCGTAACACTCCTCGTCCGGCTCTACTGCATCGTATCTTCCGTTTGCAACTGGACTGAACTGGTTCTTCTGAAAAATCACTTCCTCGATTGTGTCCGGGAACTCATTGCTCCAAACCCTGTTGAGGACTACCAGCATAACCAGTGCCTTTCCTTTCACGCCTTCGCTCTCAGCTTCGGCCATCGCTATCTTACATAGCAGGTAGGAATCGTCCTTGTCCCAATCCATACTTGCAATCAACGGTTCTTCTGTCTCAACTGCCTTTGCTGTCTCCGTTGGCTGTGTTGCCTCTTCAATTTCCGGCGTATACGTCGTCTCTGCCACTTCCTCTGTGGTTATGTAGACCGGCCAGCTTTTTTCTTTCTCCTGCCAGAGCGTTTCTGAAATGCCACTGACTGCAAAACAGGCAGCTCCGATCATCGTTGCCATTCTTGCCGCAAACAATATTCTTCGCTTACTTGCTTTCTTCAATTCTGAACTCCTTTCCGGCGTTGCTCCGGCTTACTTGCCGTTCAAATACTTCTCTCCGGCAATTTTCATTTCGCTTATTACCTCTGCCATCTTTTCGAGCTGCCCAATGATTTTTTCCAAGGCTGGTAATTCATCCTTTGTGATTTTTCCATCTGCAGTTATCTCGATCAGACTGTCTCGCATATTCTTCAATGAATCCTCATTGAAGTTCTGCAAAAGCCTTAGTGCAATTCCTTCTAAACTTTTTTCTTCGGTTGCCAGTGGTAGGAATCCGTGTACCGGGCATTCTCGCATACAGTACCCAGTAATCAATTCCGGGGCGTTGTAGAGGTCAGCCATAAGCACCACCTTGTCCACTGGGACAACCTTCGTATTGCCAAGCTCGTAATCTGCCAATGTTGAAACCGATATTCCCAACAGTTCTGCAGCTCCTTCACGGCTCCATAGCCTCTCGTTGTACGTTGCCGCCTTTTTCCTGGCCTGGAAATACATATTTGTGTTCTCGTTTGTAGGGCCTCTTCCCATTTCTTGTTACCTACCCTTCCGCTATAATTTACTTATCAGCTGGAACAGCGACCAGGTTGATTCCTAGCAGGTTATTCACCCCGCTTACGATTGCTTCGTTCATCATCTTGCCGTTAATTACCAGTGACAGCCGATCCCTGGAGACATCCAGCTGCTTCGCCAGCTCATTGACGGTCATGCTCTGTTTTACCAGTTCCACCTTCACTGTCTGACACCATTCATCGGACGGTGTTTCGGTTCTCTCCGGCAGTCCTTCCGTTCCAAGCACTTCGTTGATCTTCTCAGCGATTACCTTGTAACTCGAATTGGAATATCTGCCGTTGACTACCTGGGAAACAGTAGCATTGCTGTAACCGATTTTTTCGGCCAGCTGCTTCAATGTCATATCGTGGTCGATTACTGCTTTTTTAACAGCTTTGCCCCACTGTGATGTTTCCTGCTTCATGCTTGCGTTTCACTCCTTTCTCGCATTTGTGTAAAAACTATTTATCTTTTCTGATTTGCGTGTTATAATGTAAGTAAACCTCTTTACAAACTCGCAAACAGACGCACGAAATACAAGCACAATCTCTCGGCTCGCAACTTTGAGTTGTTTTGTATTTCATGTATTTATTATAGCACGTATCTGCGAGTTTGTAAATGTTTTTACTCTTATTTGCGTATTATTTTTACCACGGAGGTTGCCTATGGAAATCATCGAAAGAATTACTGAAACCCTTGAAAAAACGGACAAAAAGGCTACTGATCTGTGCGACCGCCTCGGCATTCGGACATCTACGATGTCTACCTGGAAAACTCGCAATAGCGACCCGCCAGCAAAATACATCAAGCCGATTGCAGACTTCCTGGGCGTGTCAGTTCATTACCTATTGACCGGTGAAGAGGCTCCTGCCCGCAAGCTCACCACTGCAGAAGAGGACGAACTTCTCGAACTGTACCGGGCATTGCCACAGAACAAACAATTTGAGTTTATCGGGGAACTCAAGGGATTTCTGAAAGCCTATACAGAGTCTCAGAAATACCTCGACAAAGAAAAAAGATTATCAGTTTAGAATGGTACCGACTTTACGGCCAGTACTGAGGAGATGTGCCTATGAATAACAAATACTTTGAGCTGGCACGCAATGAGGAGAGGTCCGGGAACGATGCCGCTGCATTGCTTCTTTATCTCTCCTCTTTTTGTGACAGTTGCAATCACGGCACCAGGAACCGCTCCTACGGTGTCGTAGCAAAGATCCGGCACCTGCAGCACCGGCTTATGCTCACTGACCTGCAGTTGTTCGGATTGGTTCACTCATACGGTCCGCTTACGGACTCTGAGTGCAAGAAACTTTTAGACTGTTCCATACGTGGTACCGGTATCTCCGGTTACGCCTATGGATATTAGCAAATTTTCAGAGCGTCTGTCGCATTGTATGCAGGAACGCCACTTGAACGGTAACGACCTTGCCGCTCTTTCCGGCGTGACTGCCGCTACAATCTCACGCTACCTCAACGGACTGCGAACACCGACCGTCGATAATGTCGTGCTACTGGCTGATGCCCTCGATGTGTCCGTAGATTACCTTCTTGGACGGCATAATGTCCCGGACGATAAAATGCTCGTGTCCTTGTATTCCATCGCTTCCATCGACGATAAGCGTGTCCTATGGACGCTCCTGGAAAGATACGGAGGAAACCATGGAACAACTAAACGGCAATGAACCATTTACCCTGCATGGTTCCGATACTTCTATCATGCTGCAGGATTTTTGGCGTTGGGCGTATTCTGATCTGCTCAACAATACCCACCGTGGAGTGCTTGCCGAATTTCTCGTACACTCTGCCCTGGAAACAAAAGATGTCGCACGTGCCGACTGGCTACCGTTCGACCTTACTTCTCTTTCCGGTCTCCGGATTGAGGTCAAGTCGTCTGCCTATCTGCAGGCGTGGACTCCGGAAGATGTGTTCTCGCAGATTAGCTTCGACATTGCAAAGAAATTTGCCTGGGATGGAGCTACCTACGCCTCTATGGCTATGCGTAACAGTGATTTGTATGTGTTCTGCGTCTTTACCGCTCGTACACGTGATGTTTCAATTCTTGATCTCGACTACTGGGACTTTTATGTTCTGCCTACCTCGGTTCTTAATGAAAAGGTGCCGGAGCAAAAAACAATCACGCTCTCTTCCCTTCTCAAACTCGAACCAGTAAAAACGGATTTCGCCGGTCTGCCTGCGGCTGTGGAATCAGTAAGGTTGTCAAATGAAACTACCTAACGGCTACGGCAGCGTGACAAAACTTTCCGGAAACCGTCGCAAGCCTTACCTGGCCCGTGTTACTCTAGGCTGGATCACGGACGAACAGACCGGAAAGACCGTACAGAACCGTGTTCCTCTTGGAACATTCAAGACTAAGAAGGAAGCTCTGCAGGCACTCGCTGAGTACGGAGCTAATCCTTACGATATACAAAATGCCGCTATGACCCTGGCGGAACTCTACGACAAATGGACTGCAGCTTACTTCCCTGCCCTGGAAAGTGAATCATCCTGCCGTACCATCAAGTCAGCATGGAGCTACTGCCACGCCATTGCCGGAATGCGTGTTAAGGACCTGCGTGCCCGCCACATCAAGGGCATAATGGAAGATGGCTACATCATTCCTTCACGTGGAGCCAATAAGGGCGAAAAGGTGCTTGCGTCTGCAGGCACAAAATCCCGGATCAAGTCTATGTTTAATTTAATGCTGGACTATGCGCTCGAATATGAGCTTGTTGATAAGAACTACGCCCGCACATTTGAACTGTCGGACGACATCATCAAAGAAAAGGAAGAAGCAAAACGTGGGCACATCATCTTCCAGGACTCAGAGATGCAGACGCTTTGGGAAAACGTCGGCAAAATCCGGTTCGTGGACTGGGTTCTCATACAGTGCTATATGGGATGGCGGCCGCAAGAACTCGCCATACTGGAATTAGAGGACGTGCATCTTGAAGAACGCTATATTGTCGGTGGTATGAAAACACAGGCCGGGCGACACCGTATGGTGCCTATCCACCCGAAAATATTTGACCTGGTTAAGAAAAACTACGACTATGCCCTTGAACTTGGAAGCCACCGGCTCTTTAATGATCCGGATTCTCCGAAGGGTGGCATGGCAATCACCTATGACAAATATGCCGGCCGTTTTGATAAGGTGGTCGCCGCTCTCAAGCTCCGAGACGATCATCGACCGCACGACCCTCGAATGACATTCATCACCATGGCAAAGAAGGCTGAGGTTGACGAATACACTATCAAAAAACTTGTCGGTCACAGAATCACCGACATAACAGAGGCGGCTTATACAGATCGTGACTTAGAATGGCTCAGAGCCGAACTGGAAAAAGATACCGTAACCCTCGTGGTTGCGGTATTTCCGCATTCTGCAGGTAACCGAAAAAGTGTTACCTTCTCCATGTTTCCTACTTGTTACCTACCGGTTTCCTACTTTCCCATTTTCACCACTTTTTACACCATCTCACACCCAATTTCATTTTTCCACTTCCAGGCACCAAAAAGTACCGCAATCGCTGTGATTACGGTACTTCCTGGGTTTAACGTCTTTTCAATTTGTAAAGTCTATTTAGAACTTACCAGCCTCGGCTGCTTCCTCTACAGAAACAGCTACAGCAACTGTCATACCAACCATAGGGTTGTTACCAGCACCGATCAGACCCATCATTTCTACGTGAGCAGGAACGGATGATGAACCAGCGAACTGAGCGTCACTATGCATACGTCCAAGTGTATCTGTCATACCATAGGAAGCAGGACCTGCTGCCATGTTATCCGGGTGCAGAGTACGTCCCGTACCACCACCGGAAGCAACTGAGAAGTACTTCTTTCCTAACTCGTTACATTCCTTCTTGTAAGTACCAGCTACCGGATGCTGGAAACGTGTAGGGTTTGTAGAGTTACCTGTGATAGATACGTCTACGCCCTCTTTGTGCATGATAGCAACACCCTCTGGTACAGAGTTTGCACCGTAGCAGTTAACCTTTGCACGAAGTCCCTCAGAATAAGACTTACGGAATACTTCCTTAACTTCGTTTGTATATGGATCATACTCTGTCTCAACAAATGTGAAACCGTTAATTCTTGAAATAATCTGAGCAGCATCCTTACCAAGACCGTTTAAGATAACACGAAGTGGCTCTTTACGAACTTTGTTAGCCTTCTCTGCGATACCGATAGCACCTTCTGCTGCTGCGAATGACTCATGACCTGCTAGGAAACAGAAGCACTTTGTCTCTTCTTCAAGTAACATCTTTCCTAAGTTACCATGTCCAAGACCAACCTTTCACGTGGTCAGCAACTGAACCTGGAATACAGAATGCCTGAAGACCTTCACCGATAGCTGCAGCAGCTTCTGAAGCCTTTCTGCAGCTCTTCTTGATAGCGATTGCTGCACCTACTGTATATGCCCAGCATGCATTCTCAAAACAAATAGGCTGAATGCTCTTTACCTGATTGTATACGTCTAAACCAGCATCCTTTGGTGATCTTCTCTGCCTCTTCGATTGAGGAGATACCGTAGCTGTTTAATACTTCATTGATCTGTTTGATTCTTCTTTCATATGATTCAAATAATGCCATTATATCGTTACCTCCTTCTATTATTTCTCAATCTCTTTGTCTGTACGTGGGTCGATGAGTTTAACTGCATCTGCAACACGTCCATACTGTCCACATGACTTCTCATAAGCTGTGTTAGGGTCATCACCCTTCTTAATGAAATCAGTCATCTTTCCAAGGTTAACGAATTTATATCCAATGATCATACCCTCTTCATCAAGAGCGATAGCATTTACATATCCTTCAGCCATCTCAAGGTATCTAGGACCCTTCTTTAATGTACCATACATAGTACCAACCTGAGAACGAAGTCCCTTACCAAGATCTTCAAGACCGGCACCAACTGCAAGTCCACCCTCAGAGAATGCACTCTGAGAACGACCGTAAACGATCTGTAAGAATAACTCTCTCATAGCTGTATTGATAGCATCACAAACTAAGTCAGTGTTTAGTGCCTCCATAACTGTAAGTCCCGGTAGAATCTCAGAAGCCATAGCTGCGGAATGTGTCATACCTGAACATCCGATAGTCTCAACTAAAGCTTCCTGAATGATACCCTCTTTTACATTCAATGTAAGCTTGCACGCACCCTGCTGAGGTGCACACCAGCCAACACCATGTGTAAAACCGGAAATATCTTTAACTTCCTTTGCCTGTACCCATTTTGCTTCTTCTGGGATTGGAGCAGCTCCATGATGCACGCCCTGTGCAACTGGGCACATGTTTTCAACTTCCTGTGAATAAATCATTGTGAATCTCCTTTCGAAATATGAAAATCTGCTTAAAGCGGTTATGAATATCTATTCTTTTTTTTCGTAACCATCAGACATATTTTCTCATAAACCGTCAATTAAGTCTATACCAATTAATAAAAAATATCAATAAGTTTGTCTAAAAAATTTGCCATGTTTTTAGATTCATATTATAATTATTTTGGTTTGTTTTTATCTTTTAGATTTCGGTAAACCAATCCTACATTGTATAAAGAAAAGAGGAATACATATGCGTTTTATAGATCTACATGTCCATACAACTGCTTCGGATGGTTCTTTTACTCCATCTGAAGTGTGCCAGATGGCTCTTGATAAGGGACTTGCCGCTCTGGCGATCACCGACCACGATACGGTTGATGGAGTCCCGGAAGCAATCCGGTTCATGGAAAATCATCAGCTGGCCCCGGATACACAGGATCCTCTTCCTATGGAATTGATTCCCGGTATCGAACTTTCATGCAACTATGGTTCACGTGAAATCCATATTCTGGGCTTCTATATGGACTATACCAATCCCGGACTTCTTGCTGAATTGAACGCTTTAAAAGATGCACGTTTTAACCGAAATGTGGAAATGTGCAAGCTGTTTCAGCGTGACAGCATCAATATGACCATCGAAAAACTTCAAGAGGGAAATCCGGATACAGTCATTACCCGTGCGCATTTTGCAAGAGTTCTGATTGAGGACGGCATTGTCAAGAATAAGGATCAGGCATTTAAAAATACCTTGGCGAAAAATGCAGATACTATCTTCCGAAACCGGAGGTCACATGTGAACGTGCTCTCTCGATCATCAACCAATATGGCAAATGTGCAGTTCTCGCACATCCATTACTCTATAAGCTTAGTTATAACCAGATTGAGGAATTACTGGACTATCTGAAACCACTTGGGTTAAAGGGCTTAGAAGCTTATCATTCTTCTAATAATTCCTATGAGAGTGGAAAGCTCCGGGCGATCGCAGACAGACATGACTTGTTTGTCTCCGGCGGTACGGATTTCCACGGTGTGATCAAACCGGACATCTCTCGGAACCGGTCGCGGCGGTATGCGGATCACCACCGGAATTCTGGACAATATAAAAGCGCATCTTTTTTGAAGAACAGAAAAAAATCTCCATATTCAGATTTTCTACTGAACATGGAGATTTTTTCTGTTCTGACATCTTCTTATTTAAAAAGATATTCTTTATTTCTTTTCCTTATCTTCTTCCACTACTGCTGCATTCTTCTTTTCAAGCTCAGCAACTGCATTCTTATGCATTGGAATACGACAGTTCTTGTTATTACCAAACTCAACAATGATAGTTGTGTCATCTACAATATCAAGGATTGTGCCATAGAAACCACTGGTTGTCATAATATTGTCACCCGGTTCCATCTGGTTATGCATTTCCTCTGTCTTAGCCTTCTGCTTCTTCTGTGGACGGATCATCATGAAGTAGATAATTGCAACAAAAAACAGGATATATACAACGATAAACATTGTGCTGCCTGAACCTGAACCCGATGCTGTACTACTGCTTAAAACCATTCCTAATGTGTTCATAATATTCTCCTTCTAAACTTCATTTGATGTTAAACTCTCTATCATAGACTTTTTTATACGATGCATATGAGCCTTCTTCGATAGCCTGTCTAATCTCTTTCATCATATTATTATAAAAATACAAATTATGCAAGACGCAAAATCTCATACCAAGCATTTCATTTGCCTTTAACAGATGTCTGATATAACCTCTGCTGTAATGCTGACATGCCGGACATCCGCAGCCTTCTTCAATCGGTCTGTCATCTGTCTCATATTTTGCATTCTTCAGATTCAGTTTTCCATGTTTTGTGTATACATGTGCATGTCGTCCGTTTCTGGATGGATATACACAGTCAAAAGAAATCCACACCACGGTCAACTGCTTCGAGTATATTGATCGGCGTTCCGACACCCATCAGATAAACCGGCTTATTCTCAGGAAGATATGGCACGGTTACATCCAGAATATGATACATTTCCTCCGCTGTCTCTCCAACAGCCAATCCACCAATAGCATACCCCGGCAGATCCAGCTCTGCAATTCTTTTTGCATGGTCAATACGAATATCCTCATATACTGCGCCCTGATTGATTCCGAATAGCATCTGTTCCCTTATTGATCGTATCCGGCAGGCTGTTTAAACGTGTCATCTCTGCCTTACAGCGCTCCAGCCAACGATAGGTTCTGGCAACCGAATTCTCCACATAAGAACGTTCCGCCTTTGCAGGTGCACACTCGTCAAACGCCATTGCGATCGTAGATGCAAGATTAGACTGGATCTGCATACTCTCCTCCGGTCCCATGAATATCTTGCGTCCATCTACATGCGAGTTAAATGTAACGCCTTCTTCTTTAATCTTTCGAAGTCCTGCAAGCGAGAACACCTGAAATCCGCCAGAATCCGTAAGAATTGGACGATCCCAATACATAAACTTATGTAAACCGCCCATTTTCTTCACAACCTCATCACCCGGTCTTACATGTAAATGATAGGTGTTTGATAATTCAATCTGACAGCCGATTTCTTTCAGATCTGTCGTAGCAACTGCGCCTTTGATCGCAGCAGCAGTTCCCACATTCATGAATACAGGAGTTTCCACTGTACCATGAACAGTCGTAAAGGTAGCTCTTTTTGCTCTGCCATCTTTACAAATAATTTTATACATAATTACTCATTCTCCTTTAATATTCTTTCTCTATAATGCCCCAGTCTGAACGGAAATGCAACAGTTTCTTCTTAATTAATTTTGTTCCTATCCACAATACGGTTGAAAACTGTAACATTTGTACCAAATATAATGACTATTTTTTATTTACTCACTCTATTTTTAGTCATATTTACTTGTTTTTTATCAATTTTCATCGTCCTTTACCGAACCTTTACCGAAAAAAATATTGACTTTTTGTGCAATCTTCCTATAATGATAAACGGAAAAAAAATATTATAAATAAGAAGAGATACTACCATTATGATTTTCAGGTATCTCTCAAGAAGGAGGAAACATGTTAGCATCCATCTTAGCAGTAACCATCTTCCTGGCTGTGTTTGTGCTGATCGTTCTTGATAAGATCGAACATTATCTTATAACGCTGGGCTGTGGATTACTCACCATCATCTTTGTCCTTGGTATCTGTCTGCACAGTGGACAGGCTATCATGGAAGTGTTAAACGTTAAAAGCATTTTTACAACCAGCTTCTGGCATACAGTTGGACAAGCATCTGAAGATTCCAGCGGTATCAGCTGGGCGACCATTATTTTTATTGCCGGTATGATGGTCATGGTTGAAGGTATGAAACGTGCAGGTTTCTTTACATGGCTCTGCATGCTGATTGCAAAGCTTGTACGATACAGAATTGTTCCAATTCTGATCACCTTTATGATCCTGTCAGCATTTCTTTCTATGTTCATTGCAAGTATCACGGTTATTCTGTTCCTTGCAGCTGTAACAGTAGAACTCTCACAATTATTAAAATTCAATCCGGTTCCAATGATCTTGGCAGAAGTCTTCTGCTCCAACCTCGGTGGAACTGCTACCGTCTGTGGTGATCCACCAAACATCATCATCGGTACCTCACTTGGATTTTCATTCTTTGATTTCCTGACAAATACAGGTGTATTTGTTCTTATTTCACTGGTAATTATGATTGTCTATTTTTATCTTGCTTTTCGTAAGGAATTAAAGCAAAATGAAGGTGGGGTTGATACCTCAACAATACCAAGTCCTTCAGAAGCAATTACAGACAAATCCGGATTTATCTTCAGCTGTGTTATTTTCCTGCTTTCTGTTGTTCTGCTTCTTACACAGACACAGACAGGGCTGACAGTTGCTGCGATTGGTGTTATAATAGCTATAATCACACTGATCTGTTCCGGCAGACATGGACTGGAACTTTTAAAGAAGATTGATTACAAGACACTCTTATTCTTTATTGGTTTATTTGTTGTCGTTGGTGGTTTGGAGCAGACCGGTATTCTGGAAGTCATTGCAAAATTCATCAAAAACGTCAGCGGTGGAAATATGTATATCATGGTTGCTATTATCATCTGGCTCTCAGCTATCTGCAGTGCCTTTATCGATAATGTTCCATTTGCTGCTACTATGGTTCCTGTTATCAAAGAACTTGCAGCAGGTAATGGTGGGGTTCTTGCCGTCCTTGCCTATTCATTAGCCATTGGTACAGATATTGGTGGAAATGCAACACCTATCGGTGCTTCCGCAAATGTTGTTGGTACTTCAGTAGCTGCTAAAGCAGGTCATCCGGTCGGATGGGGCGAATATTGTAAGAAGATGGCTCCTGCTACTATTCTTGTTATGATCATTTGTACACTCGGTGTATTTATTCGATATAACAGCGTCTTCTAAGAAACTTACATATTTTTAGGGAGGTTATAAAAATATGGACAAACAGGTTATTATCACGATCGGTCGTGAATATGGAAGTGGCGGACATGTAATTGCACAGGACATTGCAAAACGTTTTAATGTCCCATATTACAATCGTAATCTAATTGAAGAAGTTGCAAAACAGAATAATTTTGATACAGATAATATTAAAGACTATGATGAGTCACCTAGAAAATATCTGTTCTCTCGTACCGTTCAGGGGATACAGCAATTCTCCGGAAGAGATTCTTGCCGGTCTTCAGTTCGATTTTATAAAAAGAAAAGGCAGCATCCGGAGAATCCTTTGTAATTGTTGGCAGATGTGCCGACTATGTATTAAAGGATATGGATTGTGTAGCTTCATTCTTTATTGTCGCTGATGCCGAAGCGAAGTTACAGCGTACTATGGAAACCAAGCAGTTATCCCAACGTGATGCTGAAGCTACGATCAAACGTCATGACCGTAACAGAAAAACATATTACAAGGATCACACTGATATGGAATGGGGCAACAGTAAGAACTATGATATGACGATCAATTCAACCGTCCTGGGCTTCAAAAAAGACCGCCGATATCATTGAAGATTTTGTAAAAACAAAATTTGATCTGTAATTCATAATTTACTGACAAAAACAAAGCCGGGTATGAAATATCATATCCGGCTTTCTGCTTTATTCATATCTCTCGTCAATTACACGTTTTGTCTTCTTCTCACTTCTTGGAAGCACCCCAATCTCTACAACCTTAACAAGTGGGGTAAATCCGATCCGACTCTTTACTCTCTCTGCAATACGCTTAGATAACTCTACGAAATCTACGCTTCCATCCGTCTCTACATAGATTCTCATAGTATCTTTTTTCCATCCAGATGGGAGATGCGAATCTGATATTCACTTGATAATTCAGGGAATTCCTTCAATACTTCTTCAATCTGACTTGGGAATACATTTACGCCCTTGATCTTCATCATATCATCCGTTCTTCCCATAATCACACCTAACCTTGGATGCTTGCATCCACATGGGCATTCTCCCGGAATAATTCTTGAAAGATCATGTGTACGATAACGAATCAGAGGTGCGCCCTCTTTTACAAGCGTTGTTATAACAATCTCACCCATTTCGCCATCCGGAACCGGCTCTAAGGTTACAGGATCAAGAATCTCAATATAGACATAATCATCCCAGTAATGCATACCGTTGTCATATTTACAGCTGATTCCGATACCCGGTCCATAGATCTCTGTCAAACCATAGATGTCATATAATTCAATTCCCAGTTCCTCTGAGATACGTTTTCTCATCTTTTCACCCCAGCGTTCAGAACCGATCACACCTTTCTTCAGGCAAATCTTATCTTTGATACCACGTTTCTCGATCTCCTCTGCAAGAAGAAGTGCATAGGAAGACGTCGAACAAAGGACAGTAGATTTCATGTCCTGCATCATCTGAAGCTGTTTATCCGTATTTCCCGGTCACATAGGTATGACCATAGCACCCAACTTCTCTGCTCCGTTCTGGAAGCCGATTCCTGCCGTCCAGAGTCCATATCCCGGTGTGATCTGAATACGATCCATATTCGTGATACCTGCAAGCTCATAACAACGCTTGAACATGATTGCCCAGTCATCTACATCCTTTGCTGTGTATGGAATAATAACCGGAAGTCCTGTTGTTCCTGATGATGAATGGATACGAACGATCTCACTTTCCGGTGTCTGTCATTAAACCAAGTGGATATGCATCTCTCAGGTCTTTTTTTTCTGAAAATGGAAGCTTCTTAAAATCCTCCGATGTCGAAATTCTTGTAATTCCTGCTTCCTCCAGCTTCTTTCCATAAAAACTTTCAGCCTTAATCAATGCTTCGATCTGTTTATTGACCTGACTGATCTGTAATTCTGAAATCTCCATTATTTATCCTCCAAACTTTCTATTTTATAAAATATTTTTATTGTATATAATCAAGTGCTCTGAAATTCAGCTCATGTAATTTTTCCGGCAATCTTTTTATCAAAGCCTGTTTGATATCTTCTTTTTCAAGTCCAAGCATACCGGTTGAGATTGCGGCTCCCAGCATCAAGACATTTAACACCTTTGCAGACCCAAGAGTTTCACATGCCTGATCTGTATCGATCACCAAAACCCGATCTACCTGTGTCTTCAGATATTCGATCATAGATGCTCCGTTATAACCGGTCTTCGCCAGCGATGCTGTAACCGGCATAACCGCACGATTGCTGACGACTACTGCTCCGTTTTTTTTTTTCAGATAAGGAAGCATCCGCACCGTTTCTCCCGGTTCAAATCCCAGGATCATATCTGCTGTTCCTTTTGCTATCATTGGTGAATACAGATTTTCACCCATTCTTACGTGGCTAAATACGCTTCCTCCGCGCTGTGCCATACCGATCGTTTCCGCACTCATAACCGGGATTCCTTTCTCCATAGCTGCGGCTGCGATCAGCTTGGATGCAAGCACTGTTCCCTGTCCACCGACACCACACAGAATAATATTCTTATTCATTATGCCTGCCCCCTTTCTTCTTGTCCGTCCCCGATTGCATGTACCGGGCAGAGTTGACTGCACAAAGTACATCCTGTACAGAGACTTTCATCGATACAAACCTTGCCTTCAAATGTGTAAAGTGCCGGACAACCGATCTCTCTGATACATTTCTGGCAACCTATACATGCATCTGTATCTATATGCATACATCTGGACGACTTCGTAATGGCTATACATGGAGATTTGAAAATAATTGCCTTCACACCCGGTTCTGCTGCAACACGCGCAACTGTCTGTACCGCTGCTTCATGCTCAAATGGATTGATCGTCTCTACTGTCTTAAGACCAATTCCCTTTAAGATACCAACAATATCAATCTTATTTACAATATCTCCCATCATCGTATGTCCGGTTCCAGGATGTGGCTGGTGTCCTGTCATAGCCGTCGTGGAATTATCAAGAACGATCAATGTCATATCTGCCTGATTATAAACCGCATTTACGACACCGGGAATTGCTGACGCGAAGAATGTAGAATCTCCAACAAATGCAAAACATGTCGTATCCGGTTCTGTATGATAAACACCCTGCGCAATTCCAAGCCCTGCGCCCATACACAGACAAGTGTCAACCATATCAAGCGGCATGGCATTTCCAAGTGTATAACATCCGATATCTCCACAAAAGATTGTCTTCTTTCCCTTCATAGCGCATTTTTACATCATAAAAGGAAGCACGATGAGGACAACCTGCACATAATACAGGTGGACGTACCGGAAGCTCCGGCATCTCTGCCAACTCTTCCGACTGATTGTTCTTTTCACCTGCGGTAAGCGCCTTGTACCGGTCTGCTGCAATACCCCTGATCCAATAAGAACTGTGTGATACTGTCCTTTACACTGTCAATCGTGTTCTCACCTGAGGCTGCTACATGACCGGTCAGCTTACCATAGATCTTTACCGGGAGATGATATTTGCCCGCTATATAGGTAAGCGCACGTTCGATAACCGGATCTAATTCTTCCACACATAAAACCGCATCTAACTGTTCCAGATATTCAACTGCTTTTCGTTCCGGGAACGGAAACGGGGTCGCTACTTTAAATATCGCTATTTTTTTCTGCATCGTCTCCCAGGGCTTCCATTGTATATGTATAATTGATTCCACCGGTTGCAATACCAAATCTTGTCTCTATCTTCCTGCTCACAACATTTCTGCCATATTCAGAAAAGGCATCCCCCCAGCTCGACATTTCGCTTTTCAATATTACGATGCGCCTGAAAGGACAGCTTCGGGAAAATAACCCACCGTTTGGAATCTTTCACAAATCCCTCCGATTCATTCTTTTTGTATTCTGCTGCATCCTTTACTTCAATCGTTGCATATCCATGACACACTCTTGTTGTCGGTCTTAAGAATACAGGTGTTTTATATTTTTCCGAGTACTCAAAGGCCTCCTGTACCATTTCATAACCTTCCTGTGCCGATGTAGGATCAAAGCATGGAACCTTTGAAAATGCTGCAAATGTCCGCGTATCCTGTTCTGTCTGTGATGAGATCGGCCCCGGATCGTCGGCAACCAGAATCACCATACCGCCTTTTACTCCCACATACTCCAGACTCATCAACGGATCAGATGCCACATTTAATCCGACCTGCTTCATTGTTACCATAACTCTCGCGCCTGAATAAGCAGCACCGGCTGCTACCTCCATGGCAACCTTCTCGTTAATCGACCATTCTACATAACAGTCATTTGTTCTGTTCTTTGCAACCGTCTCAAGTACCTCTGTCGATGGCGTTCCCGGATATCCGGAAATCAAATTTACCCCCCGGCAGCAATTGCCCCAAGCGCAATTGCTTCATTTCCCATTCGAAATTCCTTATGCATCTTTCTAACTCCTGTAATAATCTTGTGAATGATTTTTATTATAAATCTTTAAAAAATGAAATTCTTTCTTTCCTGTTGCATAATCATCTACAATCTGTCCACATCCAAACAGCTTGTATTTATAAGTAACAAGCCCTTCCAGACCAACCGGACCTCTTGCGTGGATCTTTCCTGTACTGATTCCAACCTCTGCACCAAAACCATAACGGAAACCATCCGCAAACCTAGTTGAACAATTCTGATAAACTCCGGCAGAATCAACCATCTGCATAAATAATTCTGCAGTTTCCGCATTTTCGGTAATGATACTGTCTGTATGATGGGAACCATATTTATTGATATGTGCGATCGCATCATTTACCGTATCTACAATCTTAACAGAAACGATCAGATCCAGATATTCTTTGAACTCCTGTTCACCGATTGTCTCTCCGCCAATCAGATCTGTTACTTCCTTTGTTCCACGAAGCGTAATTCCATTTTCCTTTAATGCTTTTGCAAGAACCGGAAGAAATTTTTCTGCTATATCTCTATGGATCAACAAAGTTTCCACCGCATTACATGCTGCTGTATACTGGGTCTTTGCATCGATAATAATCGGAATCGCTTTTATTTGGATCATAATCTCTATCTACATAAATATGACAGATTCCATCTGCATGTCCCATAACAGGAATCTTTGTATGATTCATAATATACTGAACAAAACTGTTCGATCCTCTCGGTATCAGAAGGTCAACCGTCTCATGGCACGACAGAAGTTCATCAATCTCACTGTGCTGCTCTGCCTGAAGCATACAATCTGCCGGCAATCCTGCATCTATTATACTGTTATGTATAATCTGAAACAGGATACGATTGGTATATGTTGTCTCCCTACCACCCTTTAGTATCGCACAATTTCCACTCTTAATACAAAGAGATGATATCTGAACAAGTGCATCCGGTCTTGCTTCAAAAATAACTCCGATAACACCAATCGGACAGGTGACACGATTCAGAACTAATCCCTCATCCAACTGGCGTTTTAATGTCACCTTTCCTAATGGATCAGGCAGAGCAACTAACTGCTCAATTCCTTTTATAACATCTCTTAGTTTTCCCTCATCAAACTTCAAGCGTTTCATTACTGCCTGTGCAATATGATCTTCTTCTGCCGCTGCCAGATCTCGTTTATTCTCTTCAAAAATCTTTGCCGCATTTGCCCTTAAATTCTCTGCAACCAGTAGAAGTGCTTTATTTCTCTGTTCTACCGAAGAAGCTGCCAGATAAGGTGCTGCCGCTTTCATTTTTATTGTTTCTTCTTTTATTCCCATACCTTTTTCAATAGCTGCCTGCTATTATATTTCCCTTTCTATTACAATACATCTGTAATTATTGTTCTTGTTTATCTGATATAATATATCAGATATATACCCTTTTCGCACTGTTTATGTATGATTCACCATATCTATTTTATAGATTTATGTATGTAATTGCAATAAAAATACATAATCTTTTACCATTATATTAGTTTTTAAATACCATAACAGCCTTCAATATCCGGCTATCTAAGAATAACATGCCGTTGCTTTTTTAATTTTTATATTTTACAATCTTTTATGAGGTACAGAATGATTATTTCATATTTTAAATTAATATTTATACAAAAAAGCGTTTTTTTTGACGCTTTCTTTTTTAAACTATTTCATGTACCTTCAGAATTTCATACAGAAAGTCTTGCGACTTCATTCTCTCCAATCTCTTCCGCTTATCTTTCGAACCTCTCAGGATAAGTCTTCGACCTATTAGTATCTGTCAGCTGAATGCGTTACCGCACTTACACCTCAGACCTATCAACCTCGTAGTCTTCAAGGGGTCTTATTTCTTTAAAGAATGGGATATCTAATCTTGAGGGGGGCTTCACGCTTAGATGCCTTCAGCGTTTATCCCTTCCAGACTTGGCTACTCTGCCATGCACTTGGTCAACAACAGATACACCAGCGGTCCGTCCATCCCGGTCCTCTCGTACTAAGGACAGCTCCTCTCAAATTTCCTACGCCCGCGACGGATAGGGACCGAACTGTCTCACGACGTTCTGAACCCAGCTCGCGTGCCGCTTTAATGGGCGAACAGCCCAACCCTTGGAACCTGCTACAGCTCCAGGATGCGATGAGCCGACATCGAGGTGCCAAACCACTCCGTCGATGTGAACTCTTGGGAGTGATAAGCCTGTTATCCCCAGGGTAGCTTTTATCCGTTGAGCGATGGCAATCCCACGTTATACCACCGGATCACTAAGTCCTATTTTTCGTACCTGCTCCACCCGTCCCGTCGGTGTCGCAGTCAAGCTCCCTTCTGCCTTTGCACTCTTCGAATGGTTTCCGACCATTCTGGGTTTTGAGCGCCTCCGATACCCTTTCGGAGGCGACCGCCCCAGTCAAACTCCCCGTCAGACATTGTCCCCCAGCCGGGTCACGGCTGCAGGTTAGAAACCCAGTACTGTAAGGGTGGTATCCCAAGGTCAGCTCCATGACAACTGGCGTCATCATTTCTAGCTTCCCACCTATCCTGTACAGACAGTACCGAATCCCAGTATCAAACTGGAGTAAAGCTCCATGGGGTCTTTCCGTCCTGTTGCGGGTAGCCAGTATCTTCACTGGTATTTCAATTTCACCGGGTGTGTTGTTGAGACAGTGCCCAAATCATTACGCCTTTCGTGCGGGTCGGAACTTACCCGACAAGGAATTTCGCTACCTTAGGACCGTTATAGTTACGGCCGCCGTTTACTGGGGCTTAAGTTCGCACCTTCGCTTGCGCTAAGCTCTCCCTCTTAACCTTCCAGCACCGGGCAGGCGTCAGCCCATATACCTCACCTTTCGGTTTTGCATAGACCTGTGTTTTTGCTAAACAGTTGCTTGGGCCATTTCTCTGCGGCCACATCTCTGTGGCACTCCTTCTCCCGAAGTTACGGAGTCATTTTGCCGAGTTCCTTAACAACACTTCTCCCGCCGGCCTTAGGATTCTCTCCTCATCCACCTGTGTCGGTTTACGGTACGGGCACATACAAAACAATAGCGGCTTTTCTTGGCAGCTAGCTCACCAGCTTCGTTACTTATAGTTCACTCCGCATTACGTCTTCTCCTTGCAAGGGGGATTTGCCTCCCTTACGGATACCTCGCTTGCACCGGCTTTTCCATTTCCGGCTCTGGCTTTCTCTCTGCGTCCCCACAGTTCTGTTTGTATGTGGTACAGGAATTTCTACCTGTTATCCATCGACTACGTCTTTCGACCTCGCCTTAGGCCCCGACTTACCCAGGGAAGATCCAGCTTTACCCTGAAACCTTAGATATTCGGCCTTTAAGATTCTCACTTAAATCTCGCTACTCATTCCGGCATTCTCTCTTCTTAACACTCCACTGCTCCTTCCGGTACAGCTTCGTCACGTTAAGAATGCTCCTCTACCAATGTTTTCACATTCCATAGCTTCGGTGGTGTGTTTTAGCCCCGGACATTTTCGGCGCAGGACCTCTCGACTAGTGAGCTATTACGCACACTCTTTGAATGTATGGCTGCTTCTGAGCCAACATCCTAGTTGTCTTCGAAATCCCACATCCTTTTCCACTTAACACGCACTTTGGGACCTTAGCTGTAGGTCTGGGCTCTTTCCCTTTTGACCACCCAACTTATCTCGTGCAGTCTGACTCCCGTGCATCACCTTTATGGCATTCGGAGTTTGATAATCTTCGGTAGACTTTGACGCCCCCTAGGATATTCAGTGCTCTACCTCCACAAGGTTAACACGAGGCTAGCCCTAAAGCTATTTCGAGGAGAACCAGCTATCTCCGGGTTCGATTGGAATTTCTCCCCTACCCACACCTCATCGCCACCCTTTTCAACGGA
>VOFK01003006.1_pt1:27500-91964 | contig 91964 bp, 122 predicted proteins | sample 5384121 | NCBI WGS metagenome assembly VOFK01 (sample SAMN12384730, study PRJNA508395) | human gut metagenome | isolation source: healthy gut J | host: Homo sapiens
TGCATGCTGATTGCTGGAGTAAAATGCACCGCCAAAATACATATTCTGTCCCGGTGTTCCATGATACATACTACTCTGTGCATTCTGCCGGTTATATGCATTTGCGTTCTGTTCTGCACCAGTCTGTCCATATACGTTGCTGCTTCCATAGTTCTGTCCATAGGAGCTATTCTCATTCTGCATATTCATCTGTTCCGTCGTCTGTTCGGAAGCTGTCTGTTCCTGTGTTTGGCTTTCTGAGTCGAACTGACGATCCTGTTCTTCTCTAAAATTCTCATCCATAATCAATCATCCTTTCTTTCTATGTAACAGCAGCTTTCTTTTTGTTTACTGCTCTCTTTCTTATTTACAGGTTATACTATAATCTGTAATTGTGTAAGAAGTGTGTTTTCCATGTAGAAGAAATGTGTTTTTCGTGTATAAAAATTTTGAACAACTTACATTTATTTATGCTTGACTTCATATGGAAATTGAAATACAGTTTTTTATGACAGATTACAGAATGATTTTTGTGGTATGCAATATTTTTACATATATTATATAGAAATTGAGGTTTTAACTTATGTTCCGAGTATGGGGTAAAATAATGAAGGATAACCGCTTGGTAAAGGATACGGTTGTCTGTATAGATGATGCATCTTTGGCACGAACAAAAAAGGTATATAAAGCATTAGAGGAAATATGCTATGAATTTGATCTTGCAAAACCGATCTGGCTGAAGAAAAAAATCAAAATGATTTTATTCTCCACGCAAGAACACGTTTCAATCATGATAATTTCGTGGAAGCGATTGAATTCGACTATCTGGATTTTCAGGTTATTGAAGAGGATTATTAATATGTTTACTGTAAATGATATTGGAAAAAATTATAAAAAAAGAAAATGGTACTAAATCATATCTTTCCCTGCAAGTTGCACCCGGTGAATGTATCGGGCTTCTGGGAATCAACGGTTCCGGAAAATCAACGCTGCTTGGTATTCTGTCCGGCGGACTCCGACAGGATCATGGCACTTATTCTTTTGACGAACCGGATAATACGGTCAGTTTTCTTCCACAGGAAAATCCACTGATTCCGGAGCTGTCCGGTCTGGATAATCTGAAGCTCTGGTACTCCGGCAGATCTGCCGAGCTAAACAGCACCTACAGCCTCTCTATCTTAAAAAAAAAACTCGGTGTAGATGCTTTTCTTCATCAGAAGGTAAGTACAATGTCCGGTGGTATGAAGAAACGTCTGAGCCTTGCTATCTGTATGCTGGAGCGACCGGATCTTTTTATTACTGGATGAACCACTTGCTGCGTTAGATCTTCTCTGTAAAAAAGGAATTCTGGACTATCTGAAGGAATATACCGGTAATGGAGGCAGCATTATCGTTGCAACACATGAAGAAGATGCGCTCTCCATCTGTAATCGCATCTATATATTAAAGGATGGTTTACTACAGGAAGCAAATGGTGCAGATTACGCATCCATGCTTCGTGCCTGATTCAGATTGGATGTGAATGTTCTTATGTTTTTCGATTATTTCTAACAGACCTTAAAAGAATAAAGCAGCGGTTTCTTCCGCTTGTCCTGATCACTCTCATTCTGGCGGTCGGACTCTCTGTCGTCGTTCTGCTGTCGAACCGGTTATTATATAATGAGCAGACCATCGAACCGGTCAATGTCGGGCTGGTTGCCGATGCATCTTCTCCTTATGCCAAGATGGCATATTCTATGGTAAGTGAAATGGACAGCTACCGGGCTACCTGCCATTTCATCGAGATAGCTTCCGAAGATCACGGCAGACAGATGCTTGCAAACGACGAAATCAAGGCGTTGATCATCATTCCTGATAATATCATCAACAGCATTATATACGGAGAAGACAATCCGATCACGGTCATTTATAATCAGGATGGTACTTTAGAGACATACACCCTAAATGAGGTGTTCAAATCTACCTCATCGATGCTTGCTACTGCACAGGCTGCAACTACGATCATTTATCAGGGCGCATATCAAATGGGGCTCACGGATGCTGCACTGGAACAAATTGCAACGGACGCCGATAATCTCTACATGGATTATGTCTTATCCAGAACAGAGCTTTATATTAAAGAAGATTTACAGCTTACCGGAGCTTACACCCCTTATCAGTATTACATGGTATCAGGACTGCTGCTTCTGCTGTTCTTCAGCGGAATCGTCTTTTTATCTTTTATAAAAGGAAATTCTGATACATTACGTCTTCGTCTGAAGCTTCACGGAATCACCAAAGCGCATATTATAATCAGTCAGTATCTGACACTTACGATCACATTATTTATGATCTATACGATACTGTTCTTTAGCTGTATGACCGGAGGTACGATCGGTCATTTTGCCCCTTTGCAGTTTCATATATCGGGATTCTTTGCCGGAATACTCGCGATCCTGTTTATCGGATTCGTTATCCTGCTGATCGGATATCTGCCAACCGGATATTCCGGGGCATGCCTGCTGTTATTTTTGACAGCTTTCTTACTGGCTTATATCGGAGGCGGTATTGTTCCGGTCAGACTTCTGCCTGACTTCATCCAGAATTTTGCTGAACATACCCCGTATTATCAACTGTTAAACCACTTATGTAATGGCTTTTACCATTAATCGATGAAAGGACAACTGCTTATGCTGTTACGTCAAGACAGAATCCTGTTAAAACGGACTTCAAAAAAATTCATCAATCTTCTGTTGCTGCTGATCATTCCGTTCACGGCATTCTATGTAAAAAAAATCTGCCGATGGAAGAAAAAAAGCACGGTATTCATCTGTGGATATTATATGGAAGAATCAAACAGTTACCTGGCACAGGTGGAGCAGGAGCTCTCCGGACATCAGGACTGCTTTACTTTCGAGAAATGCAGTTCTTTGGAGGAATTAAAAGGATCAGGTTGCATCCGGGCGGTATGACTGTGGATTTGCGTTTGACAATGGATTTTCTGACGCATTTATACATGATATCAAGAACTGCCACATTCGCTTATACACTTCCCCATCTTCGATGTTCCAGACAATCTTTTTCCGAAACATTATTCGACCGGCTGTTGGATGCTTTCTCGCCGGCTATTGCTGCCAACTATCTGGCATCGAATTCTGCCACAAAAGACTTTTTATCGGAGTTCTTTCCAGTCATATCTGGAAAATCAATACAGAAATTATATGAACAGTGATTCTGTCTTCCGGTTATCTGTCAATAATACAGGAGCCTACCATGGAACAACCGACAGCGTAGATCTGTTCCCGGTTCATGCATTTACCGGTTTTCTTCTGTTCTTATCTTCTCTGGTCGGTTTGCTGGTCTATCTGAAGGATCAGGATGACCACATCTATGACAGAGTATCCAAACGGAAAAGACTGCGTTTCTGTCTGACCGGTATTCTTTGCTAATATAACACCGGTATGGCTGATCAGTGTGGTTACGCTCTACTTATATGAGCAGCCGGAAGCCATCCTGCCATTTCTGTTAAAGATGTCCGGATATGTACTGCTGTGTCTGCTATTCGCTTTTATCTGTCTGCTCATCTTCCGACATTATAAGCCGTTTGTATCGGCTCTGCCAGTTCTTGTAATCTGCACTTTGATCTTCTCGCCGATCTTCCTGCATCTGGAGGATTATGCGCCGATCCTGCGGTATCTGTCCTACCTTTTTCCGCCGACCTTTTTTAGGAAAAAAAACAAAAATAAGCTTGCCTGTAACGCTATATGACGCTACAGACAAGCTTATCTTTTATTATTATAAAATAATTTGCGTAAAGAGCGAGTCCCATCTATACGAATTTCTCGCCTTTTTCGTCGATGACAGCGCGGGCTGCTGTTGCTTCTGTAATCTTCTTTTCGATCATAGATACATCGGAGACAAAGGGACTGCTGTATGGAAGGTTACGTCTGCGCCATATTCTGTATTCTCTATGCTAATCTCATTTGTTGATAAGAGATACTGTACTTTGCCGGAATCATTATAGGAGCAGGTGATATCCATAAGCTTCATGCGCTGCATCTGGTGAATGCCGGCATCTGCAAGGGCAAGCTTAGCGGCTTCTGTGTATGCCCGGACAAGCCTCCTGTTCCAAGCAGAGTACCACCGAAATATCTTGTAACCACAATACAAATATCTGTTACCTGATTTCCCGATATCACTTCTAATATCGGTTTTCCAGCTGTTCCCTGCGGTTCTCCGTCATCTGAAAAACGATAAAGGGTATTCTCTTTTCCGATTGCAAATGCATGACAATTGTGTCGTGCATCATAATGTTTTTTCTTGACACTTTCTACAAACGCATATGCTTCTTCTTCTGAAGAAACCGGCTGTGCATAACCGATAAATCTGGATTTCTTCTCAACGATCTCATCGATGCCCGGTGTCAGTATTGTGTTATATGAATCTACCATGATTGTTCCCGTCTATTTCTTTGTCAGAATTTGCAGATAATAACTTACTCAGCTCATTCATAAATGTATTCACATCTTTGAACTCTCTGTATACAGAAGCAAATCTTACATAAGCTACCTGATCCAGATCCTTGATCTTATCCATAACGATCTCACCGATTGTTGTACTCTCTACTTCTTTTGCCTCCAGATTAAAGATTTCATTCTCGATATCATCGATACACTTGGATATCTGTTCCGCAGATACCGGTCTTTTATGACAAGATCTTATGATACCGGATTCGATCTTCTTTCTGTCATAAGTCTCTCTGTTCTTATCCTTTTTGATTACGATAAGCGGGATCGTCTCAACCTTTTCATACGTCGTAAAACGTCTGCCACAGGCATCGCACTGTCTTCTTCTTCGAATCGAACAACCGTCATCCGCCGGTCTGGAATCTATAACTCTTGTATCATCAACATAACAAAATGGACATCTCATGTTTTTGCCTCCGTAAATCAGGGAAAATTATTTTATCCCCTCTATTTTCTCTGCTACTAACTTTTACATATTCGGGGTGGAATGTCAACTAAAATAATATCCGGCCCGATCTTTACTACATTACAGAAATCAATGCGATACTCCTCGCAAGATCCAAAGCACCAGAAAATTTTTCCCTGCTCTGGAACAATTATCGCCTCAATTCTTCCGGAGCAGGGATCAAATTCAATATCTGCAACAAAGCCAAGCCGCTGGCAGTCCTTGCAGTTTATTACTTCTTTTTTCCTTTTAATTCACAAAATCTCATCTATATTCCCTTTTCAACAAAATCCACCTTCCGTATCATAATATGAAGCAGAGAATATATTTAGACATATAAATTATCGGTTTCACCGATCTGCCTATGAATCAGTCACAGCAGTCAGATTCTGAATCCGATCACATTGATCAGCTTATGATCTTGACCGGACACTTTCTGGCACATGCGCCACAATGGGTACATTTATCATAATCAATGTGTGCAAGGTTCTGATCTACCGATACCGCATCAAATTCACAGGATCTGACGCAGAGTGAACAGCCGATACACCCTGCTGAACATACTGCCTTTACTTTTTTCCTTTTTCCTTTGAATTACATCTGACACGATGAGGGGCATCGTATGGAACCAGCTCGATCAGATGTCTTGGACAGACATCTACACACTTTCCGCACGCTTTACATTTTTCCTCATTTACAACTGCAATGCCATCTATAATATCAATCGCACCGAATTCACAGACTGCCTTGCAGGAACCATATCCTGTACAGCCATATGTACAGCCCTTTGGCCCGTTATTTGGGCTGTTTTGTGCAAGAACACAGGTCTTTTGGTCCAACATAGTCATAGACATCCTTTGCCTTCTCACAGTCACCTGCGCATTTGACAAAGGCTACATACTTAGTGCTTGCTGTATTCTCTACGCCGAGTGCTGCACTGATTGCCTCTGCAACGGCTGCACCTCCAACAGGACATGCAGATGGCGGCATCTCACCCTTTGCAATGGCTGCTGCAAGACCATCACAGCCGGGATATCCACATCCACCACAGTTATTTCCGGGAAGAAGCTCCCGCACCATAACAGCCTTTTCATCTACCGGAACTTTAAACTTTTCACCAGCTACACCGAGCAGAATACCAATAATGACACCAACGCCTGCTACAACAGCAACAGCGATCAGAATTGTTGTAATATCCATAACGATCCCTCCTTATATCAATCCGGCAAAGCCAAAGAACGCTATTGCCATCAGACCTGATGTGATCAGAACGATCGGAGTACCCTTAAATGCTTCCGGAATATCACTATATTCCAACTTCTCACGGATACCTGCAAGGATCGTAATTGAGATCGCAAAACCTACTGCTGAACCAAAACCATTTACTATACTCTCAAGGATCGTATATTCATTCTGTACATTTGAAAGTGCGATACCAAGAACTGCACAGTTTGTTGTGATCAGGGGAAGGTATACTCCAAGTGACTCGTATAAAGACTTCATATTCTTCTTTAAGAACATCTCTACAAACTGTACCAGTGCCGCTATTACAAGGATGAACACGATTGTATTCAGATAATCTAATCCCAGCGGGGAAAGGATTCCATAATAAACAATACTCGTTACCGCTGAAGCGATCGTCATTACAAATATAACTGCCCCGCCCATACCGGTTGCTGTGTTTACACTCTTTGATACGCCAAGGAAAGGACACAGTCCGAGGAACTGGCTTAATATTACATTATTTACGAGGGCTGCTCCAACTGCCAATAATAAAATATGCATTATTTTCTGCCTCCCCCTTTTCTTATTCTTTTTTTTATCTGTCGGTTTCTCATCAAATTCCTGATATTTGTTTACCTGATCTGCACTTGCAACATCTGGTCTTACAAGCTTTGATGTGTCAACCATATCGGATTCTTCCGATACTGCTTCCGCTTTCTCTGGCTCTGAAACCGGATTGTCTGTCTCTGAGAGAACAACTGCATGTGGTACTCTATTCAGATTCGCCGGAATATGGATTCTCGGTCTGTCAGACATCTCTTTTGCCACCTGAACCGGAGTCTGCTGTACGGTTGACGCTGGCTTTTCCTGTACCGGCTGCTGCTCTGGTTGTACTACCTGTGCTACCTGTATTTGTGGCTCCTGTGAAACCGGAGTAGTCGTAGTCTCTGATGAAGCTGCTATCTGTGGCTGCAGTGTACTCTGAGCAACAGCCTGCTGTACGACTGGTGCTGGTTGCTCTGGAACCGGCTGCTGCACTGATTGTACTGACTGCACTTGTTGTCCGTTTTCCTGCTCTACCGGTTTCTTTTTGCTATCTTGTCTGGGATCACAACTTTTTTTCGGTTGTAGTTCCGGTGCTGTCGGAGTTCTGTGCAGCGAATGCCTTGCCGGCATTTGTCTGAACATTAACCTGAGTATCCTGCATAGCAGCCTTTCTTCCTGCACACATGATGTTTGCGCATCCCATACAGGATTCCGGCTTACAGCTTGCAGGGATCTCTTCTCCAATTGCAAGTGCCTTTGCTGCCTTCTTCGCATTTCTCTTATTGATCGTTGCAATAATAAAAGCAAGTACAAAGAATGCTCCCGGTGCAAGTACAAAGATTGTGATCGGCGTATATGCTGCAAGCACATCTCCGATTGTTTTTCCTGCTCCTGATGTCTTCTGAAGAAGGTTACCATCTCCAATGATCTGGAATCCGAATACACAGCCTTTTCCGATCAGTTCACGGAACATACCGATCAAGGTAAGACCGATCGTAAAGCCAAAGTCCCATTCCAAGTCCGTCAAAGATTGACGGAAGAACTTTATTCTTCGAAGCGTAACTCTCTGCACGGCCAAGAATAATACAGTTAACAACGATCAGTGGAATATAGATTCCAAGGCTGTCATTTAAGGACGGCAGGTATGCCTGCATTAAAAACTGAATAACCGTTACAAAGGAAGCAATGATAACAATATAAGATGGTATTCTGACCTTATCCGGTATCACTTTACGAAGCAGTGAGATAAACGCATTGCTCAACACCAGAATACAGGTTGTAGAAAGTCCCATACCTGTTCCGTTGATCGCTGATGATGTAACCGCAAGTGTCGGACACATACCAAGCATCTGTACGAAGGTTGGATTTTCTTTCACGATACCATTGTATAAACGTTCTGTACATTTACCCATTAGTTTGCTCCTCCTTTCAGATAATCTGCATAGGAAAGTCCCGCATTTACTGCATTCGTGACTGCATTTGTCGTGATCGTCGCACCACTTAATGCATCAATCTCCTCATCCGATGCCGCACCGGATTTTGTATATTTAAACTGTGCTACATTCTTGCCTGCGAACTGTGATTTGAACTCATCTGTATCTGCCTGCATACCAAGACCTGCTGTCTCACTTAATGACAGGAAGGAGATACCATTTGTAGTTCCATCCTCTGCTACACCAAGAGCAAGCTGAAGATCTCCGCCATATGCCTCATGGGATGTAATAACAAATACATAACCAAGTGCATTTCCATCTTTGTCACAAGCAGTTACTGCCTCATCTATATCTGCCTTATAGCCTTTATCCGAAAGCCATGCAGATGCAGTCTCACTGTCGAAGCCATCTACCGTCCGGAAGGCATCCGCATCTGTAAATACTTCCCGGTATGCGTCCTCCTTTGCCTGCTGTTCCGCCTGCTCGATCGGCTTCTTTGTGATCTGCTGTACATATGCAAGCACACCGCCGGCAACAAGTGTAATGACAAGGATCGCTACCGTTGCGATGACAATTGATTTCTTATCCATCTTCTTGCCGTCTGCTGCCGAGCCGCCTTCTTCCTTCTGAAGCTCAGCACCCTTACCAAATGACTTCGGTTGTGTAAACCGTTCGATCAACGGAACAAGAAGGTTCGAAATAATGATCGCATAGGATACACCTTCTGCCGAGCCGCCATAGATTCGGAACAGGAAGGTCAAAAGTCCAAGGATAATACCAAATACCACTTTTCCCTTCTTTGTAATAGGTGAGGTCACATAGTCGGTCGCCATAAAGAAAGCGCCTAACATCAGACCACCACCACAAAGGTGCGCTGCCAGATATAATGGTTCAAAGCCCATGCCGGATGCAAGGGAGTACAGGAATATAAATACGGAAAATGTTCCAATATAAACCAGTGGAATGATCGGGCTGATCACCTTACGAATAATCAGATATAAACCACCGATCAACAGACAGATCGCAGATGTCTCACCGATCGTACCTGCAATTCTTCCGATAAACATATCTAATACATCTACTGTTCCGCCACCCTTTAAAATCGCAAGCGGGGTCGCTGTTGTAACTCCATCATATGTAAATGTAGTCATCTTTCCCGCAAATGATATTAACAGGAAGCATCTGGCTCCCAGTGCCGGATTCATAAAGTTCTGACCCAGACCGCCAAATAACTGTTTTACTATAATAATGGCAAATGCGCTTCCGAGTATCGCCATCCATACAGGAACCTCCGGCGAAAGATTCAATGCCAGAAGCAGGCCTGTTACGACTGCACTGAAATCTTTTACTGTACTGTTTCTGTGCAGGAGCATTTCCACGCCCCATTCAAAAAAAATACAAGATGCTATACAGGTTAAGATCAGCACAAATGCTTTTGTTCCAAAATTATATACACCAAACACACTCGCCGGCAGTAATGCAATGATCACGTCCAGCATCAGGGATGATGTCGTTTTCCGATCTCTGACGTGCGGAGATGCAGAAATCCTCAATGTTGTTTCTTCCATGTCTCCACCTCCTACTTCTTCTTACTTGCCAGAATACTCTTTCTGGTTCCGGCTATTGTCTGTGTCAAATGTCTCTTGGCAGGACATACATAAGAACAACAGCCACACTCACAACATTCCATGCCATCATGCTTTAAGAATGCATCTATATTGCCATGTTCTGCATATTTTGCAAGATCTGACGGAATAATTCTTCCCGGACAGACATCCACGCATCTTCCGCAACGGATACATGCAGATGGCTCCCAGTCCTGAACCTCATCATGTGTCATACAAAGAAGTGCTGACAGACCTTTTACTGCCGGAACATCGAGCGAGAACATCGCTTTTACCCATCATAGGTCCACCTGCAATGATCTTCTCCGGCAGCTTGCCATCCTTAAAAACCGCCTGCCGCTTCTATGATCTCCCGACAGCTTGTACCATTACGAACCAGCAGATTACATGGATTAACGATAGCATCACCTGTAACCGTTACGATTCTGGTGTACAGTGGCTTACCCTCGATCACCGCTTCATAGATGGAAACAATCGTATCTGCATTATGTACGATACAGCCCGCATCTGCAGGAAGCATCTTGGAATTCACATATCTTCCTGTCGTTGCATAAATCAACTGACGTTCCGCACCCTGTGGATATTTTGTCTTTAAAATTTTTACCTCGATCTTATCGTTATCAGCCAGATATGCTCTGAGATCTTTGCAATTGCTTCCGGCTTATTGTCTTCAATCGCGATAATTCCCTTTGCCTTATCAAACAGATTTACACAGATCTGAAGTTCAAGGATCAGCTTATCTGTCTCCTCTAACATTCTTCTGTAATCAGAAGTCAGATACGGTTCACACTCCGCACCGTTTACAATGATATATTCGATATCATCTTCATTTCTCGGTGACAGCTTTACATGAGACGGAAAACCTGCACCGCCCATTCCAACGATACCTGCCTCCTTGATCATATCCTTGATATCTTCTCTGTAAAGTGTGGAGAGATCTCGCACATTCTCTGAGAAATCAACCGTCTCAAATAAACCGTCATTTTCTATTACGATTGAATTTACTTTATTACCGCCACTTGTCATCCTCGGTTCGATCATTTTTACCGTTCCTGAGATTGAAGAATGGATATTTGCCGAAACAAATCCTCCCGCCTCTGCAATCTTCTGTCCTACCAGTACACGGTCGCCACGCTTTACGATCGGAACAGCCGGTGCACCTATATGCTGACTGAGCGGATAAACACACTCTCCCTTTGGAAGATATTCTCTGACAGGCTTGTCTTTTGTTAGATCTTTGCCTTCATATGGATGAATACCACCCGAAAAAGTTAATAAACCCATCTGCATACCTCTTTCTCTCGTTATTCTTATCAATTCATTCTCTGTTATCGAGAAAAACTAATCATATAATAATACTTCACAGGGTCAAAAACAACCCTAAAACTTGCCAATCTGGCCGCCAACCGCCCGCATGACAAATACTGCCGCAAGACCGATCAGAACTCCCGTGATCGTTCCAGAGACCAGTAAAACCGGAGCATATATCAGGATATTTTGGTTCTTTATCACCAGATATGCAACGATAAGTTGACCAACATTATGTCCGACACCTCCAAGAATACTCGTTCCCGTTGTTGAAAAAAAACCGATCTTAACAGAGATCCACATAAACAGCATGCTGACTGCTGCTCCGGCAAGACTGTATATCATAACGGTAAAATTGCCAAATAATAAAGACGACAGGAAGATACGGAGCACGGATACCAAAACCGCATCCGCAAGTCCAAGCTTGCACAGCACTACAATAGTTACAATATTGGCAAGTCCGAGCTTGATTCCCGGTACCGCGATATCGATCCGGATAAAGGATTCGATATATGAAAACACCATTGCAACCGCAATAAACATTCCAAGCTGTGCTATCGTTCCTGCGCTGTTATGAGCCTTTTTCTGTATCTTCCTATTTGTAGATTTTTTTTTGGAATTTTTTTGTTTCTTCCCCATCTTTTCTTTCTATATATGCCTTTCCTGCTATACTATGAATAGCCCTTATCGATTATCATATTCTGATTTCTGTCCAACATCACCCTCCACCTGAATCACCAGCTTATGCGGCAGGCAGACGATATTTTCTCCTGTCTTTGATATCTTCCCCATACGGATGCATACCTGATCCGGACAGTCTGCTTCTGTTACATATGCCATTCCATTCTTTATTTCCAGAATATTCATTCCTTTTGCGGTCTGAATCTCTTTCGTGGTATCTGTATTCAGATCATATCTGCCAATCTCTTTCTGGTCTTCATATATAATAACCTGACTGCCTTTTTTCTGACCCAGCCGGATGACTCCATAGCAGACGATTCCTAAAAGGATCAGCACAAGTGCCAGAATGATGTCTCTTTTTTTTATCATTTTACTTTATAGTCTCCATTTGTTATCGTGAACTGTTTTCCTGCCTGCTCTGTCATATATATATTCTTATCCTTATCGATCAGGATCACATCTGCGTCAAAGCTTTTTTACAAGCTTAAGTGCCCGATCCGCCGGAAGCAGAATACACATCGTTGATAAGGCATCACTTAATGCACCGCTTTCACAGATCACTGTCGCTGATATCGTTCCGGTGTCTGCCGGGTATCCGGTCTTTGGATTTAAGATATGATGATATCTTTTTCCATCCTGAATAAAATACTTCTCATAATCGCCGGATGTTGATATATAGACCGGATGCCTGTCTGACCGGACTTCTACGGTTCCCATCATATCATTTTCATTTCCTCTCGGATCACGAATACCGATCCGGAAACCGGAACCATCCGGCTTTGCGCCGTAGCATAAAAACGCTGCCGCCGACTGCCACACAAGCGCCTTCCACCTGATTTTCTTCAAGGCTTTCTGCCACCCGGTCACAAGCAATGCCTTTTTCCCATCGCACCGAAATCAAAGGCTTAAGCCTGTTTCATCAAACAGCACATACCATGTTCCATCCTCTGAAAGCTCACTTACCTGTGTCAGCTCTTTTCCCTGTTCGTCTACGATATGCACTTTCGAATCGTTAACTACCGAACAGGCTTCTTCTATCTTCTGAGTCTCCGGTACTTCTTTCTTCCCATCTTCGATACCCCAGCAGGACGCTAACGGACGGATCGTGAGTGCCAGCAGATCATCTCCTGCCGCGCTTACTTCTTTTTCCTGCAAGACCGCAGATGCCAGGTCATAGCTTATCTCATAAGGCTCTCCTGCCTTATATTCATGATTCACACGGTATACCTCTGCGCCTTCTATCCGCCATGAGATCTGTTCACGCTCCAGTCTGCTTACGCAGTCGATCACTGCATCCGCATCCTGTCTGCCCTGATCCGAATAGACCGATACCGTAACTGCAGTTCCCATGGCAAATCCGGTCGTCGTATACCCCTTTTTTTTTCTGGTTATCCTTTCCGGTATAAAAAGATAAACGCAATTACCAGCCCGATACATAATATACCTGATAATAATGCAAGTTTATTCTTCAAAGCATTTATTCCTCCATATATAACAGCCAATACAGGCATAAACACACTTTGCAAACCTGTTCACAGGAACATCCCACGCGTAAATTAAAAGAGCTGTTGCCAACCACGGTTCCAGCTCTCTTTTTGTCTCTGTCTGCAAAGCTCCTCGCTTTGCACCTTTTTCTATCCTCTGTAATATTTCAGGATTGCTTCTACATCAAAGTATCTGCTTCCAAAATCTTTATAAATGGCATTCTTTGTCATCGCATAGACAAATACATCACCCTGACCTTTGATTCCGTCTAAGGCAGATGGCTCTATCGCTACTGCAAACTCATCAAAGTGAAGTGCAAGTGTAAAAAGCCCTCTGTATAATATGTATTATACAGATTCATCACTGTGAGCTCTGTCTCCGGTGTGATCGTCATATCTGAGATCGTAAAGGCTGTTACCTCTTGGAATATTCATATATACCTCAGCTTTCATTTCTTTACCGAAGGAAAGCTTTACGGATACAGGATCTTCCGTCGCACGAATGCTTTTCAGAACCTCTGCTGCTTCGGCCGGTATTGCTCCCGGTGTCTTCGTGCAGTCTACAACTTCACGTCCTGCCATATATTTCTTATCCAGAATGTTGACACATTTTACAATCTTGTTGTCATTTCCCGGATTCGGTAATATGCTTGCAACCTTGTAATAGTCTTCGTTCTCTAAGATCTCCTTGAACAATAAGCTCTTAATATCATAAAACTTTGCCAGCATTACAGGCTTGTAGTCCATGTACTTGATTGCTGACCGTATTTCATTTATATCTCTGATTTCCATTTGTATATTGTCTCCACTTCATTCAAATTTGTTCCGCTCAAATCATACATCCATTTTCTGATCTTTGCAACCCGGTTTTTAATGGAATTCCTGACAGACCAGTTCTCGCAGTCGATATCGGAAAGCTTTCTCGTATTCCTCGTCTTCATCGACGCTGTGATTTACCTCCTCAAAACAGGCTTTGCGAATAGCTTCCTGTGTAAATATCGTAGGGCTTTCGTCGTCTCTGCCCCAGTAGAAAACTGCACCATCAATACTTTCATTTCCATAGATCTCCTGCATCCGGCTGATGCAGCTCTCATCTCCCAGGAACACATGACAGATACCAGCTAATGATTTACAGAGAACCTCTGCCATTGATCGTATATCCGTCAAAAATCCTGCGCCCAATCCGGAATCTGCTCCGGCTTATCTACAAGGATCACCGGAAGACTTCTACCAGCATGTGAAAGAAGGCTTTTAAGCTGGTCTGCGGATATCGGAACCGCTTCGGTGTCTTCATCCATAAATACGTCCGCATCCAGGAATCCGACCTGATTAAATATATCCCGCATAAACTTCGGTCGATTATACCGGCGCTCTCTGGAATAGATATTCTCACAGATATGACGGCAGGTCAGATACAATCCATCGCTTTCTTTTCGGAGTTCTGCAACCACATGCCAGATCATACCGGCTTCTTCATTGCTGATCGTCTGCATATCCATTAGAAAATATTCCTTCTCTGCAACAACCTTTAACTTATACCCCATCACTTCATAAGAAACAGACTCCATTTTTTTTGGCATCTGTCCGAATATCAGGGAGATATGCTGGTACGCCCATTCGTATATGATCTCACTTGCCCGGTCAAATCCGTCATCCCGTATCCGTATCGTCTGGTCAAATACCAGATCCGATACCAGCGGCCGGATCTCCTGCTTGATCTCTTTGTTCAACACCCTGCCGAACTGTTCTCTGTCAAGCTGTGCTGATATGAATTCGTCATTTACCACTTCTTTATTAATGAGGTAGATTACCCTATTCGGCGACAATACCTTCTGATATTTTTTTATTCAGCAGAATATTTACAAGCTGCTGCTTGGATACCGCCCAGAACTTCTCTACGACCTCCGGATGTTCATCAAAATATGCACGAACCTCAGGCTTGATCTTATCCTGTGTGATCTTTAACCGGTATTTGCTTCGGATCGCATTTTCCCAGTTTTTCTTAATATACTGGTCTCTTGCCAGATTATCGAAGATCTGCACGATTGACCAGTCGCACAGCTCTAGGTTTGCGATGATGCTGTTCATCATGCGGGCATCCTTTTCCTGTCCATCCCACAAACTGCTTCTGTTATCATCAAAGCCTTCATCCATTTTATACTTGTACCGCATCTCATGCTCGATCTCATGCCAGCCCTCAAACAGAACCGTTCTGAGCTGAACCTCAAAGGTCCGGTCAAATGGCTGCCCCACAACTGATCGGATATGTTGATCAGATATTTGCTTGGGATCTTAAATACACCATTGCACTTCTGGGCTTCAAACCGGTTCTCTTCCCATGCTGTCTTTGACCAGTTATCTACCATAAAGGTGTCTTCGAGCAGTGCTTCACTGATCCTGATATCTTCTGTATAAAATAAATTAATACGGATACCGATCAGATCCTGTATCTTCTTATCATCTTTTCCCGTGCCATATTTTCCTGTATCTAACTTACGCTGTAATGACGTCAGTGTCTTTACTCTCGACATACTGTGAAAATAGATTCCGGCATTTCTGAGCTTCGTCATCAACGTCTGTTCCAGCTTCGTTCTTATATCATTCAATTCCTGAATATCTTTGTCACTGATCAGTGCCAGAGACTAGCTCATTATTACGTTCCATATAACCACCTGCTTTTCAAATAACTTTCACCCGTAAAAAGCGCACAAAAATACACTGTTATGATACCATTTTATTCCCTTGTCAGTCAATTTTTATGACATAACCTTTTTCTAAATTTTATGTGAAAATATTCCCTTTTTATTAAAATTCTATTTCAATGGATATTGCTTATTTCCTGACACACCGATATAATGTTATGAGATCTGACATGATATAAGAAAATAAGGAGGAATCTTATGATTCTCGATTGTCAAAATATAAGTAAAGCATTCGGAACCAACGTAATTCTCGACAATGTATCCTTTCATCTTGAAGATAAGGAAAAAATGGCGATCGTTGGTATCAATGGTGCAGGCAAAACAACATTATTAAAGATCATTATGCAGGAAGAAGAAGCAGATTCCGGACAGATTGTTTTATCAAAAGACCGTACGATCGGTTACCTTTCCCAGCATCAGGATATTTTCTATGACGATACGGTATACGGCGTGATGGAGGATGCCATGAAGCCTTTGATCGAGCTTCAGGATAAGATCCGCAAACTGGAACAGGATATGACAACACTGACTGGCGACGAACTGAAAGCCGCCCTCTCAACCTATAACCGCTATACACATGAATTTGAATATAAAAACGGATATGCCTACGAAAGTGAGATCACCGGAGTATTAAAAGGTCTCGGCTTCTCCAAAGAAGATTTCGACCGTCATACCGATACCTTATCGGGCGGACAAAAAACCCGTCTTTCACTCGGCAGACTTCTTCTTACAAAACCGGATATCATCATCTTGGATGAGCCGACCAACCATCTGGATATGGATTCGATCAGTTGGCTTGAAACCTTTCTAACCGGATATCAGGGAAGTGTGATTCTTGTCTCCCATGACCGTTACTTTCTGGATAAGATCGTAACAAAGGTCGTAGAACTTGATCGTGGACACAGCACCGTATATAACGGAAACTACACCTACTTCTCTCAAAAGCGCGCCGAGATCCGGACAAATATGATGAAAGCCTACTTAAACCAGCAGGCAGATATCAAGCATCAGGAAGAAGTTATCACAAAATTAAAGCAGTTCAATCGTGAAAAATCGATCAAACGGGCAGAAAGCCGTGAAAAAAAAATGTTAGACCGTGTGGAACGTCTGGACAAGCCAACCGAATTAAACAGCGAAATGCGGCTGACGCTGGAACCATCCGTTATCAGCGGTGAAGATGTACTTACGATCGAAGGGCTGTCCAAAGCCTTTGAACAGTATAATCTGTTTTCCGATCTGAATATGGAGATCAAACGTGGTGAGCATGTCGCCCTGATCGGCGGAAACGGAACCGGTAAGACTACGATCTTAAAGATCATCAACAAGCTTGTTCCAAAGGATGACGGAACTGTCATCTTAGGCTCCCGTGTCAAGATCGGTTACTACGATCAGGAGCATCAGGTCCTGAATATGAACAATACGGTATTTGACGAGATCAGCAAACGCCTATCCCGACCTGACCAATACCAGGATCCGAAACGTTCTTGCCGCCTTTCTGTTTACCGGAGAGGATGTGTTCAAACGGATCGCAGACTTGAGCGGGGGCGAAAAAGGGCGTGTATCCCTTGCCAAAATGATGCTCTCATCTGCAAACTTCCTGATTCTTGATGAGCCGACCAACCATCTGGATATCACATCCAAGGAGATCCTTGAAGAAGCGATACGGAACTATACCGGAACAGTCCTTTATGTATCCCATGATCGATATTTTATCAATCAGACAGCAACAAGGATCATCGAATTAAAGGATAAGCAGTTAACCAATTATATTGGAAACTATGATTACTACGAAAGCCACAGAGCCCAGCCGGCTTCCACCGGAAAGCAGGCATTTGCACCGGTATCTGATACTGTCTCTCAGGAAAAACAGGCAGAATCCCAGGCAAAGCTCTCTTGGAAGGAAAACAAAGCCGAACAGGCAAGACTTCGAAAAAAAGCAAATGATCTGAAAAAGCTGGAAGACAAGATCGAACAGCTTGAAAACCGTCTGGCTGAAATTGATGAAGAATTTCTGGTTCCTGAAAATGCAACAAATGTTGCACTGTTAAATGATCTGACAAAAGAACGAAATTCTGTAGAAGAAGAATTGAACACGATGTATGAACAGTGGGAAGAATTATCTTCTGAGGAATAAACATCTAAAAAAGCATTAGATACGGACAATTTGCTGTTGTAAGTTACATACAACCATGCAATATCCGCATTCTAATGCTTTTGTATTATCAGTCGATCACATTTATGATCTTTCTTCCATATGTATATGTATTGCCGGATGCCGGAATACAATAAGTACTGTTACTGATATAGACCTGACTACTGCTTCCCATTCCACCGTGAATACACCAGTAAGTTCCATCATTATCATAATAAGCGCCCCAGTCCTTGACACAGGCTTCCGCCAACTGTTTGGAAACACCCATCCGGATCAGATATTTCTTAACCGCTGCCGCATTTTTAAACTTACCAAGAAACAGGGAAACATGGCTTGCCTCTGTCTCTCCGTTTTTATAATATACGATCACGTCTCCCGGAGTTAATGCATCATATGAGAAATCTACAATATCTGAATTCAACTGAATCGAATCCTGTTTCATCCAGCTTTTCCCATCTGACAGAACAACTTTTCCGGTCACAGTTCCGGCACCGCCCCATTCCGTTCCGGTATACATCCGATCTAACAGGATACCGCCTTTTTCCGGACTTGTATACTGAACCGCAAGTTTCTGCGATGGATCATCTCCACCAGCAAGTGCAAATGCCTGATCGACAAATACATTGCAATATATATTTGTCTTACCCAGATATGCCAGGATCACGCGCTTCATCCATGCATCCATATCCCAGTAAACAGAACCTTCCAGTCGTCTGCTATATGCACGTCCATATTTGTCAAAGTCATATAGATATCCATCCACGGACTGACTTCCAGATACACTCTGTCCCTGTTCATTCATCAGGTAATATACCGTCTTGCCATTGATCTGGACAGTAACAATCCCCGGAACGATCTGATCCAGCTTCTGTCCTTCTCTGTATATGGAATATTTTCCGGTCTTGTCATAATATATGTATTTTGATACTTTTCCGGAAGCATCCGTATAGACTGCAGTTTTTTTGTCAATGGTCTGCCAGCCCTCTTCTGCCTTTATCACGCCATCTTCCGGTATATAATAATAATCCGAATGAATATTTAATAATTTATCTGTTACCTGCTGCCATCCGGAACTTCCTGCATCATAGATCCATACTGTGTTCCTGTATTTGCTCTTTGAATAGCTGGCATTAAAATACCGGTACAGACTTGTTCCATTTTTATCATAGTAAAAGGTTTTCCCTTTATTATATGGCGCCCACATACTGGAAACTTTCTTCCATCTGACTCCATTTGCCTGATACAGCACATATCCGTTTCCGGACTGTTTTCGTTTATAGAGCACTTCTCCCTTTCGGATATAATACATGGTCGTATCATTTGAGCTGTACCATCTGGTTGATGTATAATGTCTTCCATTTTTAAAATATACAAATGAGCCATCGATCTTATAAATGCCATCTGTTACAAAATTCCATTTGTTTTTACTTTAGATCTTATACATTCCGATCCGCTCGCTGTCCTTATATCCATCCAGATAATAGGTCTTTTGTATTACGTGCATTTGCATTAAAATACATCATGGCATTTTTTACATTTACCCATGTATCTCTTACTGCTTTGCCATCTTCGCCAAAATAATAGCCATAACGATCAACCTTTTTATAATAGTTCCGACGGCTTACACCATCCCGCAGATAATAATATTCTCCGCCGGCCTGTTTCATTCCCTGTGCCAGTGCACCCGTTGCATCAAACCAGTACACTGTGCCTTTAACGCTGATGTAACGATCCGTTACACGCTGTTTCTTGCCATTTGTGAATGAATAACAGGCATCTCTCCTGAAAAGCGGAATATTGCCTTTCCATCCTTTACATATACCTGTGATCTTCCATATGGATACCAGCCGGTTTCATCCACCCGCTTTCCTTTCCGGAAGAAATAATACGTTCCTGCTACCTTCTTGATTCCTTTTACCGGTGTTCCGTCAATGTAATATATATCCTTTGAAAAACCGGTTGTCAGAATGGAATAATCGTCACTATAGTAAAAGCATTTTTCAAGAGCTGTGTTTCCGGTTTTATTTTTTGAAAACCGAAGCACGGTCTTTGTCGTTGCCGGCTTAAATTTCAATGACATCTTGCCTGTATAAGAGCTGGTATCATAGGAACCATTAAACTCACTTTTCTTAGTTACTACAACCGCCCACAGCTTCTCATCATAGCTTACAAGTGCATATTTCAGTCCGGTGCTCTCATCTACACCCATACCTTTATAGTAATCTGACTTTACTGCATAATCATATTGGAAGGAACCGTCACTGGCATTTGAAAATGTATGTGTGTTCTCGTCCTGTGATAATTCCTGTTTCTTTACTGATTCCGCAGCCTGCACATTTCCGGTATTTTTCCCGGCTCCCATAAACAATATCAACAAAGCTGCTATACATAGAAGTATTAATCGTTTATTCTGCTGTTTCATCTTTCTTTTTTATCCGCCTTTTCTGTCCATAAATACGGGGTTATCTGGTATACGTAATAATTCAGCCAATTGGCATATAATGTATTAGCATGGCAGCGCCAAGATTTGATCGGTGTCTTGCTTGGATCGTTGTCCGGATAATAATTTACCGGAATATCCGGATTCAGTCCCTTTGCAAGATCACGCTTATATTCTTTATCAAGCGTCAGAATATCATATTCCGGATGTCCGGTTACGAATATATTCTTTCCTTCATCGCCAATGATCAGATAAGGACCTGCCTCATCGGACTCCGCTACGATCTCCAGATGCGGATTTTTTACGATCTCATCTTTGTCTACACCTGTATATCTGGAATGCGGTACATAAAAGATATCATCAAACCCACGAACAAGCGGTGTCTTTCTGTGGAAGGTATGATGCATATAGATTCCTGATAATTTCTTATCCAGCTCATACTTCTGCACCCCATACCGATAATACAGACCTGCCTGTGCGCCCCAGCAGATATGGATCGTGGAGGTTACATTTTTCTCCGACCAGTCCATGATTTCTTTTTTAATTCATCCCAGTATTCTACATCTTCAAATTCCATCTTCTCGATCGGTGCTCCTGTGATAATGAATCCATCCCATTTCCGATCTTTGATGCTGGAAAAATCGGTGTAAAAACCGTTCCAGATGACCTTTTGGTGCATGCTTGGATTCATATGTCATCGTACGGATCAGGGAAATATTCACTTGAAGCGGCGTATTTGACAGACTTCTCATAAGCTGTAATTCTGCATCCTGCTTTTAAAGGCATCAGGTTCAATATCAATATATCAAGCGGACGGATATCCTGACGGATGGCTCTGTCTGAACCCATCACAAAGATATTCTCATCCTCCAGTATTTTCTTTACCGGTAAATCATCGTCAACTCTAATTGGCATTTTCTATCAAGTCCTTTCTGTTCCAACTGCCATTTTTCTGTTTCTATATTATCAGGAAAACTGTTCCAGAAACTGCGCTTCTGAAATGATCGGTATTCCCAGACTCTGTGCTTTTTTATTCTTCGAAGATGTGGATGTCACATCGTTATTGACCAGATATCCGGTCTTTGAAGATACAGAACCTGCTACCTTTCCGCCCCGGTCTTCGATATACTGCTTCATCTCATCCCGGTTTGCAAATTGTACCAGACTTCCGGTTATTACAAAGGTAATACCTGCAAGCGTCTGTGGTACCGTTTCAGTCTCTGCTTCAAACTCTAATTCACGAAACAACCTATCTATAATAGCACAATTCGACGGATTTTTAAAATATCTTACAATTTCCTCTGCGATCACTGTTCCAATTCCATCAATCTCATGTATATGCTTCTACATCCGCATGCATGATCTGATCCAGGTTATTTTTAAAATGTTTGCAGATCAGCTTCGCTGTTGCATCTCCGACCCCAGGAATTCCAAGGCCATATACAAAACGGTTCATCGTTGTGTGTCTGGATGTATCAACAGCCTGAATCAGCTTCGCATAAGACTTCTCTCCAAAGCCTTCCAACTCAACGATCTCTTCTTCATGACGATTCAGGTGATAGAGATCATCCAGATGATCCAGATATCCCTGTTCAATAAATTTGTCTATCGTGGCTTCTGATAGGCCGTCAATATTCATAGCATTTCTGGATACAAAATGAGCAAATGATTTTAACTTCTTTGCAGGGCAGAATTCATTGGTACAATAAAGGGTCTCTACCTGATCTACACCCTCTCCCTCCGTCACGATCTTTGTCAGACCACCACAAGCAGGACAGGATTCCGGAATCGATACATTTCCACTTCTGGTATGATTTTCGGCAATCTGCGGAATGATCATATTTGCCTTATAGACCGAGATCTCATCTCCGATCCCAAGCTGCAACGACCGAAGGATACTGACATTATGGATACTTGCACGGCTGACTGTTGTTCCTTCAAGGGACACCGGATCAAATACTGCAACCGGATTGATAAGTCCCGTTCTGGAAGGGCTCCACTCCACATACTGCAGATGGGTCACTGCCTGTTCATCCGCCCATTTGAATGCCATACTGTCTCTTGGAAACTTCGCTGTTCTACCGAGACTCTTTCCATATGCAAGATCTTCTAACACCAGTACCAGACCATCCGAAGGAAAATCGTTCTGCTCAATCTGTTCTGCAAACTTTGCTACACGCTCCGGCAGCTTATCAGCATCGATCAGATAATGCTCTACGACATCAAAGCCCTGCTGCTCCAGCCAGTCTAATTCATAGGAAAAGGAATTCTTAAAGTCCACATCTTCTCCATCCACCAGATTAAAGGCAAAAGAAATGTACGTTTCTCTCTTTTGTAATGCGGTTATTCAACTGTCTGACAGAGCCGCTGCATAAGTTTCTCGGGTTTTTATATTTTGCATCTGCATCTGCGATCTGCTCATTTATCTTCTCAAAATCTGAATACTTGATAACTGCCTCTCCACGGATCGTCAGCTTACCCTTATATGGAATCTCTTTCGGAATATTTGCAAATACTCTTGCGTTGTTCGTTATAACCTCGCCCTCTAAGCCATTTCCTCTGGTTACTGCTTTTTACAAGTGTGCCATTCTCATAGGTAAGGACAACGGTAAGACCATCTAACTTCCATGAGATCACACCCTGATGTGCGCCAAGCCATGCTGCCAGTGCTTCCACACTCTTGGTCTTATCCAGAGAAAGCATTGGATGCTCATGAGCCTCTTTCGGAAGCTCACTTACAATCTCATATCCGACATGAACCGTCGGACTGTTCGACATTACAATTCCTGTCTCTTTTTCAAGTTCTACCAGTTCATCATACAAGGCATCATATTCCAGATTGCTCATGATCTCGGTATCTTCCTGATAATATTTCTTTGATGCCGCATTCAGTTTTTCAACTAATTCTTTGATTCTGTCTCTCTTTTCCAACTGACATACCTCTTATTTCCAACAACATTCTGTTCATTTTTATTATCCGGCTGTGCTTCTTCCCGCTTTGTTTTTACTTCTTCTTTTCGTTCCACTAAACGTCTGAGTTCTGTTTCTTCTTCCTTTGTCAAATGGCGGTACTCACCCGGTCTCAGATTCCCCAGACGAATATTGATCACTCGAAGCCGTTTCAGATTTACGACCTTATATCCAAAATATTCGCACATTCGGCGGATCTGGCGATTCAGCCCCTGTGTAATTATGATCTTAAAGGAATAATTATCGATCTTATACAGACGACATTTTTTTTGTCACCGTATCAAGAATCGGAACACCTGCCGCCATCTGTGTTAAAAAATTCGTCCGTGATCGGCTTATTCACACGGACACGATATTCCTTCTCATGATTATTGACTGACTTCTGGATACTGTTTGACAGGTCTCCATCGTTTGTCAAAAGCAGTAATCCCTGTGAATCCTTATCTAATCTTCCTACATACTGCAATCGGATCGGATACTTAATATGATCAAAGATGTTATCCGGATCATCATGACTTGCCGTGCAGGTCAGTCCCAGTGGTTTATTGTATGCAAGAATAACTGTCTCTTCACGCTTTCTTACAGGCTTTCCATCGACCATTACCCTGTCATTTGCCTCTATCTTCTGTCCCATTTCCGCAGGCTTCCCATTTATTGTGATCCTGCCTTTTAATATATATTCATCTGCCGCACGTCTGGAACAAATGCCAGCTTCGCTCAGATATTTATTAATTCGAATGCCTTCTGCCATATCATGACCCTTCCTGTTCTGTCTCTCTGCTGCGACTGTTTTGCCGCTCTTTTTATCTGTTTTCTTTATAACCATATCTTTTTAATCATACCATTCTGATCATTAAAAGTAAACAATTACAACTTTTCAATTTCAGGGCTTGTTTTTCTCTTTTTCCGACGTATAATAAGGCAAACGCAAAGGTGTGTTTCTACGGAAACGCACCTTTTTTGTATTTAAATTTAGAAGCTGAAGTTATAACATTTTATAAAGGACGTGAATATATGGATAATATCGATAAGAAAATATTACATTTATTACAGCACAATGCCAGAACCCCTTTAAAGTATCTGGCAAATAAAGTATTTTCTCCTCTCCTGCGGTATCCGCAAGAATCGACCGGCTGGAAAAGGCAGGTGTGATCACCGGATACCATGCAGGCATCAACCCGGAAGCTCTGGGGTATCACATTACCGCATTTATACACATGGCACTCGATCCAAAACAGAAACCAACCTTTTATCCCTTTATCGATGCCTGCCCCAATGTACTGGAATGTAATTGTGTGACCGGTGCCTACTCTATGTTGATGAAGGTTTGTTTTCCAAGCACAATGGAACTCCTGGATTCTTTCATTGGCCAGCTACAGCGATTCGGAAATACAGAAACACAGATCGTATTCTCCACTCCTGTTCAAACTCGTGGAATCGACATCGGTATTGTATCTCCTGTAAATGAAGAAAATGCTATCTAGTATGTCTGCGGACGGTCGTCTGTAACTTCTATATTATATAAGGCAAATAATAAAACAAAAAAGTTCCGTATCAGAATTCTGTCATATCCAAAGAATTCTTTTATGGAACTTTTTATGTCTTGATATCTGCTTACAAACCTACTGCTAACTGGTTCACACATTTGCAGAATCAGCTAAAATATCCTTCCTATTGTGCATCTTCCGGTGTAGCTGCAGTATTCTCTGTTGTAGCCGGTTTGCTGATCAAATCATAAAATGCCCGGAATGTTTTTTTATCTGTATCCAGAAGATATTCTGTATTCTCTTTTACATGAACATAGATATCCTGAATATCCTTTGATGCCTTAAAGCTGTTCAGATAAGAAAGCTGTGCATTTGACAGCTCCCCCATTAGCGATCTTGTACGAACCATCCTGGTCTGTTATAATATAGAAGGTCACGATATCAAGTGGCTTTGATTCTACGTCCGCAATGTCCATATAGGACAATTCAACCACAACATATTCTCCTTCTGCATAACCATCTGCCAGATAACAGGTCGTATCTTCAAAACCTTTTAGGTATTTTGCAGAGTTTTCCAATACTGACATATCATCAAACTCGGTTGGATCCGTCACCAGTGACTGTAACGTTGCCTGATCACAGGCTGCTTTTGCCGTAAGATACTTACTAACCAGATCATTGATCTCTGAAACATCACTTTTCTTATATGATGCATTCTCCGGAATCGTCAGCTCAACCGTATTATTTTCTCCCGGCACAATTTTGGGTTTTCTGATAAAAAATGCGTACACATAACAGGAACACAATAATGCAAATATCACCCAGCCGATCGCAAGCTTCATTCCAGCCCGGATCACGATCTCTCCTTCTTTTGTCTTTATATATGTATCACCAAGAAAACTGTTTTTTTATGATTCAATTTTCCTATGCTCCTTTTCATATTTTATATCGACAAAATTCTACCATTCTGTTCTGTATTTTGCAAGTTCATCCAGGAAGTATTCATAATTCAGCGAAGAAATATAAGAAAATATTTGATTATTTCAGCGAAATATTGTATTATATATAAGTCATGCACCAGTAGCTCAGTGGATAGAGCAACGGCCTCCGGAGCCGTGTGCGGTGGTTCGATTCCACTCTGGTGCATATTTTTTATGCATAAAAATACCGGCAGCCACTTAAAAGGAATGTGGCTGCCGGTATTTTCTTTTAATAAAATGATGATTTTTTTACATTGTAACAAAGATGAACTTTACAACGAATAACGCTGCGATGATCGTTACAACAATATCTTTCTTCTTGTAGTTACCTGTGAATAAGGTAATCAGAACGTATGAAATTGATCCTACACCGATACCATTTGAGATAGAATAGGTTAATGGGATCATAAGGAAGGTAAGGAACGCAGGAACTGCTGAACGCATATCATCCATATCGATCTTGGCAAAGTTCTTAGCCATTAATACACCTACAAAGATCAGTGCCGGAGCTGTTGCACATGTTGGGATCACACCTGCGATTGGGCTTAAGAACAGACATACTGCGAAGCAGGCTGCTGTAACTAAACTTGCAAGACCTGTTCTACCACCTGCTGCGATACCGGATGCAGACTCAACGAAGGTTGTACATGTCGATGTACCAAGAATAGCACCTGCTGCTGTACCGATAGAATCGCACATCATACTCTTATCTAAGTTGATCGGGTCACCATTCTCATCTAACATATTTGCCTGTGATGCGGTTCCATATAAGGTTCCGATCGTATCAAACATATCTACCAGACAGAATGCAACGATCAGCATGATACCTGAGAACACGCCACCAACATATGGGCTTTCAAATGCATTTCTCCATGCATCCGCCTTGAAGCATCCAAGGAAACCGATCTCGCCAAAGTCTTTGAAAGACTGACCGATGCTGGATACATCAAAAGATGGTGTCTCCAGATTAAATACATAATAAAGAACTGTGGAAACAATGATACCGATTACGATATTTCCCTTTACATTTAACTTTGCAAGAACTGCGATCAGGATAATACCGATGATAGTTACAACCGGTGGAATAACTGCTTTCCATGCAGCTGCCGGTGTCTCTGCGCCTGAAATTGCTCCATGGAAATCAAAGATCTGTACCAGTGTATACTTATTCGCCTGTACAAGACCTGAACCCTTTAAACCAACCAATGCGATGAACAAACCGATACCGGCCGGTATTGATTTCTTCAGGCATTCCGGCATGGCTGTCGCAATGTACTTACGAAGTCCGGTTACAGACAGGATCAGAAATACGATACCTGATAACAGGATGATAACAAGACCTGACTGATAACCTTCAATCACGCTGCAGCCTGCAAAGAATGCACCGGACACAAATGAGGTACAGAAGAATGAATTCAGTCCCATACCACATGCCTGTGCATACGGCATTCTGGCAAGGAATGCCATAAGAAGTGTACCGATAACAGCCACAAGAACGGATGCGATAAATACTGCATTCCAAACCCTGCCTACTTCTGCTGCGCTTGCGCCTTCTGCAACAAGCCATCCAGCCTTACCATCTGCTGCTACCTGATTTGGGTTTACCAGGACAATGTATGCCATGGCAAAAAATGTTGTGAGTCCGGCCATAATCTCTGTACGAACATTAGAACCGCGCTCTGAAATGTGGAAAAATTTATCCATATTTCCCTTCCTTTCTTTTGTTTATTCTTATTAAAAGCATTGGTTGTCTACCTGTCCCTCACTACAGATATATGCCATGCTTTATAATCAAAATTCTGTGTGCCGTTACCGCACTGTTTCTTCCAGAAATTCGGCTACACTGTCATCCAGATAATCACCGATCACAAGATCCGCCGCTTCCTTGCAACGCTCTGTCGCATTTAAAACCGCAACTCCAAGTCCGGCTTCTGCTAACATCTCACTGTCATTATCTCCATCGCCGAAAGCAATTGTTTCTTCCATTGATATTCCAAGGAATCGTAAAACTTCCTTTAACCCATTATGTTTGCCGGAATGACGATCAGATATCTCAATCAATCGCGGCGCTCCGGATGTTACATAAACAGTATGGATATTTTGCGTTAATTCATGCATGATACGGTATTTTTTCTCTGTCGGTCCTACAATTGAGATCGAATCCAACTCCGTATTATGCTGTAAAATAAACTGCCTTATATCAGGCACCGGCGTTCTGGTGCTTCTTACATAAGCACTGATATCCTCTGACTCTCCAAAATTCATTGGATTCTCATAATATATCTCAGATGTATATCCTCTACCGTCTATAAAACATTCAAAGAATACATCTTTATCCGTAACCAGATCAAATATCTGCTCCGGTACTTCCGGTCGGTAATTTTAAATTATATACTGAATGATCATCTGATAAATCATAGATTGCTGCCCCATTGGATGTGATCGCATACCGGACACCCCGAATCTCCCGGATGCATTCTGGAATGGAATAAACAGATCTTCCACTTGCCGGAATAAAAATAACGTGGCTGTCTGCCAGTTTTTTCAAGAACTTCCTTTGTTCTATGGGAAATCCCATCCCGTCTTAAAATCGTTCTGTCCAAATCTGAAACCACGCATCTGTACTTCATATGCTTTTCCTCTGTTTTCGAATTTACTTTCATATGTTACCATATTTCGTAAGGGAAATAAAGATATTATAAACTTTTTTACATAAATACAGAAAAAAGGAGCTATTTTCATTACATTTTTACCCGGTTGTATAAAAAACTGTGATAAAATAAATACACATCAGAAAGGAGACCACTATGTTGCATGAAATATCCGATGAACGCTACTGCTTTATTGAAGATACCATTTGTGATGCATTTTTATTGGTATTGAAAGAAAAAGGAATAGAAAAAATTACCGTGACCGACATCATAAAAGAGCCGGAATTGTTCGCAGTACATTCTATAACCACTACGAAAATATTCCAGCTCTTATAACTGCTGTTGAAGATAAAACTATCCAGGATATTTTCACCCTCATGGAAGACTTTCATCCTGAAAACAATCAGGATATATGCAAATCTTTCTTTCTGACAATTTGTAATTATACCAAAACGAATCCGTTTCTGGCAAATATTCTCCGGAGTCCAAGAGGCGATGAATTCTTTGAAAAGGCTTTAACTATGTTCCATCGTTATGTAACAGATGCCACCCGGAAAACAACGCCTTCCATGCACTCCAAGGAAGAGGTCTCCTATATGATCGCATGCAGCATTGGCAGTACCTTGGGTGTTCTCCATAAATGGACAAGAGAAAATTTTGAGAGTTCCGAAGAAATCATTGCCGGGATACTGACACAGTCATTTCTCACAGGTATACTTCCTTTATCTGTCTTAAAGTGCTTCATCAATCAGAACTTCCTGCCTTTTTATCTTCTTAGTTGCACTCTTGATAAATGGATATTTACGAATAATCAACCCCGTAATCCGACGATAGGTCGGCTGCGTATTATTATAACTGTCAATAAATGCCTGAAGCTCTGATCTGATTGTTTCCTCGTTCATCCGTTTTGCCGAGACAGCATCCTGATCCGGATAGATTCTTGCAATTAGGCCATTGTTCTCTCCTGTCACAATCACCTCTCCCACCAGTTTTCCAAGAGCAAGTTTATTTTCTATTTCCTCCGGTGATATATTTTCTCCGTTTGAAAGAATGATCAGATTTTTTTTATTCTTCCATTGATAAATAAGAATCCGTCTTTATCCAGATATCCTTTATCTCCCGTATGCAGCCATCCACCTTTTAAGGTCTCTGCAGTCTCTTCCGGCATCTGATAATAACCCTTCATAACGCTGCTGCCCCGTACCAGAATCTCGCCATCCTCAAAAGAAATCTCAACATTGGAAAGCGGTCGTCCTATAGAACCGGTCTTATAATCTTCCGGTACATTGCTGCTGATAACAGGCGAACATTCCGACATTCCATATCCCTCATAAATATTTACACCATATTCTGCAAATTTCTCAATATAAAACGGATCCAGATGTGCTCCACCTGTAAATATTGTTTTCAGCTTTCCCCAAATGCCTTGGCTGCAACTATTTTCTTTGGGATCAACGGGTTCATTGCCGAAAGACGTTTGTAGATTGTTTCTACCATCAAAGGTACCATCAGCATAATATCAGGATGAAAGACGCCCATATTTTTTACCATATGCAACAGAGAATCATTGATACATACCGTTGCTCCAAAGGAAAAACCTTTGAGCCAATCCATAACAAGGCAAAATGCATGATGAATCGGTAAAACACTTAATACTATGGTTCCGGGCTCTGCAGTATAATTAACAGATTTTACATTTTCTGCCAGATTTCTCTGTGTCCAGCATAACACCTTTACTTTTTTTCCTGTAGTTCCGGAGGTGAAAATAATCGTAGCAATATCTTCCGGATCCGGTGCTGCAAAATCATCTGTACCGTTTATACCTGACGTCATTAATTCTGCTACAGATGCAACTTTTTTCTGATTTGTTTCGATGTTTTCTTCCTGTAATATCCAGATTTTTTTTCAGTTTTGGACATTCCTCCAGTATCCGTTCCGACAAGGTCTGAATTTTAGGACTTAAAAAGAGTGCTTCCGCATCTGAACGATTCAGAAGATCTATCAAATCCTCTACCGGAAGTCCTGCATCAAGAGGAACGGCTACTGCCTGACCTGTTATAATTCCCAGATAAGCTTCTATCCATTCCACAGAACTACTACCGATCAATGCTATATGCTTTCCCTGAAAGCTTTCCTCACACAATCCTTTTCTGACAGACTTGGCATTCTCCATCAGCTCCCGGTAGCTTCTATCACAGATTTCCTTTTTTCTTCAAACCCATTGCACTGCCTTTATTTCTGAAAACTTTTTTTTCGCTTTCTTCCAAAATATCACGAATCAACATATCTTATTATACCTCCGCACATACTTACTGCGATCATATACTTATATTCTCTGATTATACAGTTTCCTGCTGTAATCGCTCTAACAGATCAAGTGCTTCTACAATTGTGAATACATGCAGTGCATCGTCTTCCTCCAGTTCAATGTCAAATGTGTCTTCGATTTCTCCCAAGAAAGACATAAAATCAAGCGAACTAAAGCCCAGATCTTCTCTGAACTTCATATCGTTTGTCATCTCCTCCGGCTTAACATCACAATACTGTGCTATGATTTTCTTAAATTGCATTTCCTGTGTCATAATAATTTCTCCTTTATATGTTTTTATTTTATACCTGTTCCATGATTTCTCCGATACTCATATCAGGTTCCGCGATTCCTTTAAACAATATCCGCATCATATAGTAATATAACAATTCCATATCATGTTCTGCCAAATGTGCGGTCTGGTAATGATATGAAAAATTCATGCCTCCATTATCTGTATGAGATACTGTCAGATACATTTTCTTTGTAGCTGCACCATTTGCAAACCATTTTGCATGCTGTGGAATTTGTACCAGATGAGGATTATCCAATTTTACCGGCATCGGCTGATAAGTAAGGTAACAGCTTTCATAGGCTGTATTCTTCGGTGTATGATATCGTTTCTGCATCTCCTCTCTGATCAACGCCGGATCATAGTTACTGTGCATATAAATCCGATTCTGCATATTCTGGATCTCATATGCTGCCGACAGGAAATCAGTATCTGCCGAAATCACAGTTCTACATGGAAACATAATAGTCCGACTACCACCGGAGGTCCATTCATCATGAGTAGACCGTCTTGAAATGAAATTTTCTATCGTAATATCTTCCTGTCCATGATTCATCTTTGACAGATATGTACGAATACCAAGTAACAACAGATTTGTCATTGAAAGCTGATTGGTTCATACAAAAATCTATCAGGTTTTTTCGTTGGCTCCGGCTCCAGTTGATAATCCTTTACTGCCACAAACAACTGATCTAATTCTATATCGGCAGCCCTGAGTGTTTTATTCCTATGTAACTTTCTTGATGCTTCCAGTACATCTAAACCCTGGATATCAGAATAAAGGGGTTCCCCCCATGCATCCAGCTGATCATCCCAGAACTTTTTATCTTTGGCAAACCGTTTTTCATTATTTGCACGATTCAGATCTTTAACCAGCACATCCTCAAAATCAGCTAACTTCTGCGGATATGGTGTATTGAATTTATAATGCGTATATAGCTGCATCAGATCATTGATCATCACAACCAGTCCACAGGAATCAATCAATCTATGATCCATATGGATGAAGAAACCATTATATCCATCCGGCAGTTTTACCATCACTATATCGCAAAGCGGAATATCATCTCCGTCAAATGTCTCATATGCCCACTGCTGCATTAGATTGTCTGCTTTCTTCCATATGCATTCCTGATAAGTCTTTTTAAAGGAATGTCACGGGTTTCTTTTTCAGTAAGATATTGCTTCACATCACCATTTTTATCACGTTTCGTAAAACGAATACGCGTACATCCATATCTCTCATATTCCAACTGAATACATTTTTTTTTAAAAGTCCGAAATCCAGTTCTGCTTTTTAAAGATGCCACAACACTGACACCGGACACCTGCTGTGTTTTTATATTTTTTATCCAGTCATCATGCATTTTTTGTGCTGCTGTTAAGGGATATTGTTTCATCATCATGGATAACCTCCTGTATTCTTTATTCTTTTGTGAACTTATCACATTTCATTTTTGAATTCCACCCCTTGTACAACTTAACAAACACTTTACATGAAATTGACCGAAACTTTAAAAGTAATCTATGGATCAGAATTATCCAAATATAAAAATCCCCCTTAAACAGATTCGGCATTTACCTTATCTGCTTAAGAGGGATCCTGTTACTTCCGGTGATTCTATTTTAATTATCATATTTTTCAAAAAAATCAAGCATCTTTTGTCGGTAAAGCCCCGGAGCTGCATATGGCGCACATAGATGCCGTGCTTCCGGTATAATGACCAGTTCTTTGGGAGCACTGCATAACGCATAATTATATACAGAATTCTCTGGAACTACATAGGTATCTGCTTCCCCATGAAAAAAACAAAACCGGACGTTTATTTTTTCTTCATTGCTTCTATCGTGTCAGCATCACTCATACGAAATCTTCCAAACATCCTGCAAAACAGATCTACACGGAACAAAAGCAGCTCTACCCAGCCCAAATGGAACCAGTTAGCTGCGATATCCTGGAAGCTGACGCTTCATCGAACAAAATCCACAATCTGCAATCAAGCCTTTCACTTCTTCCGGCAGCTTATGTCCTGAAGCCATAAGCACCGCCGCAGCCCCCATGGATTCTCCATAAAGATAGATTGGGAGCTTCTCTTTGTTTCTTGCAGCAATATAATAACTCCATTGCTGTACATCCCATTGCTCTTTTGCACCAAATGTAATATATTCACCCTCGCTCAAACCGCAGCATCTCTGATCAATAAACAATAAATTACACGCATTCTCATGAAGGAAACGTGCTGTATATGCAAAATCGCCAAAGCCACTACCTTTATATCCATGACTTAACAAAACAAAACGTTTCGCTTCTTTTGTCGGAAGATAATAAGCATGCAGATACAGTCCATCTCTGCTTCTGATAAAGCAATCCTTCATCTGCTGCTCAGCACACCACAGTTTTCCTTCTTCATATTCCTTTTCGTATTTGTCTCTTGGATGATTTTTTTTCTTTATATGAGACAGTTGAAACCATTTCTTTTTCTTCTGTCGTTTTTTTCCTTTGCAACGAACAAGCATATCAAAGAAAGACCAGCCAAATGCAACAAACAGACCAAATGCACCGGCTGTTATTTCCAGTAATCTTAATATTTTCTGCTTATTCCCTGTATCATTCATAATCGTTATCTTCTCCGCTTCTTTTTTTCGCGTATTTGTAAAACAGCCCTTGAAAACATAATGTTTTCAAGGGCTTGAAATACTTTATTATCATTCAACAAATAAAATTATACATTCATCTGCTTAGCAACTTCTGCTGCGAAGTCTTCGTTCTTCTTCTCCATACCTTCACCAACTTCGAAGCGAACGAACTTAGCGATCTTAAGAGCAGGATTTACAGACTTCAGGTATGCTGCAACTGTCTGCTTGCCATCTTCAGCCTTAACATATACCTGATCAAGAAGACAGATTTCCTTCATCTGCTTAGAGATACGTCCTTCAACAAGTCCTGAGAAGATCTTGTTGCCTGAGATCTCTTCCTTATCAGCACAAGCGATCTCTGCTAACTGAGCCTTAGCTTCCTTTGAAAGGAAGTTCGGTAAGAAATTCATGTTTGACTTCTTCTCTTCGTAGATAGCTACATCTTCTGCGCTCCATACACCGGCTACAGCCTTCTCGATCAACTTGGAAAGAACCGGCTTTGGAAGTGAGAACGGATCATTTAATGCACTGTCAATTGTGATCTCTTTCATCTTAGCAAGCTCATCTGCTGAGATCTCGTCTCTTGAGATGTACTGTGGGTTCATAGCAGCGATCTGCATTGCAATGTTTGTAAGTGCTTCCTTAGCTGCATCATCTGAAGCACCGTTACCGGCTACAAGAACACCGATTCTTCCGCCACCATGGATATAAGAAGCAACAACATCTGCTGTAACCTTCTCAAATCTTCTGATGGAGATCTTCTCACCAATCTTGAGAATCTTATCATCAAGATCAGCCTTCATATCAAGGATTGAAACAACGTCTTCGCCATCTCCAGCCTTTTCTGTATCTACTGTAAGTGCCTTATCTGCAACTGCCTGTACAAACTCCTGGAATGTTGCATTCTTTGCAACGAAGTCTGTCTCTGAGTTAACCTCTACTACAACTGCTGTATTACCATCAATTGCAACCTTAGCGATACCTTCTGCTGCAATTCTTGCTGCTTTCTTCTCAGCCTTAGCTGCACCACTCTTTTTGAGTACTTCCACAGCGGCATCCATATCACCGTTTGTCTCTGTAAGAGCTTTCTTACAATCCATCATACCAGCACCTGTCATTTCTCTTAACTCTTTTACCATGCTTGCTGTAATAGCCATCGTAATAACCTCCAAAATTTAGTATTTATATTCTCAAAATATTCTGACTCTTTCTACTGCTGCATCCTCATCTGCAACTTCTTCTTCAGCATCTGTTGCATCAGCACCCTGACTGAGCTTCGATAACAGCATCTGCCATCTTGGAAACGATCAGCTTTACGGCTCTGATAGCATCATCGTTTCCCGGAATTACATAATCCAGTTCTTCCGGATCACAGTTCGTATCAGCAATACCTACAAGCTTAATTCCAAGTGAATGAGCTTCCTGTACACAGATTCTTTCCTTCTTAGGATCTACTACGAAGATCATCTCAGGAATTTCCTTCATTTCCTTGATACCGCCAAGGTTCTTCTCGAATCCATCTCCTTCTTTTTAGATCTGGATAACTTCTTTCTTAGGAAGAACATCAAATGTTCCATCAGCTGCCATTGCTTCGTACTTCTTAAGAGTCGATACTGCTCTGGATAGTCTTGAAGTTGGTAAGCATTCCACCAAGCCATCTCTCATTTACATAAAACATTCCACAACGCTCAGCCTCTGTCTTAATAGCATCCTGTGCCTGCTTCTTTGTTCCTACGAAAAGGATAGAACCACCATTTCTGCTGCGATATACTTACTGCCTGATATGCCTCATCTACCATACCTACTGACTTCTGTAAATCGATGATGTAGATACCATTTCGCTCTGTGTAGATGTACGGCTTCATCTTAGGGTTCCATCTTCTTGTCTGGTGTCCAAAATGTACACCTGCTTCTAAAAGCTGCTTCATTGAAATAACGCTCATTTTTTCTACCTCCATGGTTATATTCTTCTTGCTGATCTCTCTTTCACCGAGTCACCCGAGCTATAGGCACCACTTCAGGAATCAACCAGCATGTATATTATTTTTATGAGCCTGCTATATTCAAGCCCACACACAAAATCGATAATAACACAAAAAGAAAGTGCATGCAAGCACTTTCTTTTTATAATCTCATGTCACTTAACAGTTCCATGTCATTTTTCGCATTATGCTGGTATGTGCGAGCACATTCCAGCGCAATGCTCATTATCTCATATTTTGTTTTAATTCATGCTATAACTATCGTCCATCTCTCATAATGGTGATCATCTCATCGTAGGTTTCATCACCCTTGAATGTGAAAGTTCCACACATCAGTTTCATGGAATTACCGGAACTTACAAGATAATCATAAAAATCCTGTACACTGTCTACCATTCCGATATCATATAATGCCTGAGAGATTGCCTCTGCATACATACCCGGCCTGATCGTGATCGAACCACCCTTTTTCTTTTTCTTCTGTAGTTGTTGTCTCTGTCGTAAGCTTCCGTAGTTGCTTCTGTCGTCGCCTCTGTTGTAGCTTCCGTAGTTGCTTCTGTTGTAGCTTCCGTGGTTGCCTTGGTTGTACTTTCGGTTGTGGCTTCCGTGGTTGCCTTGGTTGTATTTTCCGTTGTGGTTTCCTTTATCGCCTCTGTTGTAGCTTCTGTCGTCACTTCCGTCGTTGCCTTAGCTGCATCCTCTTTTGTCGTTTTCGTTGCAGTCTCTGTCGTTTTCGCTGATTCAGTAGCCTCTTCCGATGAAGCAACTTCTACCGCATCTCCTTTTGACGGATCATTCTTCTTTGTATCTGCAAAGCTTCCGGACTTGATACCAACCATCATGACAAGCGCACCGATGATAAGTCCAAAGCCTAATCCTCTGAAAAAATATTTTTTCTTCATACTGCCGTTTCTCCTATCGTATAAAACAATTTCATTTACTGCTTCTGATTCTCAATATTTTTAATGATCACCTTGGTTTCACCAACACCGATTCAAGTTGGTTCGCGATCTCCATAATTCCAAATCCCTGCTTGTAAAAGCTCTGCCACTTCTTCATCGATATTTTTCTCATCATCCCAGATTTCTTCCGGTGCAGGAGCTTCTTTCTTTGCCTCCTGTGCACGATTCTGATTTCTGTTTGTTCTGTTCTTCTTGCGGTTCTTCTTTCTGGAACGGTTGCCTCCCGCCGGCTGTTCTGTCTTCTGTACAGGCTCAGTACCGGTTGCTTCTACGACTGTTGTTTCTTCTGTAATTTCGGTTGCTTCTGACTCAACAGCAGGCTCTTCTGCTTTCTTAAAGGCAACAACATTGGATTTTTCTTCTGCTGCTTCTTTCTCGGCTTCCTCAGCAACAACTTCTTCTGCAACAGCTTCCTCTACTTCTTCCTTTGGTTTCCTCCGCATCATCTTCTGCTGTGTTCTCTTCAACATCCTGTTCCGGTACAGTTTCGGTTATATCACCATTTGCAACTGCATCACCGGAAATAACTGTCTCCGTCTCACTTGCCTCTAATGCTCCGAGAGAATTCTCATCCGGCTCTTCTTCGATTTCTTCTGTCTGCTCATTTTCTTTGGGAGCTTCTTCTGTCTGCTTCTCTTCCGAAACAACTTTTTCAGCCTGTTGTTCTTTTTCTTTTTGCGATCTCTTCTTCGGTTTCCTTTACTTCCATTTCAAGAAGTTCTTCATAAGTAACCGCTTCCGGTTTTTTCTCTGCATCCGGATTATATTCTTCATAGGCTTCTGCAAGGCTCTGATTGATATAATCGATCATCTCCTTCTTTGCCTTTTCAGACAACTTGGATGCCCATTTTTCAATCTGTTCCTTCAGTTCCTTTTCTGTCTTCTTGCGGACATCTTCGCTGTATTCGTCTAACGATGTCTTGCTCTGCTCAAGAAGAGAATCACACAATTCCGTGATCTTTCGTTTTAATTCTTCTGAGCTTTCATTATATATCTCATCTTCCTCTTTAAAATTATGACTATCCAGAATAAAAAAGCTTACACCTACAACTGCTACGCCAACTAATAATGTTATGATTGGTAATATCATTTCTTTACTCTCCTTTGCAAAATTTTATACGGCTTTTAATTCGTCAAATACAACATCATTCAGAACCTTAATGTAAGTTCCCTTCATGCCTGAGGATCTTGCTTCTATAACACCAGCACTCTCAAACTTTCGAAGTGCATTCACGATTACGGAACGGGTAATTCCGACCCGGTCTGCAACCTTACTTGCAACAAGGATTCCCTCATTTCCATCCAGTTCTGAGAAAATATGCTTGATCGCCTGTAATTCTGAGAATGATAAAGTACTGATCGCCGAACGCACAATTGCAATCTTACGATCTTCTTCTGCATTTTCTTCATTTAAAGCCCGCATCATCTCAAGTCCTACAACCGTCGTTCCGTATTCCCCGAGAATAATATCATCAATATCATACTGTGCATCCAGCTTATACAGAAATAACGTTCCAAGCCGTTCTCCTGCTATATCGATTGGAAGCAGAAGTCCCTGATATTTCTCTATGTTATCACTGTCAAATCCGAGCGTAGTCAAATTTACATTTTCTTTTGTTGACAATACAAGGAGAAGTCTCTCATTCAGCATACTGTCGATCAGAAGACCGACCTTATCCTCGATCAGTTCATGGATCTCAGGTATATCTTCACGGTTCTTAATTCCCAGAACCTTTCCTTTTTACTGATAACCAGTACATTTGATTTTAAAATATCACTCAAAACATCACAAATATCATTAAAAACAACCTTATGCGAATTGTTATTGTGCAATAATTTGTTGATTTTTCGTGTTTTATCTAATAATTGAACACTCATTTCTGTTCCTCCGTATGTAAAATACAAAAAAGTTGTTTTTGCATAAAAAAATCTACACTATTTGACATTCTATCACAATGGTCTGGAGATAACAATAGTCTTTCCTGTCAAACGAGAGATTTAATATTTAAAAACAACTTTTTTATATGGCAGGCCGGACAACTTCATCCGATCACTTATGCCTGTTTTTCCTTTTCGGTATTATCTCTGGAATATCCACAGTTTTCTGCTGAACAAAGTAACTTATTACCCTTTTCAACCATATAACTGCCACATACCGGACATTTTTCCTTTGATGGTTTTGCCCATGACATAAAATCACACTCAGGAGCATTGATACATCCATAGTATCTTCTGCCCTTTCTGGTCTTCTTTATTACAATGTCACCGCCACACTTTGGGCAAGGAACTCCAGTTTTCTCAAAGAACGGCTTGGTAAACTTACATTCCGGAAATCCCGGGCATGCAAGGAATTTGCCGTGTGGACCATACTTTACGACCATATTGCGCCCGCACTCGTCACACACCTCATCCGTTACCTCATCCTCAATCTTAATGGACTGCAACTCACTCTCTGCTTTCTTAACCGCCGCATCGAGATCCGGATAGAAGTTTCTTACTACAACTTTCCATTCGATAGCACCCTCACCGATCTTATCGAGAAGGGACTCCAGATTCGCTGTAAAATTCACGTCGATAATAACCGGAAATGCCTGTTCCATAATCTGATTCACGGCTTCTCCCAATTCTGTTACATATAATTTCTTATTCTCTTTTGTTATATAACGGCGATTCTGTATCGTTGAGATCGTCGGCGCATAGGTACTTGGTCTTCCAATGCCAAGCTCCTCTAAGGTTCTTACAAGAAGGGCTTCTGTATATCTTGCCGGTGGCTGTGTAAAATGCTGCTTCTCATCAAAATCTTCTAATTTTAGCAGATCGCCTTCATTCAGATCCTTAATTCCCGCAATATGCTCACTCTTCTCGTTGTCCACATTATAAACCGTTGTAAATCCGGCAAATGCAATCTTTGACACCGAAGTCTGGAACCGATAGCCTGCCGCTTCTGCCTTTACAGTCTTAATGCTGTATACTGCCTCTGCCATCTGACTTGCAAGGAAACGATTATAGATCAACTGATACAGACGGAACTGTTCTCTGCTCAACTGATCCTTGATAACCACCGGTGACAATGTAATATCCGTCGGACGGATTGCTTCATGCGCGTCCTGGATCTTCTTACCCGGTTTGTCTGCCCGTGGTATTCCGGCTGTATAATCTTCTCCAAAATTCTTTATGATATAATCCTTGGCTGCTGCCGCCGCTTCATCTGATATTCTGGTAGAATCCGTTCTCAGATAAGAGATCAAACCGATGGAACCTCTGCCCTTGATCTCCACACCTTCATATAACTGTTGTGCGATACGCATCGTTTTGGATGTCGCAAAGTTCAGCTTGGAGGAAGCTTCCTGCTGCAACGTACTGGTTGTAAATGGAAGTGGCGCTTTCTTATGACGCTCACTGTCCTTGATCGATGCGATCTGAAAGGACTGCTTTCCGATCGTTTCTATGATATGATCCAATTCTGCTCTGGAAGATATTTCCTCCTTATCACTTCCATTTCCCATGTATTTGAATTCAATGCTTCTCCTTGCCTTTTCCGGTGCCAGCATAGCAGAAAGTGTCCAGTATTCCTTTGGAATAAATTCGTTGATCTCTTTTTCTCTGTCACAGATCAGCTTCAATGCCACTGACTGTACACGTCCGGCACTTAAACCTCTCTTGATCTTTGCCCAGAGAAGCGGACTGATCTTATAACCAACCAGTCTGTCCAATACACGTCTCGCCTGCTGTGCATCCACAAGTGCCATATCGATATCGCGTGCCTGCTTAATTGAATTCTTTACTGCATTTTTCGTAATTTCATTGAAGGTAATTCGCTTGTACTTCTTATCATCCAGTTTCAGTGCTTTTGATAAATGATAGGAGATCGCTTCTCCCTCACGATCGGGGTCAGTTGCAAGATACACCTTGTCAGCTTTCTTTACTTCTTTTCGAAGCTGTGCGAGTATATCTCCTTTTCCTCTGATCGTTATATATTTTGGTTCAAAATCATTATCAACATCAATGCCCATCTGGCTTTTAGGCAGATCACGCACATGACCATTCGACGCAATCACTTCATAATTACTGCCTAAAAACTTTTTAATCGTCTTGGCTTTCGCCGGAGACTCTACAATAACAAGATATTTAGCCATGTACTCTTTCCTTTCCTGTTCGTTTAAACGACACAAACTATACACCATTTTTCCCTGCCATGCAAGTGAATATTTTATTACAATTTTCTGAAAAAATGCCCCGGATCCTGTTTTCATCCCTGTGTAACAGCAAAATAATACCGTACCGGCTGCCGAATTATTCCTTTTCTTTCCATATCAAATAACGCTGTCAGGATTCTTGCAGGAGGCTGATCCACGCGGGCACAGATTTCCTCTATATGCAGCACTTCCTGCCCCATACAGACACATATCTTCTGTTCCAGAGCGGTAAGCCGGCTGTTCTCCCGACATTCTGCTTTCCCTCCTGCAAGGATCCTCCGTTCAAGTTTTAAATCCTCCACAATATCCTCAGGATCCGTCACAAGCATAGCCCCCTGCCGGATCAGATGATTGCAGCCCTCACTGTTTCTGTCTCCAATCCGTCCCGGAACTGCATACACCTCACGCCCCTGTTCCAGCGCCTGATCGGCGGTGATCAGAGATCCGCTTTTCTTCTGTGCTTCTACAATCAGCACCCCTTTTGCAAGTCCACTGATGATCCGGTTCCTAAGTGGAAATCTCCATGCCGCAGGCTCTATATCCAACCCATATTCTGACAGGATCACACCCTGACGCCCAATCCGTTCAAACAAATTGTAATTTTCCTTCGGATAACAGATATTGATCCCACAACCTAGTACTGCAACTGTAAATCCATTTTCTACATTGATTGCCGCACGCTGGGCGGCGCCGTCGATTCCTGCTGCAAGTCCGCTGATAATACCAGTCCGATATCCTGCAAGCACAGAAGCAAACTGCTCCGCCATCTCTTTCCCATATGCGGATGCCTTTCTTGCACCTACGATCGCTATACCGGTCCTGTCTGTTTTAAGCATCTCCACACACCCCTTTGCATACAGCAGAAACGGACAATCCGGAATTTCCCGCAGGACTTCCGGGGAAATAAGGATGTCCTGGATATATATATGTAATATTCCGCTCTTTTTAGTCTGTTTTTATAGACGATTATTTTTTTTCATCCCGTGTGCACAGGATCCGTTCACTCTGTTTTTCTGTCAACGTTTCCCGAAGCACATGTTCTGGAACATTCCACAGTTCTTCAGGTCCTCCAAAATAATCAAGGATCCTGCCAAGTGCTGCATTCCCTATATCCGATATCATCCCCAGCCACAGCCTTATAAGATCATACTCCATGTCTGTCCCCCCCCTTTCATTCCTTTGTACTGCATATTTCCCTCTGCCTCTTCTGTAAGATTCTGATACCGGAAAAACAATGCCTCTTTTAAATGTTCCTCATGGATCCCGATACTTCCTGCCAGATCGGCGATCGTCCTTGCGATCTTAAGTACCCGGTTTATAGCCTCTGGCAGAAAGTTCTGTATGTTCAAACGCTTCCCGCACCAGCTCCTGCTCTGCCCTTCCCAGGGAAATATATTGCTTTATTCTCTTTCCATCCAGTTGGGAATTAAAATTTATGGACTCTGAACGGTAACGCTCCTTCTGTATATTCTGCGCCGCAAGCACCCTTTCCCGGATCTCAGCCGAAGTTTCTGCCCGTTTATCCTCTAACAGGTCAGAACAGTCAATCCTGCGGACATTTACGTTGATATCAATACGATCGAGCAGAGGTCTGCTAAGCCTTGCATTGTATTGTCGGATCTGTCTACAGGTACAGGTACATTTATTCAGATCCGGATACATGCCGCAGGGACAGGGATTTCGTGCCGCAACCAGCATAAATCCTGCCGGATATATATATTTACCCTGGATCCTTGCGATCGTTACTTCCCGATCTTCTAACGGCTGCCGCATTACTTCAAGAACATTTCTGCCAAATTCCGGAAGCTCATCCAGAAACAACACCCCATTATGACTGAGACTGATCTCCCGGCTTCGGTATTGCTCCGCCACCGGTCAGAGCAATGGCAGATACGGCATGATGCGGTGCCCGGAACGGACGCTTTGTTATCATCGCCTGTCTTCTTTTTTCAGCAGACCTGCCACACTGTATATCTTGGTAATATCAATACTCTCCTCAAATGTCAGACGTGGAAGGATCGTTGGCAGGCATTTTGCAATCATGGACTTTCCTGAACCTGCTGCTCCTGTCATCAGAATATTGTGCATTCCGGCTGCTGCGATCTCCATTCCGCGCTTCAATACTTCCTGCCCTTTAATATCTGCAAAATCTCCCAGTTCCCCCATATCCCCTGGTCGAGCAGAGCCTCCACATCTACAAATGCAGGCTCGATCACCGCTTTTTTTCATTCAGATAAGATTCCGCTTCTGACAACGTCCGGGCGGGATCACTTCTATATTTCGGATCAGTGCCGCCTCCTCTGCATTTTCCGCCGGAACAAGACAGCGTGTGATTCCTTGTTTTACTGCATGATGAACAACCGGGAGTATTCCTGATACAGCATTGATCCTGCCATCCAGCCCCAGTTCACCCATAATCAAGGTATTTTCTATTTTATCGTTTGGAATAAGCCCCATAGATACCATAATTCCTATGGCAATGGGAAGATCGTAGGCAGTTCCTTCTTTCCGGATATCTGCCGGTGATAAATTGATCGTGATCTTTTTCGGTGGTATCTGAAATCCAGAGTTTTTGAGCGCTGTTCTCACCCGCTCTCCGGCTTCCTTTACGCATGCAGACAAAAAGCCTACCATATGAAACATTGGCAGTCCGTCATTGATATCTGTTTCCACCTGAATCAGAAGTCCCTCTACTCCAAGGACTCCTCCACTTGTTACTTTACTGTACATCTGTATCTGCTCCTTTCGACATTTCTGCCGTCTCTCCATGGAGCATACCTGAACAGAATCAGCGAAAACAAAAAGCTGCCACCTGGCAGCTTTTTATACGCCTGCATTTATACTACCTGTATCCATACAAAAAGTCAAATGCATTTTTATATTAACTGAAGTATACAACCTCTTCTTCCGGCGGACCGGTCAGCACAACCCTCTCTGCATAAAGAACCGGGCCATCTCCCTCAAAGTCAGGATAGTATTCTTTCTTGATCGTTGCTGTTACATCTACCCACTGTCTGTCAATCAGATTCTTAGAGCCATCGTAATAGCATTTGAAGCCTACAAATGTAATATCCTCTACACAGCAGGTCATCGCAAAACGTCCCGGTACAAATGCATTCTTACCATACTGTTTCGGCTTGAATACCATGCCACGGAAATGGATCTTCTTACCGACATAACGATCCGGCTGATCGGAGGCATCCACATACCAGATACCGAAATCCTCATCGTTCAGCTCGATCACGTCAGCCTTTACATCGTATGGCAGATCTTCTTCGTCATTCTCATCCGGTGCGATCGAACCATCCTTCATCTCAAAGATGATCTGTGCCTGTCGGTTGACTGCTTTGATTCCTCTGCGCCATTCTGCGCGCTTGGACTTCTCATCACAACGGTTAAATACAACCATATCCGCACTGTTAACCTGATCCATCATTGTTGCTTTCATATTCTGCTGATATACATCATATGTCTCAGCATTTACAAAGGATAATACCTGGACAACGGTCCATCCCTTCGGCACACGGATATCAAAGATCTTGTCCAGCTTCCACATACCATTGTATTCGATCATAACCTGCTCCGGCTGATATTTGTCCTGCAGATCTAACAGATGCTCTGTGTTCAACTGATCTTCTTCCATGAATTCCAGAAAAATATTTTTTCTCTTTTTCAGGTCTTTCTCATCGTACTCTTCTTCACCGTCTTCGCATACAAGAAGCAGTGTCTTGGCGCCTCCGGTGAATTCCCGGTCTAATAATGTCTCCTTCACAAATGTAGTTTTTACCACTGTCAAGGAAGCCCATAAATACATAAACCGGAATCTCCGTTTCCTGTTGTCTTGCCATCATTTTCTCCTATACCTCAAACAGCTCTGCAAGCTTGTCTTCTGCCAGTTTGCTTCCGATCACACATAACTTACCTGTGATATCCGGATTTCCCTTACGGATCTCATACTCACCCGGTACAAGATCAAAGTATAACCAGTCTGTACCATCACTTGGAACGATACCCTTTGCACGAAGGATAATACCATATTCCTCTGTGTTAGCAAGTTCATCCAGAGTCTCTTTTAACTTATCTTCATTAAACTTATGTGGAGTTTCCTTACCCCAACTTGTAAATACCTCATCTGCATGGTGGTGATGGTGATCATGACAGCCACAACTACATTCGTCGTCATGGTCGTGATGATGTTCATGATCGTGATCATTGCAGCCACAGCCACATTCGTCGTCATGGTCGTGATGATGATGTTCATGATCGTGGTCATGATCGCCACAGCCACATTCATCGTCATGGTCGTGATGATGATGTTCATGATCGTGGTCATGATCGCCACAGCCACATTCGTCATCATGGTCGTGATGAAGGTGGTGATGCTCATGCTCATCTTCATCCTCAAATAAAGCGTCCTTAACGGTTTTATGATTCTGCATAGCTTCTTTGATCTTAGAACCGTCAATATCATCCCATGGAGTCGTGATGATCGTAGCATCTGCATTGTGCTCACGGATCATGGCAACTGCCTTTTCGATCTTATCCTGGGAAGCTGTCTGTGTTCTGCTCAATACGATCGTATTTGCACTTTCGATCTGATTATTGAAGAATTCACCAAAGTTCTTCATGTAAATCTTGCATTTAGATACATCTGCAACTGTTGTATAGCTGTCAAGCTGTACTTCAACTTCTTCTGCAACATCCTTTACAGCCTTGATAACATCTGAAAGCTTACCAACACCGGATGGCTCGATAATGATTCTGTCCGGTGCATATTCTGTAATAACCTTCTTTAAAGCCGTACCAAAATCTCCAACTAAGGAGCAGCAGATACAACCGGAATTCATCTCGGTAATCTCAATTCCGGCATCCTTTAAGAATCCACCGTCGATGCCGACTTCACCAAATTCATTCTCGATCAGCACAAGCTTCTCGCCCTTAAAACCTTCTTCGATCAGCTTCTTGATCAGAGTTGTTTTTCCGGCACCTAAGAAACCGGAAATAATATCAATCTTTGTCATTTCTAAATCACTCCTAATCTATTAAATGTACGGATAATTGTGTGATAGTAAACTCATCACACAATTATCTAGTTTTCATATCACAACCGATTATTATACTCGATTATCTGTTTTTTTGCAAGAATCGAGGTTGACATCCAGTTTATTATATGGGATAACGATGCCATTTTCATCAAATGCTTTCTTGATATTCCATCTTGCCGACCAGAGTGCATCCCAGTACTGGTCGATCTTCGCATAGAACCGAACACTAACCACAATGCTGCTATCTGCGAATTCATCAATGAAAAAGAAATCCACGACTTCATCCTCCAGATATCCCGGAACTGTCTTTACCGCATCCAGTACCACACGCTTTACCTTATCCAGATCTTCATCGTAACCGATACTGAGCTTGATCTCTGCCCGCCTCTTATCATGTAAAGTAACATTCACCAGTGATGTATTCGATATGCTTCCATTTGGTATGACTACGGAACGATTATCGATCGTCTTAAGCTTTGTATAGAATATATCAATCGATACAACCTCGCCTTCACATTTGGTATTATTCTCGATAATATAGTCACCTACATGAAATGGTTTCAATATCAGGATCAGCACACCACCGGCAAGATTGGACAGGCTGCCCTGCAACGCAAGACCGATCGTCACACCCGCCGTTCCAAGCAATGTGACAAATGAAGTAACCTGAAAACCGACAATGGATGCCGCCGTTATCAATATTATAAAATTCATCAGAATACGGATGGCAGACAGTAAAAAATCCTGCGACACTGACATCCATATTTGGAACGGTCAAAGGTTCTCTTTATCAGCTTGATGATCCATTTCACAACCCGAAATCCGATCACCATAAAGATAACCGCCACTACCAGGCTTCCAACCTTTGACATGCACCAATCCAGCAGATCTGTCATATACTGTCTGAGCAATCCAGCTTTTTGTTCTGCATCCTGTACGATCTCCGATGCCGTTTCTGATGCTGACTCTGTAGTATCTGCCAGCTTCTCCGTCAATGCTATACCTATCACTTAATTATTTCACCTTCTTAAATACTGTGATTGAAAGTGCAGGGAGAACAATCTCGATATCACCGTCCTTCGTCACCTTCTGCTGTCTATTGTTATTACCTTCTCCACCATACTTTGCCGCACCACTGGAGAAGATCTCTTTATAAGTTCCCGGAGCTCCGGTCTGTAATACATAGCTCTTCTGATCTGAAGTTCCAAAGTTCACAGCTACATAACAGACAGAACCCTTGCTGTCTGTTCTTGTGAAGCATACAGTGTATGTGGCTCCTGCTCTCCTGCAAATACAAATGGAAGTTTGTCTGCTTCATAAAACGCCGGTTCTGCAAGATATAAAGCATTCAGATCCTTTACATACTTCTGAAGATATTTATTTGCTTCAAACTCCAGAACGCTCCAATCAATAACATGATAGCCATCAAAGCCGCCAAACATTCCAATCTCCTGTCCCATAAACATCAGTTTTTTACCGGGAAGGAACATATTCAAGCCATAAAATATACGAAGATCTGCATATTTGTCTTCATAGCCACCCGGCATCTTCTCTATAAAACTTCCCTGACCATATGCCACTTGATCATGTGATAATGCACTTACCTCCTGATGCTCGGATATAAATCCGGTTACAGAAGATACATAGTCTACAAAGTTCTCTCTGCGATCTGGCGCAGTCTTCATATACTCTGTAAGCTTTGAAACGCCCGTTGTGTTCCATGTAAGATCCACCATAACATCCGCATATCTGTCTCCGGTCACCTTTCGGAAGGAACGGATCAGCTCTTTATTATCCAGACGGATGCCATCCAGATGATACGCTTCCAACCAGTAAGTCATACAGTCAATATCCATCACAGGCACCATATCAAGGATCACACCAATACCTTTTGCATGCAGATAATCAACCATTGCCATGAAATCAGTTGGAGAACCAAATCTGGACGTTGGTGCATAGATACCCGTCGTATCATATCCCCATGTATCCTCACCGGAATATTCCATGATTGGCATAAGCTCGATGTAATTATACTTCATGCTCTTTACATAAGCTGCGATTTCTTTTGCAAATGCCTGATAGGAAAGCCGTTCTCCATCTTTGTCGGTCTTAAATGTCTGCATATGTACCTCATAGATATTCACAGGTTCCATGCTGATATTCTTCTTTTTCCGCTCTGTCATATATGCTGCATCCATCCATTCATATGTCAGCTCTATAAATAAGGACGCATTGCCCGGAACCGGTTCAAATGCTGTTGCATATGGATCGGAGAAAATATCGGTTTCTCCATTTTCATATAATACTTCAAATTTATATCTGGTCTGGTTAATGTCATATGGTATAAACAGTTCAAACAGATCGGTATACTCGATCTTCCGCATCTGGTTCACTCTGCCGTCCCAGTTATTGAAATCTCCGACCACGCTGGCTCCGACGCAGCCCGGAACCTGAATACAGAATGCCACTCCTTCTGTGCCATCAAAGTTCAGCTTTCTGGCTCCAAACAATTCTTTGATCCGGAAGCCTGATTCCACGTCATCTTCTCCATTTACCACCTGCATTACTTTTTCAAGATCCGCAGAATAGGAAAAGCTGTATGCATCCTTTATCAGACTGACTTCATCTGCTTCTTCTCCGTCTGCATCCCATACCTTCCGGACAATCTTTAGCAGATATGCAAATGGCTGCCGGTTCTCAATCTTTACTGTAAAAAATCCATCGGCGTATTCTACATGCATCGGATATTCTGTCTGATCCTTTTCATCCACTACATAAACTTCTGCTGCATCCGGCAGAAATGCATTTACATATACATCAGCCAGACAGGCATGCATACCAAGTATGTGATGTGGATTGCCATGTCTCGCCCCCGTGATCGCCATAACCTCATCCTGATTCAGAACGAAAATCTCTGTGTTCTTTGTCATAACCCATTCTCCTCATGTGTATTCTTTTCTATATGCAAAATACGAAATACCTGCACCGTTTCCCTGTTCAATTTCCTCATTTGCATATGACTGTTCATCTTTATTCGTTTATCTTGTGGATAAAGATTCCGCTTCGAAGCTTTGGTTCAAACCATGTAGACTTCGGCGGCATCAATTTGCCTGCATCCGCAATATCAAATAATTCTGTAATGGAAGTCGGATACATGGAAAATGCTACCTTCTTTCCTCCATCCACCAGTCGTTCCAGCTCGGAAAGTCCACGGATACCACCGACAAACTGGATCCGTTTGTCCGTTCTCGGATCTCCAATGCCAAGCATCGGTGCCAGAACATTTTCCTGAAGCACAGATACATCCAGACAGCCGACAACATCCTCCGGAACTACTCCGTCCTTTACCGTTAACTGATACCATCTGCCATCCATATACATGCCAAAGCTGCCTTTCTTCCCCGGTGAAACAGCCGCATCACATGCTTTTACTTCAAATTTGTCTTCCAGTTTCTTTAAAAATTCATCATCAGTCATACCGTTCAGATCATTTACAACACGGTTATATGGAAGGATCATCAACTGATCATGTGGAAACAGAACGGACAGAAAATAATTAAATTCTTCCTCTCCGGTATAATCCGGATGCTGTTCTCTCATATGGAGGCCTGCTTTTACAGCAGAAGCAGAACGATGATGTCCGTCTGCTATGTAAATCTCGTTGATACCTGCAAATGCTTCCTGAATTATCTGAATATCATCTGCTTCATCAATGATCCATACATTATGTGTGATACCATCCGGTGAAGTAAAGCCATATAACTTTTTCTCCTGTCTTTACCCGGTCAATGATCTGATTTACAATATCAATCGAACGATAGGCAAGGAAGATTGGTCCGGTCTGCGCACCACAGGCTTCTACATGGCGGATACGATCCTGTTCTTTGTCTTCTCTGGTATTCTCGTGTTTCTTGATCACACCATTCACATAGTCATCAATCGAAGCACAGGCAACCAGACCTGTCTGATGACGTCTATCCATGATCAATTCATATATGTAGTATACCGGCTTTTTCTTCCTCAATATAAGTACCATCCTCCATCATCTCATGCAGAAGATCTCCTGCCTTCTTATACACTTCCGGTGCATAGGTATCCACACTGTCATCAAATGATGTCTCTGCACGATCTACCTTTAAAAATGACATCGGTTCCCGACGTACTTCTTCACAGGCTTCTTTTCTGCTATACACATCATATGGTAATGCTGCCACTCTGTCGCAGATATCCGGTCTTGGTCTGAATGCTTTAAAGCATCTGATTGCTGCCATGTTCTGTTCCTCCTGATCTCTGTTTGTCTATATAAATATTGCAACAGAAAACATTGCTGATTCCTGTTGCAATACTCAAAATCACTATCAACCTCTGATTGCCTTAACAACCTTTTCTATAGATGCCTTAAATTCTTCATCGGAAGAATTCTCAAATATAAAGAGCTCTTTGATATTTGTTGGCGGATTGAAGTTCTGACTGTTGATATATTCATCCCAGTGCTCCAATTTCCAGGTATCTCTGTCTGATGCACGCTTGATCATTCTTTCGTGGCAGACATCTTTTCTGGTATTTACCCAGATCACAAAGAGTTCTGCACCTTTTTCTGCAAGCTTTGCACGGAGATTGTCAAGATATTCGTCATCTCTGATCTCATCTGTGAATGGTGCATTTATAAGAACTGTATCATTGTATTCCAGTGCTTCAAATGCAAGATCCAGTACACAATAATATTCGTAGTCGCGGATATTTTTCTGGAAGAAATCGGATGAACGGTTATATTCCTCACCAGCCACTACAAAGATCTGCTTTGAAAGAACAATTAATGTATCCTTATCCAGATATACACAATTTGGCAGTGCCTTTGCCACCTGTTTGGAAATAAATGTCTTTCCACAGGCTGGTGGTGATGTAACTAAAATTAATTTCTTCATGTGTGTGCCTCCATTTTTTTCTCATTATCTCAATCCTGTTTGATTTTAGCACAATTGTATGATGGTAGCAAGAAATAATCCTATTTCTTTTTGTGATATATCCCTGTGCTTTTAATAACTCTGCGCAAAGGACAGCACCACCTGCTGCACCTCTGACTGTATTATGGGATAAACCAACAAACTTCCAGTCATATACAGTGTCTTCACGAAGACGACCAACGCTGATTCCCATACCATGTTCAAAGTCAACATCCATTGATACCTGTGGACGATTGTCTTCTTCCAGATACTGGATGAACTGCTTTGGTGCGCTTGGAAGCTCAAGCTCCTGAGGAACGCCCTTATATGATACCAACTTTTCGATCAACTGTTCCTTTGTAGGATTCTTCTTGAACTTAACAAATACAGCTGCGGTATGTCCATTCAGAACCGGAACACGGATACACTGACAGGTGATAACCGGTGTTGTTGCAGGAACGATCACTCCATCCTCGATCTTACCCCAGATACGAAGTGGTTCCTTCTCTGACTTTTCTTCTTCTCCACCGATATATGGAATGATATTTCCAACCATTTCCGGCCAGTCTTAAATGTCTTTCCTGCTCCGGAGATTGCCTGGTAGGTCGTAGCAACCACTCTCATATGGCTCAAACTCTTTCCATGCTGTAAGAACCGGTGCATAAGACTGGATGGAGCAGTTTGGTTTTACTGCTACAAAGCCTCTGGTTGTTCCAAGTCTCTTCTTCTGGAAATCAATGACCTTCATATGCTCCGGATTGATCTCAGGTACTACCATAGGAACATCCGGTGTCCAGCGATGTGCGGTGTTGTTGGATACAACCGGTGTCTCGGTCTTTGCATATGCTTCTTCAATCGCTTTGATCTCGTCTTTCGACATATCAACTGCACTGAATACGAAATCTACAGTTGCAGCAACCTGTTCTACTTCATTTACATTATGAACGATGAGCTTCTTAACGCCCTCCGGCATCGGAGTATCCATCTTCCATCTATCGCCGACTGCCTCTTCATATGTCTTTCCGGCACTTCTTGGGCTTGCAGCCACTGTTACAACCTCAAACCATGGATGATTCTCTAATAATGCTATAAATCTCTGTCCTACCATACCGGTAGCACCAAGAATACCAACTTTCAGTTTATCACTCATTTTTACTAATCTCCTAATCTTTTTTCTTAGATCGCGCGAACCTTGATAACACCATCAATTGCAAGCAATGCATTGATATCGTCTTCTGTAGGAACCTTATCAATGTCAAGGATTGAGTATGCATATTCACCCTTTGCCTGACTGATCATCTCCCGATACATTTCCGCCCTGCTTTGCAAATACGCCTGTAAACTGTGTCAGCATGTTAGGAATATTCTTATGGCAGATTGTAACTCTGGCAGTATCACCACATACGCCCATATTTACATTTGGATAATTTACGGAGTTCTTGATATTACCATTCTCCATAAAGTCTGTGATTTCTTTACATGCCATGATCGCACAGTTATCTTCAGATTCTTCTGTGGAGGCACCAAGATGTGGTAATGCAATTACATTTTCTGTACCTGCGATTGCCGGATTAGGGAAATCTGTTACATATTTTTGCTACCTTGCCGCTTGCAAGTGCTGCCTTGATATCTTCATCATTTACAAGAACATCTCTTGCAAAGTTCAGGATTCTGACACCATCCTTCATCATGGCAAATGCATCTGCGTTCAACATTCCCTTTGTTGCAGGAAGTGCTGGAACATGGATCGTGATATAATCACATTCCTTATAGATATCTTCTACATTTGTAATATGTTTGATGTATTTGGATAAGCCCCATGCTGCATCAACGGATACAAACGGATCATAACCATATACTTCCATTCCAAGTCTGACTGCGATATTTGCTACCTTGGCACCGATCGCACCAAGACCGATAACGCCGAGCTTCTTGCCGGCGATCTCATTACCTGCATACTGCTTTTTCTGCTTCTCAACTGCTTTTGCAAGGTTCTCGTCAGAAGCATTGTCCTTTACCCAGTTGTATCCGCCCATCAGATCACGGGAAGCAAGAAGCAGACCTGCTACAACCAGTTCTTAACACCATTTGCATTTGCACCTGGGTATTGAATACTACAACGCCCTTTTCTGCGCATTTATCAAGTGGAATATTATTTACACCTGCACCTGCTCTTGCAACACACAGGAGTTTGTCTGAAAGTTCCAGATCATGCATGGATGCACTTCTTACCAGGACCGCATCTGCGTCTGCATAATTATCCGTTATTTCATATGTATCCGGTAACAGCTCCATGCCACATGCAGCGATCGGATTTAAACAATTCACTTTAACTGCCATTTTTTATTTAACTCTCCTTTATATCCGCCTCCGCATGCAATCCCAAAGGACTGCATGCAGAATGCTCTTATTATGAATTCTTCTCTTCGAAATCCTTCATGAATTCTACTAACTTCTCAACACCTTCGATCGGCATTGCATTGTAGATCGATGCTCTCATGCCGCCAACCGTTCTGTGTCCCTTCAGATTTACAAAACCAGCTTCTGTTGCAGCCTTTACGAACTTGGCATCTAATTCTTCATCACCTGTAACAAATGGAACATTCATTAAAGAACGATCCTCTTTTACTACAGTTCCCTTAAACATCTTGGAGCTGTCTAAGAAATTGTAAAGGATTGCTGCCTTCTTCTCATTGTGCTCCTTCATAGCTGCAAGACCACCCATCTCTTTTACCCATTTGAATACCTTGCCACAAATATAGATACCGTAGCATGGCGGTGTATTGTAAAAAGAGAATCTGCATCTGCCTGTGTCTTATACTTTAACATGGTTGGTGTAAATGGCATAACGTCATCACGGATCAGATCTTCACGGATGATCGCAACTACTACACCGGCCGGACCTACACGTTCTTCTGTACGCCAAAGTAGATCACACCATAGTCAGATACATTGACCGGCTGAGACAGAATGTCGGATGACATATCTGCTACCAGAATCTTACCCTTTGTATTTGGAAGCTTGTGATATGTAGTTCCATAGATTGTATTGTTGTGACAGATATATACATAATCTGCATCCTCATCAATCGGAAGATCAGAACAATCTGGGATATAGGAGAATGTCTTATCTGCTGATGAAGCAACAGCATTTACCTTTCCATATTTTTTTAGCTTCTTCGTATGCTTTCTTTGCCCACTGACCTGTTACGATGTAGTCTGCAACCCCATTCTTCATAAGGTTCATAGGAATCATTGCAAACTGTTGGGAAGCACCGCCCTGTAAGAATAATACTTTGTAATTATCAGGGATTTCCATGATATCGCGAAGATCCTGTTCTGCCTCTTTGATGATCGTCTCGAATGCTTTGGAACGATGGCTCATCTCCATAACACTCATGCCTGTTCCTCTGTAGTCAAGCATTTCTTCTGCTGCTTCTCTTAATACAGATTCAGGAAGCATGGATGGACCTGCTGAAAAGTTAAATACTCTTGCCATTTTTTATCTCCTTCTTTTTTTTAATATTGTTATTTTTAATTATCAAGATCTTTGTCTGTGAAACAGGTGTCGATTGCAGCACCCGGAGCTACCATAGGCCATACCTTATCATCGGAATCGATCATAACATCCAGTACGGTCGGACCATCTGCTGTCAATGCCTTCTTAAACTCTGTTTCAACCTCTTCGATCGATGTGATCTTACTTGCATTTGCCCCAAGTGCTTTTTGATACTGCTACAAAATCAACAGAATCATCTAATACTGTATTCGAATACCGCTGTCCGTAGAACAGATTCTGCCCACTGTCTTACCATTCCGAGAACGTGATTATTTAATACCACCTGAATGATAGGTACTTTATAACGGGCTGCTGTCGCAATCTCATTCATGTTCATGCGGAAACATCCGTCTCCTGCGATATTTACTACAGTCTTATCCGGTCTGCCATATTTTTTGCGCCGATAGCTGCACCGACACCGTATCCCATAGTACCAAGTCCGCCTGATGAAAGGAAAGTTCTTGGCTCCTTATAAGTGTAATTCTGTGCCGCCCACATCTGGTGCTGACCTACATCAGTAGTGATTATAGCATTTCCTTCGGTAATTTCATAGATTTTTTTTTGATAGTTGCCGGTCCATTTAAGTGATCCATGTCGTATGTGACCGGATTTTTTCTCTGTTAAATCCTTGATTTCTGCCATCCAGGAACGATTTGACTGAGTTGGAAGTTTACTGTTTAATATCGTCAGAACTTCTTTAGCATCACCCACAATGCTTGCATTTGCCGGAATATTCTTATCGATCTCGGCTGCATCGATATCAATATGAATGATCTTTGCATTTGGTGCGAACTTGGAAGCATTTCCAATGACACGGTCGGAGAAACGTGCTCCTACCACAATCACAAGGTCGGATCTGGATACTCCAAGATTCGATACCTTGGTTCCGTGCATTCCGATCATGCCGGTATAACGCTCGCTTGTACCATCATATGCGCCCTTTCCCATAAGTGTATCACATACAGGTGCATCTACCTTCTCGGCAAATTCTTTTAATTCTTCGGAAGCTCCTGAAATGATCACTCCGCCGCCTGCCATGATATATGGTCTTCTGGATACTTTGATCATCTCGATCACTTTATTTATATCTTCTTCCCGGATTGTATCTGTCTTACGCTCGATCACTGCCGGTTCTTCATATGTATACTCTGCCTCTGCAGCCGTAACATCCTTTGTAATATCAACAAGGACAGGACCTGGTCTTCCACTCTTTGCGATCTTAAATGCACGTCGGATCGTCGGTGCCAGATCTTCTACATTTTTTACAATAAAGCTATGCTTTGTGATCGGCATTACAACACCTGCAATGTCGATCTCCTGAAAGCTGTCCTTACCAAGCATATTTACTCCGACATTTGCGGTGATCGCAACCATCGGAACGGAATCCATATATGCAGTTGCAATTCCCGTTACAAGGTTTGTTGCACCGGGACCGGATGTAGCCATACAGACACCGACCTTACCTGTTGCTCTTGCATATCCGTCAGCGGCATGTGCTGCCCCCTGCTCATGTGATGTAAGTACATGCGTAATCTCTTCCTGATGCTTATATAAGGCATCATAGACATTTAAGATTGCGCCCCCCGGATACCCGAACACAATATCAACACCCTGTTCTTTTAAACATTCAATTACTATCTCAGAACCTGATATCTTCTTTGCCATTTTCCTTTTTGCTCCTTTAATACTCTCTACTTATCAGCCTTTGGTACCTCTAAGATTGCTCCACGATTTCCTGATGTGTTACCATAGCGGCATATCTTGCAAGATAACCGGTTGTTACCTTCGGTGTTCTTGGCTTCCATGCAGCCTTTCTCTGTGCAAGCACATCATCCGGTACATCTAACGTGATCGTAGTATTGTTAATATCGATCTTGATGATATCTCCCTCTTCTACGAGTGCGATCGGACCGCCAACTGCTGCTTCCGGTGAAACATGTCCGATGGATGCGCCACGGCTGGCTCCTGAGAATCTTCCGTCTGTGATCAGGGCTACCGATGAGCCAAGTCCCATACCTGCGATCGCTGATGTTGGATTTAACATCTCACGCATACCAGGGCCTCCTTTTTTTGGTCCTTCATAACGGATAACAACGACATCACCGGGTACGATCTTACCGCCCTTGATCGCTGCAATCGCATCTTCTTCACAGTCAAATACTCTTGCCGGTCCTTCATGAACCATCATCTCATCTACAACTGCAGAACGCTTTACAACGCTACCATCAGGTGCAAGATTTCCTTTTAATACTGCAAGACCACCTGTCTTACTATATGGATTATCCAGTGTACGGATAACTTCCGGATTCTTATTTGCTACGCCGTCAACAGCTTCACCGATCGTCTTACCGGTTACTGTCATACAGTCTTCATTTAACAGACCTGCGGATTTTAATTCATTCATAACAGCGTATACGCCACCAGCCTCATTCAGATCTTCCATATAAGTAGGACCTGCAGGAGCCAGATGACATAAGTTTGGTGTCTTGGCACTGATCTCATTTGCATAGGAAATATCAAAGTCAAACCCGATCTCATGTGCGATAGCCGGAATATGAAGCATGGAGTTGGTAGAACATCCAAGTGCCATATCTACCGTCAATGCATTTAAGATTGCTTCTTTTTGTAATGATATCTCTTGGTCGGATATTCTTTCTGTACATATCCATCACTGCCATTCCTGCATGCTTTGCAAGCTTCAGACGCTCAGAATACACCGCAGGTATCGTTCCGTTTCCAGTAAGGAAGTCCCATTCCAAGGGCTTCTGTTAAGCAGTTCATAGAATTTGCCGTATACATACCGGAACAGGAGCCACAGGTAGGACATGCCTTATTTTCAAATTCATTTACGTCATCTTCTGCTGTCATGGTTCCTGCCGAATAAGAACCAACTGCCTCAAACATACTGGAAAGACTGGTCTTATGACCTTTTACATGACCTGCTAACATTGGGCCACCGGACACAAATACGGTAGGTACATTTACTCTGGCTGCAGCCATTAACAGTCCCGGTACATTCTTATCACAGTTTGGCACCATGACCAGTGCATCAAACTGATGTGCAGTTGCCATTGCTTCTGTAGAATCTGCGATCAGATCTCTTGTGACTAGGGAATATTTCATACCGATATGTCCCATAGCAATTCCGTCACAGACTGCAATGGCAGGAAATACAACCGGTACTCCGCCTGCTTCTGCAACGCCCATTTTTACGGCATTTACAATTTTATCCAGGTTCATATGTCCCGGAACGATCTCATTATAGGAACTGACAATACCTACTAACGGTTTGTCCATTTCTTCTTTTTGTAAATCCCAGTGCATTAAATAAAGAACGGTGTGGTGCCTGCTGCATCCCTTTTTTTACGTTATCACTTTTCATATCTATTCTCCTTATTTCTGTATTCTCTCACAGATCAGATCACCCATTTTTGAGGTACCTACCTGTGTCACTTCTCCTGCGCGCTCTGCCTCCTGCGGCATAATGTCGATTGTGCGGTATTTGTCTTTAACACCTGTTTTACGGCATTTTTTCCACTGCATCTGCTTCTGCATCTAAATCAAATGAATAACGAAGCATCATAGCTGCACTTAAGATCGTTGCGATCGGATTTGCAATTCCCTTTCCGGCAATGTCCGGTGCTGAACCGCCGCTTGGCTCATAAAGTCCGAATTTGGTATCATTCAAACTTGCGGATGATAACATACCGATGGAACCGGTCACCATGCTCGCCTCATCGGAAAAATATCTCCAAACATATTCTCTGTTAAGATCACATCGAACTGTGCCGGATCCTTTACAAGCTGCATTGCACAGTTGTCTACTAGCATATGCTCATACCTTACACTTCCGGATAATCCTTTGCCACTTCTTCTACGATCTTTCTCCATAATCTGGAAGAATCCAGAACATTTGCCTTATCTACAGATGTAACTTTCTTTCTTCTCTTCATTGCGATATCAAAACCCTTAATCGCAATACGACGGATCTCATTCTCATTATATACAAGGTTATCATGTGCAGTTAACACACCATCGATCTCCTCTGTACTTCTTGCTCCAAAATACAGGCCACCTGTCAGTTCACGCATGATCATCATGTCAAATCCACGATCTGCGATCTCTTCCTTTAACGGACAGGCACTCTTTAACTCCTCATAAAGATTTGCCGGTCTTAAGTTTGCAAATAATCCAAGCTCCTTACGGATCTTAAGAAGTCCTGCTTCCGGTCTTAAATTTGGAGGAAGCTTTTATACCATGGCGAGGTAGAAGTATTTCCACCAATGGAGCCTAACAATACAGCATCCTTTGATTTTGCTACTGCTACTGCCTCATCTGTAAGCGGCACTCCGGTTGCGTCGATCGAGCATCCACCCATCAGGATCTGCTCATAATCAAATGTATGACCATATACTTCACCAACTTTATCCAGAACCTTCATTGCTTCTGTTACGATCTCAGGGCCAATACCGTCACCCTTGATCACTGCTAAATTACATTTCATCTTTTATTCCTGCCTTTCTTTACCAAGTAATGCAACCTCGCCTTTCGGCTCGGTTTGTGCTGCGCACTATACATTTGAATAACTCCTATGCTGTATGCAAGCAAGCTTGCATAGCATAGAGTTATTCAAAAATGTGCATTACTTGTTGTTAATGTAGTTAATCAGGCCTTCATTCTTAATGATCTCCTGCATGAATGGAGGAAATGCCTGCCCCTTATACCGGGTATCCTTTGTCTTATCGTAGATGATACCACTGTCAAAATCGATCTCTACTTCATCACCGTCCTCGATACCTTCTGCTGCTTCCGGACACTCGATGATCGGAAGTCCGATATTGATCGAGTTACGATAGAAAATTCTTGCAAATGTATCTGCGATAACACAGCTTACACCGGATGCTTTAATCGCGATCGGTGCATGCTCTCTGGAGGAACCACAGCCAAAGTTCTTCTTTGCCACAATGATATCTCCTGCTTTTACGTTGTTTACAAATTCCTTATCTATGTCTTCCATACAGTGTTTTGCAAGCTCCGCAGGATCTGATGAATTCAGATATCTTGCAGGGATAATAACATCTGTATCTACGTTGTCACCATATTTGTGTACTGTACCATATGCTTTCATTCTGCGTACCCTCCTTAATTATAATCCAAGTTCTTCCGGACTGCTGATCTTGCCTGTGATCGCTGATGCTGCTGCAACAGCCGGGCTTGCCAGATATACTTCTGAATCAACATGACCCATACGTCCTACAAAGTTACGGTTGGTTGTGGATACGGCTTTTTCTCCTGCTGCCATAACACCCATATGTCCACCAAGACATGGTCCACAGGTAGGAGTGGAAACTACAGCGCCTGCCTTTACAAATATCGTCATGAGTCCTTCTTCGATACACTGTAAGTATACCTCCTGTGTTCCGGGGATCACAATGACACGAACACCCTGTGCTACCTGTCTGCCCTTGATGATATCTGCTGCAATACGCATATCGGAAATACGTCCATTTGTACAGGAGCCAATTACAACCTGATCGATCTTGATATCGCCAACTTCATCAATTGTCTTTGTATTCTCCGGAAGATGTGGGAATGCAACTGTTGGACGAAGTGTGGAAAGATCAATCGTATACTCTTCATCATAAACCGCATCAGCATCTGCTTCATACTTCTTGTAAGCCTTTGTAGAATGTTCCTTCATATATGCTTCTGTTAATTCATCCACCGGAAAGATTCCGTTCTTGGCACCTGCTTCGATCGCCATATTTGCGATAGTAAAACGGTCATCCATTGTCAGGTTCTTGATGCCATCGCCAACAAATTCCATTGATTTGTATAATGCACCGTCTACACCGATCATGCCAATGATATGAAGAATAACATCCTTGCCGCTGACCCAAGGTGCTTTCTCTCCTACAATATTAAACTTAATTGCAGATGGTACTTTAAACCATGCTTTTCCGGTCACCATACCGGCTGCCATGTCGGTACTTCCGACACCGGTGGAAAATGCACCAAGTGCACCATATGTACAAGTATGTGAATCCGCACCGATACAGGTCTCGCCTGCAACAATCAGTCCCTGCTCCGGTAACAGAGCGTGCTCAATACCCATAGAACCTACATCAAAAAAAATTCTTGATCTGGTTCTCTGCCGAGAATTCTCTGACACATTTACAATGCTCTGCACTCTTAATATCCTTATTCGGTGTAAAGTGATCCATTACAAGTGCAATCTTATTCTTATCAAATACTTCTTTCTTATTGAATTTGTCCATCTCATGAATTGCTACAGGTGTTGTAACATCATTTCCAAGTACAAGGTCCAAATCTGCCTCAATCAACTGTCCGGCTTCCACGCTGTCAAGTCCTGCATGTGCAGCTAAAATCTTCTGAGTCATTGTCATACCCATGTGCTTTGTCCTCCTGATCCTAAATCTTATTTTTGTAAATAACTGTCGCTATTTCACGCATCTTGTTATTGAATATTTTTATTGATTTTACCACACCGACTGGTATAATTACAATATATAATAGTAATACATTGTATAACTTGTATTTATATATTGGAGGGACGCCATGATCAATAATCTGAATTATTATAATGTGTTTTACACAGTTGCTAAGACCGGCAGCATCAGCCGTGCCGCAAACCAGCTTTATATCAGCCAGCCTGCAGTCAGCAAGGCGATCAGCAATCTGGAAGAAAGCATAGGGATTGCACTCTTTGTCCGCAATTCCAGGGGCGTTGCCCTGACCGAAGAGGGGACGATCCTGTATGACTATATCGAACGCGCGCTGGATAACATTGTAAAGGGAGAAGAAAGTCTGAAAAAATACAACGAACTTGGGATTGGTCATATCCGTATCGGTGTCAGCACCTCTCTCTGCAAGCATATCCTGTTGGACTACTTGAAGCCCTTCATCAAAGATAACCCGAATATCAAGGTCAGCATCGACTGCCACTCTACCAAAAATACGATCCGGCTCTTAAAAAATGAAGAAATCGACATCGGTCTGATCTGCGAAACGGAACTACCTAAAAATATCACTTATTCCCATGTACGCTCCATCCATGATATTTTTCGTGGCAAATAGTGATTATATCGATAATTTTCCATACCGGGAAACAGAAGCCGGTCTGGAAGCAGGCGAAGGAACCGCCGATATACAACCGGAAACTACCGGCTATCCGGTATTTCCCGGCTCGATCATAGGGAACCTGATCCCGCTTATGAATGTACCGCAGTCCGTTTCGGATTCTGAAGTCCTGACCGAAGATCATATCCGGGATATCTTCTGCCACTCTACACTTATGATGTTAGAGGAGGCAAATGTAACCAGAACCCATGTCGATAACTATCTGAATGAACATTCATTCCACTGTAACCAGCTTCTTGAGATCAATAACATGGATCTCCTGCTTGACTTCGCAGCGATCGGTATGGGAATCGCCAGTGTTGTCCGGGAATTCTCTGAAAGCTACCTGAAGGATGGACGTATCGTAGAAATCCCCCTTCCAACACCTATTCAAAAAGAAGTGTCGGCTTCGCCTATCTGCAAAACCGACACCAGTCAAAAGCGTTATGTACTTTTTTTAGATTATTGTAATATTTCGTGATTTCATCACATAATGCATTCCACAAAATCAGATGTATTGTGTGTCTGTATTTTCCCGTCCACTTTTATGCTTTGTAAGGAACTGGATCACACCAAAAGCAACGATAAGCAACAGACTAAGCAGAGATATCCATTTCGATACTGTCTGCATTATGGTTTTTCCGTACCAGACACAAATCGTTCCGCTTTTCCCATTCAGTTCCAGTCTGACCAGTCCGGTATCCGGATCTTTGGAAACCGAAAGCAGTTCCTGACTGCCGGCCGGATCGGCTACAGTTGCTTCATATCCTTTGTAGTAATATTTCGGAACAACACAACTGTCATAAGTACCATTTACATCAAAGGAATAGCTTCCATCTGAATGATATTCACCTGTCTCCGTCTTCTCATTCTCTCCATACAACCATATCATTCCACTGTTATCACTGAACACTGTCTGTCCTCTGTCCGCTTCTGATGGCAGCCATTCACAAAAAGCCGATCTCATTTGTATTTGCTGGTGTCTCGATATAGTCATATGAATAATCCATGTGCCGAAGGATCTCCACCTGCCATACGACACTCAGATTAAAGACACCGACCAATACGCAGAGCACAAAACACAGTTTGCAGTTTTTCTCGGATAAAAGACTGTGTCTGTATAATGCATATAACTGGTTTCCGATTCCAAATGCTACAAAAAATTCTGTGAACATATTCAGTCTCCATGGAAACTGCAGACTGATAAGCGGTGTTTTATCTATTAATTTCCATGGGAACAACCGTGTTTCTATGAGTAACAAACCAACTGCAAGGCAAAGGCACAGAATTGCCTTTTTTATTTTTTATCTGTGACCGTAGTCCAAGCATTACCAGTAACAGGAAAATACCAAGCTCTGCAAAGGAAACTGACAGTCTTCCACTTACAATACCAAGCATCGTCATCATCTCATCCTGTGTCTCAAATGCCGGATTCGTACTGACATAAAATGTTCCATCCGCAAATTGTTCCAATACCGGAATCCAGTAAAATGCAGTCAGCAGTACACAACCTAAAAATCTCAGCCAGCACGCCCAGAATATGCTTTTTATCCCATACCTTTCGGATACGGATCAGCACATCCATACCACAGCAATTCCAACACATAACACGAAGCTGATCGTGTGACAGAGCAGCAAACCGGAAAATACCAGACATAACAACCCTTTTCTCCGTTCTTCCCGTTCTGTATAATCATACAATGCCAGAAATACCAGAGGAATGAATGCCATAGCGACAACTTCTCCCATTGCCGACCGTCTGTATATATCTTCCAAATGATAATGTCCCATTGTATACAATACCATCGTAACAAGCCCCACAAAATGACTTTTTCCAATTACTTTTCCTGCCCGGTATGATGTATAACAGGTCAGTAACAGCAACAGGAAAATATATCCCTTCATGGCTCCTGCTGGTGACAATCCCATAAAACGAAGCAGGATTGCAGGAAGCAGCAGGATATCGGATAAAAGATTCCTGCTCCATAACCATACCCCTCCAGCAGTTTATCATAAATATATGCAGGGAAACCCTGTCCGGTCTTTATTGCATGATAAACACTTTCTATTCTCAGAATATGAAAAGTCATATCGTCTCCCTGCGGAAGCAGTTTTCCCCATACATGGTATCATGCACAGCAGACTGACAATCAGCATTATAACCAGCCATTCCATTCGTTCTCTTCTGCTTTTCTCCATAAGATCATTAATCAAAAATAGAAGAATTTAATTAATTTTCTACTCTTGTTTTTCCTTCCTTAATTATTTGAAGTTTTCTGGTATTCAGCCTTATAATAAACGCTGTACACAACAATCCTAATATACTACAGATAATTCCGGCTTTTAGTCCATATGGAAAATATGTAATATAGATATCATGCTCACCAGCCTGTACCTCTATACCAATCAGTGCATTTCCGATTGGAACCACTGATTCTCTTTTACCATCTACATATATCTGAAATCCCTTGTAATATGGAATTGAGGTATATAAAATGCCATCTTCTTTTGCCGATATGTGTCCCTCAATCCGTGTATCATCCAAACGAGACACTTCTAATTTCTGCGCCCTTAATTGAGTCAAAAGAAGTCTGCATAAGAACATCATCCAAGCTATAAAAAATTAATCATCGTTTCCCCTTTGACTCCAGGACTCGCAAGTGTATATACAAGAAGACTCACCTTCTGTCCTTTTTCAAATTACCAAGGTCAAGGATCTCGCCATTTGATGGATATGTATCAAGTGTACTATATTCTTAGCAATACGCAACTGAACGAAGCAATACTGA